>PVMK01123892.1_pt1 | contig 44149 bp, 51 predicted proteins | sample 1853481 | NCBI WGS metagenome assembly PVMK01 (sample SAMN08533507, study PRJNA380276) | Marine sediment metagenome, whole genome shotgun sequencing project.
GACGCCGACCGCCGGTTGATTTTCGGCGAAAACTTCGCACGCCTGTATGACATCGATATCGAAGCCAAGCGCAACGAGATCCCCGGCGACGCCATCAGCGGGATGAAAACCGCCTATGTCGAGCAGGGCCCCGAGCCCAGCAATTCCGCCTACGGCTGGGTGTTATAAGGCGCGCAGGCCCCGGATACGACGACCGAGCCAGATAAATCCAAGCAGACCGACGGCGACATTCGAAACCGACGACGCGATAAAAATTCCGGTCAGACCGAACAACATTTTTCCGACCAGCGCCAACGGCAGAAACAGGATCAGCGTTCGGGTCACCGAAATGGTCAGGGCCGGCAACGGATACGCCATGCCATTGAACGCTGCGCAGGTCGTCATGACCATGCCATAAGCGCCGTAGCTGATGGCCATGATCCAAAGATATTCGACCGCAATCCAGCGTATCGCATCGGTTTCGCTGAATAACGATGCGAGCGGATAAGCCAGGATGGCCAGTGTGATCGCCAGGGCGAGGCCAAACCCGAAACAAAATCGTGCGATGACCCTACGCGCCTGTATGACCCGGTCCAGTTTCCCGGCGGCATAGTTCTGGCCCATGAACGGACTCGTCACGGCCGATAGCGCAAAAAACGCGATCAGGAACATCGGTTCGATGCGCATTGCAATACCGAAACCGGCCACGGCCTCGACGCCGAACCCCGCGATCATCGCGACGATAATACCGTTGGCGATCGGCACGATGGCATTGGTCGCCATGGCCGGCAGACCCACCTGCAACATGCGCCGCCACGAATCCAGGATATTCTTGGCCGCCGTAAACGGGGTGGCGAAAACACGCAATCGAATATGCAGATAGCCGAGCGTACCCACGAGCATGATGAGATTGGCCACCAGCGTAGCCAGCGCAGCCCCGGCGATTTCCATTCGCGGGAATCCGAGCCAGCCAAAAATAAAAATCGGATCGAGGACGGCGTTAATGACGGCGGCCATCGTAATGATCTTACCCTCCAGCAGCGAGTTGCCGCGCGCGCGCATTGCGGCAAGGCAGGTCCACATGACCGCAGCCGCGGGTTCGGCAAAATACCAGATCCCCATGTAATCGCCGATCAGCGGCAGCAATTCATCGGTCGCCCCCAAGCAGCCGAAACAAGGGTTCAATGGTCATGAGCCCGACCATACACAGCAAAAAACTGGTCAATCCGGCCAACCCCGCGGTATCCGTCGTTTGACGGCGCGCCATGGCGGTGTCGTTCCTGCCGATGGCCCGGGAAATGCAAGAAGCGGCGCCGGCCTCGAACCCGATGATGATGCTGCTGAGCAGCCAGATGATCGGGAAGGTAAAACTGATCGCCGCCAGAGGCGCATCGCCGAGCAGCGACACGAAAAACAAGTCGACCATATCAAACGAAATAATCGCGATCAGGCCCAACGCCATCGGCGTCGCCTGGCGGCGCAAATGAGGAGCAACGGGCCCGGTGGTCAAGTCTACGGACAAACTAAATGCCTCTAAAACAAAGCACTGGCATCATGCCAACGCTAAAGAGCGGGCATTTTGCCAGATGGTCCGGTTCTTTTCTGTATCATCGTATTTTGCAGCGTGCGGCGGATATCCTGGAGGTCTCCTGAAATCATGAGAAATAGCATTTACCTGGCTCTCTTCACTGCCCTGGCGTGGACATCGGCGCAGAGTGACGAACCCCCTGAGATAATGGTCTACAAGACCCCGACCTGCGGTTGCTGTGGAAAATGGATCGATCACCTTCGCGACAACGGTTTCAGTGTCACCACCAGGGAACAGAATGACCTCAGCGCGATAAAATTGGAAAATGGCGTACCGCGCGAGTTGTCATCGTGTCACACCGCGATCGTTGACGGCTACGTCATTGAAGGCCATATACCAGCCGACGTGATTCGCCGTTTGCTCGAAGAGCGGCCCGACGTAAAAGGAATCGCTGTACCGGGGATGCCTGCAGGGTCACCCGGCATGGAAGTACCCGGCGGCGTAGTCCAACCCTATGCAGTCATGACATTCGATAAAGACGGCAATTCGGAAATTTACGCCACACGCGGAGAATAAAATTCTTCATCGACCCTCCTAATAAATGCTTACTTCTGGCCGCGGCGCTGACGGTGTCAGACACCAATCCTAAAATACAGGGGTCTGATCCGGGCTTTCCCGACTATCTGACTGCCAGGCCGGGTACTTTTCCATGACCGCCGCGAACCGTGCCGACTCCAGGAACCGTTGCAACCAGGCGTTGACCGCCAGATAGCGGCTACCCTGAAACCACGCAATGTCGACATAGGCGAACTGCCGGACAAACGGCAGCAGTGCGACATCCACAAGACTCAGTTGGTCTCCGCATAAAAAAGACGCGCTCGCCAAACGGTTTTCGAGCCGGGCCAGGAAAACTTCGCCGCTCGCGCGGTATGTCTCCCGGGCCGCGTCCGGATAACGCTCGGGATACTTGTAGCGATCGATCGAGCTCTTGAACTCGTCGTCGTTCTCGTCGATCAGCCGCGTGGCAATTTGCATATCGACATTCAGCCAGCCGCCCGGATCATTCCTCGATAGTGCCCAGTACATGATTTCCAGACTTTCATCGATGACCTCGCCATCGTCGAGAACGAGTACCGGCACCGTGGCCTTTGGCGAACAGGCGAGAAGCTCCGGCGGTTTATTCCGCAGCAGGACCTCTCTGAGCGCACACCGGATGCCCGCGGCACGAAGCGCGAGCCGGGCACGTATGGCGTACGGACAACGGCGAAACGAATAAAGAACCGGCAGCGCAGAATCCGCTGTGACCCCGATCAAAACTGCGGCGATACTCGCCGTTTCCGGGCCTCCTCACCGCCCGTCCTGCAGTGGAATCGTATCCAGCACCCAATTTCCGCCTTCGCGTCGGCCCGGAGATGGGAATTGCAAATGCGATATCGCCTTTTTGCGCCTGTAGCGCCTTGTAGTCGATTCGCCAACCGTTTGCATCCCATTCGGCCAACCACTCACGATAGCGCACGACGACAGTATCCCCTGGCACCAGAATTTCCTTCGTATTCGTCGTCGGCGTACGAATGGGTCTGAGCTTTTCGAGGATATCGAGATCTTCGTGAACGATTTGCAATGTTGGCTTTTCGATACGTTCGTCGTGCTCATCCTCGAGCAGCCAACTGCGCATATTGATAAAGAATATGCGCGTGTGGGAGTCGTCAACCGGTGCCTCGAAAATGTACTGGTGAAATGCGTTCTCGGCCGAGATGTCGATCCATGTCACGAGCTGGTTCGGTCCCTGGAAACCAGGAACCCGCCGCGCCGATGCGTTTGCCGGTTTTCACGGCCGACAGCTCAGTATCCGGGTCCTTCTTGGTCGGGAAAGCCATATAAAATTTGCTGCCCCATGGAATGTCTTCCATCGGCAATGACGAACGCTGCTGTTCCGGGCGGTAACATCGGCGCACCCTGCATCGGATGCACGAACTCATTGTGAATCGGATCCAGCCCATTCTCGACCGAGCGCTCGTAATTGCACGCGACGTCAATGACGTACAACTGCGTCTTCCAGCCTGCCGATCCATACTCCTCGATATTGTAAAGTGGCGGCCGATCTTCCTCGGGCAGGTCACCGAGGAATGCAAAAACGATTCCATACTTCTCCTGCACCGGGTAAGAATCCACCTTGGCACGGGCCGGGGGCTTCTGGTCACCCAGCGAAGGTACATGCCTGCACTTGCCGTCTCCCCCGTATTCCCAACCGTGGTATGGACATACGACAGAATCCTCTTTCGTCGACCCCGCGCTCAACGACCCGCCGCGGTGTACGCAGGTGTCCGACAATACATGCGCCTCACCCCCGGCATCCCGGAAAGCCACGAAAGGCATGCCCAGAACCTCCACCCTGAGCGGCTTGTCTGCAGGTATCTCTTCGGCCCGGGCCATCGGGTACCAGAAATTGATATACATGTTCATTCACCCTTGTTGTCAATTTGCCGTGGCGCCTCTATGGTGAAAGGCGACAGCCATGCAATGACAATAATACGCCACCCGGCGGGCACAGTATCTGAAAATTCCTTAACCGTCCGCGATACGAACTGCGCCGCATCGCTCCGAACCGCCGATACAGTAAGATTTAAGACGCATGCCGAACAATATTCCAAAAACAAAAGTACCGTTGAACATGGCGGCGTCCGAGTTCCGCGAACTGGGCCACCAACTCGTCGACCAGATAGGCGATTTTCTCGCGAGTCTTCCGGATCGAGCCGTGACGCCGGCCGAGTCGACGCGACAAGTCCGTGAACTGCTGGACAGTACGCGCCGACTGCCGGAAAGCGGCGCGCCCGCCGATACGCTACTGAAGAATACAGCGCACTTGCTGTTCGAACATTCGCTGCACAACGGCCACCCGCTTTTCCTGGGCTACATCACGTCGTCGGCCGCGCCATTGGGCATGCTCGCCGACCTGCTCGCTGCATCGGCCAACCCGAATGTCGGCAAGTGGGACCTGTCGCCGGTCGCGAGTGAAATCGAGGCCCAAGCGGTTCGCTGGCTCGCCGAACTGATCGGATATCCGGACGACTGCGGCGGGAATCATGGTCAGTGGCGGAAACATGGCTAACATGCTGGGTTTTTTCGCCGCGCGCCGCGCGCGGGCCGGGTGGAACATTCGCGCCAAAGGGCTGCAGGGTGAAACCCGTCAACTTACGGTATATGCGTCCCGAGAAACGCATACCTGGGTCGAGAAGGCTGCTGATATTTCCGGTCTGGGGAACTGACGCGATCCGCTGGGTCGAAACCAATTCACAACAGCAAATCGATCTGAGCGCGTTGGAGCGACAGATAAACACCGACCGGACGAACGGTGATCTCCCCTTCCTGTTGATCGGCACGGCCGGCAACGTGAGCACGGGTGCCGTCGATCCGATCGGCGCACTCGCATCGGTCGCGCGCGAAAACGACCTCTGGTTTCATGTTGACGGCGCCTACGGCGCCCCGGCTGCCGCATTGCCAGACGCACCCGCCGATTTGCATTTGCTTCGCGAGGCTGATTCGGTCGCGCTTGACCCGCACAAGTGGCTGTACAATCCCGATCGAAGTCGCCTGCACGTTGGTCCGCGACCCGCAACACCTGCAAGACGCGTTCAGTTTTCGACCGCCCTACTATGCTTTTGACGAAGACGAACCCGAGCCGGGAAACGATTACTTTACGATGGGGTTGCAGAATACGCGCGGGTTCCGCGCACTCAAAGTCTGGCTGACGCTACAGAATATCGGGCGCAGTGGTTATGTTGATATGATTCGAAACGACATCGCGCTGGCCCAATACCTGTACGAGGCTGCGGACAACCACACCGAACTCGAGGCCTGTACCCAAAACCTGAGCCTTACAACATTTCGTTATGTTCCGTCGGATGAAAACTTCGATGACGAACAATTAAACGACTTGAACACCGCATTACTGGCGAACCTGCAAAAAGGTGGACAGGCCTTCCTATCGAATGCGATAGTCGGGGGAAAATATTTACTGCGCGCCTGTTTCGTTAATTTTCGCACGACGAGAGGCGACGTTGACAAACTTATCGAGATCGTCGTTTGTATCGGACGCGAACTCAGATGACAAGGATTGGCCGCTGCACAGGAGATTAGCAATGATCGATTGGTACATCGAAGGTACTTCGTTTGGCAACTGCAATTGCGATTGGACTTGTCCTTGTCAGTTCGAATTATTGCCCACGCACGGAAACTGTGAAGGTTTCGAGGCCGTGCGTATTGATAAGGGTCATTTCGGCGACGTCAAACTCGACGGTTTGAAAGTCGCATTGTTTTACTCCTGGCCTGGCGCAATCTTCGAAGGGAAAGGCACGACTCAAGCCGTGATCGACGAGCGGGCCGACCAGGCGCAGCGCGAGGCGCTCCTGGCGATCGTGTATGGTGAACACACCAACGAGGCGGCGACGCACTGGTGGGTTTTTCACGCGATGTCGGACACGGTGCTGGATCCATTGTTCGAATCGATCGACTTCGACGTGAATATCGATGCGCGTACAGCAAAGGTCACCATTCCCGGCATCCTGCAGTCGATGGGTAGCCCGATCCGCAGTCCCGTAACCGGCGATCCGCACCGCATACGCCTCGATATGCCGGAAGGCATCGAGTTCGACATCGCCGAGATTGGAAACGCATCGACCGAGGCGACCGGCGCGATCAAGCTGAATCTCGAAAATTCCTACGGCCAGTGGAACCTGGTACGGCAATCCGGCAACGGCGTCGTCCGCCAGTAACCGATAACTCCAGCGTGGCGCCTGTCTCCACCCTCGAATTGATATCCCGGCACGACCGCTGGCTTCTGGCCGGCGGGCTCGGTCTCATCATTACCCTGTCCTGGCTATGGCTATTGGCCGGCGCGGGTATGGGTATGAGCGGTCTGGAGATGACCCGCATGTCGATCGGCGACTCAGCGTTCATGGAAATGCCAATGATGCGACCGGCACAGTGGTCCATCGGCTACGCGGCGCTGATGTTCTTCATGTGGTGGATCATGATGGCCGCGATGATGTTGCCGAGCGCCGCGCCCGTCATCCTGCTGGCGGCGGCGCTCAATCGAAAGGCGACTCCGGGGCATGCTCCGTTTGGCACTTCCGGCGCGTTCACACTCGGCTACCTGGCTGGTTGGGCCGCGTTCAGCCTGATAGCGGTGGCGGCCCAGTGGGGACTCGCCGAAGTCGGGCTGCTGTCCGACATGCTCGTGATCAACAGCGCTTACCTCGCCGGCTGCGTCCTGCTCGCGGCCGGTATCTGGCAATTCACACCGTTAAAACTAGCGTGTCTTCGCCACTGTCGATCCCCGGCGCACTTTCTGACCCAGGCACGGCGACCGAATGACGCCGGTGCGATGATCATCGGATTGCACCATAGTTTGTTCTGTGTCGGATGTTGCTGGTTCCTGATGTTGCTGCTTTTTGTCGGCGGCGTCATGAACCTATACTGGGTTGCCGGACTCACTGTATTTATCTGGCTTGAAAAAAGCCTGCCGTCCCGCTATCGAATCCGTCAGATTGCGGGAATCGCGCTAATGTTTAGTGGCCTGGGATTACTTCTTGTGGGTGTCTGACACCCCTGTTCATTTGCCCATCTATTCATTTGCCCAGGGCCATTGTCGTTTCGAGTCGACGGCGGCCAGGGTTTTACCGATCGAACGATCGTCGTCGAGTACCGCGACGAGCAGCTCCGCCAAATCTTCGCGAAAAATAAAGCCAAACGTGTCGATGTCTTCGGTCAGTACGCCGTTCCCGGTCCGATGACCGGAGCGCAGCCCGCCGGGCCGAATGATCGTGTAATCGAGGCCGCTCACCCTGATATCCTCCTCCGCCCTCGTTTTCAGCGGCAGCGTTTTGGCCAGGACACGCTGCGACAACTTCGGCATCGCGTTCTGGCTATCGCCCGCGCCAATCGTCGTCACGAGGACGAGTCGCTGGACGCCCGACGCCTTCGCGGCTGCGATGATATTCGCATTCGCCTGGTAATCGGGCGGCGGATCACAAGACAGGCATCCGATAGTCGTCAGAGCTGCCCGGTAATCACCCGCCGAAAATGCGGCCTCGACCGTTTCGATATCCATGGCATCGCCGACGACAAAATCCACGCCCAGTTTCTCGAGTTCGGTGCGATCCGAAGTCAGCCTGACGAAGGCTGTCACTTTATCACCACGTTCGGTCAATAATTGGGCGACCATGAGGCCGGTGTTCCGGGTCGCGCCGAATATCAGAACGGTGGTTGGGTCATCTGCATTCGGCCTCGTTTCATCGGCCTGAATTTCAAATATCGACGTCGGAAGATTCGCATTGAGCGTCAGAGCCAAGGCGCCAATCAGAAGCACAAGCAGCAAGAACAGGCCTCCGACGATCTTAAATATCAACCGCAACATATTTTTTTAACCTCACTTCGATGTGGACCTCGCCGTCGCGATTCGCTAGCGCTCGACTGCGGACAAGGTCTTGCGATCAGTACTCTCATCCTCCAGCGACGCGACAATCAGGCGCGCCAATTCGGCACGGCTGATAATGCCGCCCGCCGTCGGGTCTTCGATCAGGATGCCTTTTCCCGAAGCCCCTTTATTGGTCAGCCCGCCCGGACGAACGATCGTGTAATTCAATCCGCTTTCGACAAGATAGTCTTCGGCCTTGCCTTTCTCGCGAAACGGGATCTCGAGCGCTTTCACGACGGCTGGCGGCAAAGCGCCCTCACTGTCACCCACACCGATCGAGCTGATCAGAATAAACCGCCCGATGCCGGCCTCCCCGGCAGCCTTGATGCCGTTGATGTTGCCAGTCGAGTCGACCACATAGCCACCGGCTTCGGTGCCACTCAGCGTACTGATCGCCGCTGAGAATTGGCCAGTCGCCATCGCCCTGTCGATACTCGCCTTGTCCAGCGCATCCCCGGTGACGAGTGATGCACTGGTTTGTTTTAAGCCCTCAAGATTCGAACTTTCGCGCACCAGGACCGTGACAGACCGGCCTTTTGTTTCGAGCTGGCGAACGATTTCCAGCCCGGTCCCTCTCGTGCCACCGAGAATAAAAACCGCATCGTCGGATTCGGCATGGCCGGGAACCGTTGCGCTGGTTATTCCAATGACAGCGGCCGCCACGAGTAACGATTTGCGAATTATCTTCATGTTTACGACCCTGCCTTCTGCTGCTCTTGCTGCTGGCGCATCTTCTCCTGGTACTTCCTGATCTCGGCCGCGGGATCCATAATCACGTCCGAGTACATGCCGACTGCCTTGTTCAAATACTCATCGGAATCAACCTGATCCAATATGAATTCGGCAAAATCCTCGTAAGTAATCGTACGCTGCTTCGGCGTGCCGCCCCCGACGGTAAATTGCAGGTCATGGCGCGCCGGGTCCTCGACCATAAAACCGGGCCGGAGCAAGATGTACTCGAGTCCACTCTCCTCGATCAGCGTTTCCATGTCCGCCATGTCGCCATACAGGTAACGCGCGTTGAAGCGCCACATTTCGGACATCGACTCACCCTCCGGCTCCGTCGCGTCCGGATCGACCCGATGCTCCACACCCGTCGAGCTCGCCATAATCAAGCGCTTGTTGCCTCGACTTTTCATGGCCTCGATCAGGTTCACACCCATGACTGTGTAAAGATCGACCTGACCGATAGGCTGCGTCGGGTCCGACGGCGCACTCTTCCCGACCATGCAGATAACGACCTCATCGCCGTTCATCGCGGCTTTCAGCGTTTCGACATCGCGAACATCTCCCTTGACCAGCGTCAGGTTGGCATCCTTGATATCGAGTTTCTGCGGACTCCTGGCCAGCCCGGTCACCTGGTAACCCGCTGCCAGGGCCTGACGAATAATGACCCGGCCAGATCGTGCCGTGGCCCCGATAATCACGATTTTCTTAGCTGCAGCCTCGCCCTCCGCCAGTGCGCTTTGCCCGTTTACGCCAGCGGCCAACAGGACAGTCGCGATAACGACTAATATTCTTTTGAGCATGATCGCCTCCCCGATTTTGCGATTCGAACTACGTTACTGTAAAAAATCACCTGCATCCACATTAATTCGGAGAAGAAGCTCATGAACGCCGATACCCGCCATTCAATTGCATCAAAAGTTTCTGTAGCCGGTGCCGCAATGGGGCTGATCTTGATTTGCACCTGGGCGATCTCGCTACCGGCCGCAGAGAACACCGTCAATTATCAGCAGATTCCCGCCGACATGCTGGCCGGGATCGAAGCGACCGAAGCCGCGTTTCTTGCCAAAGACCTCGACACGGTGGCCAAAGATCTGGCCGACGATTATTCGTGGTACAAGATCGATGATGAAGGTCCGCAGAAGATCGTCGACGGCAAAGAGGCCACATTGGAACTGCTGAACCAATTTTTTACCAACGATGGCGGCTGGGCCGACGCGGAAGTTCACCGCCTCGGGTATCTCGGCAATATCTTCGTCCAGGTTGAAGTAGATCACTTCAACACCCCGGACGGGCCGAAGACAGTCCGCTCACTCAATATCTATGAGCTTAAGGACGGCAAACGCTGGCGTGAATGGAAATTTTATCCGAGCGAATAAGCTAGACGGTCGGCTTCACGTTCGCGTTCAGGTGAAACAGATTATCAGGGTCGTATTTGTTCTTCAGTTTAACGAGGCGCTCGTAATTCCCGCGAAACGCGCGTTGCGCCTTATTCTTATCGCTATCGACAATATGATTGCTGTATGAGCCGATCGTATACGGTTCGATAGCCTCAAAGCCTTGCCGGAGCCACGCGATATTCTGCTCGTCATACTCGGGATTATCCCAAGCGGACAAAATCAGGAGGTCATGCCTCGCGTCCCGGTGCACATACGCGGTATCACCGGGCCGGGACTTGCCCCATGGCGCCGCCCAGGTGCTGAATGATGACATTGCTCGCGACTGCCGGGTCGTCCGGATTTCGGGTCGAAACCAGCCGCTCGACCAGCGCATCGATCGCACCCTCGTCGAGTCTTTTCATGAGGCCGGACTTGTTGTAGTACTGCCGGCCGGGCGGCGTGCTGGCATCCGCCGTGGTCTGCAACTCCTCGTAGCTGATCGGCCCGACATGATCTATCGCCGGTTTCAGGAACTTGCGCAACGGCTCCAGAGCTTTCTCACCCTTCTTCAGGTCGCCGTTATAACAAACGCTCAGGCCCACGAAGCCCTTGCCGCCCGGCGGCGAAAGCATAATGACATCGACCGTGAGTTGGTTCGGCGCATCTTCTATAAAGTCAGCATAGAACGGCAACAATTCGGCCGCCTGGGCGATCGGGTACGTCAGCGTGCCGCCATAGACCATCGGGCCAACCTCGTGCAACTGGAACTCGAACGACGTCACGACGCCAAAATTTCCGCCGCCACCACGCACACCCCAGTACAGATCGGAATTCTCGTCGGCACTTGCGCGGCGCAGCTGGCCGTCTGGCGTGACGATATCGACGGACAAAACGTTATCGCAGGACAAACCGAGACTGCGCGCCAACCGCCCGTGACCGCCACCGAGTGTAAGCCCGCCGGCCCCGGTATGCGAAACAGTGCCGGAGGTTGTCGCGAGTCCGAAGGCCTGGGTTTCGTGATCCAGTTCGCCGAGCAAAGACCCCCCCGGCGAGGCGCGCGGTCTTTTTTGCCGGATCGACGCGGCAGCCACGCAACGCCGACAGGTCGATGACGAGACCGCCTTCACAAACTCCCTTTCCGGAGATGCTGTGCCCGCCACCGCGAACGGCAACCAGCAGATCATTGTCGCGGGCGAAATCGACCGCCTGCATGACATCGGCGCTGCCGGTACACCTCGCGATCATCGCCGGATGCTTGTCGATCATGCCGTTCCAGACCTGCCGCGCCGCTTCATAATTGGCATTGCCGGGCATGATCAGCGGGCCACGCAGACTGGCCTGAAACTCCTTGAGCGCCGCTTTGGTCACGGTCGTTTCGCCGCCCGTGCGGGTCACCGCATTGATATCCGCCGTGATCCGCGTCGCCGACTTTATTGCGGCTGCTAAAACCGATGACGGCAACGCTGCCGCGAAACCGGCGCCGAGAAGTGACTGGTTGAATACGCGTCTGTCCATGCCGAACCCTCCTATTTGCCGGGATACTGTACGATCCCCGACAACGATCGCTCTTCACCGATTGTATTGCGCGCAACCACCTTACTATCGGCCACGCGCAGCTTCACAAATTCACCGTCAAAAAAGTTTCCGAGCAAAACGTGACCCGGATCGATCGACGGCGCGACGGCAGCCCATCCGGACCGGTCGAAAGCAATTTCCTTAATGATCTCACCGGAATTTTGATCGAGAAACACAATACTGCGTCCCGTACCGATAACGACATCGCCGTTCGGCATCTGCGCCAAAACCAATACCATCGGAGGCCCACCATCGACTTTTCCGAAGTCGGCGAGATCCAAGAGCTGCCGGTGGTTCGCAAGATCGTATTGCATGACCCGGTTGCCGGTTTCGGAGATGTAAATCATTCGCTTACCGTTATCGGTCAATACCGTGCTCGTGACCCCGTGAATACCGACCATGCCACCGTGGGTGTCGGTCTCGTAAACATCCAGCAACTTGCCGTCGGGACTGAATCTATAAATGTTTCCGTCACCGACGACTTCTGAGCCGGGTACATAACTGAACACCGTCGTATTAAAAGATATCCTGGTCTTGCTGCCGATCAGGTGTTCACCAAAGTACAGGCTGCCGTCAGGTCCAAACGTGACACTGCTGAACGTGCGGTCGGCGAACTTGCGCATAGGCTTCTGCTTGGCATCAGGACCAATCTCTACCACCTGCCATGAGATCGGCGCAGATCCCCACAAGGTCCCATCAGGCCCGAAAACGAGACCACCGATCTTGTGCGTCGTTTCGGATATCCAGAGTGTCCCCTTGAATTGCAGATCCGCGTCGAACTGCAGGATCCGGCCCGTCCCCTTGTGATCGTCATCCGGATCATCCATGACCGTCGCCGCAACGAGGATGTCGCCCTTCGCAAATGGCTGGGCCGTCGAGACCCGGGCTTCCTCGGCATAGCAAGGTACCGCGGCCATCCAAATGACAATAAAGATCACACGCTTCATCGCCGCAACACCGTCACTCATGAACTGACTCCCATTTTATCCTGCCGCCCCGCATCGATCACCCCACGGCGACCATCTCACGTCGATAATTAATACGCGGCGCTGCGTGCGACCTATATTTTTTGTTTCTCGATCCCGCCGACCACGCACCGCACGACCGGATTCTCGCCTGCCTGCCCGAACTCCCAGATATAGTTTTCGATATTCGCCTCGGTCGGATCAATGAATCCGTTACGGTTCAAATCACAGAAAAAATTTAGCGGCTTCGTCACCGGTACCGGCGCCGGCGCCCAGCCCGTCGAATCCCCATCCAGTTGCGACAGGTCGGTTTGGGTCTCGGGATACAACGTATCTACACCGTCCGTAAAACTGCGATTCACCTGTCCTTCGACGACGAACCCGACGAGTGCCCCTATCTGGCCCGGTCCGGATACCGAGCCTGTCGCGAAGCTGTTCTCGATGACGCCATTATTGCGCCCGACTAATCCGCCAATCGCGTCTGCGCCGCTGACATCGGTGACGGCATAACTATTGCGCACCGAACTCTGTGAATTAAATCCGACCAGGCCGCCGATATTATTGGATTCACCGACGACCGAACCGATCGCATAGCTGTTTCTGACTTTCGCGTCGGTATTTACACCGATCAGACCCCCGATATCGTTCCCACCTTTCACCGCCGCATCGGCATAGCTGTCCAGAACGCTGCCGAAAGTATTCAAGCCGACGAGACCGCCGATACCGCGCACGCCGCTGACTTCCACCGAACTGCTGCTCTGGTAAACCGCACCGGTCATATCACCAACCAGACCACCGACGGCCTGTTTACCCACTACCCGGCCTGCGAACCAGCTGTCGAAAACAAGGCCGCTGCTTCCTCCGACCAGTCCGCCAATTGCCATCCCACCTTCAATAGATCCGTTCGCCCGGCAGTTATAGACCGTGCCGAAATTCGAACCGACGATACTGCCGACGCCGGCCCGGCCTTCCACGCTGACGCTCTGCAAATTCAGATTCATGACGACACCAGGCCGTGCGAGAACGCCGAGCAATCCAACGCCGCCCCGCTCTTTCTTGCTGACGCTCAGATTCCGGATCGTGTAACCCCGGCCATCCAGCACGCCGGAAAAACCGAACTCACCGAGCGCCTTCATGCAATTCCCGGTCGGACCGCAGTCACCGATCGGCTCGAAGTCCAGGCCTTTGGCATCGAGATCCCGGACGATCTGGTAAGCGCGTGCGCGCCGGGCTTCTGCCGACAACGAAGTATTGCTTTCGCCGCCCGTGCCGAGCGTCACGATCGCCTGTAACTGATGGATATTACAAATCTCATAACGGCCATCGTCATTGAGATCCGCGACAAATTCATTGGCATCATTTGGCGCGGCGTCATATCGGTTCGGCAGACCATCTTTGTCGTCATCCCGATAAAGCGGCAAATCATCGGCGAACGTCAGACAGAGCGCTTCGTCAGGTTTCGCCGTCTGGATCGTGAAAAGTGATCTGGCCCGTGCCAGCATGCTGACGTATTCGGAATCCCGATCGCCATGATCGACTTTCATCCCTGAGCCGCCGGGTCCGCGGGGCCCGGCAGGCCCTCGCGGTCCGCCTGCGCCATCCGGTTTGCGAATCAGCCTGACTGGCGAAATACGCGGCCATGTCCTCGAGTTCCTGCTCACTCTTGTCCAGCACAGCGCCACTCATCAGCGATTCCGGGCGGCCCCCGTTCGTGTAGGCTTTCAACGCCAATAGCAGGTACGCCTCGTGCTGGCCGCCGATTCTGGGAATGACCGGCGAAGGGCTCTTTCCGTCTACGCCGTGGCACGCAAAACACTGCTCCGACAATTGCTTGCCGCGAACCGGGTCACCTGCTGCAAATGCCGGATTGAGAAACGGGCAGAGCAACGACAACGCTACGAGACCAATTTTTATCGAATTTTTCGGCATGCCCTTGGTGTCTGACACCCCAATTCTATTCAAGCGGCGGCTTCGGCTCGTTCTCCCGAACATAAACGCTGAAGCTCGAATCATTCTTGCCGCCCCAGGTCTCGGGGGATGGCGCGACAAAATACTCGGGCAGGCGCTCCTCGGTAATTTTTCGCAGCGGTGCCGGAATCTGATCAATGCTACTGAGCTTGGTCATGAATGTCCGGAACATCAGGTTGCCATCCGCCTGACCCTGAAGCATCCATGGCAGCCACGGGCCGATCCGGGTCCACGTCCCCGAATAATCGGCACTGGTCAGGTCCGGGTTCTCGACCTCAGGGAGATTCGCAACGCGCTGAAAAATTTCGGCAATGCGAAGAATTTTACCCGCCGATTCGCGCGGCCAGATTTCCGGCTTCAGTTCGTTCGGAAACATCGTGTGCACTTCGAATGTCGAAAAAAGTTTGTCACCAAAATTATTCCAGCCCAGCGGCAGCGGAACTTCCATCAGGTTGCCGTCGAAATCCATTTCAATCGCCGTGCCGACCTTCTCACTGACGATCAGGTGCGCGTTCACCGTCATGTTGTGAATCGGCATGACCTCGACTTCTTCCTTGGTAAACGGATTTTTCCAAACGTCGATGAAATCACCGGTTTTCAGATCTTTATAAAATGCCAATTCACGATTGAAAATGCGGAACGATCCATCCGGCTGCTCCTCGGTGCGCACGACGCCAAATCCTTCGACGCCAAACAGCGGCTTCAACGGCCGATCACGACGGAAGTCAGCGAAAACGGTGCCACCGAACCACCCCGGCGTTTCCTTGGTTGGATCCAGGTCACCGATCAATTTTATGAACGAGCGCAAACTCTGATGGGGGTCTGAAAAATCGACGGGCACACGTTTAGGCGCCACCGTTTTCGGCTCATTACTCGGGGAGGCGCAGGCACTCGCGATCAAGCCACCGGCAGCGACGCCGCCGACAGACAATAATGACTGCATCGCTTCACGACGGGTGCGCGGTTTACTCATCCAGTGGGTATTCAATGCCATTCTCCGTTTTTGGTATCGGCGTATGATAATCCGAAAGTTAATATCTGAACGCATTTAATGCAAGGAGAGGCGGATGTTTCACGGATATGCCGCACAGGGTCCGGGCGAGGAACTCCAACCCTTTGAATTTGAACCGGGACCGATCGGACCCACTGATGTTGAAATCAAAGTGGAATATTGCGGTATCTGCCAAAGTGACGTCGGCATGATGGACAACGCGTGGGGCGTCACGACCTATCCGATCGTGCCGGGGCATGAGGCCGTCGGTATCATTCAGGCGTTAGGCGATCAGGTGCATCACCTCGATATAGGACAGCGCGTCGGGGTTGGTTGGAATGCGGGATCCTGTATGACCTGCGAATGGTGCGTTGCGGGTGATCACAATCTCTGCGCATCGGCCCGCGGCACGATCGTGGGCCGGGCCGGGGGATTCGCCGATCAGATCAGAGCCGACGAAACGTGGACGTTTCCAATACCCGACGCGCTGCGGCCCGACGTTGCGGGCCCGTTGCTGTGTGGTGGCGCCACGGTATTCAATCCGCTCGTTGAGTACGGCATCACGGCCACGGACCGGGTCGGCGTGATTGGCATCGGCGGGCTCGGGCACATGGCGCTGAAGTTTCTGGCCGCATTCGGGTGTGAGGTTACGGCTTTTTCATCAAGTCCCGACAAAGAGGAAGAGGCACGAAGCTTCGGCGCCGATCACTTCGTCAACTCGCGCGACGCGACTGCCCTGAAAAAAATGGCGCGATCACTGGATTTCATCCTGTCGACGGTCAGCGTGTCGCTGGACTGGGAAGGCTACCTGAATGCGCTGCGACCAAAGGGCCGCCTGCATCTGGTCGGCTTCGTGCCCGAACCCCTCAGCGTGCCAATGGGACCGTTACTAATCGGTCAAAAGTCTGTCTCGTCGAGCCCGGATGCCAGTCCCGCGACCACAGTCCGAATGCTGGAATTTGCCGCGCACAACAACATCGAGCCGTTGGTTGAGTTGTTCCCGCTGACCCAGGTCAACGACGCGATCGAGCGATTGCGCCAGGGCAAACCCAGATACCGTCTGGTACTCGAAAATTAGATATTCGGCTCCAACCCGATTTTTGTTGGTTACAATACCCGGCAATCGGCGTAGCAAATCAAGTAACGGAAGGGACCACCCATGTTTCTCGCGCTGAAGGGCCTGCATTTGATCACGTTGACGCTGAGCATCGTGATGTTTTTCACCCGGGGTACGATGCTGGTCCGGAATTCGCCGCGCCTCGATGACAGGCTCATACGCGTAGCACCCAATTACATCGATGGTCTGCTGGTCATCAGCGCGCTCGGAACGGCGATCGTCATCGGCTGGTATCCGTTCGTGGACGCCTGGGTCACAGCTAAACTGCTGGCCACGCTCGTTTACCTGGGCCTGACTCACGCCGGTTATCACGGCCGCAAGGCCCGGATTCATAATCTGGCCGCGATCCCGTTGATTTATGCGCTGGCGACCGTTGCCTGTCGCGATCCATTGGCGTGCTTCGGCGGCCCGTAACCGCGATGCCTCTTTCACTCACCCGCCGCCGTTTATTAAAGTCCGCACCCGCACTCGCGGCCACACCCTATCTTACGGCCTGCGGCTTCGGCGACGATCTGCCGCTACCCCCAAATGTGCCGATCAGCCCGTTCGGGTCGAACTCTACGGCCGAAGAAGTTACGGCCAGAATCGATCTGACCGGCAAAACAGCACTCGTGACCGGGTGCAACTCCGGTATCGGGCATGAAACCATGCGAGTGCTCGCACTGCGCGGCGCACATGTTTTCGGTGCGGGGCGCACGCTTGAAAAGGCCAAAACCGCCTGCGCGAGTATCGAAGGCCAGACGACACCGGTCGTCGTCGAACTGACGGATTTCCCCGGCATCGTCGCCGCGGCGGACCAGGTCAGAGCCCGGCTCAGGGAATCCGGGCAAGGCCTGGACATGCTGATCTGCAACGCCGGCGTCATGGAAATCCAGGAACTCGAGCAGGTCAACGGCATTGAGAAGCAATTTGCGGTCAACCATCTCGGCCATTTCATTCTCGTCAACCAGTTGATCGGTCCGCTCGGTCGCGCGCCGCAGGGTCGAATCGTAAATGTCAGCAGCGGTGCGGCGACCCGGGCCGCGCCGGAAACCGGCATCGAATTCGATAATCTTTCCGGTGAGCGGGACTACGACCCCGGCCGCGCGTACGGCCAATCCAAACTCGCAAATGTCCTGTTCACACTTGAGCTGTCTCGGCGGCTGGCGTCAACCCACATCACGGCCAACGCGGTGCGGCCCGGGGTTATTCCGACGAACCTCGGCCGGCATCTCCCCCAGTGGCAGGTGTGGGCACTCGAGACGCTCGGCAAACCGTTCACGAAAACCATTCCCCAGGGCGCCGCGACAACCTGCTATGTCGCCACGAGCCCGGACCTGCGCGATGTCAGCGGATACTTTTTCGAGCACTGCAATCCTCACCGTCCGGGCGGACAGACCGAGAATACGGAACTGGCAAAACAGCTGTGGGATGTTTCGGAAGATTTGACCGCCGGCTATATATAGGGAGAGACACGCATGATTCTGATCACCGGTTCGACAGGTAAGGCAGGCGGCGCGGTTGCGCAGCAACTGGCAGCGGCATCGATTCCTTTTCGCGCGCTGATTCGAAACCCGGACAAAGCCGGTCCCATCGAGGCACTCGGCGCTGAGATTGTGATTGGCGACGTCGCGGACGATGCGTCGCTCGCTCAGGCCTTGGCGGGGGTCGATAAAGCCTTCCTCGTCCTGCCGAACCTCGAAGAACAACTCACCCTCGAGAAAAAATTTACCGACGCGGCCGTGGCAGCCGGTGCGCAGCATCTCGTCTATCTGTCGTCACTCGAGTCAGTGCCCGAATCGACAAACCCGATTACGCAAAATCACGTGGCCACGGAAACCTACATCCGCGAGTCCGGAATCACGTGGACGATGATCCGTCCCACGTTCTTCATGGAAATGTTTGAAGGCATGGCCGCGCGTATCAAAGACACCGGGAAAATCGTCATGCCCGCCGGCAACGGTACGGTTTCCACCACGGCCCTGCGCGATGTGGGCGAAGTCGTCGTTGACGTCCTGACGAAGCCCGGTCATGAGAACAAGAGCTACGACCTGACCGGACCCGAATTGCTGACCTTTGCCCAGATTGCCGATCAGTTTTCGACGATCCTGGGCCGAACGATCGAGTACGTTGATCAACCGATGGATGAATTCCGCGCCGTTCTGAAGAGAATTGGGTTTTCCGAGTGGCGGGTCGAAGCGGTCAGCAAGGAGCTCGAAGCGATTGGTGCGGGCGCCATCGATCATACGACCGATACGATCCAGGAATTACTCGGCAGGCCGCCGACCTCGCTGGAGCAATTTATCCGCGACCACGAGTCGCTATTCAAATAGCCGCTCTCGAATAACGCCTCTCGAATAACGCATGTGGCCACAATGCGGCCTCGCCCCCGCAGCCTCCTACGTTAATATAGGCGGATAGAACGAACGGACGACCTTATGTTTATCAATAACTGGTATGCCGCCTGTATCGCGGATGAGCTCACTGACATACCACAAAGAGTCACCATGCTCGGCTGTGATTTCGTACTGTTTCGCGACAGCGAGGGCGTCGCCCGATGCCTGAGTGATTCATGCTGTCACCGCGGGGCATCGCTCGCCGCCGGGACCTGCCGCGACGGACTGATCGTTTGTCCCCAGCATGGCTGGGAATACAACGGCGAGGGAAAGTGCAAGCTGATCCCGGCCGGCACCCGGACGCCGACCGAGCCACCGAAGAAGGCACGCGTACCGTCGTACCCGACCGAAGAAAAATACGGCATGGTGTTCGCGTTCCTCGGCGATCTGGGCGAAGACGAACGCCCCTCGATCCCCGACAGGGTTCCGGAATACGAAACCGGCGATTGGCACTGGGGCATCATCAAGAGAAAGAAGGACATCAGTTACGTGCGCATGTCGGAGAACTACAACGATCCATGTCATGTGCATTACGTGCATGAGTTTGCCAAGTGGCTGCCGAAAGGCGTCACGATCATCGACCATGAGCAGACGGACACCTACGTCAAAGCCTTCCACGCAGCATGGGACGCAAAAGGGAATCACAGTGAAGATATTGGGCTCATGATGGAGTTTGACGTGATCGGCATGATGTCGCGTAATACAAATTACCAGCCTGACTACCCGGTGAATATCGTTCTGGCCACGACCACGCCGATCGATGAATCCAATACCCAGATTTTCATGCAGCTGCTGCTGCCGAAGGAAGGCAAGGAATCGAAACAACAGCACGCGATGCTCATGGAAATGACCGAACACCAGGTCATGGACGAAGATTACGCGGTGCTCAAAACGACGCGACCGCGTCAGGCTGCCAATCCAGCCGAGGAATTGCTCGTCGAAACCGATGTGACGCTCGCCCAGGTGCGCAAAATTACGAAAGAATTCGGTGAGAAATCTGGCCAGATCGACACCCGGGCACTGGCCCAACTGCGTGACACGCATATCCGTGTGATCCCATGTCCGCAGCACCGGAGCGATCCGAAAGGCTGGGTACACAAGACCGTGCCGATGCTCGGGAAGCAAGCGGCGCGCGGCAAGTTAAAAATGGTGTCAGACACCAATTTTTAGGGCTGCCAATCTTCCCATCCGGTTGCTCTGAGGTACTGGTCGAGAGTGATCAGGTCCGGATATTGTGCGCGAAAGCCTTCGACGTCTGCCGTATAACCGACCTCCTCGTACCAGCGAAACAGCGGTCGCAATGGTTTCGGAAACGTATCGAGATGCGCCTCGAGCGGCACCTGATTGTATTTAACCTCGCGGCCCATGACGTTGCTGAACGTGTCGACATATTCAGCGACGGTCATCTTGTCGCCGGCAACATTGACCGCGCGACCGATCCATTCGTCGGGATGATCGAACGCCTCGCCGGAGAGGAACCCGATGTCGCGAATCGCGATGAAATGTAGCATCCGGTCCGAATCGCGCGAATCGGAGATACCGTCTCTTGCGGTGCGCGCCTGCTGCCGATCGAAATTTTCCATGAACGCGACCGGGCGCAGCACGGTATACGGCACACCGCTGGCGACGATATCGAGTTCGACCTGCATTTTCTTCGACCCCTTGATACCGTTTTCAGGCGCGGCGGCAGCGCCCGAGGAATACACGAGCTGTTTAATGCCCGCAGCCTTGGCAGCCGCAATAACATTCTGACCCTCTTCCACCTCGTTCATCGAAAACCCGCTGTAGAAAAACACCCGCTCGACACCGTCCATCGCGATACGGAGTGATTCGGGGTCGGCATAATCGCCCTGCACGACCTCGGCGCCCTGACCTGCCAACCGGACGGCCTTCTTGCTGTCGGGTTTCCGCGTCATGGCGCGGACCTCGTAACCCCGCGCCAGGAGCTCAGCAACTACCGCATTGCCCTGCCGGCCCGTTGCACCACCGACCAGGATTGTTTCGCTCCCGGCCGCGGTCATGACGAAAAAAAGACACGCCGCCAGGCCGCGCAACCACTTCGACAACATAAGCTGACTCCCTTGTGGGGTCTGACCCCATTTGTTTAACCCCATTCTTGTGAATCCATTTTTACTCTAAGATCGATATATGTCCATTCCGCCGTTGTTCGCCGAGGCATTGCGCGCTAAAAAGCAATTCGGCATCGGATTAATGCGCCAGCTGTCGCAGGCTGTGTACCTGCGTTTCAGTCGCTGTCGCCTGGATTTCTGGGAATACTATTTCTTCCAGGTGTACCTCGACCGCTACCCGATGCCCGAGAAAAAGCGCTTCGCGGGATGGCGGCGCGAAATCAGGCTGGATCAGGCCGCCAACACCGGGCCCGACCGCAAACTGGCGAACGACAAGTTACTGTTCTATGCGCACATGGCCGCGCACGGCGCACCGCAACCGAAAATTATGGCCGTGTATTCAGGGAGCGAACTCGACCTGCCCGGCGGCGTACATTTGCGCAATGAAGATGACGCCGTAAATTATTTGCGCCACTCGGCCCACACACCTGTGTTCATAAAACCGCTGCATGGCGCTCACGGGCGCAACGCATTTTCCGTTGGCGCGACGACGTCCGATGGCCGTGGCCTTGTACTGGCCTCTGGAGAAACAATCAGGCTACAAAAATTCGTCACCGGGCTCGCGACGCACGAGCGAGGCGGCTGGCTCCTTCAGGAACGCATGAACACGGACGACCGAATCGCGAGGTTCAGTGGTGACCGGCTGACCAGCGTCCGGATGATCATCCTTCTCGGCCCGAGCGGCCCGAAGCTTGTGAGTGCAGTCTGGAAAATTCCGACCGGAAAAAACGTCACCGATAATTTTTCCGTCGGCCGTACCGGCAATCTCATCGCAGGCATCGACATCGATACCGGGCGCATAGCGCGAATGGTCCAGGGCGTCGGTTGGAAAAACCGGGCCCTGACGCACCACCCCGATACGGGCGCTGATCTTGATACGGCAGGATTCATCAACCGGCGACTGCCGCATTGGGATGCAACGAAGGGACTGTGCCTCGAATACGCCGCTCTGTTCCCCGACCTTCACCTGCAACACTGGGATATCGCGCTGACTGACCGTGGCCCGGTGATCCTGGAAATCAACGTCGAGGGCGGCATGCGCACGCATCAGATAGTCCAGCGGCGCGGAATTGTAGGGCCAGGGCTCGCAAAATTTGGGGTCTGACCCCCATACATGAGTAGAATGCCGTCTGAACCCACCGGAGAGAATGCCATGAAGTCTGTACACCTGCTTATTGCCGCCACGATTTTTTTGACCGCGGGCCACGCGATGGCCGGGGCGCACGCCGGTGCAAAATTGTCGGATCTGGACACGATTCCCGCGAGAAACGGCGACTGGTCGGACGAAGAGATCGCGAGAGGCCGCGAACAACTGATTCGCGCTCTCGATGCCGGATGGATACGCTATATCGCGGCCCGGAAAGATCTCGAGGCGCTGGCGACCGAACCCGAGAACCAACCGGGCGCGGCCGCGAGCTATATGTGGCGATTGGCCGACTGTCTGCCGCAGCCGGAGATCGCGCATTGGCCGGAAAAGCCGGTCGGCATGTTCAAGGACATTCTCGAAACCGGTGTTATTCGCCAACTCGTGCAGGGCGTGCCGGAAACTCCGGCGAACACAGCGTGGTATTTTTCCGGGGTCAGCCGGAAATATCAGGCGGGTGTCATCGCCGAAATCGAGAAGCACTACGATGTAAAGCTTAAAGTCGAGAGTGTGGTCGTGGCGCCGGGCCGGCTACCGATCACGTCGCTGCTGAATGACAACAAGGTCGATATCGTCACTCAGCTGAACGCGACCGGCGGAAACAGCCAGGGCCTTCGGCGGCGCAACTCGCGTCGTTTCACCTGCACGATGAGCGCATCGAGCCAGTTCATACATATTCCGGAAAAATCCAAGCTCGTCGATGAAATCAGCAATTTCAATGATCTGATGGCACGGCCCGATATCAGTGTCTGCGCTGGCCCGCTGACGACTCAAGCCGCGCAGGCCTATATGCCGGACCACACAGTCCGAACGATTTACGTCAACGACCTGACCGGCTGCGACAGGGCCGTCAAGAACGGCAAACAGGACGTGATTATCAACCCGTTGAACGATCTGAAGATCGCGGGTATCGAAGGATATAAGTCTGTGCCCACATACCTGGTCGCCGGCACGCCGCTGTGGGTTGCGGCGGAAGGCATCGAGTGCCCGTCCGATGGCGACCCGAAAACCGAAGACGAATGTACCGAAACTGATCCGCCTTAACATTTTTATTAGTCGGGAGAAATCACGATGCGAAAATTCCTGGTCGGGCTTTTTGTCGTATTAATTGTCGCGATCGCCGGATTGCCGCCGGTGTTTGGCGTCGTTTATGAACGGCAATTCGAAGAACAGATGGATATCGGCCAGCTGAATCCGTATACGGAATTTCGCGTCGCCGAGTTTGAGCGTGGACTATATTCCAGTCATGCGACGGTCACCTTTTCGCTCAGCGACGAATACGTCGAGCAGATACGCAGCGCCGTCGTGCCGGACGATCCGGACAATCCCGTCACCGCGGAACAACTTGCCGATCTTGATGAACTGCTTGACCTGATCGAAGGCGAACTCCAGTTTAATGTTGATATCCAACATGGACCGACGTCGTTTCCGGACGGGCAATTTATCGGCCTCGCCACCGTCAAGTCGACGCTGGACTCATCTGACGGTGCGCTCGCCGAGCTACAGAATGAGCTGGGCCTGTCCCACCTGTTCGCGATCGATGCACAAGTAGGCCTCGACGGCTCGACAGATTTTCAGGCCAGCGTACCACCGGTCAAATACCAGGACACAGACTCGGCAATCGATTTTTCGGGCCTGACCATCGACGGACACTACGACAATCGCGACCGGTCGGTCGTTGCAACCAGCGGCATCGATTCAATTGCGGTCAATAACACGGGTTTTGAGCTGACGATCGCCGGTGTCGAAATGAATACCGATGCCAGGCTCCTTGAGAATTATCTTTCACTCGGTACGACTGACATCCGCATCAATGAAATCGTCCTTTTCGACTCGAATATCAGTGAGCAGTCACGGGTCAGAATTTCCAATGCTGGTTTGAGCGGTGCCGTCGATGTCGATGAATCAGGCAAAAAGATTTCGATGGACATCAATTATTTCATTGAGGAAATTTCCGGGTTCCCGGAAATGGAGATCGCCAATGTCCGGTTAAATTTCGGAATATCTGAAATCGATCTTGAGGCGATGTATTCGTATCTCGAAATGACCCGGAACATCGGCACGATCGATCAGGACAATTCCGCGGAATATATGGCGGAAATACAGGCAATCGCCTTTCAGGTGCTCAATGGATCTCCACGCCTTTCGATCGATCCGCTCGCCTTCGATTTGAACGGAGAATCCTTCATCGCACAGTTGCAAATTGATTTCGATGGCGCTGCTTTACCTCCAGGTAGTACGCTCGACGTGTTGGTCGGCAACCCGTTGTTATTGATGGGCGCCCTGTCCGGCAAGGCCTACATCGAGGCTTCCGATACGATGGCGAACCTGATCGCGAGCAATATCGTCAAGAGCCAGTTGACCGCAACGCTCGGTCCGGAATCGGAAGTATCCGAAGAGGACATTGAGACCCTGGCAGCCGGCCAAAGCCAGATAATGATCGAGTCGTTCGTGCAGCAAGGCATGATCAAGCGGACCGGTGCCCTGTTGCGCAGCGACATCAGCTATAAGGCCGGTGAGTTGGTCGTTAACGAGACGCTCCTGCCACTGGGAATGTTTTAACCAGCGCCGGCTGATTGAATGATCGGCTGACTGTTTCGTCATGGGACGCTGGAAACCACCACCTCCCGCCTCTTCCCCATACATCACGGCAGCGGGCTTCGATACTCTGCAGGTGGAACTGAAAGCGCTTTGGGTCCGGCGCGCCGAGGTCGTCAAGGCGCTGGCAGCGGCAGCAGCGGAAGGCGATCGATCCGAGAACGCCGAATATATTTATCGCAAAAAAGAACTCGGCAGCCTCGACTACCGTATTCGCTACCTGCAAAAACGCTTACCGAAACTGAATATCGTTCCGCCGATTTCCGGCGATGATGAGCGGCACAGCCAGGTGTTCTTCGGCGCGAGGGTCACCTTGAGACGCACTAGAAATCAGGACGACGTCGAATACAAAATCGTCGGCCCCGATGAAGCCGACGCAGCCAACGACTGTATCAGCATCGACTCGCCGCTCGCGCGCGCAATCTTGAAAAAATTTGTTGGCGATCAGGCAGACCTGGAACTCGAACAAGGCCGCGAGAAATTTACCATCAAAAGAATCCGCTACACCTGATTGGTGTCAGATACCCACTATTGATGCGTCCATTGGTTTTGAGAGCCGAGGCCAAGCCTGTACGCGTCAGGTCTTTTCGAACAACAGGATAAATCGATCGGTTTTGCCGCGGATGGTTTTGTCGAACACGTTTTTGGTCCGTTCGTCTTCCGGGTTGCGCAGCGCGTCGCTGCTCTCGATGAACCGGAAGCCGTTACTCTCGATATCCTCCCGTGCGAACGCCTCGTCGATTCGATGGATTTCCTGCGTGACGCTATTGCCCGAGCCATCCGCTGCCGCGTGATCGACGATCAGCAACTTGCCACCCGGTTTAAGTGCCTTGCGCACCTGGGCAAAGAAATCGGGAACATCCGCCCGCTCGAATCCGACGTCCGGGTTGTAATAATACAAATCGTGATAAGACATGGACATCAGCACCGCATCGAGGCTCTCGGGCTCGAGCATGAGATCCGGAACTTCGCTCCGGAGCACCGTGATCGGCGGAATGGTGTTATCGATATAACGCTCCTGCAGATACTTCTCGACCCATTTCGCATAGCCATAATTATTTTGCAGAATGACCGTGCCCCCGGGTCCCACGACACCAGCCAGTAACTCCGAGTAATAGCCGCCGCCGGCAAAAAGGTCGATGACTGCCTGCCCACTGTCGAGATCGAGCAACCCCAGAATTACGTCTGGCCTGGTGTAGGCGTCGCGTTTCCGGTCTGCATCGGTGCGATTTTTGTTCGCGATCGCGCTGGTGATCGCTGCGTCGCTCGCCGAAACCGGTGACGCAGCACCCAATGCCAGCACGGCACTCACAACCAGAATCAGAGTAATCGGTTTCATCGCCCTTTCTCCCGTCCGGGGGTCTGACGACCCCCTAATCAGATAACCATCAATTAAATGCCGGCATGACGCGTTCGCCGATGAGCCGAATCGAGTCTTCCGGGTTTTCGTAGATTCGTAATGAGATATCCGTCAGGCCTGCCTTCTCGAATTGCTTGATCCGGTCGATCTCGTGATCAATGTCTTTAATCGCGGAGGTCGCCGCGCACTGATCGACGAGCCGATTCAGAATATCCTTGGGTGTCTTCTTGATTTCGTTCGGATCGCGCTTGTAATACGCCATATTGATTTCTTTGAGGTTATCCCAGACGATTTGCATCTCGTCTTCCGGCAGGATGCCGCGATGATAAAACTGCGGCCATGGCGTCGCCCGCATCGCCAGCCAGATCGCGGCTTCCGCGCGCGCATCGTCCTGGCTTTCCTTGACGTGCCAGGCCCAGAAATTCAGCAAGCGAAAACTGTCGTCAGAGCGGCCTATGCCCGCCTGCTCGGTCTGGATCACATCGTTGACGGCCGCGACATGTTCCGGCAAATGGTCGCCGAGATAAATACCTTGCGCGTACTTCGCACTGGAGCGAATCATCTGTGGCCCGCCCGCGCAGACGTAAACTGGCGGTGGCGGCTGGGTCACCCAGGACGAGTGGTAATACTGCACCTCGTACATCTCACCCTTGTAGGTCACGGGTTCGCCGGTGGCCGCGGCTTCGATAATCTCCACGCACTCGCGCGCAGCGCGCACTCGGCGAACCGCCGGCAGGCCCATCGCAGTCGCGGTGCCACCGTCGCCGGCGCCGACTCCGATCTGGGCCCGCCCACCCGAAATTTCATTCAGGGTCAGCAGTGCATTCGCCATTTTCAACGGATGGAGTTCGTACGGCGAGACCGCGACCGGACCCATCCTGATGGTTTCGGTCGTGCGCGCCGCCTCGGTCATATTGATGAAAGGGTCCCTGGAATCGTGCATATTCGACGTCCAGATACCCTCCATGCCGAAGGTTTCGGCCAGCCGTGCCAACTCCGCGATTCTCAGGTGCGAATTATTGGCCTCTAAAATAATGTGGAACTTCATTTTTATCCTCCGAACGACGGGGTCCATTAATTTGGCGGCCAATCTACAGCAAAAATGGGGCCGATGTTCGTTGTAATCAGTTGTCGACCGCGTGGTAAATTCGATTGAAGCAGGCCTTGTTGCCGATGCACTCCATCGTCAGCAGCGCCAGGTCGGCGCGCGTGACTGGGCCATTCACGCTGGTATCCTCGATCAGAGACGCCGTTCCGGTCGCCGGCGTGCCATCCAGCCTGACCATGCCATTGCGGATAATCGTATAGGTCGCCCCGCTCCCAGTCAGCAATTTTTCCGCGCGCCCTTTCGCGAGCATGACATCCTGCATCCGGCTGAAATCGATCTCCGGGAACTCCTTCGCGTTATCGCCCGCACCGATCGAACCGTGGTAAAGAATCTGCGTAATATTACCGATGCTCACGCCGCGCAGAATATTAGCCATCGCAGCATCATAAAAAATACCGTCGTTGCCGCGCCGCGAGGTCGCATCGATGACATATCGGAAGTCGCCCTGCTCGAACGCCGCGACAACATCATCGGTGTTGAGTAAATCGCCGATGGCGTATTGGATATCAAGACCCGCGAGCCGTCCACGATCGGATGTCGGCCGGGCGAACACCGTGACCGGATAGCCGGCCTCGACGAGTAGCGTAACGATCGGCACGCCGAGCCGGCCCGTGCCGCCGAAGACAAGCACCTCACTATCCGAAGCGAAAGCAGAGACGCTCATACACAGAAGGCAAAACAATCCAGGACGCATATTGTTATTCTTCGTTTAATGGCGGAAAAATAGCACATCTATCGTTGCGGGTTTATATTTCCTGCGGGGTCAGGCCCTAAAATCACCTTATGCGCGTCAACGGGACACAGCTACCGGTCAATCTGGCTCAAACCGGACAATCCCGCGATCGTGCAAGCGATCGATCAGCGGGCCCTGCCCCACCGGTTTGAAGTCATGGACCTCGCCAGCTGGCGCGACGGCGAGTTTGCGATCAAGGACATGGCCGTGCGTGGCGCACCGTTGATCGGTGCAACGGCGGCCTGGAGTCTCTATCTCGCCACGCGCGAGGCCGCGGAGAAAAAAGCCGGTCACGATTTTCTGCAGGACGTCGCGTCCGCGTTGATCGCTACCCGTCCGACCGCCGTCAACCTCACGTGGGCCGTGAAGCGGATCGTGCAATCCATTGCGACGATCGATGATCCCGAACAACGTGTGACCGTCGCCCGGCAGGAAGCGGAAACGATCTGCAGCGAAGACATCGATATCAGTCGCCGCATCGGCGAACACGGCGTCGCACTGATCGAGAAAATCAGCTCGCAAAAGTCCGGCGCGCCCGTCAACATATTGACTCACTGTAACGCGGGATGGCTTGCCACCGTCGACTGGGGCACAGCCACGGCGCCGATCTATGTCGCCCAGGAGCGCGGCATCCCGGTGCATGTCTGGGTCGACGAAACACGACCCCGTAACCAGGGCTCACAACTCACGGCATGGGAATTCAGCGAACAAGGCGTTCCGCATTCAGTCATCGTCGACAGTGCCGGCGGCCACCTGATGCAAACAGGCCAGGTGGACCTCCTGATTACGGGCACCGACCGCACGACCCGCGGCGGCGATGTCGCGAACAAGATCGGCACCTACCTCAAGGCACTCGCGGCACATGACAACGGCATCCCGTTCTATGTCGCGTTGCCATCCACGACGATTGACTGGGACATTCACACGGGCGTCGGCGTCATTCCGATCGAGGAACGCGATCCGGACGAAGTGATCTTCGTGCAAGGGCATGACGGTGACACCATGCGTACCGTGCGTACGATCACAGAAGCAAGCCCGGTCAGGAATTTTGCCTTCGATGTGACGCCGTCGCGCCTGGTGACCGGCTTGATTACGGAACGCGGCATTTGCGCAGCCACCGAGGACGGTCTCACACAACTCTTCCCGGAACGCGCATGACGTCCACACGACGTCGACGAAGGCTATATTAAATTCAAGTGCCTATTCACGCCCGGGCCGCCGCCCGTAGCAGCACTATTGGCAGGACTCAACTCGACGCGTCAGAAGATGTTTGAACTCGGACTCCTGGGGCACGATGAAAAGGATAACGTCGACTACGGCAACATCAGTGTCCGTGGCCCGGCGCCCGGCCAGATCATCATCACCGGCACCCGGACCGGACACCTGCCGCAATTAACGCCAAAACATTACGCCCTCGTGACCCACTGCGACATCGACGCGAACCGCGTCGAGTGCACCGGCGCGATCGAGGCCTCATCGGAAACGCTCACGCATGCGGCAATTTATCAGTTGAGCCCGTCTATCGGCGCGATCGTGCACGTGCATTCGCTGGTGTTATGGGAGCGTTTGAAGAATGTCGCGCCGACCACCCGGGCCGATGTGGCCTACGGCACTCCGGCCATGGCGCGAGAGTTTTCGCGCTTATATATAGAGTCTGAATTGCCAGAAAAATGCCTGGCCGTCATGGCCGGCCACCCGGCGGGACTGATCAGTTTCGGTGCAACACCCCTGGACGCTGAAGCACCGCTGCTCAGGTGACTTCCCGATGTCCGCTTGTGTTGCATGGCCCGACTGAGATCGCCAGACATTTCGAACGGGTCGGGTCAGACCGTTCTGGCAACCAATTTATTCGACCCTCTCATGCAAAGACTGCTTAATAAATAGGCGCTGACGATAATCAGGACGAGGTAGTTATGTCCGATCGCCATTCCGAGATATTCGAGAAATCCGCCAATCGTTGCGCCAATAAGATTAGCACCCAGGTTGGCGGATGGATTCTGACTTGTTTTGAAAGTCGTCGAGAATATCAGGCCCGCGAAAAATACCGGCAGTGGGACGGCAACCACCACCCAGATCATCCGGACCCCGAACGGCAAGCCCAATATCACATCAGTCGGCGTGAAAAAAATCACCATCAGGCTAAGAATAAGAGGCAGATAGAATGCCATCCTGAACTCTTGGATAAATTTATCTGCGACGTAATTTGCCAGCAAAACCATTAGTAGAACACCGGCAACGACCAATGTAGTGACAAACCAGGTCGCCCCAAAGTACAAAGAGCAGTCGGTAATGCTTTTGGTCTGCAGGAGGAGGAATCCCAGCCCCAGGAAAAAGAAGTGCCGGTTGTTCCTGCCGAGCCCTTTTGGAGTCAGGAGAAAAACACTCAGAATAGAAAAAACAAGCAGGGTACCAATCACCACAAGGTAATCGGAGTTGATCCCTTTCCGCATTAGGTAAAGATAAGGCCAATCATCGGTCGGAATTGTCGCCTCCCAATCATCAAATTCTGTAACTCGCGAGTAGTTCAGTATTTGCGAAGGGTAGGTTGCCGGCGGATCACGGAATGACAACAGTATGACCCCACCCTCCGTCCAATAGACCACCGGTTCCACGCCAGTCGCCTCGGTGATCATGCCGATCAATTTCGTTCCCAGCCAACTATTGTGCGGCATCGAAAAGGTGACCGACATCATTCCATCTTCATCCAGGCGGCTAAAGGCGGTCCGCATACTCTCCACCGTATAAATAAAGCCATCCAGACGAACGTTGCTTAGCGAGCTGAACAGGGCCTGCGAATCAAGCATGCCAAACACGACCAGATCATATTTCTCCTTTGTTCTTTGAAGAAACGCACGGCCGTCGTCATTGACGACAGTCACCCGGGCATTATCATAAATCCCACTCGCATTTATCTTGCGGGAAAGCGCCACGAGCGCCGGGTCGATGTCAACCGCGTCTACCGCAGTCGCGCCGTTTCAAAATTGCGGCTTCCACATCTGTTCCCACCCCCTGCGCCCAACACCACTACACGACCAGGATTTTTCTTGAACCAATACGGGCAGGAAATATCTGGCCCGCCATTTTTCCGTCTCTTCCGCAAGAGCAATGTTTTCAGATAAACCGATTGAGGTCTATCGTCCTGTGCTGCTGGTAAAAATCCTGATTGACTCTGACGGTAAAGGGTTCGGGATCCTTTTCGACCCGGAAAGTCGGCGAAACATCAGCCACGTCGACCACCGATCCGTCTTGCCTGTGCACGGTTATATAGTGATAAGGTGACCAGATCGCCCTGGAATCGAAGCTCGAAAACAATATGACAACCACAACGAGAAATGCGATCCCGGCCCGACCAATATCTCTGCCTTCGGAAAGGACAAGATACAAAATTCCGACCAAGACCATTCCAACCAATGGAGAAAATGCGAAGAAGGAAAACAGACCGAAAAATATCGTGCCTGCAAGGCTACCACCAAGGTCCCAGGAATATGCCTTTAATGCCGGCATGGCATGGAAAAGCTCGCCTATCTTCTCACCAATCGGCACGAACACCAGCACGTTCAAAATAAAAATCGCAACTAATACAAAGTAGTTGACAAATTCCCGACTGGTTGGAAAAAAGATATAGCGAAATTCAGTCATACTCGAAGGCAGCAGAACGGACTGAGATAATTGAATGAACGCGATGCTAATCACGAGCATCAGTGGGAAAAATCTAAAAAGACGCCAGTTTCTGGAGCGCACAAGCGCACCAAGTCCCAAACCAAAAAAAGAACTGATCAGCATCAAATTGGCAAAATACGCCACCAATCGCACGGATGAAGGAACCCAGCGAATCAGCATCAGCTCGAGGAAAAGCGCTAGAAAAGATAACCCCATCAGTTGCAGCCTGGGATCGATCTCAAACATTCCCGCTTTTTTGTCAGAATTTGTGGCGGTCACTACACTGTTTTTCAAATTTCGCTCCAATCGTTCTAGCGGGCTTGATAATTTTGGTCGATTCAGGAGCTTTCCCGACACCAGAGATTCGTACTTTTCACTGGGAAGCTTATATTCTCTTGTCGAAAGCGGCAATATGCCACGATATCAGCGTCGCTGGGTTCCCAATAACTCGTTTTCGAATCGTTATGTGAAAGCACCTCTATATATTTCGAACGATGCCTCGACCGGAAATATCGGATCGATCAGAGGTCGGTGGCCGCAGGGAGTAAAAGCAAACATTCAATCCTCCGCAAATCATAGTGGATCAAGGCCTGCTCCCTATATAATACGCCGATGCGCCTGGCAGTTTTAACTTTCGCGATGATCTGGGGTCTGACACCACTCCAGGCCGCTGAATTTCAGGACTGCGAGACGTGCCCCGTCATGATCGAAGTGCCGGCCGGCGATTTCTTGATGGGCACGGCGGTGGCCGACCGGTTGACCGATCCGCGCACCGGCAAACCGGCGACCAATGACGGCCCCCAGCACGCGGTGACCTTCGCCAGCCCGTTCGCAATCGGAAAATATGAAGTCACCGTGGCCGAGTACGGCGTGTTCATCGCGGCCACGGGTTATACAACCACCGATCGCTGCATGGATTTCAGTAAAGAAGATTCCTTCTCCTTTAATAAGGAGTTGGATTGGAATAACACCGGGTTCGATCAGGCACCGAGTCAGCCCGTCGTCTGTGTTTCATTTTTCGATGCGGAGGCCTATGCCGGGTGGCTGAGCCAGAAGACCGGCGCGAACTACCGTCTGCCGACCGAGGCCGAATGGGAATATGCGGCGAGGGCCGGCACGACGACGGCCTATTATTGGGGCAGGGATGAGGCGAAAGCCTGTGACCATGCGAACGTGCGCAGTCAGGGCGCATACACGATCAGCAAGCGGCAGGCCGTGTCGGATCGTGCGGACGGGTTTCCGTGCGATGACGGCTTCGCACAATCGTCGCCCGCCGGCAGCTTCTCGCCCTAATGCGCTGGGCCTTTACGACGCACAGGGTAATGCCTGGGAGTGGGTCGTCGATTGTAATCACAAGGACTACGCGGGTGCGCCGGCCGACGGCAGCGCGTGGATCGATGCCGATGACTGCCTGTTTGCGATCATCCGCGGTGGCTCTTATCTGAACCTCGTGCAACGGTCCAGCACGACGGTGCGCGCCGGACGCCCGAAAACCGGCGGCGCAACCAATATGGGATTTCGAATCGTGAAAGGCCGTGGAGATTCCGGGGCCAATCCCCGGACGGCGGTGCAGTTGGGGCCGGAGTTAGGCACTGACCTCACCTCACCCGGCGCGCGCGTGTTCGCGGAGAACTGCGCCGCGTGCCATAGCCAGCAGTCAACGTACAAAGGCGTCTACGGCAAAGATCAAAAGTCCGTTGAGACGGCGATTCGCAATGGCGGCAACAATGTCATGAGCATGCCAACGTTCGGTGATGTGCTGACCGACGCCGAGATTCGGGACGTCGCGGCCTATGTCCGCGAATTAAACCGCTGGGACTAATAATTCAGGGCCTGACCCCCTACCGGCGCCCGTCGTACCAGATCGACAGGTGCTTGCTGTCGCGGAGAGTTCGCAGGGGCCGGACGATGAGCCAGAAGAATTGCCGGGCGATCTCCCAACCGGAATACAGCTGGAATTTGCGCGATGAAGTCAGTAATGGGTGGGCGGTAAGTATCGTAAATTTCAGGCCCTGCGGCCGGGCCCATTTTTTGAGGCGACGACTCAGGTCGACTTCCTCAGCCGCATAAAGCGCCTCATTAAAACCGCCGAGTTCATGAAAAGCATCGGCCCGACAGACGAACAGCGAACCGGCGGCCCAGCAACACCGGATCGAGATGCGGGTCCACCCCGTCAAAACCATTTCCGCCAACCTCGGCAGATCGTCCATCCGCATCGTGCTGCCGCAGCCGACCATCGTGCCGCTTTCAATCATATTCAATATATCGGTGACCAAACCCGGATTGACGCAACTGTCGGCATCGACAAACATCAGCCAATCGCCACTGGCTGCAGTCGCGCCGGTATTCCGCGCTCGCCCAATCTGGTTCACGGGCTCGAAACAAACTTGCGCACCCGCGTCTTTTGCCAGCTCGGCCGTGCGATCCGTCGAGTTGTTGTCGACGACGATGACTTCCGATTTGAAATTAAAGTCGTTGTTCGCGGCCAGTGCAGTCGCGATGGTGTCAAGACAACGTGTGATCAGCTGTTCCTCGTTAAAGGCCGGAACGATAATCGAAAGTTTCATTGAGCCTGCACCGGAAACTATATACAGGCTCGCTTTACCGTGATATCTGGCATGAGGCGAATCGTACCATGGTGTCAGACACCAATTTTTCGTTGAGAATGTCGCCAAAGACATATACATTAAATATCGCTTATATCGGCTTGGCAATTCGCGGTCTGGTCCCGAATGCCGATTAACCCGCTGGGAGACACGATGTACATCAATTTCTGGTACCCGGTCGGTACGAGTGACCAGATCACCAGCGAAAAACCGTTTCGCGCCCGGATATTGACACTCGATTTCATCGCGTTCCGTGACCGTGACGGACAACCCCACGTGCTCGGCGACACCTGCGTTCATCGCGGTGGTTCACTCGGCGCGGGTAAAGTCGTCGGCGACTGCATCGCATGTCCTTATCACGGCTGGCAATACGATGGCGACGGACGGTGCAAATTAGTCCCGTCGCTCGGCGATGTGTCGAAGATTCCTGCACGCGCCAAGGTCGACGCTTATCCGGTGCTGGAAAAATACGGCATCGTCTTCGCTTTTCTCGGCGATCTGCCCGCAGGAGAAAGACCGCCGGTTTACGACGTCGACGTGTTCGAGAAGGAAGACTGGCGTGCGAACGAGGTTGTTGTGTTCGAGGTCGATTACTACTACGAACGCTCGGTAGAGAACGGACTCGATCCGGCCCACAACCAGTTCGTGCATCCGAAACAGGGCGCACCTGGCCTGCAGCAGGATTTCCAGGAAAAGCCGATCGAGATGGAAAACATCGGCGACTGGGGCAGCAAATTCATCCTTCCATTCGTGCTGAAAAAGAGAGACGACGGCTTACTGCCGGAAAGCCAGGAACGCGATCCGGAATACCTGAAAGGCGGCTCCGGTCACGTCGGACCGAATCAGCTCATCACCTGGCTGCAGTTCACCAAGGAAAACATGTTCCACCAGTATTTCTTCGAAGCGCCGATCGACGAGAATCGAACGCGCATCTTTTTCCTGAACATGCGTCACTTCCTGATGGACCCGGAGCAGGATCAGCGGATCATGGATATCAATATGCAGATCACGCAGGAAGACGTCGATGTGCTCACGAAACTGGACCCGGTGCGCACACCTGGAAACAACACGAAAGAAATACTCTTACCGGCCGATCTGCCCATCGTGCGTTACCGCGAGTTTCTGAAAGATTGGGGACCAGCGCGGCTGGCGCATCGACATGCACAAACTCAAGGCACTGGAGGGTGACGTCGCATTCGCGATCCCGTGTCCGGGCCGGCGCACGTCAAAAAACTGGGTACTCGACGAAATACCAACGCTTTAGGTTTTATCCGGCAATTGGCGGGCTCGCGTCATACGTAATGCAGTCATCCTGCTCCCCTTTTCAGAATCAGATCTCTAATTCAGGACAGCGCGTTTAGGTTGTGATGGAATTAGTGAGCTGTTGACGCGGAAAGTTCCAATCAAGAATGGACAGCGAGAACATTTGATATTCACAATCGTAATAAAACACAATTTCGCCTATATAATTTGCTGCAATGGACATCACACGAAGAAGGTTTATTCAGTATTCGAGCGGAATTGGCGCGGCGCTCGGATTTTCCTGGAGGCCGGTGGTTGCCGACGTTCAGACGCTGATCAAGAATCCGATTCCATCGAGCGGAGAATTGATTCCGGCGATCGGTATCGGCACGAATCGTTACGTGGTCGGCAATGAGGCCGAGAACGCGCTGCTGCGCAATACGATTGCGACCTTCAACCAGCTCGGCGGACAGGTCGTCGACACCGCGCCTGTGTACCGAAGCTCCGAAACGATTCTGGGTCAGGTCATCGCGGACACAAAGCTGCGCGACAAACTTTTTCTGGCCACGAAGGCCGATCGCGACGCGGAGGACGGCGGTCGCGAGCGACTAGAGGATTCATTCAAGCATCTCCAGTCAGACAAGCTGGATCTCGTCCAGTCGCACAACCTGCGCGGCGCCGCGACCATGCTGCCCGTGTGCATGAGTATAAGGAAGACGGCCGCATCCGCTATGTCGGCATCACGACATCGCGCAACGCGCAGTTCCCGGAAGTGCTGGAGTGGATGGAGAAGGCATCGCTGGATTTTATCCAGGTCAACTACTCGCTGGCCGACCGCGAGGCCGGGGAAAAGATACTGCCGCTCGCACAGGACAAGGGCATCGCCGTGCTCGTGAACATTCCACTCGCCCGCGGTCAGCTGTTTAAAGCGGTTGGCGACCGGCCGTTGCCAGGCTGGGCCTCCGAATTGGGTTGTCAGAGCTGGGCGCAGGTGTTTTTAAAATACGTCATCTCGCACCCGGCCGTAACTTGCGCGATTCCGGGCATGACGAAAGCTCGCCACGTTATCGACAACCTCGGCGCCGCCACTGGCTTAATGCCGGGACCCGCAGAGCGCCGGCAGATCGAACAGTACTTCGATAGCTTATAAGACCGGTGGCCCGCAGGCCCCATCCGCTTACTCGTATTCATCATGGCGCCGAATCCAGGCCATCGTGAACGGCAGACCGTCTTCATCACGACCCTTCGCCGTCAGGTCGAGCCATTGATAAGTGCCGATCAGGTGATCAAGGCCGCGCGCGTAGGTCGAGTAAGTGTGAAAAATCCGGCCTCGCTCGTCTTTAAAAAACACGCTGGCGCCAGGCGCTTCTTCCATCGGAAATTCGACCCCGTCGCGATAGTTATAACGTACGCCGCTGACCATTTCCTCCGGCGTGAACGACACCTCGTAGTCGCGATTGAAATCGTTCTGCGCCGATGACACCCATCGAAAATGCCAGCCCATGCGCGCCTTGTAGCTTTTGATCAGATCGAAGTTCGCCTTGGAAATCGCGACGAAACTCGTGTCCCGTTGCGTGAGGTGCGTGAGCATGCCGTCGAAGTGATCGGCGAGATACGAACAACTCGGACAACCAGCCTCCCAAGATGGACCAAACATGAAGTGATATACGATCAATTGCTGCCGGTCGCCGAACAGGGCATCCAGGGAAACCTCGCCATCGACACCATCGAAAACGTAATCGGTCTCGACGCGTGTCCAAGGCAATTCACGCCGCGCGCGGCTCAACGCGTCGCGCCGGCGATCAAATTCTTTCTCCGCGTCGAGGTGAGCCAGACGAGCGGTCAGCCATTCCTCACGACTGACGACCTTTGCGTTTGTCATCGCCCTACCCTCCTCCAACGGCTACGCGAGCATCAGTTTTTCCATGCGATCAACCAACCACTATTTGGATCTATTTGGCAGGCGCCGGCTTACGCTCCTTCGCAAATGTTTCCCAGGTCGCCAGGTTGGGCTCGACCCACTCGGTCGGCGCGTGCAACCATTTTGGATAATTTTTCTCGGTATAGGCCAGGACATGCGGCGGCAGGTCGTCGGTGCTGTCCATCGAAAACACATTCGTGATACCAACGATGCCGCCCGGACGGTTGTCCATCAGCATCCAGGGATGCCAGGGTGCGATCTTCTGCCACGCACCGGTGAACGGCACTTTGAGCATGTCCGGATTATTCAGGTCGGCCAGGCTCGAGTGAATCTGAAAATATTCACTCGTGCGGTACCACTCGCCGAAATTTTCGCGTGGCCATTCTTTGGGTGGCAGCGGTGACGGCCAGCGCGTGTTGACGGCGAAAGAAACCACCGCGCGGTCGCCAAATATATCCCACGGCAAAACAAACGGAAACTCGACTGTTTCGATACCGGTCTCGGCATCGCCGAAACGCTGTTTGAACACAGGGGCATAGTATGAATTGACCGGGTCGTTGTGGGTGCTGAAGACCTCGACCGTTTCGCCGGTAAACGGGTTGGTCCATTCCTCGAGAATCCGGTCTTCCTTGAGATCCAGGTAATACACGACCTCGCGATGCAGATTCTCGTAGCGGCCGTCGGGCAGCTTCGTGACGCGGCTCATGCCGAATCCCTGAATGCGGAACAGCGGCTGGATCACTTCCTGCGGACCGAGGTCGGCATATTGGATGCCACCAAAAAACCCGCAGGTTTCGACGCCGTCTTCGAGACTGGACGCGAGCTTAACCCAAGCCGTCAGGTTGTCTTCGGCTTTGCTGAAATCGAGGTTCAGCGATTTAGCCGGCGCCGTAGATTGTCGAGTCGGTGCAGGACCGGGTGAGCAGGCTGACAGGGCGGCGACTGCACCGAGTCCGCCGAGCCCCGCCAAGGCCGACCGGCGGCTCATCGTCTGTTCGCCGAGCACCATCCTGGTTGGATCGAAATTCTGAAACATCGTCGCGGCCTCCCCGTTTGTTAATTGTCAGCCCATCATAACCGGATTCAAGCCCGGGGGCCTGACCCCAACCAGTTTGATGGTAGGCTAAGCCCTTATGAACAAGCATAACGAGGCCGAAAAAAGGCCCGCCCGCGTATTACCCGCCGAAGGTGAAGACGGACTTTACTCGCAGACTTGGTTCCCGATCTGCCTGTCCGCAGATCTCGGTGAGACGGACATCGTCGGCCGAGAACTTATGGGTGGCCGGGTCATCGCATTTCGCGATTCGAACGGCGACGTTAATGTCACGAGCGCGTTTTGCGCACATCTTGGCGTGGATCTGCAATGCGCGACGCTCGTCGATGGGCTCGTGCGCTGCCCGTATCATCATTTCCACTACGACGGCACCGGCCGGGCCGTGAAAATCGGCAATGGTGAAAAGCCGCCGGCGGCCGCAAAACTGTTCCGCTATCCGACCGTCGAGAAATACGGCGTCGTGTTCGCGTTCAATGGCGTCGAGCCCGCTGTTCGACATCCCGGGTTTTTCATTGCCCGACGATGAGATCGCGGTGCACGCGTTCAAAGCGCCGATGTCATTTGCGGTCGACCCATGGGTCATCATCGCGCAGACGCCGGATCTGAATCACACCCAGTTTCTGCACGGCCCCGAGTTCGCGCCGGAATTCGATATCCCGGAAATGACCTTTACGGATCACTCAGGGCACTACTCGGTCGACGAAGATTGTATTTCGACGCATCTGGCGTGTTCAAGGAATTGCACGCGAATATTTTCGGCACCAACATTGTGCAACTCGAAACGATCATCAACGACATGTGGACGGGCGGCACTGCGAGTCTCGTCGCACTCGGCCCCGATTCGTGCGAGTGCTACGGCATCAACGCGGTCAAGAAAGCCGACGTGCCCGAGCAAACACCCGAGGCCTATCAGCAAGTGCTCGACGGCCTGAAAGCGATGAATATGCAGGTCATGTCGGAAGACCAGAGCGTGTATCAGAATATCCGCTTCGTGCAGGGCACGCTGCTCGAAGTTGACCGCGAGCTCGCGCGGTATTTCGATTACCTGCGCGATTACCCGCGGGCGAACCCGGGGCGCGAGTTCATTAACGGCGCTGGCACGCGATAAATGGTGACGTTGGTGTCAGACACCGCGGTGTCTGACACCCATTCAAGAGCCCGATCTGGACTTTAGTGCGTTGGCTCGAGATCTTTGCGCGCCTCCAGGAAATCAGCAAAGCCAGGGCTAACAGCCCTTTGGCCCAATGCCTTAATGGTTTCCAGTGTTGTCGCGTAGTCGGCTTTCTCCTCATCGGTCCGGGCAGGTGTGGCCTTCATCATTTTCCGCACCATAGTCGCGGGTCCCATCGGCGCCTCGGTATAGGCCGTCATCTTCCAGCCGTCCCCGGCTTTGACGAACACGGCCATGGCCCGATCCCAGCCATGGATGGCGGGCATGCCAGTCAGCTTGATGTCCCATTCGAGCCGATAGGTCGCGACGGCAACGTTCGGTGTCAGATATTTTGCCCGCACCTCGCTGTATTTGTTATCGATTCCACCCAGGACTCGCTTGCCCGGAGCCGGATCAAAATACTTGTCCATCCGAGCTTTACCGTACAATGGAAACGGCACTTCTTCGGCCATGTAGATCGGGTTACCGTCATCCAGCCACATACTCTTGAGCGCCCGGTAGTCCTGGTTGTTGTACGCTTTTTCATACTCGGTCAGAAATGCGGTAATCTCGGCCGCCAATTGCTGATCTTCCGCATCGACAGCGTCCTGCTTCTTAGCTTCGAAATGAAAATCCGCCAGCGCGGAAATGGGTAACAACAAAACACAGATCACCAGCAGCGACACATTTTTTATTGGGGCAAACATTCCTGACTCCATGGGGTTGGCGGCTCTCCGTTTAACAGTATACTCACTAAAATTGGATACCGGGGGCAGATCATGACCGTCTACGCGATCGCGCAGGGAAAAATAGAAAACCGAGAGCGGTTTGACCAGTACGTAGCCGAGGCGACACCGACACTCATCGCACACGACGCGAAGGTGCTCGCCGTGGATGAGTCACCCGTTATCGTCGAGGGCAACGTCGACTATCCGCGAACGGTCGTCATCGAATTTGAATCCGAGGCGGCATTCCGCCGCTGGTACGACTCCCCCGAGTACACGGCCGCGCGCCGAGTCCGGCTCGATGCCGCGCAAGGCACATTTATCCTCGTCAAAGCACTGCAAATTGGGGCCTGACCCGAATAATAAGTACATCCCCGCATTGCGCAGATACCGGGCCTCTGCGCAGCATCACCAGACGGCTGAATTCGAAAGGGGCCTGGTTCAAACAGTAAATACCGGATTTGCATTCTGGCCCAAATCAAGTCCGGTGCCTTGTTGCATAAAATATGTCGGAAGACGAAAAATTTATCTCGATCAACGCCGTCGATAATTTTTATCAGAGCTGCGCGTTTATCCCGATGTCGTTCGCACTGGTCACGACCGTGCATGAGAACGGTGAGACCGGCATCGGCCCGCACGCGCTGTGCTTCCCCTTCGGCATCACGAAACCGTATTCGATGCTGCTCATCAGCCGCAACAACAGTGGCACCGCTACGAATATCCGCCGCAATCGCAAGTGTGCTTTGAACTATATCCTGTTCGATCGCGAGGATCTGAAAAGTATCACCAGTCTCGGTGTTCCGGGAATGCCCCTGGAAGACAAAACGAAGGCCAACCCGTATACGCTCATCGACTCACCGACGCCGGAAAGAGCAGTAGATCCGGATTTTCCGAAAATTGTCGCCGAGGCCTTTCAGGTCATCGAGTGCACGTGGGAGGACACGTTCGATCTGCACAGTAAGTCTGATGATTTCGAGAGGCCGTACGACGGTCACTTTACGCTGGGCTTCGACCATATCCTCATGAAAGAACGCTACGCGCCCGGCGTCGAGGCCGGCGACATTTTTCCGAATATGCCGGTCTTCCAAGGCTACCGGGCGAACCGACTATTCTGGTTCGCCAAGCATCAGAAACCGTTCAGTATTCCACTGCCGAAAGTCAAAGGCATGGAATTCATGACGGTCCATTACATGGCCAACCGGATAGATGCGAATGTAGTTGTTACCGAGGAAGCGTGCAAAAAACTGACCGGCATTCCGGAGCCCTTTATGAAAGAAGCGTTGCAGGGGATCATCGATCGCGCAATCGAGGATGGCGTCTCGGAGATCGACGAACGCTACCTTGAGAAAATCAATGCAGAGCGCTGAAATGCTCGCAAACTTCACAACCCGGATGAGACCAGGGTGACCAAGACCTCGACGATGAAGCCGTTTGCACCCGGCGATATATTCGTCGGCTGCACTTACCTGTGCGACCCGGACGACGATCACGCCGGCGATGGCCGCATTCTGCAGTACGATTGCAATATGGTGCCGAAAGGTACGCTGTATACGGAGGGCACGTCGCACCTGATCGTCAACCTGCGATTCGCCCCGGACAACACCCTGTGGGCATTCGATCCGTTCGAACACACCGTCGTGCGCGTCGGTCCGGATGGCCGACAACTCGAAAACTTCGATTTCGGTGATCGCGGCTGGGGCAACGTCTGTTTCGGCAAGAACGGCGACATCTATCTCGGCGAATACCTGAAGGGTGACAAACCCTACGAGGGTGGCGACATGCGCCTGCTGGCGGGCACGAACGTCGTCGGTTACGGGCGCATCGGCCAATTCGACGAGGCGTTCGGATCGATCCGCGAATTCGAGAATGAAACGGCGGATTCTCTGACCGGCTTTCACGGGGTAACACACTCAACTCTTCATCCCAGCGACGAAATCATGACCTATATGACTGACCTCGGGATGCGGGTCCTGCGTTTCGATATCGCCAGGAACCAGCAACTGCCGGACCTCGTGACCTATCCCGGCGGCGAAGAGTATGCGCGCAAGTGGACGACGGGCGTCGACTATCTCCAGGATGGCACTCTTCTGTTACTGCGTGGCAGTTTCATCGATTTCATAGACGAACGGGGCGCGTCGATACGAACCGTTCCGCTCGACGAATACGGTTACGCGATGATCACGATCTCGAATGATCAACAGCATGTATTCGTCACGAATATCTTTACCGGCGTGATGTCCAAGGTCGATATCGACCGTGGTGAAATCGTCGGTCAGATCGATACTGGCCTGGCCAAGCCACAGCGGAGTCTCGCCGGTGTGGCGGAATATCCTGCGTAATACAAAAGGAACCTTGTGATGCAACTCGATATCATTCTCGAAGCCGACCTGAACGCACAGGAAGTCAAGGAACTCGGCTTGCTGGCAGAGGAGTACGGATTTCGCGCGCTTTGGACACAAAACTACGCCCGCGCACGCGATGCCTTTATGATCGCCGTGCCACTTGCGCTGGCGTCGAAAAGCATCCGTGTCGGCGTGCTGGCCGTGAGTCCCTATGAAATGCACCCGTTGAAGATCGCCAATGCGATACTCACCTTGAATGAGTGCGCATCGGCCGGTGCCTGCGTCGTAGTCGGTGCTGGCGGAGAATGGCCGGGAATTCTCCAGGTCGGTTACGGCAAGCGCATCACCGGCACTCGCGAGGCGATCGAAATCATCAAGAACTCGGCCAGTGGCGAGCTAGTCAACTACGAGGGTGAAGTCTACAACGCGCGCTATTTCGCCGCGGGATGGTCCACCGAAGCCGATTCCGCGCCGCAGATATATTCCGGCTCGACAGGCCCGAAAATGATGCAGATGGCGGCCGGCGTCGCGGACGGCGCGATGATGAGCGACGTGCAACCGGAGATGTTTGACTGGTCACTGCCCAGTTTGCGGAACGCACTGGCAGAACAGGGTCGCAAGGGTTTTCGCATCAGCAATTTCCTCGCCTGGCATGTCAAGGAAGACCGCGAGGCTTCACTGCGCGAGGCGCGCCGCGAGTTGATGCTGCGTGGTTGGCTCGCGCGCGAGTGGCTCGACCCTTACCTGAGTCCGGAAGATGCGGACCTCGTCGAGAAAAACACCTGGCCATTCCTGAATGCATTTCGCACGAAGTCCGGCGATATCGAGGACGTGCCCGAGCATATTGTCGATGCGCTGGTCGAAGGCCTGTCTCTTGCCGGCGATTACGACGACATCGACCGTCACATCGAAAGACTGCGCAAATTCGAAGACGCCGGGTTCACGGAAATTGCCTTGCGGGTGCACGACGATCCGGAAGACTCGATACGCCTGATCGGACAGCGCGTACTACCCGCATTCCAGTAACAAAATAAAGAGGCTGGATTTATTCCCGCGAACGATCGAAATAAGGTTTTCACAACGTCAGTGTGATCGCCACGGCAACGTTCGGCCAGAATGCAGTGAACATTAAGGGATAGAACGCTTCGGTACTCAGGATCGAGTTCTGAACATACGCGATACCGTCGAGGACTGCCCACGTCATGATGCCGGTGACCGGTGTTCAGGAAAATGCCGGCATGACCCGCTCGCCAAACACTTTCAGGCCCGCCATGGGATCATCGAACAACCGAATCGACA
>PVMK01126495.1_pt1 | contig 44137 bp, 40 predicted proteins | sample 1853481 | NCBI WGS metagenome assembly PVMK01 (sample SAMN08533507, study PRJNA380276) | Marine sediment metagenome, whole genome shotgun sequencing project.
TCCATTCGGTCCTGCACGCTCGCACTTCGAACCGTGCCCTGACCCTCCGCAACTCTCGACAGTTCGCGATGCGATGACGATCGATACGTTTGATTGGTCGGGGCGACTGGATTCGAACCAGCGACTTCATGCTCCCAAAGCATGCGCACTACCAGGCTGTGCTACACCCCGTGACCCGCGTTTCTTAGTCCGGTTTGGCGGCTGGGGTAGCCGATCGCTATGGGGTCCGCAACTGGCGTAGCAGGGGCGTCAGCTTCGCGGCGGCCTTTGCGCGATGGCTGATTTCGTTCTTGGTTTCGGGGCCTAGCTCCGCCATCGTCCGGGTGTAGCCGTCAGGGATGAACAGAGGGTCGTAGCCGAATCCGTGTGTCCCTTTTGCTTCGCGGCCGATGATGCCCTCGCACGCACCTTCTGCGATCGCGAGCTCGTGGCCGCTTTGATCGACGATCACGATCGCGCATCGGAATCGGGCGGTCCGTTCAGCAGTGGCAGTGCTGCTCAGCTCGTCGAGAAGCTTGGCGTTGTTCTTCGCATCGGTCGCACCCTCCCCCGCATACCGTGCCGAGTACACCCCAGGGCGCCCGCCGAGCGCGTCGACTTCGAGACCGCTGTCATCGGCAAGGCACGGCATCCCGGCAACTGCCGCTATCTCGACCGCTTTCTTGAGCGCATTCCCGTGAAACGTGTCGCGATCCTCCACGACGTCCACGGGCTCAGGCAGAGACGCCATCGTCTCGAGCTCGAGCCCTGGCACGTCAGCCAAGAGGCGCTCGTACTCCCGAAGCTTGCCGGCGTTCATCGTCGCGACGAGAATGCGCATCAGGGCAAGAGTCGATCGATGTCGATGTCGAGCTCGCCAAGCGCACGGCGCTGCGTCTCTGCGAGGGCCGGCATCGCACCAAGCGCCAAGTCGATCATCTGGTCGAGCTTCTCGCGCATGATCGGGGCCCCTTCCGCGGTGCCCTGCACTTCAACCACGGCCCCCCGCGGTGTGCCGACCACGTTCAAATCCACGTCTGCATCGCGGTCTTCGGTGTAACAAAGATCGAGCATCGGGTGGTCTTCGAGCAGTCCCACACTGATCGCCGCAATCGGCTCCCGGAGCACACCCTTTTCGACCAGTCCCTTGGCGCGAATGCGGTCGAGCGCGATCGCGGTCGCGACCATCCCGCCGGTAATCGACGCCGTCCGCGTCCCACCATCGGCGTCGAGCACGTCACAATCTACCGTGATCATTCGCTCGCCAAGCTTCTCAAAATCGACCGCCGCTCGAAGCGCGCGGCCGACCAATCGTTGAATCTCGGTTGTCCGGCCATCGACTCGACCGCTGCGTCCGTCACGACGATTCCGCTCTGGATTGGCGCGCGGATGCATCGCGTATTCCGCGGTGAGCCAGCCCTTCCCCGAACCGCGCATCCAGTCGGGCACGCCCTCGGAGATCGACGCGGCGATCAATATCGTGGTGCCACCGCAGCGATAGATCACCGACCCCTCGGGATTGCGCTGCACGTTGGCTTCGATCGAAACCGCTCGCAGCGCATCATAGGAGCGCCCGTCTTCTCTACTCATCCAACCCTCCGCACGGGCGAACCACTAGTCGTTTGTGCCGCGGCTGGCAACCAAACCTCGAAGGTCGTTCCGTGCGGATGCCGAGGCTTGCACGCGATGCTCCCCCCATGCGCGACGACGATCTGCTGCGTCAGAGGTAGTCCGAGGCCGGTGCCCCTCTCCTTCGTCGTATAGAACAAATCAAAGACGTGCTCGCGCTCTTCCTCGCCGATGCCGGCGCCTTCGTCATGAACCTGGATTCGCACGCCACCATCGTACCGGGTCGCCTCGAGCTTGGCGGTCCCACCGTCGGGCATTGCCTCACGTGCATTGCGAAGGAGATTGAGCAGCGCTTGGCGAAGCTGCGGCTCGTCCATCGCAACCGAGGGCAGTTGCGAGGCCAGGTCCGAGTGGAGATGGACGCCAGCCGCGTCCATCTCGCGCCGAACGAACTCGGCAGTATCACGCAGTAGATGAGTGGGATCGTCCGGGGTGAGAGAGGGTTCGGGCAGACGCGCCAACCGCAGGTACTCCTCGGTGATGCTCTCGAGGCGTTCGAGCTCTTGCTGAATCGACTCCAATAGCCGCTTGGCCTCCGACCCCGGATCGTGAATCTCGTCCCCGAGCATGTCGACGTTGAGCCCAATGCTCGACAGCGGGTTGCGAACCTCGTGGGTCACGTGCGCGGCCATGCGCCCAATGGCCGCCAGCCGCTCGGTTTGGATGAGGCGAGATTTCGTGGCGAGCGCGTCCGACACGTCATCTGCGACGACCAGCACCCCACGCACGCCGCCCTCACCTGCCTCATCGCCGAAGGGCGTGACCAGCACGTCAACCAGGCGCTCGGTGAAGCCGGCGATCCGTTCGCCTTGAAGGGTCCGCGCGTCGCCTCCTTCAGCGACCTCCGCGATGGCGCGGCCAAGTGCCGGAAAGCGTCGAAGAAGGGAGGTGTCGTCGATCGACGAGCCAACGTGGCGCGGGCTAGCGCCGAGAATCTCTTCAGCGGCCGGGTTGGTCGTCTTGATCGCGCCGTCCCGATCGACGACGACGATCGCCGCGCGCAATGCCTCTACGATCTGAACCTGCATGCGCTGCAGCCGCTGCTCGGCGAGCGCGGCCTCGCGCAAACTCTGATCGCGCGCGGCCAGGGCTTGCACCATCCGCTCGAACTCCGCGACGAGCTGGCCGAGCTCGTCGTCTCGCTTGATATCGACGGCGCTCGAGAGGTCCCCTCGCGAGACGGCCGCGACGCGTTGGTGCAACAGAGGAATCGGCCGCAGCAAACGCTGCGACAGAAACGCCACGGCGATGCCGACGACCAATGACAGCAAGCCGAACAGGCCCAATACGAAGGTGGCCCGCTCCGACTGCGCTGCGGCCAGCGCGCTGGTGCGCGAGATTCGCTGCTGTACGCTTTGCGAGGCCCGGTCGTAGTTACGCTCGATTCGCTGCTCCGTGCTGCGGAGCTTCGTGAGCAGGTCCTCCATCACGTCTTCGTCACCAGCGTCACTATTGAACAACTGCTCGTACTTGATGTCGATCTCCTCATAGGCCTTGCCAATCGCGTCGAGCTCTCGGCGGACCGAGCGAAGCGGCGCCGACATCCCGCGCTCTTCAGCCAATGCCTCGGCCCTTTCGACTCCCTCATAGGCACGTCGAAGCGTGATGGGCCGAACGCGCAACGCAGCGCGCAGCCACGACTTGGTCGGCGTGCTCCGTTCCGACTGGAGCGCTCGCTCGACTAGGTTGGCGTAGACGCTCTGGGTCGCCTTGGCCTGGCTGAGCGTCAACGCCAACGGCACGTAGCCATCCTCGAGTAACCCGAGCGTCTCCGACGTGCGATGATGCTGCAGAAAACTCAGGCCCCCAACGACGCCGAAGGCGACGAGCACCACGATGTACCCCAACACGATGCGTGTCGGAATCGTGAGCCATTTCCGGCGGGCCGGACCAGTCATCTGCTGATCCTAGACCTGGTAGCCCGAGCGGTCTAGATCACCGTTCAAACGGCGCCCCAGAACTAGTTGCGCTTAGTTGACGTGCGCTTCGGTTGCGCCGCCCAGTGAGCGACCCTGACGCGCGTGACGCTCGACCGCGGCGCGCACGAAGCTCGTGAACAGAGGATGCGGCAGGTGCGGCTTGCTCTTGAACTCGGGATGGAACTGACACCCGATGAAGTGTGGATGCCCAGGGAGCTCCACCATCTCGACCAGGCGCTCATCCGGAGAGACACCGCACAGAACGAGGCCGCCCTGCTGCAGCTGTGCGCGGTACTCATTGTTGACCTCGTAGCGATGGCGGTGGCGCTCGCTGATCTTGGAGACACCGTAGATCTCAGCGGCCAACGAGCCGGGTTTGATCGTGCAGGGATACGCCCCGAGGCGCATGGTAGCGCCCTTGTCTTCAACGTCCCGTTGGTCGGGCATGATGTCGACCACCAGGTGCTTCGCGCTGCGATCGAACTCCGCGCTGTTGGCGGCTTCGAGCCCGCACACGTTTCGCGCGTACTCGACAACGGCCATTTGCATCCCAAGACAAATGCCGAAGAAGGGAATGTCGTTCTCGCGGGCGAACTGAATCGCGCGAATCTTTCCTTCGGAACCACGGTCTCCAAAACCGCCGGGGACCAATATCGCGTCATGCTGGCCGAGGCGGGCTTCGAGATCTCCACCTTCGAGCTCTTCGCTGTCGACGTAGTCGAGCTCGAGCTTCACGTCGCACTCGAGAGCGGCATGCACCAAGGACTCGTGCAGGGATTTGTACGAATCACGCAGGTGGACGTATTTGCCGACGAGCGCGATCGAGACGTGACCGCGATCAGGAGCCATGTATCGGTCGACCGTCCGCCGCCAAACCGAAAGGTCCGGGTCGCGTGCCCAGATGTTGAGTCGCTCAGCGAGCAGGCGATCAAGCCCCTGGGAGTGAAGGGTCAACGGAAGCTCGTAGATCGTGCGCACATCCGGCGCGGCAATCACCGCCTCAACCGGCACGTTGCAGAAATGGGCGATCTTCTCTTTGAGCTGGTGCGGTAGCTCGCGATCGACCCGGCACAACAGGAGCTCAGGCTGAATCCCCAGGCCCAAGAGCTCCTTCACAGAGTGCTGGGTCGGCTTGGTTTTGAGCTCGCCGGCCGCCGCGATATACGGGACGAGCGTCACGTGCACGCAAACGCTGTTCTGCGGACCAAGCTCCCCGCGCAGTTGGCGAACCGCCTCGAGGAACGGCAGGGACTCGATGTCACCCACGGTGCCGCCAACCTCGACGATCGCGACGTCGACGTCACCAGTGGCCTCGCGGACTCGAGCTTTGATTTCGTCCGTGATGTGCGGAATGACCTGAATGGTCGCTCCGAGATACTCACCACGCCGCTCTTTGGCGATCACGGAATCGTAAATGCGACCGGTCGTGAAATTGTTGGCCTTGGTCATCGTCGCCTTCGTGAAGCGCTCGTAGTGACCGAGGTCTAGATCGGTTTCCGCGCCGTCGTCGGTGACGAACACCTCTCCATGCTGGAACGGCGACATCGTGCCTGGATCGACATTGATGTACGGGTCCAGCTTCATGTTGGTGACCCGTAATCCTCGTGCTTCGAGGAGCGCGCCCATCGAAGCGGCCGCGAGGCCTTTTCCGATTGAGCTGACAACACCCCCTGTGACGAAGATGAACTTAGTGTGTCGCGCGTTCATCGGGTGGGGCTCCTGAAGCAGTGCGTGTTGCACGCAACATCCCCGACCGTAAAGGCCGGACTCGACGGTGTCAACGCAACACTCGATCGGGGTTACTGATACCGGGATTGCGCGAATCTTCTAGCGGCGCGAATCCCTCGGATCGACGGCGTCGGCGATCAGCGAAGCGCGTGTCACGCCCGCAACTCCAAACCGTTCACGCAGCGCCTGTGTCGTCGCTGCGAGCCGTTCCCGCCGGGCCCGCTCTGTATCGGGGAACAGCTCGGCATCCGGATGCTTCGTCAGCGATGAAACCGAGACTCCGGTGAGCCGCACACCCGAATCGAGCGCATCGCATCGCGTGAGCAGATCGCGGGCCACTTGGAAGATCGCGTCGGTGTCGCAGACGGCCCGCGAGAGACGCGCTTGGCGCGTGCAAATCCGATGATCGCCGTACTTGATCTTCAGCGTAACCACCTGCGCCCACAGGCCCTTGTTCACGAGGCGATCGGCCACCTGCATCGACTGTCGCAAGATCGGCTTGAAGAGCGCGTCGCTGGTCGTGAGATCGCGTTCAAACGTCGACTCGCTTCCGAGGCTCTTCGGTGGCGTGCCCACGACCACCGGCCGCTCGTCTACCCCCCGAGCAAGCTCACGCGCAACCGGCCCCCAACTCCCGAGCAACTGCTCGAGGGTGCGCGCATCGGCGCGCGCGAGGTCTCCGATGGTTTGCAAACCAGCGCCGCGAAGCTTCACTCGCGCCTTCGGACCCACCCGCCACATCCGTTCCAAAGGAAGAGGCGCAAGAAACTCCGCCGCGCCGTCTGGCGAGACCACGGTCAACCCATCGGGTTTGTCGAGGTCGCTCGCGATCTTCGCGACGAATTTGTTCGGCGCAACGCCCGCCGACCCAGTGAGCCCGACCTCGGAGCGGACGTCCTGTTTGATGCGGCGGGCAATCTCGGGCCCGTCTCCAAAAAGAGCCCGGCTACCGGTCACATCGAGGAAGGCTTCGTCGACCGACAGGCCCTCGACAAGCGGCGTATAACGGCGAAACACATCGAAAACTCTGCTGCTCAGCTCCGAATAGCGCGCGCGGCGCGGCGGGACGACGATCGCGTCGGGACAGCGCCTCAACGCCTCAACCATCGACATCGCCGATCCGACTCCCGTCGGCCGGGCCTCATAAGAGGCCGCCGTGACGACACCTCTGCGTGAGCGCGCGCCAACCAGAACCGGCTTTCCGCGCAGATCTGGGTTGTCCAGTTGCTCGACCGACGCAAAAAACGCGTCCATGTCGAAGTGGATGACTGTACGCATGTGCTCTTTGGCGACCCTACCGCAACAAGTCTTGAATGCCAGCTCGATCAAACGTACCGTCCGACGCTGTGGTGGCACCGGGCAAAGGCAACCCCTATCAAGGTCGGTTTGGCATCATCCGACGGATCGACGACTGGATTTTCGCCGTCGAGATGGGGATCCTTTGGACGTTCCTCGGTGTGTCGGCGGTCATGGTGTTTCTCGACGTCATGTATCGGCGCCTGGCCGCACCGGACAGCAAAGTCGCCGAGCTCGCGGCTCGTATTTTCGGCATCGAGAATCCCGAGGCGATGCAAACGCTGACGACCATGGGACCGATCGTCAGCGCGGTCATCGGAGTGGGTCTGGTGTATTTCGCGTTTTGGACCGCGGAGAAGCACTCAGCGGAGCCCGGAAAACAATCGCGCCTCAAACCGATCCTCGAAACCCTCGCCACCTGCGCCGGCCTCGGATTCTTGGGATGGGTCATGACGCGGCCGGAGGTCGAGTCGCGCTGGTTCTACTTGTTGCTCTACTCGCTCAGCGCCGCGGTCTGGCTCGTCAAGCTGCTGCGGGAACGCGCGACCGGCTGGGTTGGGAGGCTCGTCGCCTTCTTCGTCGTTTCGGGGATCTACGTCCAAATCACGCTCAACTACTTCCCAGACGGCTATAGCTGGTCCAAAGAGCTTTCCCTGATCATGCTGCTCTGGGTCGGCTTCCTCGGCGCCAGCGTGTGTGCGCACGAGGGCAAGCACATTCAGGTGGGCGCCCTGAAACGCATCGTCCCTCCGTCCATGGCGAAATGGACCGATGCAATTGGGTTCCTCACCACTGCGGGGTTCTGCTGTTTCATGGCCGTGCTCGGCTACGAGTACGCGAGCGAAGCAATCCAGCTCGAAGGTCGATTCGAGCAGACCAACATCCCGGACTGGGTGGCGACGATCGCAGTCCCTGCCGCGTTCGCCATGACGGCGATTCGCTACGTCGCCGCCGCCTTTAGCTCCATCCTGGGCGGCTCGTACGGCGCTGCTCCCGAAGAAGCGGCCCTGGCCGCCGCGGCGCAGGCCTCCAAGCAGGGAGCCGAAGGATGACCGAGGTACGCGAGCGGAAGCTGCCCTTCCTCGTCATGGTCACGATCGTCGTCTTTCTGCCGTTCCTCGGCAAGGGCGGGATGCTCGCGTCTGCCATCATTGCTGCGGCGCTCGTAGGCTCGCCGCTTTTCGTCCTCATCGGGGTGGCCACCCTCGGCAGTCTGTTCCTTTGGAGCGGGTTCACGGACATCAACCAGTTCACGATCGTCATCGAAGGCATCCGCAGCCTTGCCGACAGCCCCACGCTGCTCGCCATCCCGTTCTTCATCATGAGCGGCGCGGTCATGAGCAAGGGACAGATCAGCCAGCGATTGATCGACTTTGCGCATGCTTTCATCGGATGGATCCCCGGCGGCATGGCGATGAGCGGCGTCCTGGCATGCATGCTCTTCGCCGCGATCAGCGGTTCGAGCCCGGCAACCGTCGTCGCGATCGGCACTATGATGGGCCCGGCCCTCATCGCGGAGGGCTACCGAGAGCGCTTCTCCCATGGCTTGCTCACATCGGCGGGTTCGCTAGGCATTCTGATTCCGCCGTCGATCCCGATGATCGTGTACCCGATCGTCAACCAGACCGCGGTGATCGAGGTCGAGCGTCTGTTCGCTTCGGGGTTTGGGCCCGGCCTGGTGATGGGCTCGATTCTCATCGGCTATTCGTTCTACCAAGGCATCGTCGACAAGGTCCCGACCTCGCCCTTCAAGTTCAAGAAGCTGCTGGCCGCCACCCGAGATGGCTTCTGGGCCCTGATGTTCCCGATCTTGATCCTCGGTGGCATCTACGGCGGCATCTTCAACGCGGTCGAAGCATCTGCCGTCAGCGTCGCCTACGCGGTCGTGGTCGAGGTCTGGCTGCACCGCGCGCTCAAGCTCAAGGCCGTCCCCGGCATCTTCGGTGAGACGGGTGTGTTCCTCGGTTCCTTCCTCGTGATCATGGTGATGGCGCTCGCGCTCGGCGAGTTCTTCGAGAAGGAAGAGATCCCGGCCCTCATGGTCGAATGGATTCAGGGCAAGGATCTCGAGTACTGGCAGTTCCTCGTCTTGCTGAACCTGATCCTCCTCGCAGTCGGGATGATGATGGACATCCTCAGCGCGATGTTCGTCTTCGTTCCCTTGTTGGCACCGATCGCAGCCTCGATGGGCGTCGATCCGATGCACTTCGGCATCATTTTCATCGTCAACCTCGAGATCGGCTACCTCACACCGCCGGTCGGCCTGAACCTCTTCGTCGCCAGCGCGCTCTATGGGAAGGGCCTCGGCCACGTCATACGCAGCGTCGCGCCCTTCGTGGGCCTGATGTTGATCGGTCTCGGAATCATCACCTGGTACCCCCAGGTTTCGATCGGCCTCGGTAACGCGATCATGGGTGGCGATCCCAGCGCGATGGTCGATGAGGATGGCGATGGGGTAGACGATCGCGGCGAGGCAGCCGGCGGCATGCCCACCATGGAAGAAATGATGCGCGAAGCCATGGAGGGCGACGAAGACGCCGAGGCAGCGCCGGAGCCGGACACCACCGAGTAAGAGCGGCTGCGTCAGGTGAGTAAGGGCGGCTGCGCCGGGCTGGCGGCCGTGATAGGCTCGCTCGCCCGATGGCGTACACCGTTCTCGCAAGGAAATACCGTCCGCAGAGCTTCGAAGACCTCGTCGGTCAGGAGCATGTTGCGCGGACGCTAGGCAACGCCATCCACGCGGATCGCGTTGCACACGCCTTCCTCTTCACGGGGGTTCGCGGCGTCGGCAAAACCAGCACGGCTCGCCTGCTCGCCAAGGCACTCAACTGCGAGAATGGCCCGACGCCGACCCCCTGCAACGAGTGCGGCCCCTGCCTAGAGATCACGGCGGGCGTCGACGTCGATGTTCAGGAGATCGACGGCGCCTCGAACAACAGCGTCGATGACGTACGGCGGCTCCAGGAGTCTCTCCCATACCGGCCGCAGCGGGACCGGTACAAAATCGTGATCGTCGACGAGGTTCACATGCTGTCGGCGGGCGCGTTCAACGCCTTCTTGAAGACGCTCGAAGAGCCCCCGGACCACGTGAAGTTCATCTTCGCCACCACCGAGGGCCACAAGGTGCCGGTGACGATCCGCTCGCGATGCCAGCAATACGACTTTCGTCTCATCCCACACCGGCTGATCGCCGAGCGGGTCCGCGCGATTCTCGATGCAGAAGCTCTGGCGGCAGATGACGAAGCGATCTCGGTGGTCGCCCGTGAGGCCGCCGGTTCGATGCGCGACGCCCTCACTTTGCTCGACCAGCTCGTCGCAATCTCCGACGACCGGATCACCGCGGACACTGTCGCTGCGAGCCTCGGGATCGCCGCGCGCGAGGCGCTCTACGACGTGGCCCGCGCCGTGCTCGAGGGCGACGGCGCCGGGGTGGTCGGAGCCATCGACGGCCTCGCCGACAAGAGCGTCGACATGCAGCACTTCGCTCGCCAACTGCTCCAACTCGTGCGCGACCTCGTCGTGCTCAAGCTTGGCGCCGGCGACCCTGCCGAGTGGGTCCCCGAAGAGCGGGAGTCCGCCGAAGCCCTCATCGCTGACATCGACATCCTCGAGCTGCAACGCGCTTTTCGAGCAACCTCCATCGTCATGGACGAGATGGCGCATAGCCCCAACCCGAAGCTCATGCTCGAAATGGGATTGGTACGCGTCGCGACGCGACCTCCCCTTCAGGCGGTCTCGGAGCTCGTCGCCCGGCTCGAAGCGTTGCAGGCGAACCCGGGCACCGCGGGAGGCTCATCGAGTGGCCCGCGCCCTCGCAAAACGAACCCCACTCCAACGACACGCCCCGCCAAACCAAAAGCAGAGGCCAACCCCGAAGCTAAGCCCACGCCCACCGCTAAATCGGAAACCGAGCCAGAACCCGAGCCACAGGACACCGACCAACCGATCCTGCCGGCCACCAAACACTCCGGTGGTTTTCATACCAGCAGTGGCGAGGTGCTGACGCCGATCCGCAGAGCGGCGCTTCAGGAATGGGAAGAGTTGGTCGGCGCGCTCGAGCAACAGCAACCAGCGCTCGCCGCGGTGCTCGAGCATGGAATTCCCAAAGCCGTCGGCCCCGACCGGATCGTGCTCTCCTTCAAGGGCGGCTCGTTTTACGGTCGCCAAGCCGAGTCACCCGAGTCGATCGCCGCGATCGCGCGGATCGCCGAGCAGCAGCTCGGCGCGCGCCCAGAGATCGAGATTCGCTTCGACGCTCAGGGTGAGGCAGTCACCAAGACCGTGGCGGCGGTGGCCGCCCAGCGCAAAGAAGCGGAAGCGGAGGCCAAGCGCAAGGGGGCGCTCAACCACCCCATCGTGCGCGATGCAGTCGAGGTATTTCCCGAGGCGGCCGGAACGCTGAAAGTGCATCTCGAAGCGGACTGAGAGGATCGAATGAATTTTCGTGGCGGAATGGGAGAGCTCATGCGGCAGGCCGGGCGTGTCCAACGCAAGGTCGAGAAGCGCCGGGAAGAGCTCAAGGAAGAGACCTTCGAAGCAAGCGCGGGCAACGACAAGGTAACGGCTGTGGCCAATGGCGTGCCTGAGCTCGCCGAGATTCGAATCGACAAAGCTCTGCTCCAAGAAGAGGACATGGAGATGGTCCAAGACCTGGTCGTCGCCGCCGCCAACGCGGCCCTCGCAAAGGCCCGCGAGCACGTCGACGCGGAGATCGAAGCCATCACGGGGGGACTCTCTATTCCCGGGGTCGGCTGAGCAATGACGGCCAACGACCCGATCGCATCGCTGATCTCATTGCTGGCTCGTTTGCCCGGCGTCGGCGAGCGGACCGCGGCGCGACTGGCCTTTCATGTCCTCGAAGGAGACGAGCAGTACGCCGACGCGCTAGGCCGGGCTCTCAGCACGATCCACGGCGAGGTCACGCGCTGCGAGCTCTGTGGCAACTACGGTGCCGAGTCACGATGTGCGATCTGCCAAGACCCCCGTCGTGACGAGTCGCTCATCTGTCTGGTTGCCAAGGTCCAGGACTTGATCGCGCTCGAAGCGCTCGGAACCTTCCGTGGCCGGTATCACGTCTTGCATGGCTTGCTGGCTCCACTCGATGGCATCGGACCGGATCAACTCCCGCTCGATTCGCTAGAACGCCGCATCGTGGACGAGAAGGTCAAAGAGATCATCGTCGCGACACCACTCAGCGTCGAGGGCGAGGCGACCGCGCTCTATGTGTCGGATGCCCTGGGGTCTTCGCCGGTGCGCGTGTCCCGAATCGCAGCTGGCGTCCCACACGGAGGCGAGCTCGAGTTCACCGACCAGGTGACCCTGGGCCGCGCGCTCGAAGACCGGCGCGCGGTTCGCTGAAGGCCGAAACAGCCTGAAATCGCGCTCGATCTCACTCTAGATCGCCGCGTTTGAATGTTTTGCCCGCCTCCCTCGTAGAAAAGCGAGAGGTGGCCAATGCTCCGATTCGTATTTTTGCCCGTCATCGCCTTCGCCCTCGTGCTCACCAGCACCGGGGCCGCACATGCCGAGGTCATCGTCGTCCGACCCGAGGACGCATCTTCCCAAGTGGTGGTCAAGACCAAGCCCCCGACGGTCGTCGTCGTCAAACACACGCCGATCCCGCAGACACCGGCCCCGAAGCCTCCTCCGCCCCCCAAGCGGGACCGCAAGTTTGGGCTTCACTTCGACGTTGCCGGCACGTTCGGACCGCAGGTCCTGATGGGTGGCTTCGCCGGGGCACTCCGCTTCCGACCCAAGGAGCACATCGGAATCGACCTCGGCTCCGGCTACTTTGCCGGCAACGACTACCAGGGCTTCTACCGAACCGAGATCCCGGTCACCGCCAACGTTCTCTTCTTCGTCAATCCGCAGCACAAGTTGCAGCTCTACTTCTTGATGGGGCCGGGGCTCTCGTTCGGCCGTGTCGATACGTTCAATGAGGTCCGCCGCATGACTCACATCGGCGGGCAGGCCGGTGTTGGGCTCGAGCTCAGAATCGCCCCGGCTTTCGCACTGAACGCAGATGTTCGAGGCATTCTTCGCCATCGAATCGACAGTGACCCACGGCCGGAGTTCGTCGACGGAGCGCGCAGTACGAACACGTCAGGCGGCGCGGTGCTTACCTTCGGTGGAACACTCTACTTTTAGTGTGCGGATCTTTTCGCTTGCACACTATCGCTATTGGGGGCGATTGCTGCTTCGGCGGCCGCTGAAGAGCTTCTTGAAGAACCCGTCGCCCTCTTGGCCTTCTAGGCCCTCTTGCGGAATCGCAGGCGGGCGAGTCTTCAAGGCATCGTCTTCGCCGATCTTCTCGAGCTCCTCGAGCTCATCCTCGTCGACCAACAACACGAAGTCGGATTCGTCGATGATCTCGACCTCGGTGTGCTCGTCGTCCCAGTCCTCCGCGACAGCATCTGGCGCGGCCGATCGGGCCGTGTCCTCGCTCGTGGGGGTACGCTCTATTGAAACCGCTTCCGAAAGCGTACTGAGCTGGCCATCAACGGCCTCAAGATCGAGCGGCTCCGCGCTCGCGAAACGGCCGTGAACCTCCGAGATCTCCTCGTCGCTCTTGCCGAGCTCGGCGAGTACCTGGTCCACCCCAGCCAGCTTCTCTTCGAGAAGGGTCACGTGATCAATGTCACAGGAAAACGCTCCCCCGTAAAGTCTTTCGCTCGAAAAGAAGCTCCGGCGGGGGGAGAAAGCCGAGCGATTGCGACCTCGAAGCGGATTCGAACCGAGGAAAGCCCCGGAGCCCTAGGCGGTGCCTACGAGCTCGTACACCTTGGCGACCGCTTCACCGAGCTTGCTCGGGTCCGGGCCCCCGGCCTGGGCGAAGTCGGGGCGTCCGCCACCGTTGCCACCGACGACCATGGCAGCGGCCTTGACGATGTCGCCCGCTCGGAACCGATCTGTGAGTGCCTTGGAGACGCTGCAGACCAGCAAAGCTTTCTTGCCGTCCTTGCTCGCAGAGCCGAGTAGGATCACGGCCGGCGCGAGCTTGTCTCGCAACTGATCCGCCATTTCGCGGAGCGCGCCCGCGTCGCCAAGCTCGACCGTCGCCCCTAGGACGCGAGCGCCATCGACCTCGCGCGCCTCGGCCGACAGATCGGCGCTATCGCCAGACATCAGCGAACGCTTGAGCCGCTCGATCTCCCGATGGGATTCCTTTTGGTGCTCGATGAGGCGCTCCACGCGGTCGCGAAGCTGTGGGGCAGGCGCCTTGAGCAAGCGTGCCGCTCCGGTGAGCTCGGACTCCACACGACGTAAGTGCCTGAGCGCGTTGAGCCCGGTCGTGGCCTCGATGCGGCGGACGCCAGCGGCAAGACCCGTCTCCGACAGAACCTTGAACAGCCCGATGTCGCCTGTGCGGGCTGCATGGGTTCCACCGCACAACTCGAGTGACGGCCCGATGCTGAGCATGCGGACCACCTCCCCGTATTTCTCCTCGAAGATGCCGATGGCGCCGCGCTCCTTGGCCTCGTCCATCGGCAGTGTTTCGGTCGTGATGCCGGTGTTGTCGAGCACTCGAGCGTTGACGAGATTCTCGATCTGCTCGATCTCGGCCGGCTCGAGTGGTCGGGTGCCACTGTAATCGAAGCGGAGGCGATCCGGGCCGACGAGCGAGCCCTTTTGGGCCGCCGTGTCGCCGACGATTTGCCGCAAAGCCCAGTGCAATAGATGGGTCGCGCTGTGGTTGCGGCGGGTCGCGCTCCGCAGCGCGTGGTCCACCCGGAGCTCGACCTTCGCGCCGGCCTTGAACGAGCCCGAGGCGACCTTGCCACGATGCACGATCAACCCCTCCACGGGCTTGTGGGTATCTTCTACTTCGAAATGCGAACCATCGACCTTGATCACGCCCCGATCACCCACCTGACCGCCCTGCTCGGGATAGAACGGCGTGGCCCGCGTGATGATCTCGCCCGACGCACCCGTTGCGAGCTCGTCGACCGAAGCACCCTCCGCAACTAGCGCAAGGATCTCGCTTTGCGCGCTCTCGCTTTCGTACCCGAGAAACTCGACCGCCCCGGCTGCCTGCGCGAGTGCCGGATAGACGTCGGCGATGGCGGTGCTGCCGATCTTCGAGCCCTGGCTGCGCACGCGAGCCTCTTCGAGCTCTTGGTCGAAGCCCTGCTTGTCGACTTCGAAGCCTTGCTCCTGACCGATGACTTCCTGGAGACCGACCGGAAACCCGTACGTATCGTAGAGGCGAAACGCGACCTTGCCGGGGAGGGAGCGCGTACCGCCTCGCTCGACCCACTCGTCGTTGTTCGCGATGAGCTGAAGTCCGCGGTCCATAGTGCGCCGGAAGCGCTCCTCTTCTTGATACGTGATCTCCTCGACGAGGGCGCGGCGCTCTGCGAGCTGAGGGTAGACGTCGCCCATGTTGTCGACGACGCGAAGGGCGCAATGGTGTAAGAACGGCTCCCCGATGCCGAGGCGGTGCCCGTGGCGAATCGCCCGCCGCATGACCCGGCGAAGCACGTACGCACGGCCGTCTTTGTCGGGGAACACACCTTCGGAGATCAGGAACGCTGCAGTCCGAGCGTGGTCCGCGATGACCCGCATGCTGACGTCGTCCTCGGACTGGCTCGACTGGTAGCGCTTCCCCGAAATATCCGCAGCCAAATCGACGATGGGCCGCAGCAGATCGGTGTCGTAGTTGCTCAAGACATCCTGCTTGATGACCGCGATCCGTTCGAGCCCTGCGCCCGTGTCGATCGACGGGGCCGGCAGAGGATCCATCCTGCCGTCGGCCTGGCGTTCGAACTGCATGAACACGAGATTCCAGAGCTCGAACCACCCGCGGCCGTCAGCGGCCGGCTCATCACCGAAGGTGCGAGGGTCGATGTCGTCCAAGCCAAGGCAATAGTGAATCTCCGAGCACGGTCCGCAGGGGCCGGTGTCACCCATTTGCCAGAAATTGTCTTTTGCGCCGCAGCGGATGATGCGCTCGTCTGGAAAGCCAGCGACGTCCTTCCAAATCGCCGCGGCTTCGTCGTCGGCCGGCGCGAGCCCCTCTTCACCACCAAAAACGGTGACGACCAGCCGCTCCGGGTCGAGCGAGAGGGTGTCGATGAAATAGTCCCAAGCAAACTTGATGGCATCTCGCTTGAAGTAGTTTCCGAACGAGAAGTTTCCGAGCATCTCGAAGAAAGTGTGGTGCCGCGCGGTGACGCCGACGTTCTCGAGGTCGTTGTGCTTGCCGCTGATGCGGATGCACTTTTGCGATGAGGTGGCGCGCGAGTACGCCCGCTCTTCCTTGCCGGTGAAGACGTCCTTGAACTGGACCATGCCCGCGTTTGCGAACATGAGCGTGGGATCGTTGGGCGGGACGAGCGGGCCGGACGGGACCCTTTCGTGCTCACGCTCAGCAAAGAACCGCAGGAACGATTCCCGAATTTCCGATGACGAGGCCATTCCCGACGATTGCTAGCGCTTGTGCGGCGCCGACGCAACGCCTGTGCTAGGTCTTCCGCCGTGCTGACGTGCCTCCGCGTCCGGAGCTTCGCCATCATCGAAGCCCTCGAAGTCGAGTTCAACGCCGGGCTCAACATCGTCACCGGTGAGACCGGCGCGGGGAAATCGATCCTGGTCGACGCTCTTCAGCTGGTGCTGGGGGCGCGCGGACGACCCGAAGTGGTTCGCACAGACGCCGAGGCCGCCGAGGTCGAGGCTCTGTTCGACCTCAGCGATCAGCCCGAGGCGCTGAGCGCCCTACGCGACCAGGGCATCGAGACCGACGGGGAGCTGTTGATCCGCCGGGTCGTGAGTGCGACGGGCCGAACGCGAGCGTACATCAACGGACGACTTGCCACGCTCGCCCAGCTCAAGGAAGTGACCAAGGGCCTGGCGGACATCTCGTCACAGCACGAGTATCACTCGCTAGCCGACTCCCGGCATCATCTGACCTACCTTGATGCATTTGCGAGACACACGTCGCTCCTCGACGACGTCGGGCGAGCTCATGCAGCGCTCGTGGAGGCCGGAGCACGGCTCGAAGCAGTCGTGACCGAGGAGCGTGGCAAAGCGGATCGGGAGGACCTGCTTCGCTACCAGGTCAATGAAATCGAAAGCCTCCGGGAAGCGCTGGAAAACGAAGAGGCACTCGTCGCGGAACGCGAGCGGCTTCGGCACGCAGAAAAGCTCGGCACCGCGGCGGGAGAAGCGGAAGCACAGCTCTATTCAGACGATAGCTCGATCTGTGGTGCGATCGCGCGAATCGCTTCGTCCGTGGCGCAAGCGTCTGCTTTTGACCCGAGCCTTGCACCGATGGCGGCACAGGTTCGCGATGCCCTCGTGCAGCTCGAAGACGCGGCGGCTGAGCTCGGCCGCTACGCGCGCGATCTTTCATTCGATCCGAACCGGCTCGGGGCACTCGAAGATCAACTCGATCGCTTGTCGCGAATGAAGAGGAAGTATGGCGACACTGGCGCGGATATCCTCGCCTACCGCGACCGGGCCGCCGCAGAGCTCGATTCGCTCGAGCGGTACGAGGAGCGTCTCGATCGCTACCAGCGTGAGTTCGACGAGGCACTCGAAGAGGCTTCACGGGTCGCGCTCGCGCTTCGCAGCAAGCGACAAGCAGCAGCCGTCAAACTCAGCAGGGCGATCAGCGAGGAGCTTTCCTCGCTCGGCATGGGCGACGCCCAGGTCACGGTCGAGCTGGCGCCCCTCGAGGGCGGCCCACAGGAGCTCCGAGTCGAAGGCGCGCGGCTTTCACCCACCGGAATCGACCACGCCGAGCTTCTCATCGCTCCAAACCGCGGCGAAGAGGCCAAGCCGCTCCGCAAGATCGCCAGCGGCGGCGAGCTCTCGCGGGCCATGCTGGCAATCAAGCGCGTCCTCGCCGGCCTGGGTCCTGCAAGCCTGTACGTCTTCGACGAAGTCGACGCCGGAATCGGTGGCGCGGTCGCGGAGGTCATCGGGCGCAAAATCCACGAAGTCGCCCAACACAGTCAGGTCCTCTGCATCACCCACCTCCCCCAAATCTCGGCATACGCCGACGCGCACTACTGTGTTCACAAAGAAGTCGTGGGGAAGCGGACGAAAAGCGACATTCGCCTCCTCTCCGACAACGAGCGTCTAGAAGAGATCGCCCGAATGCTCGGCGGCGTCACAGTAACCGACCAAGCACGAGCCGCCGCCCAAGCCCTCCTCCAAAGCGCCACCACCTGACCCCGACGCCGGCACTGTCGCTGCTAAAGCTCCTTCGGCCCCACCAGCGTGCGAAGCGTCCCCTCGACCACGACGTCCCCGGCTTCATCCCGAAGTGTGACGTTGATCTGGTATTCCTGCTTGGCGCTCGAATCGATAGGCGGGATGCGGCATTCGCCGGTGATGGTTCCACGGGCCTTCTTGATGTAGTCGAGGCCCATGCCCGCGACGATGAAGCGGGCGTCGTCTGGCAGTGAGTAGCCGAGGGCGACGTTGCCTGTCAGCTCGACGAGGTTGGCCAGCGCGACGGCGTGGACACAGGACAGGTGATTTCTCACTGCGCGCCGGTCGGCCAGAGTGACCCGCGAGTAGCCATCGCCGAGCTCCTGAACCACCGCACCGATCGTCCCGGTGTAGGGTGCCATCCGTCCGATGATCTGGCTGTACAAGAGCTTCCCCCCAGGAATTCTCTCTAGCCGATCCCACACCTCCCGTATGAAATTCGTCTTCGATTCGGTGGTTAGCGCCTCAGCTCTGAAAAACGACGTGACGGCCATGGCCGCAACCGTAACACACCGGGGGATAGGGCATATCAGAGGTACAACCTCTCCTTCATTCATCCCCCTGCCTGGTACCTCCGGCCTCACCAACTGGCGGCTACCAGGCAGGGATTTTTAATGGCCTGTGCGATGGCCGGTAATGGTCGGGAGGGCATCCCGAGCCCGCGTCACTCACTGATGAGGTCGCCGAGGCGAGTCAGGCTCTCGTGCGTGCCGCCCAGCGTGAACTCGAGGTGCTTCGAGGTCATGAAGTAACGGTAGAGTGGGTAGTCCCGGTCGAATCCCATGCCGCCGTGCACGTGCTGGGCGGCGGCGACGACACGAGCGCCAGCCTCAGACGCGAAGAACTTCGCGACCGCAAGCTCCTTGTCGGCATCGAGCCCCTGATCGAGGCGCCAGCACGCCTGCCACATTGATGAGCGCATGGCCTGCACGTCGATGTATGCGTCCCCAACCCGCTGGGTCACGCCTTGAAACGTGGCGATCGGGACTCCGAACTGCTTTCGCTCGCCCGAATAGTCGGCGGTCATGAGGAGCGCCTGCTCGGCGATACCGAACTCGACGGCGCAGATGCCGAGTGTGGTGCGGTCGACCAGGTAGCGGAGGACCTTTTCACCACTTTGCGTCCCGCCGAGCGCGTCGCCGCCAGCCACCGGCGCGTCGATCAGCTCGAGCAGCCAAAGCGGCTGCCCGTTGGTCCCCTTCTGCTCGGCGAGGCGAACGCCGTCACCCTTGGAGTCGACCAGCAACACCACGACCGACCCACTTTCCGTGCGGGCCGGAACGAGGATACGATCGGCGAGGTCCGCGTAGGCCACGTTGCTGAATCGCCCGCAGACAGTCCATCCGTCACCGTCCGGCTTCGCGACCGACGACGGACGCAGCGGATTGCGGCTCCCCGAATCGACGAGCGCGGGCGTCATGATTGTGCGGCCCTGGGCGATGCTGCCGAGGAAGCGGTCCTTTTGCTCCGAGGTCCCGTACTTTGCCAAGGGGAGCGCGGCGGACACGAGGGTTTCAATCGCCGGGATCGGTGCGACCGTGCGCCCAACCTGCTGCAAAAAGAGGCACAGCTCGGTCAGCCCCATCCCGGCGCCGCCGTACTCTTCGGGAATCGCAAGGCCGAGCATCTCGGACTCGGCGAGCTGCCTCCATGCGCGCTCGTGGAACCAGGTGCCTTCTTTATCGAGCGCCTTGAGCGAATCGTCGGTGACGATGTCGGTGAGCACCTGTGTGACGAGGTCGTTGATGCTGTTCTGGTCTTCGGTAAATGAAAAATCCATGTCGGCCCTCGTCAGCGTCGCCCGAGCCGAGGCATGCGCAGCCCGGCTTGGCAAATGATGTCTCGTTGAACCTCGTTGGTGCCGCCGCCGAACGTCAGTACCAGCGACATGCGGTAGTACTTCTCGAGGCGTCCACGAAGGAGCACGCCCTCGGAGCTCGGGTGCAGCACGCCCGCCGCGCCATGGACCTCCATGAGCAGCCGCGACCCCTTCGACGTAGAACTCGGAACCGAAGACCTTGATCGCGGAGGCATCGGCAGGCGAAAGCGTGTCGTTGGCGATGCCCCAGGCCTGCTGCCAGTTGAGTAGTTTCAGGACTTCGAGGTTCGCGTAGACGCGCGCCAGGTTGGTTTTCACCCAGGGCAGGTCGATGAGCATGCCGCCATCCCCGTTGGGCGTCTTCTTGGCCCATTCGATGGTCTCGGTGCAGATCTTCTCGAGCGGACCGACCGAGCAAAGAGCAACGCGCTCGTGATTGAGCTGGGTCGTAATCAAGTGCCAGCCGTTGTTCTCCTCGCCCACGAGGTTTCCGACGGGAACCCGTACGTTGTCGTAGTAGCATGCGTGCACGTTGTTCTCCCCAAGGGCGTGCATCGGCGTAATCTGAACGCCTCGTGCGTCAGCAGGCACGATGATGATCGAGATGCCTTTGTGCGGGCGCGCGTCGGGGTCGGTTCGACAGGCGAGCCACATGTAGTCGGCATGATCCGCGAGACTCGTCCAAATCTTTTGGCCATTGATCACATACTCATCACCGTCTCGGACGGCACTCGTTGTGAGCGAGGCCAGGTCGGTACCCGATGCGGGCTCTGTGTACCCGATCGAGAAGTGACACTTGCCCTCGAGGATCTGCGGCGGGTACTTGGCCTTCTGCTCATCGGTGCCGAACTTGAGCAGGGTCGGCCCCTACCGTGTTGAGCGTCAGGATGGGAATGGGAAAGCCCGGCGCGCTGCACCTCGTCGAAGAAGATGAACTGCTCGATCGGGCCGCGGCCCTGTCCGCCGTGTTCCTTGGGCCAGCCGATACCGAGCCACCCATCGGCGCCCAACCGCTGCATCGCCTCGTGATAGAGAGGTCCGCCACCTTCGGCTTCATCGAGCTCAGCGAGGAGCTCGTCGGTGATGAGGTGGTCGAAATACGCGCGGAGCTCGTCGCGCAGTGCTTTTTGCTCGGGGGTGTAGTCGAAATACATGGCCTCACGCTCCTCGGCGCGATGGCCGAAGTGAAACGTGTTCTAGTTAGCCACGGCCTGGATAGCAAGCCGAGCGGAGGGCAGCCACGAAAAAAGCCGGCCCCAGTGAGCCGGCTTTCCCCATGAAAAACGCGAAATCTGTGATTCGCTACTCGGCGGCTTTCGCGGCATCGTCGGCGGCCTCTTCGGCGGCCTCGACTGCCTTTTCCGCTACCTCTTCTGCAGCTTCGGCAACTTCCTCAGCCACCTCTTCTGCGGCTTCCGCCGCCTCTTCTGCAGCCTCACCGGCTGCCTCAGCGGCCGCGCCGGCTGCCTCAGCGGCCTCTTCAGCCTCGTGCGCTGCGTGATCGGCAGCTTCCGCGGCGTCACCGGCAGCATCGTCGGCCTTCTTGCAGGCCATCATGGCGTCGCAGATCGCGAGGACGAGCCCCAATCGAAAAATGTTCTTGGTCATAGTGATTCTCCTCCGTAATTGCGCGGGGCACACCACTACGCCCACACTCCCCGCAGCACGCGTCGGAAGTAGCGGTTTGCCGAGAACACGTCAAACATGCAGCCCACACAGACGCACCTTTGTCTCCAACTTGTGTTCGGCATTCTCGGGGAAATCCATACGGGTGAGGGCCCACGTAAGCTTGCGCAAGGACAGGCGGAAGACGGGTTCCGTGGGCACCGTCGAGATTCATGCGCAAGGGATTATTACAAGCTGAGTGCCGGAACCGCCCGAATTGTCATTTTGTGTCAGCCGAGTGGCTCTGCTACTGCTTCGACGACCATGAAGCCAATCGGGGTGGGCACCGCGGGTTTGCTATTGATCGGTGCGACAGGTTGTGCGCGAGCGGCGCCGCAGGAGCAGATCCCACTCGATGCTCCAGTCGACTCGCAATACGTCGCCGAGGTCGACCGACTGACCGACGGACAACGGGCGCTCGAAGGGACTCCATGGAACTCCGAAACGGCTGCCTTCTTCGTTGGAGGTCGCGCTTACGCGGTGTTCGACCTCGGCAAAGTGACACCGATCGAGGCGGCGTACCTTCAAGGGGACAACAACGACCAATTCATCCTCGAGGCCTCGAACGACGGGACCGAGTTCACTCCCCTCTGGAAGGCGCCAGCGGTGAGCGCGCACGGGCTTCGCGCTCGATGGGCGAGCGAGCTCGGCGGACGCGCCCGCTTCGTGCGGCTCAGCGCAATCGGTGGCGACTCGCGGGTGAGCGCCAGCGAAATCCAGCTCTTTTCCGCGATGCCGCCGGTCTGGCCGCCCAAGGTCTCTGCGCGAATCGAGCTTGGCTCTTCGCTGTGGGCACAACTTGCACTGGGGTTGTTTGGTTTGACCGCCACGTTGGCAGTGCTCTTTCACCGTCGCGAATCCCGGAAGACGCTGTCGAACCTGTTGTGGGTGGCGCCCGTACTTTGCGCAGCGGCCGCCCTCTATTTGATCTTCGTCGTGTGGCCGGTCGAGGCGAGCGTGATCAATGCGTCGCGCGCCATGTGCGCGGCGGTGGCGTGCGCGGTGGTGCTCCGGCTCGGGCTGCGTCCGGAGCAGGCACACAAGGGAATGCTGACCAGCCTCCTCGCCGTCATGGCGTTCTTGTCGATGCTAACCTTCTACAACTACGGTCATCCGCAGTTCTACGACGACGAGGGACGAAAGCCCACGTACGTTCACACTTGGGACATGCGCGTGTACTTCCCGGCCGTGAAGTACTTCGATGAGCTCGGCTACGACGGCGTATACCTCGCGAGCGTCAAGGCATACGCCGACGACGAGCTCGGCGGATCGCTAGATCGGATCGGGAGTACGCAGCTTCGGGACCTGCAGAACTACGACATGCGGCGTGTCTCCGAGATGGAGGAGAAGATCCACGCAGTGAAGGATCGGTTTTCCCGAGAGCGCTGGGCCGAGTTCAAAACCGACATGTCCTACTTCTGGAAGACGATGGGACATCGGGCCTACCTCGGGAGCCTGCGCGACCACGGCGGCAACGCCACGCCTGCGTGGTTGTTCGTGGCACGCTTGATCTACGGCTCGGCCGAAGCGAGCGAAGCCACGTTCCTGTGGGCTGCCCTGCTGGACCCATTCCTGCTGCTGATCTTCTTCGTTGCGGCGTGGCGGACATTTGGGCTTCGCGTGGCACTGGTCTGCCTGGTCGCCTACGGAGCAACGACCGTCTACCAGTTCGGAAGCAACTGGGGCGGCTCGACGCTCCGAAACGACTGGATGGTCTTGCTCGGGCTCGGGGTGTGTGCGCTGAAATCACGGCGCCTGTTCCTTGCGGGGATGCTCTTGGGTTGGGGCGCCATGATTCGTGCGTTCCCCGTGCTCGCGCTCGCGTTTCTGGTCGCCCCCCTCGCCTGGAAGCTGGTCGAAGCATCGCGCAAACGTGGAAGACGGTCGGACGACAAAGGGCATCCCGTGCTGCAGCTGCTTCCGTTGGTCAGGATTGGAGCCGGGGCCGCGGTGGTCGTCGTAGCCCTCGGGGCCTTGTCCTCCTACACGTTTGGCTGGGAAGAGTCCTGGGTCCCGTGGTCGGAGAAAATTTCGATGCACGCCGACAGACCCAACGTCAATCATCTGGGGCTCACTGCCTTGGTCGGCCACGACCCCGACAACCTCTGGCAGAATCTACGCGCGCGGGGGGAGGATCCGGAGCTGTGGGGACCATTGACCGCGCAAACGAGGAGAGACCGCCGCTGGCTCATCGTCGCGGGCATGGTGTTCTACACTTTGCTGGCGTTGTTCGCGTGCAGGGAGTCGAGGCTCGCCGATGCGGCCGTGATCGGAACCATGATGATCCCGATCTACTTCTATCCGGCGAACTACTATCTACACATCCTCTTCATCTGGCCGTTGCTCCTCGCCGCCTGGAGAGGGCCCAACGGAGACCGGGACTGGTCGCTGATCGCTGCAGTGGTTCTCGCGTTCTGCTCGCTACAATGGTTTGGGTGGCTCGTTCCCGGCAACTACGGGCAGTTCCTCTTCTGGAGCGGAATGCTACTCGGATTGATCCCCGTGCTGCTCGTCATCACGATCTCTGCGAAGAAGCGGCGGGCTATTTCCGGAACTGCTTGAAGTCGGGCTCGCGCCTCTCCATGAAGGCGGAGAACGCTTCCATGTTCGCCGGCGATCCCATCAACTTGCCGAAGCCCTCCATCTCGAGCTTGCGGGCAAGCCCAACCCTGTCGCCGTGCATCGCCTTCATGAGCCGTTTGATTTCAACGAGCGAATCGATCGGCCACTGCGCCATCTCGCGCGCCTTTTCGAGTGCCTGAGCCACGAGCTCGCTGTCGGGGTACACCCGCGTCGCGATTCCGTATTCGAGTGCCTTGTCCGCCCCGAAGAACTCGGCGGTGAACAGCAACTCGGCTGCCTGTTTGTAGCCAATGGTCGCGGGCCCCAGGTAGGCGGCAGCAGCTTCGGTGACTAGACCCAGACTCGCGAACGGGAAGCGCATCTTCACACTCTGCCCGAGGTAAACGACGTCGGCGTGAAAGAGCACGGTAGCGCCGAAGCCGATGGCGCACCCCTTGGCGGCACAGACGAGCGGCTTATCGAATGCGCAGATCGCGTCCATCATCAGCTCGAAAGGCGGCGGCCCATCTGCATTCATCTCGACCGCCGAAAGGTCCAGCCCCGAGCTGAAGTCGTCCCCCGCACCCGTGAGCAACATGACAGCCACCTTCGGATCGGAGCTCGCATCAGCGAACGCATCCCGCAACGCCAGAAACGCCTCCGAGTTGAAGGCGTTACGACGCGCAGGTCGGTTCATCGTGACGGTGAGCACACCGTCGGCATCGAGGTCGGTGAGCACTAGGGCATCGGACATGACGATGGCGTAGCACATCATTGGTAGCACATTGGGGGACGCTTTCCGGAAGTTCGGAAATCGGTTCGATTTCCGAACTTCCGGAAAGCGTCCCCTACTCTCGCTAAAAGGCCCTACCCCCCCTCTCGCGCAGCAACCGCAACAGGTTCCTCAAAACCAGGGGCCGGACCTCGCTGCTCTCCAGCGCCGCGGCGTGCAGCAAGTGTACCGGTCGAAACACGTGGGAGGCGCCGATGAGCTCGCCGTCTTGACTCCAGGCTGTGGCGCCGAACTCGGTGCTCAGGTCGGAGACCGGGAAGCGGTCTCCCGCGGCAAGCGCCAGGCGGAACTCGCTGGGTAGGCCGCAGAACAGGCCCTGGCTCACCGAGGCGACGTTGGTCAATCGGCCGCCGACGCGTGGCTCTGACGGGTCGGTACACGGAGCGCCGAAGAACTCGGCGACCGGGCCCACCGCGGCGCCCACCGCAAGCAGCGTGGCGCCTGTCCAGCACAGCTGGTGCGTCCACTCGCGCAAACGCTCGTTTCGCGTCACGCCGGATCGTGTCGCGATGACCGCAAGGGCGCCCGGGTCATCATGCGCAGCGGCAGACGACAACAGCGGCCCCTCGACCACATCGAAACCGTACGATCGCAGGTCCGTCGCGAGCTGGAACGCTGACCCGTCATGCACGACGGTGGCCCGCCGCGGTCGTGCTTGGACGCGGGAGTGCCTTTTCTGAGCTTGGTTTCTTTCTGTCCGTGCCATCGTCGGAGCTCCCAACCCCTCTCACGACGACCCTGGATTTTTAACCAAGAAGGCCGCCCTGAGAGGCGGCCTTTGAGCGACAAAACGCGCAGGCCACCTCAGTCGGTGTACCAAAAGTAATTACGCAGAATGTCGCAATGAATCTTCATTTCGCCTCCAGTTTACGGCCGCTCGCGAGGGCGTCAAGCTCCCGTCCAGCGCCCCGAAGGGATCACGAGAAACGCGTCGGGATCGCCCAGGTAAATGTAGGTCCACGCAAGCATGGATCCACTGCTGGTGACAGCACTGACCAAGGAGCGCCGGTAGAGAGAACCTTCTCCGCCATAGCCAGAGAAGTCCTCGTACGAATCGAACGCTTCGAGCGTCGCGGCGACGTCGTCGACCTCATAGAGCTCCCCGTGCACCGAGCCGCCTTCATTCAACACGAGCCCTGGGTACCAGTCGATGTGGATCAGCGAAGCGCCAACGATTCGGGCAGAACCGTGTGCATGCCGTACGCGCGGCGCGAGCAGCGCGTGGCTCCGCATGCCGCGCATCAAGGTGCCGTACGCGAAGATCGCGGTCGGGTTCGCGGGAGCGGAGCCACCATCGGCAGCTGCGACAAAGCCGTCGTGTGCGTGACCGAGGCGCGTCAGGCCGCGGGTCACGATCTGACGATACTTCGGGCTCGGCGCCACGAAATCCCGCACACGCTCATCGCAAACGCAGTACGTCGTTGCCGAATGCGCCCGTCCATCGTCGGTCAACGCTGTCACCGAGACGCGCCGGTAGTACCCACCGGACACCCCCTCCTTCGCGTCCAACCCTCCCCAATCGTGCACCCGGAACAAAGCCCCCGGAATAGCGGTGCCGTGGCGCCGGCGGACGTCGAGGGCGCCTCCCTTTCGGAGCCGCGACTGGTAGCGAAACACCAACTCGTAGTCGGGGAGCCACGCGGGACCGAGGAGCTCGATCGACGCGGCGTCATAGCCCTTGCTCTGACACCACAGCGCCCAGTTCTCTTCGTCGAGGTTGGAGCCGTAGGCGAAGTAGAGCACGCGATAGCCTAGCAGCCCTGGTATAAGGGCGTCGCGTCTAGAAGCTCGCGAGAGGAGAACCCCCGTGGATCAGTTTCCGATCATGATCACCGTCGCCTTCGTTCTGGGATTCGGCGTGCGATTCGTGGGTCTGCCACCGCTCGTCGGGTTCCTGCTTGCCGGCTTCGGCCTCAACCTCGCCGGCTACGTATCGACCCCCGACCTCGAGGATGCCGCCGAGATCGGCGTCACCATTCTGCTGTTCTCGATCGGCCTCAAGCTGCGCATCGGCACGCTGTTGCGCCCAGCTGTATGGGCCGGCGCCACGATACACATGGCAGTCACGGTCGCGATCTTCGGACTGCTCCTTTTCGCGCTCCCCTTCGAAGCTTTCGGGACACTCGACCTCGGGACCGCGGCTCTGGTAGCGCTTGCCCTGAGCTTTTCGAGCACGGTGTTTGCCGTCAAGGTGTTCGAGGGGCAGGGACAGTCTGCCTCGCTCCACGCGCAAACGGCGATCGGCATCCTGATCATGCAGGACATGATTGCCGTGGTCTTCCTAGCCGCCTCCAAAGGACAGTTGCCGTCGCCCTGGGCCCTCGCGTTGTTGGCGCTGCTTCCCGGACGCCACGTCTTGAAATGGCTGATGCAAAAGAGCGGCCACGGTGAGCTCCTGTTGCTGTTCGGGATCATGATGACCTTCGCAGGCTTCGGGCTGTTCGAGCTCGTGGGCCTGAAGGGAGATCTGGGGGCGTTGATCTTCGGCATGCTGGTCGCGGACCATCCCAAGGCCAAGGAGATGGCTGGGTCGCTGCTGGGTTTCAAAGACCTCTTCCTCGTCGGCTTCTTCCTCAGCATTGGTCTTCACGGCATCCCGAGCATTCCGGACCTCGGCATCGCGCTCCTGCTCGTCGCGCTGCTCCCCTTCAAGACAGCCCTCTTCTTTGGCCTTCTCACCCGCTTTGACCTTCGAGCACGCACCTCGATGATGGCGTCGTTGGGCTTGTCGACCTACAGCGAGTTCGGCCTCATCGTCGCGGCGGTCGGCGCTTCGACCGGATGGCTGAGCAGCCAGTGGCTGGTCATCATCGCGGTGGCCATGGCAGCAACGTTCATCATCGGAGCACCGGTCAACTCCGCCGCGCCGGCCATCTACAACCGCCTGCGGTCGAGACTCCTGCGCTACCAGTCCGATAGGCGTCTCCCGGAGGAACGCCCGGTCTATGTGCCCAACGCCGAGGTGCTGGTCTTGGGAATGGGACGAGTCGGCACGGGAACCTACGACGCTTTGGTGGGCGAGCTCGGAGACCGGTTGGTCGGGGTAGACGTCAATCCGGACACCGTGAAGCGACATGTCGAGAACGGGCGCAACGTGGTGCGCGGCGACCCCACCGACTTGGACTTCTGCGAGCGAGTGATCAACGAGGGCAAACTCAGACGCGCCATGTTGGCGCTGCCGAATCACAGGGCGAACCTCGTCGCCGCCGCTGAGCTTCATGCGCTCAGGCAGAAGTTCGACCTCGTGGTGACGGCTACCGCAAAGCACGACGACCAAGTCCGAGAGCTGGAGGAGAACGGAGTCGACGCAGCATTCAACCTCTACGCCGAGGCCGGACAGGGGTACGCGGATTTCGTGCGGGAGACGCTGGATTGATCCCTCCCGCTGCCCTACGCTCCCCCCCGTGAGCCGGGACCTTTCAGGCCGTTGCGGGTCGTGCGGGTGGTATATTCGCAAGCGCGAAGAGCCGGATGCGTCGTGGGTCGGCGATTGTCGTCTCGGGCAAGGTCGTTGGCCGCTCAAGGACATGGCGACCTGTTCGAGTCACAAGTCCAAAGACACGCCCTGGGACCAAGCGCTCAAACGCAAGTCCGCGGCCGGCACCCCACGGCGACATTGGGACGAGTCGGCTCCGAAGCCGCGGCCCATCATTCCCTCGGAGATTGGAATCGACATGGATCAAGAAACCTTCCGACAAGTCCTGCGCGAGGTGCTTCTCGACGAGCTCGGTCTGCGCGATGTCGAAATCGGAGACCGCTGGAGCGACGGAGAGCTAGTCCTGGTCCCCGGCAAGGAGGGAACGCAGGAGAAGCGCATCCCCATCGACGTATTCTTCAAGAAGATCGTGATGGTCCGTGACAAGCTCCGCGTGCTCGAACAGAAGGTCAACGGAAACAAGACCCTAAGCGACGAGGAAAAGGTGCAGCTCCAGCAGTACATCACAGGCTGCTACGGCTCACTGACGAGCTTCAACGTGCTGTTCAAGCAGAAGGAAGATCAATTCACCGGACAGAAACCGTAGGCGTCGGGCGGCACCCTACTTGCGGGCCATGATCGCCCAAGTGCTCGACGGCATGAAGACGCCGTCTTTACGGAGATGGGGTTCGAAGGCGTCGTGCACAGCACGGCGTATTGCGGGAAGTTGCCGCTGCCCTTCGTCACCGGCTTCGCGGATGATTTCACCCGCAGGACCCACGAGGAGTTGGTAGTCGACCGCCTCCTCCAGGTTCTTGCCGAGTCGGATGTCGACATCGATTTGCTGGAAGACGTCAACGTTGGAGAACCCACCGGCTTGCAGCATGGCGCGGTCCGTCTCTTCGCCCGCCATCGAGAACGGGCCCGGACCACAGGTCACCGCTTCGTCTCCGGGCGGCGGCAGGAACTGAAGCGCAACTTCCTTTGCCGCATGCCAGCACGGATTGTCGGCGAGAGAACGCCAGACGATCATGCAGAGCTTGCCACCGGGCTTGAGCGCACCGTGGATGTTGCGCATCGCGCGGACCGGACTTTGGAAGTACATCATTCCGAAGCGCACGTAAGCGACATCGAAGTAGTCTTGGGGTAGGTCGGCAATCATCGCGTCCGCGTGCTGATACCGAACATTTTCTGCGCTGGCTTCTTGGAGTTCACGCTCGGCAATCTCCATGAAAGCATCGGTGCAGTCGATCCCGAGCACCTCTCCCTCGGAGCCGACCTTCCGGCCAAGCGTAAGTGAGGTTTCGCCGAAGCCACACGCCACGTCGAGCACCTTGTCGCCCTCCTGGATGTCGAAGGCAACGTCGGCAATGTCGCTGTGAAGCTTGCCGTTACCGGAAAGCAGGTGGCGAAAGCGTACCCATTTGGGCGTGAGGATCTCGTTCCAGCACTCGACGTATCCAAGGTTGTCCGTTGCGATCTCAGGCATGCCTCATCTCCCTTTTCCAATGAACCCATACTACGGCCGCGGCATGTGAGGGACCGTTTGAAGCACCGTGGAAACTGCCCGGCCCCGAAAAACCGCAAGCTACAGCATCCCTAGTTCTAGCTTCGCCGCTTCGCTCATCAGGTCCGGGCTCCACGGCGGGTCCCAGACGAGCTCGACGTGTGAAGTCGAGACGCCTTCGACTTGGCCCGCCTTTTCGGCGACCTCTTCGACGAGGGCGCCCGCCACGGGGCAGGCGGGCGCGGTGAGGGTCATCCGGACTTTCGGCGCGACCGTCCTCACTCACTTCGACGCCATAGATCAACCCTAACGCGTAGATGTCCACGGGGATCTCGGGATCGTAGATCGTCTGCAGAGCTGCGATGACAGCGGCTTCGACCTCCTTTGGATCGATCGGCGTGGTCGGCTTTTCGCCGGTCCCTGCGTAAGCCTCGCTGACGGGCTCGGGAGGCGGCGGATGTGCGGCGGTCTGTGGCAGGAATACGTGGTCGGATGTGGACCGCGGCTCGATCTTGTGGATCTTCAAGTGTTCGATGTCGTCGCCCACCGCTCTACTCCGTCGTCGCTTCGCCGCCCGCGTCGCCGAGGGCTTGGTTGAGAGTGTGCCAGCCGAGGGTGGCGCATTTGACGCGCATCGGGAACTCCCGGACGCCCGCGAATACCGCAAGCTTGCCGAGCGCTTCCAAGTCGTCGGACCCTTCGTCGCTGGTGAGCATCGTGTGGAATTTCGAGAACAGCTCCTCCACTTCCGGGAGCGTCTTGCCTTTGATCGCCTGCGTCATGGTGGAGCACGAAGCCTGCGAGATGGCGCATCCCTGCCCGACGAATCCGACGTCGGAGATGGTGTCCCCGTCCAACTGCAAGCGAAGCGTGACCTTGTCGCCACACAGTGGGTTGTAGCCGCGCCCTTCCCGGTTGTGCGGTTCAGGGAACCTGTGGTTCCGCGGGTTCTTGCCGTGATCGAGGATCACCTCTTGGTAGAGCTCGCGCAGGTCCATCAGCCGAATATCTCCTGCACTTTTCGAAGCGCACCAAGCAGTGCGTCGACGTCGTCGGTGGTGTTGTACATGCCGAGTGACAAGCGCGCGGTCGCCGCAATACCGAAATGCTCCATCACCGGCTGGGCGCAGTGGTGCCCAGTACGAATCGCCACGCCCTCCGAATCGACGATCGTTCCGATGTCGTGCGGGTGCGCTACGTCCATCAAGAAAGAAAGGGCGGACACCTTGCCAGGCGCGGTGCCGATCAGGCGTACGCCAGAGACCGCCTCGAACGCCTCGGTAGCGTAGCGAAGCACAGTGTTCTCATGGGCGTGCACGGCCTGCGGATCGAACGACGTGAAGTAGTCGATAGCAGCGCCGAGACCGATTGCACCTGCGATGTTGGGTGTGCCTGCCTCGAACTTGTACGGAAGGTCGTTGTAGGTCGTCTCTTCGAAGGTGACCGACCGAATCATGTCACCGCCACCCTGATAGGGCGGCATGCTCTCGAGCAGCCGCTCCTTGCCGTAGAGCGCGCCGATCCCCGTGGGGCCGTAGAGCTTGTGCCCGCTGAAGGCATAGAAATCACAGTCGAGCGCCTGCACATCGACGTCGACATGCGACACGGCCTGCGCGCCATCGAGCAACACTACGGCGCCTCGGTCGTGCGCTAGCGCGATGAGCTCGGCCACCGGCAAGACCGTTCCGAGCGCGTTCGAGACGTGCGCGAGTGCCACCAAGCGAGTTCGATCACTGAGCTCCTGCTCGAACGCTTCACGCAACACCTCACCGCGGTCGGTGATCGGCACGACGACCAGCGTGGCGCCTGTTTGCTGGCAGAGAATCTGCCAGGGCACGATGTTGGAGTGGTGCTCGAGCTCCGTCACCAGGACCTCGTCGCCCTCGCGGAGATAGGCGCGTCCCCAGCTTTGTGCAACGAGGTTGATCGCATCGGTTGTCCCTCGCGTGAAGACCACTTCGCTCTTCTTCGCCGCGTTCACGAAACTGCGAACCTTTTCGCGTGCCTCCTCGAAACGGGCTGTCGCACGCTGCGAAAGCAGATGGACGGCTCGGTGGATGTTGGCGCAGTCCCGCGCGTACACGTCGGCCACCGCGTCGATCACCGCTTGAGGCTTGAGAGAGGTTGCCGCACTGTCGAGGTAGACGAGTGGCTTTGCGTGCACCTCCTGATGAAGCGCCGGAAAGTCCTCACGTACACTCTGTACATCGAACAGCTCGCGCCTCGAAGGCGTCGCGGGCGAGACTTCACTCATGTAACCCCCCGAATTTCTTCGCCATGGGGAATCCGCGCGAGCAGGGCCTCGCGCATACGCGCGCGGGTCGGCTCGTGGCTGACCCGATCTACAATCGACTCCAAGAACGCATAAGTCAGCATTGAGTGTGCGAGCTCTTCGGGAATCCCGCGAGCGCGCAGATAGAAAAGCTGGTCTTCATCGAGCGCGCCCACCGTGACCCCGTGGCTGCAGATCACGTCGTCTGCGTCGATCTCGAGGTGTGGCTTCGTGTGAACCGTAGCCGTCTCCGAGAGAAGCAAGTTGCGGTTCTCCTGGTGCGCTTCGGTTTTCTGGGCGTCACGGTGAACCACGACGAGCCCGTCGAACACCGCTGTGCCCTTCCCCGAAGCGATGCCGCGATACGTCTGCGCGCTTCGGCAGTGCGAAGCCTGGTGCTCGACCGTCGTATGGTGATCGACGTGGTCGTCGCCCTCGACCAGATACGCACCGTCGAGCTGGCACTCCGCTCCCTTGCCCTGGAGCATGCAACGAACGTCGAAGCGAAGCAGAGCGCCACCCAAGGTCACGACCGTCGAGCGATAGGTGCTGTCGCTATCCTGACGAACATCCACTCGGCCCACCTGCAGGCCGGCGTTCTCGTGAATGCGCGCGTGGCTCATCTTGGCGTTGCAGCTGAGGTCGACCTCGACAACCGAATTGGTGAGCGGCCCGACTTCGGTGCCGGCGTAGGTTTCAATGAGGGTCAGCTCGGCGTTGTCGCCCAAGGTGATGAGAACCCGCGGGTAGACGACACTCGAGTCGGACGACGTGGGAATCGCGTGGGTGAGCTCGATCGGCCTCTCGACGATGGTGCCCGCCGGAACGTCGATCCAGAGGCCGTCACTGAACAACGCGGTATTGAGCGCGGCGAAGTGCGTCGGTGCTCCACCGAGGTCGAGTCGCCCTTCTAGAAGCTCGGGCTCTGCCTGCAGCACCTGTCTCAAGCTACGGGCGGTGACACCTTCGGGGAGCGACGACGCAAGCGAGGGAACGCCGCGGTCGTTGCGCGAGAACTCGGCGCTGACGACCGAGCGCACCGGTGTGAACCGCCATGCCTCGGTCCGCTTCGTCGGTAGGCCCTGCTCCCGAAGTGCTTCGGCCGCGCGACCGCGAAGTGCGCGCAACCATTTCGGCCCCATGTCGAACGAGGTCGGGAGGCTCCCGAGGAGCGTCTGGCGGGTAGCGTCGGTCACAGCTGCGGCGCGTCCCGAACCTCGCTGTACCCCTCTTCTTCGAGCTGCTTGGCGAGGTCCTTGTCTCCGGATCGAACGATTCGGCCGTCGATCAATACGTGCACGACGTCCGGGACGATGTGATCGAGCAGTCGCTGATAGTGGGTGATGACCAGCATCGACCGCTCGGGGCTGCGCATGGCGTTCACACCCTTCGCCACGACCTTGAGCGCATCGATGTCGAGCCCGGAATCGGTCTCGTCGAGCACCGCAAGCGACGGCTCGAGTATAGCCATCTGAAAGATTTCGTTGCGCTTCTTCTCGCCACCGCTGAAACCGTCGTTCACAGCGCGCTTGGTGAGCTCGTCGGGGAGCTCCACCAACGCGGCTTTCTCTTTCGAAAGCTTCATGAAGTCGATCGCGTCGAGTGGCTCTTCGCCGCGATGCGCTCGGATCGCGTTGAGGGCGGCCTTCAGGAAATAGATGTTGCTCACACCTGGAATCGCAACCGGGTACTGAAAGCCGAGGAAAAGCCCCTCGGCGGCACGCAGCTCGGGCGCCATCTCGAGTAGGTCCTTCCCTTTGTAGAGCACACGCCCCTTCGTGACGTCGTAGCCGTCGCGGCCGGCCAGCACGTACGAAAGCGTGCTCTTGCCGGAGCCGTTTGGCCCCATGAGCGCGTGCACTTGCCCCACCCCAACCTCGAGGTCGATCCCCTTGAGAATGGGCTTGCCGTCTACCTCGACGTGCAGGTTCTCGATCTTCAACATCAACCGACAGCTCCTTCCAGGCTGACGCCGAGGAGCTTCTGCGCCTCGACTGCGAACTCCATCGGCAGCTCTTTCAGGACTTGCTTGGCGAACCCGTTGACGATGAGGCTCACCGCGTCCTCCTCGGAAAGGCCCCGCTGCCGACAATAGAAAAGTTGGTCTTCCCCGATGCGCGAGGTCGTCGCCTCGTGCTCGAGCTTCGATGAGCTGTTGCGCACGTCGACGTACGGCACCGTGTGAGCGGCGCACTTGTCGCCGATCAACAGTGAATCGCATTGGGTGTAGTTGCGAGCGTTGGTCGCCCCACGAGAGATCTTCACGCCCCCGCGATAGGTCTGGTGGCCGTGCCCAGCGCTGATCCCCTTCGAAATGATGGTGGATCGCGTGTTCTTGCCCAGATGGATCATCTTGGTCCCGGTATCCGCCTGCTGACGGTGGTTGCTCAACGCCACCGAGTAGAACTCTCCAATCGAGTCATCGCCCTTGAGAATGCAACTCGGGTACTTCCACGTGATCGCCGAGCCAGTCTCGACCTGCGTCCAGCTGATCTTCGAACGCGCACCTTCGCAAAGGCCACGCTTGGTGACGAAGTTGAAGATGCCGCCCTTCCCGTTCTCGTCGCCCGGATACCAGTTCTGCACGGTCGAGTACTTGATCTGGGCATCTTTGTGCGCGACCAGCTCGACAACCGCGGCGTGAAGTTGGTTCTCGTCGCGCATCGGCGCAGTGCAGCCCTCGAGGTAACTCACGTAGCTCCCCTCGTCAGCGACGATGAGGGTCCGCTCGAACTGCCCGGTGTTCGGCGCATTGATACGGAAGTACGTCGACAGCTCCATGGGGCAGCGCACGCCCTTGGGAACGTAGACGACGGACCCATCGCTGAAGACCGCGCTGTTGAGCGCAGAGAAAAAATTATCGGAGACGGGCACGACCGAGCCGAGGTACTTTCTGATGAGCTCCGGGTGTTCTTTCACTGCTTCGGAGAAAGGCATGAAGATGACCCCGACCTCGGCGAGCTTGTCGCGGAACGTCGTGGCTACCGACACGCTGTCGAAGACGGCATCGACCGCCACGCCGGCAAGGATCTCACGCTCGTGGAGCGGAATCCCCAGCTTTTCATACGTCGCGAGCAGCTCCGGGTCGACTTCGTCGAGGCTCTTCGGCGCGTCCTCGTTCGTCTTGGGCGCGGCGTAGTAGCACATCTCTTGGTAGTCGATCTTTGGGTAGCTGACCTTGGCCCAGGTAGGCTCCTTCATCTCGAGCCATCGCCGGTACGCCTTGAGGCGCCACTCTAGCAGCCACTCGGGCTCCTGCTTCTTGTTCGAGATGAAGGCAACGATGTCCTCGCTCAAACCGGGCGGCGCATACTCCTCTTCGATGTCGGTGACGAAACCGGCGTCGTACTTCTTCGCGAGAATGTCATCGATCTGTTCGGTTGATGCGGACATGAGTTACTCCATCGGCCCGGCCGCGCGCAGTCGTTCGGCCTCTTGGCTCGAGCGCGCAATCAGCACGAGCTCCGCCGTGCCGGGGAACGCCATGTCCGCCAGCGTGATTTCGGACAGAGCCCTCTGGACAGCAACGTTGATTCGCTGCCAGTTTGCGCGAACGCCGCAGTTGGTTTCGTGCTCGCAAAGCGAATCGGTTGTCTCGTCCGAGCACTCCGTCACGGCAATCGGCCCGTCGATTGCTTCAATGACTTCGTTGACGCCGATCTGCTCGGGCGACCGCGCGAGCGCGTAGCCACCCTTGGCTCCACGCTGCGAAACGACGACCCCGGCGCGAGCCAGCTTCTTCAGCACCTTGCTCGCCGTGGGCTCCGGGATTTGGGTCTGCACCGCCAAGTCACGGGCAGCGTGCGGCCCCTCCGCGGCGGCCAGGTGCGTCGCCAGCACGACTGCATAGTCAGTCATTTTTGAAATGCGCAGCATTTTCGGTACTTTACATAGGGGACTGTTTCAGTCCTATATGGGGATCTAGAGTACCCCCGGGTGAGTGTCAAGGTTGGCCCATGGCCAAGACCTACGAGGCGATCGACGACAAGCTTCGGACCTTCATCGAGGAGCAAAAGATGTTCTTCGTGGCAACCGCGCCGCTGAACCCGGACGGGCACATCAATGTGTCTCCAAAGGGCCTCGCGGGCACCTTCGCGGTCGTCGACGATCGGACGATTGCATACCTGGACCTCTCCGGGAGCGGTGTCGAGACTATCGCGCACCTTCGTGAGAACGGCCGCATCTGCGTCATGTTCTGCGCGTTCGACGGCCGGCCCCGCATCGTGCGCGTACATGGAGTAGGGGATGCCGTGGAACCGAACGACGCAGAGTTCGAAAGCCTGAGCGAGCACTTCGACGAGTATCCGGGAGTGCGCTCGATCATTCGAGTTCGCGCGACCCGCATCAGTGACTCCTGCGGCTATGGCGTGCCGATATACGAGCACAAGGGCGGACGTGATCAGCTTCAGCGCTGGGCCGACAGCAAGGGTGAGGAAGGCATCGCGCAGTACCAGCGGGACAACAACACCGAAAGCCTAGACGGACTACCGAGCTTGCTCGGGGACCATTAGCACCGGCACAGGCGAGATGCGGAGGCAGCGAGACGCGGTGCTCCCGAGAAGCAGGCGTCCGAGTACCCCTTGCCGATGCGTGCCCACCACGAGGATATCGGCTGTCGCCATTTTGGCGGCATCGCACATGGCACGGGAGGCGTAATCGGCCGAAACGACCTGATGCGTCTGCGCGCTGGGCGCGTGCTCCTCGACGTACGCCGAGAGCTTCTGACCCGCTTCGATTTTGCTTTGGTCGCGCAGCAACTGCCGCCAGGTGCGGTCCTCGTCGGGTTTCTCTTCGCCGCCCGCGGGGATGACGACGTTGGCCACGTGTAACTCGCCGTCGACGCGTGCGGCCGCGCGCTTCGCCCAGGAGACGGCCGCCAACGAGGACGCGGAGAAGTCGGTGCCGACAAACCACTTGGTGCCCTGAAGGCCATCGGGAATGGGCGCTTCGCCGGTCGCGATGAACACCGGACGGTCGGCCGCGCGGATGACGCGCGACGCAGTCGAGCCCAGCACGAGCTCGGTCGCCCCCTTGCTGTCGACTGAACGCGGGCCGCTCGAGCCATATGACCCGATGGTGATGAGGAACGAACCTCGCTGCTCGGCCAGCTCTGGAATGACGCGCCACGGCCTGCCACGGACCACAAACGCTTCAGTTTCGACGCCGGCGGCGACGCAGCGGGCCTGCTCTTTTTGGAGCTCAGCCTCGAGCACAGCCTCATGACGGGTCGAGTCCTCCCTTGCGGCGTCGACGGCGGCCTGGAGCTCCGGGGATTCGGGCCACCAGGAGTCCGCGTCATCGAGGATGTGAACGAGATCGAGACGGACGCCAAATGCCTTGGCTGTCGCGATCGCGAGGTCGACCGTCCGGGGGCCTGCGGAGGTCAGATCGGTCGCACAAAGGATGCTCGCTCCTGCCATGGCGGGAGCATAGATCAACGCTAGGCTTAGCCAAGCCGATGAGCGACATGCCGATCTATATGGACCATCACGCGACGACACCGGTCGACGAACGGGTCCTTGCGGCGATGCTTCCCTACTTCGAGACCCGCTTCGGGAACCCGGCCAGCCGAACACACGCCCACGGAAGGGACGCGCGGGATGCGGTGGAGCGGGGGCGCGCCCAGGTCGCGGAACTGCTTGGGGCAACGCCGGAAGAGATCGTGTTCACCTCGGGGGCGACCGAGAGCGACAACTTGGCCCTCCGCGGGGCGGCCCAGGCGTGCATTGGGAACAGGACGCACATCGTGACGGTCCGGACGGAGCACAGGGCCGTCGTCGATGTGTGCACTGCGCTCGAGCGTGAAGGCTGGCGCGTCACGTGGCTCGAGGTCGACGCACGGGGGCTCATCTCGGTCGACGCGCTCGCCGACGCGCTGACCGACGACACGGCGGTCGTGAGCGTGATGCTCGCCAACAACGAAATCGGCGTCGTTCAAGATCTCGCCGCGATAGGCGCTCTCACTGCAAAGCGCGGCATCACGTTTCACTGTGACGCCGCTCAGGGCCTCGGATACCTGCCTTTCTCGGTCGACGAGCTGAACGTCGACCTGGTAAGCGTCGCGGCGCACAAGATGTACGGGCCGAAGGGCGTGGGCGCGCTCTACGTCCGGAAGTCGTCGCAGACGCGCGGCATCCCGGTCGCCCAGATGCTCGGCGGCGGCCACGAGAATGGGTTGCGCTCGGGCACCCTCAACGTACCCGGCATCGTCGGATTCGGGATGGCCGCCGAGCTCATGCAGAACGAAGGCCAGAAGGAGGCGGCGCGCGTCGGGTCGCTCCGCGACGCGTTGAAGGATCGTCTCCTCGACACGATCGAGGAGATTCGGCTCAACGGGGCCGCCGAGCCACGGCATCCAGGCAACCTCAACCTGTCGTTCGGCTACGTCGACGGCGCGCGGCTGCTCCTCGAGCTGTGCGAGGTGGTTTCGGTGTCGAGCGGCTCTGCGTGCAGCAGCGCGGAAGCGGGCCCAAGTTATGTGCTCGACGCCATGGGCGTGCCCAAAGACTGGAGCGCCGCCTCGGTTCGTTTCGGCCTCGGGCGGCATACGACCGAATCGGAAGTTCAAACCGTCGCCGACGCCGTCATCGAAATCGTCCAGCGACTCCGAGAGCGCTCTCCCCTTTGGGCGCGAAGGTCGAGCGGCAAGCCCGTTGATTGGTAATCGACCCACCAAGCTGGCGGCACCGGTCCCCCCGCCTTACATTAGGACAGATGAGCGAGACCAAGGGCATCACGCTGACACCCAGAGCCGTGCAAATGGCTAAGCAAAAGGTCGCCGACCTCGACGCACCGGTCGAGGGCCTCCGGCTTGGCGTCAAGGGCGGCGGCTGCTCCGGCTACTCCTACGTGTACGACTTCGCCAAGAAGATCCGCCCCGACAAAGATCTGGTCTTCGAATTCGACGGCCTCAAGGTCGTGGTCGACAACCGGAGCATCAAGTTTCTGGCGGGCGCCGTACTCGACTGGGAACAGAGCCTGATGAGCTATGGCTTCAAGTGGAACAACCCCAATGCCAACGGCGGCTGCGGGTGCGGCGAGTCTTTCGACGTCGACTAGAAGCCTTCTTCGAGCGGCACGGGAATCGGATTCGGCAGGTCCGTGTACTGCTGCAGATCTTTGGGCGTGCACTCCGCCGGAAGTGACTGTGGACTGTTCAGCTCCACCGAGCGGCAGCAGCGATCGAAGGCGGGCTCGGGCCCAACCTTGGGCCCACCACCCGCGCAGGGATCGGGAATCGGGAGCTCGACGGGAGCGATCTTGCTCGCGATCCGAGCCCGAATGCCCTGGAAGCTGAATGAGACCCCCGTAGCCGTGCACGCATCGTCGGGGCCTCCAACGTGGGGGTCAACGCGTAGATCGAGATTGTCGGTGAGCAGGCCGACGATGCTCCCACGGAAAGACTCGTCGCAAATGCCCAGCGGTTCCAGTGTTGCGATCAGCTTGCCCGCAGGGAATCGCCCGGCGAGAAGGCCCTTCTCGAGGGTCTCGCCATCTTCACTGATATCGGCGACCAAGAACCCATTGATCGCGATCGAAAAGGCGCCCGGCCCCGTAAGGAAGACGAAGGTGGCTCCCGTATCGACCGGAAGCACGACGCGGCCGTTGCTGATGTACGCGTCGCTCTTCCAAACATCCGGACGATCGAGGTCGCCCGCAATCAAGCTCGACGGGTCGACGAAAAAGTGGTCGTCCCCATCCCAAGCGGGTTCTGGCGCTTCTGCGATTGCACCCGGCAACATCAACGTAGCCCCCTCGGAACCGCCCCATTCGACGGCGGAAACATCGTCGAGTGATGTACCGTCGACCGCGGAGAGCACCGACACGTCAACCTTCGCATCGTTGGGAGTCCCGTTCCAATCGCGGAGCCGCAGCAGAACAGTACCCTGGCCCCGCCCTTGGTTGAGCGCGATGTTGTCCTCGAGACACGAGATCAGACTCACCACCGTCGGTAGAACGTACTGACCGAAGGCGTTGTCAATCCCCTTGTCTCCATCGAGTGGTGGATTGCCGTTGGCCGCGACACACTCGGCGGCGTCGCCGATCGACGTCGTGTTCATCCCGTCCAAGTCGAGACCGAAACGGCGCCACCGGTCACCGGACTGGTTGAGAGAGACATTGCGGAACGCGAACACCGCCTCGACGTCATCCTCATTGGAGCTCGTGCTCGGGTCGGGCCGATCCGGAAGGCCCGCAAGCCCTTCCTCCATCAGACCGGAGTCGTAGACGCTGCACGCCGGAGCGCTCAGCAAAAGGGCCATAAGCAACAAAGTAAGCAGAGGTTTCATCGGTTCGTGGCTGGGCAGGCGAGCTACTAAAATCTAGCATCACTAGAACCAAACAGTGACAGAAGATCGCGGTAGATTGTGATCTACCTTACTAAACTGGCCGCCGAGACCACCAAGCGGCCAGTGCGCTCCCTAGGATGCAATGGCTGATCGCGGAGATCGCGCTCGGAATGACGGTCAGCGGGTTGGCAAAGTGGGCCTGCGCCAGGACGGCCCCCAGACCCGAGTTCTGCATGCCGACTTCGATCGACGTCGTCCGCGCGACACTTCCGAAACCGGCGCTCAGACCTCCGAACAGATAGCCGAGCAAGAAGCCGAACGTGTGCACGGTCAGCACGGCGCCGGTGAGCTGCAGGCCAGATTCGAGGACAGCGTCTTTGCGCGCTCCGAGAATCGCAGCGACGATCAAGACGATCATCAGCACAGCGGCGGCCGGCGCTGCGGGCAGCAGCTTCTCGGTCAGCCTCGGTAGATAGCGGCGCATAAACAGCCCGATGGCGACGGGAAGTAGGACCACCTCGGCCGTGGTTACGAACAACCCCAAACCGTCGACGTCGACCCGACTGCCCACGATCCAGTTGGTGAGCAGTGGTGTGCACGCAGCGGCGAGCATCGTGGAGAGGGCGGTCATCGACACCGAGAGGGCGACGTCGGCCTTGGCCAAGTAGGCGATCACGTTGGACGCGGTGCCGCCTGGACAACAGGAGACCAACACCAAGCCGACCGCGAACGGCGTCGGGAGTTGAAACAGCATTCCTACGCCCCAACCCAGAAGAGGCATGACCGTGTACTGCAGCAGCACCCCCCAAAGGATGGGCGCCGGGGCCCGAAAAACGCGGGAGAAATCGGTAAGCTCGAGGGTGAGACCCATGCCGAGCATGATGATCTGAAGTCCGGGTGTGATCAGCCCGTAGTCGAGAAACCACGCGAACGCGGGCGGGTAGACTAGAGCGACGACACCGCCGAGGGTGACCCACAAAGGGAAGAGCCGGACGAACGCAGACACGAGGTCGCGATGTAGCACAGGGGGACGGCCGAGGGGTCATGGGAGACGCCGAAGTCCTTCCGTGCTAGAAATCCGGCTCCCATGTTTCGCCCCCCTACCGACGACGTCCGGATTGACGGTCTTCGCCCGCTGATTCCGCCGGCCATCCTGATGGAGGAGGTCCATCCCGGAGAGAAAGCGATCGGAAGGATTACCGAGGCCCGTGAGCAGATCAGCGACATCGTACACGGCAAAGACGACCGACTGCTGGTGGTCGTCGGCCCCTGCTCGGTCCACGACCCGAAGGCAGCGCTCGACTACGCCAAGCAGCTAAAGCCGCTGCGCGACCAGTACGCCGACGACCTCTGCATCGTGATGCGCACCTACTTCGAGAAGCCGCGCACGACGGTCGGCTGGAAGGGGTTGATCAACGACCCACATCTCGACGGGAGCTTCGACATCAATCGGGGGCTCCGCGTCGCACGCGGCTTGCTTAGCGCGTTGGCGGAGCTCGATTTGCCGGCGGGGACCGAGTTCCTCGACCCGATTTCGCCGCAGTTCGTGGCGGACCTCGTGTCTTGGGGCGCGATCGGTGCGCGCACCACGGAGAGCCAGGTGCACCGCGAGCTCGCAAGCGGCTTATCGATGCCAGTAGGCTTCAAAAACGGAACCCGCGGCACGGTCAAGATCGCCGTGGAAGCGGTCAAGGCCGCTCGCAATTCGCATCACTTCCTCTCCGTGACCAAGCAGGGCCTCTCCGCCATCGTGGCGACCAAGGGCAACCTCGACTGTCACGTCATCCTTCGCGGTGGACAAGGGCAGCCCAACTATCAGCCTGAACATGTCGCGGAGACAGTGGAGATGCTCGAAGGTGCAGGGCTCGAGGGGCGCCTCATGATCGACTGCAGCCATGCAAACAGCGGCAAGGATCACGAAAAGCAGGCTGGCGTGGCGGCCGCGGTCGGGCGGCAGGTCGCGCAGGGCAGCACCGGTGTGTTCGGCGTCATGTTGGAGAGCTTCCTCGTGGGCGGCCGGCAGAACGGTGAGCCAGGGACCGAGCTCACCTACGGGCAGAGCATCACGGACGCTTGCATGGGCTGGGATGCCACCGTGCCCGTCATCGCAGGGCTCGCCGATTCAGTGCGTCAGCGTCGAAACGCGGGCGGCTGAGCGAAACCGAAGCCCTTAGAACAAGTCAGGTGCAGGCACGGGGATCTGAACCGTGCTCGGAAGGGCGTCGAAGCGCGCAGCCTTCGTCAGTTTCTGCGCGGTGTCGCATGTGTCCGCACGTGTCCTGCCGGACAGCCACGAGCTCGGACAGCAGCGATCGATCTCGACTGACTCGACCGCCGCGCAGGGGTCGAGCTCGGGTCGGGGAGACTCGGCCAGGCCTGCGATCTGGCCGGCAACCCCGTTGAAGGTCACGCCCAAGCTGAATGCGTCACACTCCGCACCGATGCCATCGCGATCGGGGGATTGTTGGATGTCGGCGAACTGGCCGAAGAGCGACTCGATGACGCTAGCATTGAGGTCGCACATGCCGATCCTCGGGGTCGCCTCGCCGAGCTTGTCGATGCTGAACCGTCCTGCAAAGAGGCCGTGGTCGAGCGAGGTCTGATCGTAACTGATGTCACCCATGATGACGCCGCCGTTGACCACAACCGTCATGGCGCCGTCGCTCGGTACCGTGCCGTCGCCGGCGATCAACTTGAACTCGGTGCCGGCGACGAGGGGCACGACCAAGCGGCCGAGCGCGACATACCCGTCGACTTGCTGAACCTTTGGCAGGTCGAGGCTTGCCTCGCCGGATGCATCGGCACCAAAGTCGCTCGGGTCGAGGAACCAGGAGTCCTCGTTGTCCCATCCGGGGTCCGGGGCCTCGGCGCTCTGGCCACCGCTCAGGTACACGAGGTTGACGGGGTCGTTACCGCGAAAGCCGACTAGCGATGGTTCCTCGCTCGTCCCGTCGGTGGCCGTCGTGAGTATCGCTGTCACGCTCGCGTCGTTCGGCATTCCGTTCCAGCCTTGAACCCACAAAATGACGGTCCCGGTTCCGCGGCCTTGTGTCAGCGCGAGGTTGTCTTCAAGACAAGGCAGGGCGCTACCGACGATCGGCAAGAGGCTGGCGCCGAGCGAGTTGTCGATTCCCTTGTCGCCGTCCACTACGGCCTGGCCGACCACCGCGCCGTCCACCACGCGGGGCTCGCAGGTCCCATCGTCCCGGCCGGTCGTCACGGCCGCGTCCAGGTCGATGCCGATGCGGGTCGCCATCTCCGCCGACTGCCTGAGGAAGATATCCTTGAGCGCGAATACCAATGACTCGCCGTCATCGGCGGAACTCGTGGTCTCCGGTGGACGATCCGGTACGCCCGCGCTGCTGCTATCAATCAGACTCGGGTCGTACACACTGCACCCGAGCGCGAAGAGCAGAGTCCACAAACCGATCCCCCGGCTCAACGTTCCCTCGGCGGCGTGGTGTCCCCCCCACATGCGTACAGGGTAGCAAGTGGGGGCTGCGGGCCAAGAAACTAGGTCGAGGGCGCCATCGTTCGGATGAACATCTCTATCATTTCCCAGGGGAGATTGGACGGAAGGCTGAGGATCGGAAGGTCTATCCCGTACTCGCGCCGGCGTTGCAGCTCCGAGATGCAGTACTTCGGGTCGCCTGCGATGGTGAGCGCCTCGATCATCCCGTCAGACACGGCGTCGGCCGCTTGTGAACGGGTCTTCTTGTCGCGGTAGAGCTCGTCGACCCGCTTGCACTCGTCACCATAGCCGAAACCGGTGAGCAGCTCTTTGTAGTAGTCGCCCATGCCGCCGATGTAGAAGGAGATGATCTGCCGGGCCTGTTGGATACCCGCGTCGCCCAACGGGATGACCGTCGTGAAGGGCGCCGTCGCGATATCACGCGCGTCGCGGCCGGCCTTGGCGGCGCCCTCGGCGATCCAGGCGTGGCCTTGCTCCAGCTTGGCGTAGGGCCAGAAGGTCGGAATCCAGCCATCGGCCAGCTCTCCGATCGATGTAATCGACTTCTGTTTGAGCGCCGCGACGTAGATCGGAACA
>PVMK01124436.1_pt1 | contig 44111 bp, 37 predicted proteins | sample 1853481 | NCBI WGS metagenome assembly PVMK01 (sample SAMN08533507, study PRJNA380276) | Marine sediment metagenome, whole genome shotgun sequencing project.
GGACGGGCGGGGATCTCCCCTGGGTGAGACCCCGATGCAGGAAGACAAGATCATGAGCGCAGAAGACTGCGCGAAACTGATGACAAAGGCGATCGCCGGTCGCAAGCGGCTCCTGATCACTTCGAGCCGTGGAAAACTCGGTCGCTGGCTAAAGCTCGTCTGGCCGGCCCTGATCGACCGCATCGCGAAAAAAGCAATCGAACAGCGTTACTGAGTCCGCGGAACCTTCTCCAGGAACCAATCGAACAGGGTCAGGATATCGTCCAGCCGATCGGTCAACCGGTGATCGCCATCGAGGGCGTGTAACTCGGCCCCATAAAGGGATGCCCAGCGGATGCTGTTGGCGATCGGGACGATATCGTCGCGCCAACCGTGGACCACGCAGATTTTGGGCGCGTCGGGCACCGGCGTGTGTTCTTCGCAGCCAGGCATGTAGAAGGCCGGGGCGATCAGGAACAAGCCGATGGTGGGTATTTGCGTGGATGCCGCCGCCGCCACGTGCCCGCCCATGCTCGACCCGACAAGGATGATGTCCCCCTGCAGACCACGACAATGCTCTGCCAGCTTGTCGGTCCTGTCGACGGACGACTCGATGCCCCGGTAATCGATCGAATCCACACCCCAGCCAAGTGCCCTGACCGGCTCCGCCATGGCCGCAATCTTGGTACCCCACGGCCCGCTTTCCTGGCCGTGGGAAAAACAGACCGTCGGGCATTCTTTCAACCGGGCCTGCCTCACCTACCAGTGGATACCCTTTGTCAGTTGCGCCAGTGCGATCTGTTCCGGGGACGCCTCCTGCGCCGCTTTATCGCCCTTCGCGGCGGAAGAATCGGGGAACATCTGGAACGCGGTATTCATGCTCAATTCCATTACCTTCGGGAATAACAGGTAGGAGATCTGCGTGAAAATGCCAAGACGGGTCGCGACCTGTTTTGGTCGCCTGATGATGGCGCCCGTGACGAGATCGGCCGCCTCCTCCGGGCTGATCGTCGGCACGTTCTGATACATCTTTGTGGGTGCAATCATGGGTGTCCGGACCAGCGGCATGTTGATTGTCGTAAAGTGAATACCGCGGTGGGAAAACTCGGCCGCCGCACAGCGCGTAAAAGCATCCAACGCGGCTTTGGACGCAACATAGGCCGAAAATCTCGGTGCGTTGCTCAACACGCCGATCGACGAAATGTTGATGATGTGACCGCGCTTTCTCTCGATCATCGCGGGCAGCGCCTGCATCGTCGTACGCAGCGCGCCGAAGTAATTGAGCTGCATCGTGCGTTCGAAGTCATGGAAACGATCAAAAGACCGCTCGATACTGCGACGAATCGAGCGGCCCGCATTGTTCACCAGGACATCGATCGGACCGTGCTCCTTTTCGATCCTTGCCACCAGTTTGTCGATCTCGTCGAGGTCGCTCAGATCGCAACTGTAGGCATACACCGTGCCATGACCGGCGTCTTCCATCTCCTGCCTTGCTTCTTCCAGTTTCTCAGCACCCCTGGCTACGATGATCGTCACCGCTCCGGCTTCCGCCACTTTTATCGCGGTGGCCAGCCCGATCCCTGACGATCCGCCGGTGATGACGACCACGCGACCGCGCACCTTGCCGCTCAGGCTTCGATCAACAAACAGATCGGGATCGAGATGACGCTCCCAGTAGTCCCATAGCAGCCAGGCGTAGTCGGGAAGAGCGGGGCAACGGATGTCCGTGCCTTTCAATACGCGTTCCGTCTCGCGTGAATCAAATCGGGTCGGATAGTTGATAAACCCCATGATTTCCCTGGGTATGCCGAGATCGGATAACAGGTGATTGATCACCCTGCGAACGGGTGGCATGGCCCCGACACCCTTCCAGATATAGGAAGGAATAAAACCAAACATCCGCGCATTGACGCGCATCGTCATCTGGGGCGCATGCGCGGCTTTGGCGAACACGTTCAGCAGTTCGCCGATACGCATCGCTTCCGGATCGGTCAGGTGGAAACAACCACCGTCCTCACCGCGGACATGGGCGATGTGATCGAGTGCCGCGACGACATAATCGACCGGCACGACGTTGATGCGCCCACCTTCGATACCGATCGTCGGCATCCAGGCGGGCATCGCGTTGCGCATCTTCTGTATCAGTTTGAAAAAATAGTAGGGACCGTCGATCTTGTCCATTTGTCCGGTCTTCGAATCTCCCACCACCATCCCGGGACGATAGACACGCCACGGCGTCTTGCACTCGTGGCGCACGACGGCTTCGGAGTCATGTTTGGTCCTGAAATAGGGGTTATCGAGATTCTCCGCTTCCTCGAACATGTCTTCGCGAAAAATGCCGTTATAGAGTCCGGCCGCGGCTATGGAACTGACGTGGTGAAAACAGCCGGCCTCGATAGCGGCGGCAAACCTGATGGCATTCCGCGTACCTTCGACATTGGCCGTGTATTGCGACTCGGCATCGACCGTCAGGTCATAGATCGCCGCCAGGTGGAATACATGCCTGATCTCGCCCTTTAGCTTGGTCAGGTTAGCCCGGCTGACACCCATCCTGGGTTTCGCCAGGTCACCGTTGATCACTGTTACCCGGTCCGCCTTATCCCCCCAGCTTTCGCGCATCGCTTCCAGCTTGTCGAGAGACCCCTTGCGCATGAGGATATAGATGGTCCCCTTGCGCTCCAGCAGTTTTGTTACGAGCCGCCGGCCGATAAAGCCGGATGCGCCGGTGATGAAGTAAGACATGTTCGCCTCCTCTTGGGGCGGTGATGGGGAATCTCTGATTTATTTTGTACGAATTATGATGTGATCCAAAGTGTTCAGCTTCAATGCGTGGATCGCAGCTATCGGTCCGGCGTTGCCCCCCCTGCAAGACAAGTCCGGCAGGCGATAATAACAGCAGGCCGTGCCGTCGTGCCGCCAGGTATACACAACGTTGCTGGAATTCACAGCCAGGGAACCTCTGATCCATTCATGAACTCGCATCTTGTGTCCAAAATGCCCAGCTTCTGCGTTGCGAATCTTCGCAATAGCCGGCTATTACGCGCGATCCGCGCCTTGAATCTGAACATTTTGGATCACAATCTACTTCGCTCAGAATAGATCAGAGGTTCCCTGGCCTGGCCCCCAAAGCAATTCATCCAGCGAGGGTTTCCACCGATATTTGTCAAGGTCTACACGCCCCCTGCTAAATACGATCCCCTCCTCCTCAAGATAGCTCTTCTGCAAACGCCACGCCTCGCTGCCCTCGGGGAAGGAAATCAGGCCTTGCGCATTGATGATGCGATACCAGGGGACGCCGCTGTCGCCGGGCAGCTTCTTCAGCACCTGTCCAACGAGTCTGGCGCGACGCGGCGCTCCTGCCTCGGCGGCGATCTGGCCGTATGTCGCTACGCAACCGAAAGGGACCCGGATGATGGTCTGGCAGATCTTTTCGTGCAGTTCCTTGTTCACGATGACAAACGCGCACGAATATCCAGTTTGGCCTGCCGCAGCACGGAGTCCCTGTCGACACTCTCCAGGATTTCCTCGACCACCAGCTGCGGACCGCTATCGCCCCACGACTTGCCCTGGGCGAAATAGCGTTCTGCCGCGCGACCCACGACATAGGTGCTGTAGTAGGCAACCGCGCCCTGGGCGCCCGCCGTCAACATGATCGACATGCCTCCGGTTCCCAGCTTGAGTGCCGATGAAACCAGGTGTACGGCCCAGACCGTGCCCATCAGCGCCGCCATCTGCGTGACGACGACCGAGATCAGCGAACCTGCCTCGCGACTTGTCAGGGGCAAGCCATACAGACGCGACAAGTGCACAACCATGCCCGCATCGATCGCGGCCGCGGCGAAGAGATCGGCTACGGGCACCGGGTTGAACGCAACCGCCACTCCCTTGGCGATGCAGTAGGTTCGCACCAGGTTTTCCGCAAGAGTTCGTCTCGCTTCCACCACCCGGACCCCGACAGCATCGCTCAGGTGCCCGGCAAACAAGCTCGCATTCACCGCCGCAAGCGTCTTGCCTTCTTCTTCGAGAATCGTCCACAGGCGCTCACGCAATTCGGACACATCGGGTTCGGAGCCTTCTCCATGCTTGTCGTCGCCCTCACCCGGCGCATTCCTGACCGCCGCCCTCGGATCCGCCGCGACCGCTATGATGTTCCGGGCTTCTATCTGATCCGCAGCGCGCTCGGCCAATCTTGTCATCAGGAGGCTGATTTCGTCGGTTCTGTATCGGTCGCATTTGTTTAGCACCAGCAACACGGGGCGGCCTGACGCGACAAGGTCTTCCAACGCCGCTGTTTCTGCGGCTGTCATGTCCCCGTCGACCACGAACAAGAGCAAATCAGAGCGCATCGCCGCAGCGCGCGCAGCCACTTCCCTGCTCTCGCCGCCAATCTCGTCAATACCCGGTGTGTCGACAAGAAATACGCCGCCGGTCTGCTCAGAGTGCCAGGAAGCGAAACCTGGCTTCCGGGTTTCCCCATGCAGGGGGCTGGTGGAGAAACGCGTCTCACCAAGCAAGGCATTCAGGACCGATGACTTGCCGACTCCGACGCGACCGAAAGCGGCGATATGAACATGCCCGTTCTCGAGTTTGTCGAGCATGCGCCGAACATCGTCATAGTCAGTTGCCAGTTGATTCCTCACGGCGGCAGGCACTCTGTCGTCGTCAAGCAACGCGGTGAGGCTCTCGCGCGCAAGTTCCAAATGCGAGTCGCCACGCGACGCCACCGCATCGCCGGGCTCAGTCGGCGTCGCGTTTTCTTTCTTCGAGAGCAAGCCGCGCAAGGCGGATCGTACGCGTCCGAAGATCTTCACCCAGGTTCTCCCCGAATTTTCTGGCGGCTGTTGCCGGCCGCAGTTCGCCACCTTCCTCCAGTGCGGATGTCAGACCGCGACCCAGCGCGTCAAAGATCAATCCGTAGGCAACCGCATGCGTGAGGCCGCCGGCAATGGTACCGATTCCCGGGAACGCCTTCAGCGCGTTACCGGCAACGGCGAGCAGTATGGGCAAGGACTTGCCGACATAGCCCTGGCTCAGTTCCAGCAGCCGCCCTGTGTCGATGTCGCTGGCCGACACTCCGAATATCCTGCACAACTCGCGCACCAGGGCGGTGCCAAGATAGCCCTGGATCAACACGTCCGACCCCGGGCTGACGGCGGCGATCGCCCCGACAACCGCCTTGCGCGTATAGCTGTCGACCGTTTGTTTCGCCCGGACCTTCCGATGTTCAGCCTCGGCTTCGTCCAGACTTGTCGCGACCATGCTGAACACTGCCGTATCACGCAAATCGTTGAGGGCCTCCGGGCTTCTGTCGACCTGCCGTTGCAACGCTTTCAACAGCGGCTCAACCTGCGGTCGCAACTGTGTTTCCGCAGCGACTTCCCTGGTCGCGCCTGTGCTGACCGTGACCAGTTCCACCTCCGGTCCGGCTCCTGCTTCCACCAGTCTGTCGCGCAGCCTCGCGCACAGGATTCGCGTTTCCTGATCGTCGTAGCGATCGCTTTTGTTTAGCACGAGTACGAGAGGTTTGTTCATCGCGACAAGAGTCTTCAAATCCTGGAACTGCAATCGCCCCAGATCACCATCACAGACATAGGCGGCGACGTGCGCCCGCAAGGCCTCGTTGAGCCCGACTTCATCGATTCCCTGGCCGCTCGCGCCGCTACCAGGCACATCCGCCAACACCACCTGGTCACCCGATGGAGTCAGCCAGCGATAATGAGAAACCTGTTCCGTTGTGCCCCCCGTAACGCAGACATCGACTTCGGCATCGGGGGCCATCGCGCTGATCAGGGAACTCTTTCCGGTACTGATGTCTCCCACCAGGCAGAGATACAGTGTTCCCGAATCCCGCCGTCGCGTCAGCTCGATCAGCTCTCTTTCGGCATCGCCCAGATCCAGCCCGGACTCTCTACCCTGTTCGAGTCGCTCTTGCAGGCCCTCTTCAGTCAGCGGCGCCTGGACCCGGCGCTTGCGGTTCGATGTGCGCGGAAACAGGATGGACCAGACAAGCCAGGCGGCAAGAGCCGCAACAGCGACCAGAAAAAAGAGCAGGCCGTAGAAAACAGCGGCCGGCCCCTCCCTGAGACGGTCCCATAGTTCGATCAGTGAGCCGGCGACGCTGATGGAGCCGGCCGCGACCGCCGCCAGACCCACCAATACGGCGAGCACCAGGACCAAGCGGATGTGACGACGTATTCCCACGACCCGGACTACAGCGGCTTTGCCACGTTCAGTCAACCAGGGAACCGCTGATCTGTCCCGGACGAAATAGTTTGTTGTCCGGAATGTTCAGGGGGTCCCTGGGCTGCGTCGACCCGCAAGCGCTACTGCAAAGGCAACAATGAAAGGCAGCACTCGCTCTGCAGCGTCACCCGGATCGGGGTAGTCCGGTAGCCAGTGGAGTATTACCGTCAGGGAAAAACCGACCAGCATTGATCTGAACACGGCGCGAGCCGTGAGGGAAACGCCGGCCAGACGCACAATCAGAACGGGGCCGAATGCACTCCCGATCGCACTCCAGGCAAACAGTACGCGGCTGAAAATCGCATCGGGAACCGCCAGGGCAAGCACGACGGCGATCAGCGACAAGACAGAAATAATCACTCTCGATCGCTTCAGGGAAGCGACGTGGTCGCCTCGGAACCCGGGCAGATCGTTTGTAACGGATGAACCTGCGGTCAACAGCTGACTATCGGCAGTCGACATGATGGCAGACAAGACTGCGGCGATCATGACGCCGGCGACAACCGGGGGGAGAAGACGGTTGGATACTTCAAAAAGTATTTCCTCAGATCCGGCCACGCCCGTGTACAGCACGCGGCCGCACAGTCCGAGCACAAGCATGCCGCCATAGATGATGACTGCCCATCCGATGGCGATAAGCCTCGCATGCGTCAGCGCCCTCCTGTCCCGCAGCGCCATGAATCGATTGACGACATGTGGTTGACCGGGATAGCCGAGGCCAATGCCGAGAATTCCGGCTATGAATCCGATCGCGGCGATGCCGTGCGTCGGGACCGCGGTGCCGGCCGACTCTACGGCGACCAGTCCCGTGTTGAGGGCATTCCAGCCGCCAACGGCGGTCAACGCCACATAGGGCAGGAATATGGCAGTGATTGCCATCAGCAGACCCTGAACCGTATCGGTGACGCTGACGGCCCAGAATCCGCCCAGCAGCGTGTATGCCAGTACCACCGCCGCGCCGATCAGTACGCTCACGGTCATATCCATCTCGAAGGTGCTCGCGAAGGCCACACCAGCAGCCTGAAACTGGGCCGCTACATAGAAAATAAAGGAAAACAGAATAATCGCAGATCCCAGTCTCAGGACGGCATCCCGATGTTTCGACTCGCCCGGACCGGCGATAAATTCGGTCAGGGTAATTGCGTTTTGCTGCCGGCTTTGTGCCATCAGTCTCGGGGCGACATAGATCCAGTTGATAAGAAAACCCGACAAGGTCGCCGGAAACAGCCACAGCGCCGGCAGCCCCCACAGATAGGCCGCACCGCTGACTCCAAGCAGAGTCCAGGCGGATGACGAACTGGCGGATGCGCTAATCGCCGCAACGGTGGGTCCAAGCGCGCGGCCACCGAGAAAAAATTCACTGTGACTCCGGGTCCGGCGGCTGGCCCATAGTCCGATGGCGATGAGCACGACCTGGTAGGCGACCAGTGTCAGAAGGATTGCCTGATTCTTGCCCATGGGGAACCTTTGATCTGCCACCCGGTGGCGCGACGGTCAGTGTAACCCCACAACGCCGGCCATCCATTTGGGCTCCGGGGGCGGTAGAATTTCGATTCGCTTTCCATCACAGGAACCCGTATGGCGCCCGACAAGACCCACACCGGATGGCAGTTCTGGATAGACCGTGGCGGAACCTTTACCGATGTCGTCGCCAGGTCGCCCGAGGGCGAGCTACGGACACGAAAACTCCTGTCCGCCAACCCGGATATCTATGATGACGCAGTGATCGCCGGGATAGACGATATTTTGGGCTTGCCACCCAGGTCCGGGCGCCAGGCACTTGACGACACTACGGGCTATGAGGACGTCGTCGCGGTCAAGATGGGGACAACGGTGGCGACAAACGCTCTGCTGGAACGCACCGGCGAGCGCACACTCCTGTTAATTACGCGTGGCTTCGGGGATGCCCTGCGCATCGGTTATCAGCAGCGCCCCAAATTGTTCGATCGCGACATCAGGCTGCCGGCTCCCCTCTTCCACCGTGTCATCGAGGTCGACGAGAGAGTCGATGCGGGCGGGGCGGTGATCGAGGTTCTTAATGAAAACACGCTGCGCGCCGGACTCGAAACGGCGTATGCAGATGGATTGCATTCAGTCGCCATCGTTTTTATGCACGGCTACAGATACCACGACCACGAACGACGTGCCGCCGGGATAGCCGGGGCGGTGGGGTTTGGGCAGGTTTCCGTTTCGCACGAGGTCGGAGCCCTCGCCAGGCTGATACCCCGGGGCGACACGACCGTTGCGGACGCCTATCTGTCCCCCGTCCTGCGTCGCTACGTGGACCAGTTGGTGACTCGACTTGGCGACACCCGCCTGTTGTTTATGCAAAGCAACGGCGGCTTGGTTGAAGCGAGATATTTCAGGGGCCGGGACAGCATCCTGTCAGGACCGGCCGGCGGCGTCGTGGGTATGGTCGGTACCGCAGGCAAGGCCGGATATGAGCGTTTGATCGGTTTCGATATGGGTGGCACCTCGACCGATGTATCGCTTTTTGATGGTGAGTTTGAACGCACGACCGACAACATGGTGGCCGGTGTTCGGATCCAGGCTCCGATGATGCGCATACATACCGTCGCCGCGGGTGGGGGATCGCTGCTCGAACTGGTGGACGGACGATTCCAGGTGGGTCCCGGCTCGGCGGGAGCGGACCCGGGTCCGACCTGCTACCGGAAGAATGGTCCGTTGACCGTGACCGATGCGAACGTCCTGCTGGGGCGCATCCAGGCCCCTTGGTTTCCACGCGTATTCGGTCACTCGGGTGATCAGCCTCTCGACACAGTGGCAGTCACGCAGGCTTTCGACACCCTTGCACATCGCATCGAGCAGCAAACCGGCAAAAGTCTGTTAGCAGAGGAAATAGCCGATGGCTATCTACGCATCGCCGTCGACAAGATGGCGCAAGCGATCAAGCAGATATCGATCCAGCGTGGCCATGACGTTACCGCTTTCAGTCTGTGCTGCTTTGGTGGCGCTGCCGGCCAGCATGCCTGCGCGGTGGCCGATGCACTCGGTATCGAAAGCATATTGATCCATCCCCTGGCGGGCGTCTTGTCGGCCTATGGCATGGGCCTCGCGAGCCTGAGGCATATCGGCCAGCAGTCGGTCGGGAAAGTGCTGGATGACGTGGCGATCGAGGAACTGGAAGACAGCTTCGCAGACACGGAAGCGAAGGCCATCAGCCATCTGTCCCGGCAAGGCGTGAATCCGTCCGCCATTCATCTCACCCGGTGTCTGCAGATTCGTTACGAAGGAACAGACACGCCCATCGAAGTCTCATTCGGCAGCTCATCCGAAGTGGGCGAGAATTTTGAAAAACTTCATTTGCGCCAATTCGGCTTCAGCGACAATCGAACAAAGATCATCGAGTCACTCACCGTGGAGGCAGTCGCGGCCAGCGACGAAAACGAGACATCGTTCATCGGCCCGATCGCGGTGACTGCAAGTGAGCCACTGGCCTCCAGCCAGGTGTTTGCAGACGGGGCATGGCGGACAACATCGAGCTGGCGCCGTTCGGATCTTGCCGCAGATTGCGATCTGCGCGGGCCGGCACTCGTCATTGAGGACAATGCGACGACTTTCATCGCACCTGGCTGGCGGGGTCGGGTGGACGCTTTGGGCAACCTGGTGCTCACCCGGGCAGATCGACGCAGGGAAGATGCGAGGTCGTCGACCGATGCCGACCCGATCATGCTCGAGGTGTTCAACAATCTCTTCATGCACATTGCGGAACAGATGGGTGTGGTACTGGAGAAAACAGCGCACTCGGTCAACATCAAGGAGCGGCTGGATTTCTCCTGCGCATTGTTCGATCCGGACGGCGGACTGGTCGCCAATGCCCCCCATATGCCGATACACCTGGGCTCCATGGGAGCGAGCGTCCGCGCTGTCATTCGCCGCTTCCGGGGCCGCATGGCGAGCGGCGACAGCTTTGTGCTAAACGCGCCGTATGACGGGGGAACGCATCTGCCCGATGTAACCGTAGTGACACCGTTTCTGAGCGAGTCGTCACAGCGGCCGGCCTTCTATGTCGCATCGAGAGCGCATCATGCCGATATCGGTGGCATCACACCGGGCTCCATGCCGCCCGGCAGCCACCACATTGAGCAGGAAGGCATACTTATTCCGCCGTCGCGTCTGGTCAGGGATGGTCTGTTTCTGGAAAGCGACATGCTCGCATTGCTCGGCTCGGGGGACTGGCCGGCGCGAAACCCGAACCAGAATCTGGCGGATCTCAAAGCCCAGCTCGCGGCCAATGCCAGGGGACTCGCCGAAATCGAAAATATGTTGCAGCACTTCGGGGCGGACACGGTCGAGGCCTACATGGCACACGTGCAGGATAACGCTGAAGAAGCGGTCCGTAAGGCTATCTCGGCTCTGCGCAGCGGTCGATTCCGATACGAGATGGACAACGGCGACGAGGTCGCGGTCGATATAACAATCGATACCGACAGCCGTAGCGCGACGATTGACTTCAGCGCTACCTCTCCTCAGAGCAAGAGCAATTTCAACGCACCGCTGGCGGTATGCCGGGCTGCCGTCCTGTACGTTTTTCGAACCCTGGTAGACCACGATATCCCCATGAACGAGGGCTGCCTCCGCCCGTTGAGGATCATTGTTCCCGCCGGTAGCCTCCTGAATCCGATCGCACCCGCAGCCGTCGTCGCCGGCAATGTTGAAACTTCACAATGTGTGGTCGACGCTTTGTACGGAGCGCTGCGAACCATGGCGGCCGCTCAGGGAACGATGAACAATCTGACCTTTGGCAATGCCCGATATCAATATTACGAGACGATCTGCGGTGGCGCTGGTGCGGGGCCGGGATTCAACGGTGAGTCCGCGGTCCACACGCATATGACGAACTCGCGGCTGACGGATCCCGAAGTGTTGGAAAGTCGTTACCCGGTGCTGCTAAGACGGTTCGAAATCCGGCGTGGATCCGGTGGTGCGGGGGAATTTCACGGCGGAGATGGCGCCATCAGGGAAATTGAATTCAGAGAAGCCATGACGGCAGCCATACTTTCCAATCATCGCCGGGTCGCGCCATTCGGGATGGCCGGCGGTCAACCGGGAGCCCTCGGCATCAACCGGGTGCGCAGAGCCGGCGGCACAGAAGAGTTGCTGGCCGCGAGTGCGGAGATAGCGGTCGCGGCCGGAGACACCATTATTATCGAGACGCCCGGCGGTGGCGGTTATGGCAAACAGCAGTGAGCAAAAGACATGGGCGAGGGACTCCTGATGAGTAATGAAAGGCACAGACGCGCCGGCTACGATCTCTACATGAAACTTCAAGGTCTGCCGCTGGGCCGATGGATCTTTACTCGTATGATTTGCTTCAAGGCGCCGTATTTCTCGAATATTCGGCCGCTGTTTCAGGAATTGAGACCGGGCCTGGCACGGGTGACGATGCCGAAACGCCGGGCCGTGCAGAACCACATCGGTACCGTACACGCACTCGCCATGGGGAATTTGTGCGAACTGGCGGCGGGCCTGGTAACTGAGGCGAGCCTGTCGACGGCGACGCGATGGATTCCCCGTGTAATGACCATCGAGTATCTGCGCAAGGCTGAAACGGCGCTGGAGGCGACTGCGACCATCGAGGTCAGGGATTGGCTTGAGCCGTCAGATGTCCCCGTCAGCGTGTCGGTACGGGACAGGCAGGGTCACGAAGTTGTCCGCGCGACCATCACCATGTACGTGTCGCCATCGGCCTGATCATGCTGTCGTGAGGAAACTTTGAACGTCATCACGGAACGATTGAAGCACCTGGTGTACGGTCGGCCCTGGAGTCATGGCTATGAGTCATCTAAACACCAGCGCATCGGGAAAATGGAAGTCGGCCTGGGTCGACTGGGATCCTTACGACGTCTGTCGCAGACTGATCCGCAAGAACCCCTCGTGCGACAAGAATGCCTCCAGCAATACCGGTCGCCTGTATGTCTCCCAGGCGCGTGAATTCTGGGCCACGGTCGCCGAGTACCCCGAGCCTCTCCAGGACGCGTTGTGTGTTATCGCAAGAACCGACGGTTTCGACGCTGCCCTGGCAGCACTCGACGGCGCGATCCGCGAACACCATAAGTTAGAATCGGCAACGCCACCCGACGACACCAAACGCCACAGCTAAACGTCAGACGATCCAACGGGGTTGAATCCGAGCCCTGTGTCTCTAGCGATCCACCGCCTTGCGCGGAAACGGGATCAGGGAATCTCCTTTGCGCGCCAGCTGGAAATACTCATCGGCTCTACGCCGGTCAGGATCCGCCACCGTTTTCACCCGTCTCAACATGCGTTGATAGGCCATCGGCAAGCCATGTACGCGTGCACCGCTGCTCAGCAAAGCAAGGTACCAGTCGTAGGGCTTGAGGGACTCGTCTATCCACCCGGGTTCCGCGACGTAGAAAATCGCCGTAACTGCCTTGCCATCCAGATCGACGCTGCCGGTTTCGCACCGATAACCCGTCCCGATCCCTTCGTTCACATCCAGGCTATCGCGATCCCGTGCGGCAATCCGGTAAACAACACCCAGCACCTCGTCGCTCTGATTGTTTGTCTCAAGCGCGTTGACCTCGGCATACTCCTCCCCGTTACGGCCCGCACGCTTCTGAAACGACAGGCGGTATCCGGCAAGGTGCCCAATGCCCACGGCTATACACGACCGAATCCGGGTCACCAGTGTGACGGGATTCATGCTTGAGCCATAGGTAAAAAAATAAAATAAATCGCTCATCAGAATCTATTGTGTGGCAGGCAGGTCCCGATCGCGCGTACCACGGTCACGGTTCTGGCAGCGGCTGTGGCCGCCAGGGGGATACGCGTCAGGCGCCGGAGAATCGAAACCTATCCATACTGACCGGAACCACCTTGGCCGATTCAACCGTCTGACTGACTCTGAATACCAGGTAGTTGCCCGGTTCCGTCACTGCGAATCCGACGATGAAATGGAGCGCGGACCGTGAAGCATCGCCCTGCGGATTCGTCTCGCTGTCACACTTGACGAAGAAAGGCGGGCATCCGCTCCCGGCCGCGAATGCGCCACGCGCGTCGAGGCCGGATAGATACTCCTCGACCTGCTGTCGGACACGACGCCTTAAATCCGGACCGGGCGCTTCGAAGACAACCCATCTGGTGCCATGCCGGAGCGCTTCTTCCACCATCAGCGACAGACGCCTGACGCGTATCGACCGAAACGCCGACACGGGACAATCCGGTCCGGCCAGGGTTCGCTCGCCCTTCAGAATGACCCGGCCACTCGCCGAACAATGAAATACGTTGACGCCCATGGAAACCAGCTTGTCGATATCGTGCGCGGCGATTTCCCGTGCAGGTTCTGCAGTGCCCCGCAAAAGCAAGGGTGCCTGCTCCCACGATGTCCATGCATCCACTGCCCTGTCTCGCCGGGACAACATTCCGGCGACAGCTCCACAAGACCCTCGGGCAACCGCCGGGAGATCCGGAGAATTGCCACCTACCAGCCTGGGAAACGCCATCAGCGCGTTCTCGCTGTTGTAGTTGAGTCTTTCAAGATAGGCGGTGAAATCGTCCACGTCCTCACAGTTACTGGGTGAGTCGAGAATCAGCATCGCCCGCTGCTGGCGGCAAAGTCGTGTAGCCGCCAACAAGACCGCCGGCCCGATATTGATCGCCAGTGCGGGTGGTGGTATGCACAGAAACTGGAATTGCGCAGCCTTCTGGAGTGCAAAAATACCGCTGCGCTGAGTGGCCGAGCCGATGATGTCGTAATCCGTCAGGGGGCTTCCGCCGCTGCCGCCCTGCTCGATCGTTACCCAGCTCACCGGTGCGCCCGCTCCGGGACCCACTGTCCTGTCGGGTCTGTCGGTGGGAATCGAGCCGCGAATGCGCGTAAGCGAAGACTCGATCAGCGCATCGCCAACATAGCGGCTCGAGCTGCGGTCCGTGGATATCCTGGCATAGATCTCCTGGTGTGATACCCGCTCCGAACCCGCCCCCCGAACCCTCTGCAGGACGAGGTTAAAGCTGAGCTGGTCCTGGGGATCAATGTTGTCGTAATCGACGGACGCTCGCAGCCACTCGCACGCACCGGGGCTAAGCGCCTCCAGCGTCAGACCCTCATCACCGGCCGGCAAATGCAGCGACACGCAACGCCCACCGTTGATGACGCGAACGACAAGCGCCTTGCGGCCGCCGTTCTCGAAATAGTCGTACAGTGATGGACCGATGGTTGACGCATCCCAGGGTCCTCCGAATACCCTGTGATACTCGTCGATGCTGCCGATCTCCACCGGGTCATTGACAGGACCGCCCAGGGAACGACCCACAAAGGCCGTGATGAGATCGGGAGCGGTAAGGATGCGCTGGTCCCCGCGAGGAACTTCCTCGACATAGATGCCGGGAACAAGCCTTTCTGGCACTGCGCACTCCAATCGATGGTTTGCGAGAAACTAACACAACAAGGCCGTTTCGGGGAGCCTGATCCGACAGCTCGGGGACGCCCGATCAATTCTGAGCGAAGTTAGCTCGTGATCCAAAATATTCAGATTCAAGGCGTGGATCGCGCGTAATAGCCGGCTATTGCGAAGATTCGCAACGCAGAAGCTGGATATTTCAGCCCGGATACCCCCCCCGCGGGGAGATATCCGGGCTCAGCACAAGATACGAGTTTATGAATAGATCAGAGGTTCCCCAACTCGCCAAGGCGCTCACGACCCCGGATAATAGTGTCAACGCGGCATCGGACACGACCAAAATTCATGAACACCAGGGTTCCGGGGAAAATTGCGCCGCAAGGTGAAAACCTGCGGCGCGCGATACGGTGGATGTCGGACAACCGGCGACACGATCTGTCCGCGATCGAGGAGGCCAGCCGTCGTTTCGATCTGTCCCCGATTGAGGAGGAATTTCTCCTTCGCGAGCATGCCAGGCTGACCCGGTGAATCGCCACGACGGAAAGTCGATGCGACCGGAGCGATCGCCGGATCACACCCTGCATGAAGGGGCTGATGGCGCAGTTGTATGCCGACCCTCTCCCGGCGACGAATTCCACAGCACCGAGAACGTTCACATCCTGGAGACCTGGAATAACGCGCGAGATAGAGCGGTATCCATTGCCAGGGCGCGTCTGGAACCAGGAAGAGAAACCGAGACCCACTCGCTGAGATCCACACAGGAACGCTATCTCATCGACTCCGGCGAGGGGAAAGTTCGCATCGGGACAATGAAACCCAGGCAGGTCGCCTGTGGCGATGTGGTCTTCATCCCCGCCGGCGTCTCGCAATCGATTCGTAATACCGGCGAGACCGACCTCGTTTTCTACTGCATCTGCACACCGCCATTCGACGCAGATGACTATCAGAGCCTGCCGTCGGCAACGGAATGATGCCTGGACTCGCGCTGCTGCCATGATGTCCACCACGGGCAACTGGAGACTGGGGCTTTTCTACTCCGCGGTCACGACCATCGCCTGGGGAATTCTACCCATCGCGCTCAAGGCAATGCTGACATGGATGGATGCCTACACGATCATCTGGTACCGGTTCGTGGTGGCAATGATTATTGTGGGCGTCTGGCTGGCCTGGAATGGATCGCTACCACGGCTGATGCGCCTGGATGCAATGGGCTGGCTGATCCTGTTTCTCGCCATCGCGGGTTTGATCGGCAACTATGTGTTCTACATATTGGGCCTCGAATACGTCTCACCGGGAACGACCCAGGTGTTGATACAAACCGCGCCGATCTTCCTGCTTCTGGGCGGCGTGTTTGTGTTTGGTGAGTCCTTCACGCGGCGCCAGTGGCTTGGGCTTGCCATCCTTATCGGTGGCATCGTTTTGTTCTTTCACAACCAACTCGGCGAGATCGCAAGTATGAGCGGCAATCTGTCCAAGGGTGTCGCCATTATCACGCTGGCGTCGATCGTCTGGACAGTCTATGCGCTGGCCCAAAAATACCTCCAGCGCCAGCTATCAGCGCAGGGCATGTTGCTGGTGATTTACGTCGTCTCGACCGTCGTCCTCCTGCCAACGGCAGATCCCTCATCGATAGCGAGTCTCGGTTGGTGGCCACTGGCGATTCTGGCGTTTTGCAGCCTCAATACGGTCATTGCCTACGGGTGTTTCGCCGAGGCGATGCACCACTGGGAGGCTTCCAGGATAAGCGCTGTCATTGCCCTGAGCCCGTTGCTGACAATATTGTTCGCACAACTGCTGGATATTTTGCCCACAGGGTATGAAAGCGAGGAGTCCATGGACGCACTTCGTTTGCTTGGTGTCGTGGTGGTACTGGCGGGGTCGGCCACCTGCGCCCTGGGCGGCGCGAAAGCAAGGCGAGACAGACCGCACTCATGATCCCGCTTTTTGAATCGTTTCCACGCCTAAGGAACGCGCTGCCGTACAAGCGCCTGGGACGTCTTCCAACACCTGTGGATGTCTACGAAGGCGGCAGCATCGGACTACGCTGCGAGCAACTTGTTATCAAGCGCGATGACAAGAGCGGCGATTCATACGGTGGCAACAAAGTTCGCAAGCTGGAATTCCTGCTCGCCGACGCGATCGGGCGCGCGTGCGATGGTGTCATCACTTTTGGCACGGCCGGCTCGAATCACGCCCTCGCGACGGCCGTCTACGCCAGACAGTGCGGGCTGCGTTGCTATTCGATGCTGACGCCTCAGCCAGTGGCAGCTTCTGTGCGCCGAAACCTGCTGGCGGGACTTGGTGTCGGCAATCGGCTGACGGGTTACGAATCTTATGAGGAATCTGTTGCCGGTGCGCAAGCCGTGTGCAATGAGGCAAGTGACAGAGGCCTTAAGTTGTGCACCATTCGCGGCGGCGGTTCATCGCCGCTCGGATGCGTGGGGTTCGTCAATGCGGCGCTGGAACTCGCCCGACAGATTGGCCATGAAGGTTCGGATCCACCGGATGTGATCTATGTCGCCCTGGGAACGATGGGAACGGTCACCGGTCTGATTCTCGGTCTGCACGCGGCCGGCATTGATTGTCGTGTCGTTGCAGTACGAGTAGTAGCGGACCAGGTCGCCAACGACATTCGATACGAACGGCTGTACCGTGAGACTTCGAATCTCTTGTGTAGCGCGGAGCCGGGGTTTCCCGTCGAATCCGATCCAAACCTCAGGCTGGAAGTCAGGCATGAGTTTTTTGGCCCCGGCTACGCGTACTTTACGCCAGAGAGTATGCAGGCGGTCGCCGATGCGCGGGACATGTTGGGACTCAAACTCGACGGCACCTACACCGGCAAGGCCTTCGCCGCCCTGATGGCGGATCTGCGAGCCGGGCTGCTGGAGGGCAAGAAGGTGCTTTTCTGGAATACCTACAGCTCAGTCCCGTTACCCGCTCCCGATCAAGCCGTCGACTACAAGGAATTGCCTGCGTTCTTTCATCGCTTTTTCGAACAGCCGGTTCAGCCGCTGGACCCGGAGGCCGGGTGAACAAGCTTCACAGGACTCGATATGCGTCGAGACCGGCGACAAACAGGTCGTAGCGCGTTTCGATTGCCTCCCGGATGGCAAACGCCGGCACTCCGGTAACGACACCGGTTCGGGTTCCCATCCAGCCGATACCATCGAGGGCGCCCATACTCAGGAAAAACCCGAGTTCCCTGGCCGAATAGCGCAACGGCTTTCGTCCTGACTGCTGGCGTCGGATGGCGGCAGCGACATGACGCCCCTTGCGCACCGCGGCCTGGGCGCTCCTGGTGTTCAGACCACTGCCGGCATAGTCCGAACAATCGCCCGCGACAAAGACCGTCTCTATCGGCCGATCTTCATGCAACAGCCGGCCACAGGAATCCGCGGGAAGGAACACGGGGTTACCCCTCAAGCCCCTGAACACGAGGGTTATGGCTGACTGCAGGTCTCTTTTCTTGCCGGTGGCCTGGTTGACGATCTGCAAACACCCCTCGCTGGCGTCGTGCAGGCGGCGACCCGGGAGATACCGAATGCGTGACTGGTCGAGGCGTTTTCTTATGTATCGATGAAACGCGGCAGGCTGGTCCGGCATCAGACGTTGACCAGCGTCGATGAGACGCAAACGACTGGCCGAACCGACCCGTCGTAATACGTCTCGCAACTGGAAGAGATACTGGAGACCGGTCGCGCCACCACCGACAACGGTTACCCAGGGCTTACCTTTCAAAGCAGCGATCCGCTCGATCAGTTTCATGCCTTCCATGCGCCGCAAGTCACCCACGCCGTAGAAACCGGCGGCTGCCGGGCGAGGCACCGGTCTTGCGCCTGTCGCGACCACGAGCCGGTCGAATTTAAACGACCGGCCGCCAATGGGGATACGACCGGATGCGGCGAATGCAGCCAGTTTGGAAGGCCTCAGCATCGGCCGCTCCCTGATGTGTCTGAATCCGTACCGTCTGCCCAGATCCTCGAAGGAGATGCGAAGGTCAGCCATGGGCCGGTCGAGGGATTCATGCAGGCTGGTAAGTTTGACATGGTGCGTGGCAGGGTCGATCAGTAGCCTGTCGGCTTTCGGGCACTTCCTTTTTAGCTCCAGAAGACAGGAGAGACCGGCATATCCGCCACCGATAACGATGATCTTCATCGCCCGGCCCCGGCTCGCTTCCGTTGCGAGATGATCACGCCGGCAAGAATGATCACCAGCGCGATCAGTGACAGGGCCGGCAAGCGCTCGCTGAGAAACACCGCTCCGGTCAGGACGGCGAAGATCGGAATCAGGTAATTGATAAGCGACAGGAAGGTCGCGCCGGCTCTGCTGACGATACGAAAATACACGACGGTCGCGATACCGGTCGACAACACGCCCAGGGCGACAAGAGCAACCAGCGGGACCAATGCTGGCGCCGGCGGTAATACATCTCCGTCGATCCATAGCGCGCCGGTAGACAGCAACGCGGACAGGAGTAGCACCCAGGCGGCGGTTACTACCGGGTCACGACGAGGCGCACGCCTCGCAACGATAAGATTGACTGCATAGCAGGCCGCTCCCGACAGGATCGCGAGCTGTGACCAGAAAGCCGCTCCCTGCCCTTCGAACCCACCCAGCGCTGCCGGTCCGATCAATAAGACGATCCCGACAAAACCAAGCGCAAAGCCGACAACCCGTGGCATTGTCATTTTCTCGCCGGGGACAAAAAAATGGGCCAGCAGCAACACGATCAACGGCATGATCGCCATCAGAATCCCCGTGATACCCGACGCAACCGCCTGCTGTCCCCAGGCGATCAGAAAAAACGGCAAAGCGTTGCCGAGGATGGCCATGGTGAGAAAGAAAACCCAGGTTCGACCATCACGAGGCACCCTGTGGCGCCTGCCTGTCATCAGCACCATGAGTACCGCCGCGCCTATCCACAGTCGTGACGTCACCACCTGCAACGGCGTGAAGTCACGCAGAGAAACGCTGATCAGGGCAAAGGCCGAGCCCCATAGCGCGACGAGTATCGCCAGCCACAGCCAGTCGCGTAAATCCGGGTGTCTCAACGTACGGGACCGAAACGGGGCCCGGCTGGCATGGTGTTCATCGCGCGGCGACGCGGCTCTTGGCTAGCGAATCCGGCTTTTTCGGATGCCCGGGCTCATGTTGTCCGGACGACATGAGGCGATCCCAGGTTGCCTCCGCCCTGGCTTTGACCCGCGGCTTGTCTTCATCGAGCAGGAACCCTTCCCCGACCAGCTGGTCGGCCGCTGCATCGACCTTTTCGAGATAGTCATTCCTCGACGGATAGAGCGTCTCGATGGCCGGCCTGTGATCACCGCTGGCGGCGGCCGATTCTGCACTCACCGGCAGCGGCAATATCATGCCGCGGAAATCGATCAGTTCGTGCGGGTTGGCGAGCCCATCACGTAAGGCCCACGGCGTGTAGGTCGCCAGGGGAACCATCGTTTCGACATTGCGGACACCGGCAAGCTCGTTGCCGAATCGGTCGACGGTCGGCACCAGACTGACAAACGGCGCGCCAAGGGTGGGGGGTTGTTGTGTAATCACCCCTTGTTTCCAAAGAGGGCCGTAATCGGCGCGGTACGCCACGTGCGCACTACGGGGCGGCACAACACCGGGTATGGAGGGAAACTCAAAATCGATTGGCACGACGGCCTCGTCGCTATCCAGCCGCGGATACTTGCTTGGTGGCGGCGGACGGTCCTCGACCACCCAGTCGACCAGACGGGTCAGCAACGCCCGCAGGTTGACAAGAAAATCGACCGGGTTACCGACCCAGCCCGCCGTTCCGGGTTTTTCACTTTCCGCTCCGGGCGGCCAGCGCCCGACATAGTGCTGAGCACTCGACAAGTGATATATCCGTTCGCTTGCGGCCAGGGGCAGATCCCGCTTGCCCTTGGGACCGGCATGGATAAGGGACGCCGCCCGACCCCAGTACTCATAACCGGTATTCGTTGCCATCACCAGCGGCCGGTAAGCGGGTGGCAACGCATCCAGCAGCCCTTCGTCCCGCCGCGTGACGGGATCGAACTCCCTGAGACTGGAAAAGGGAAACAGGTCGGTAGGATAGAAGAATGCCGAGTAGCGGTGTGCATCGCGAGACGGTTGTGCAAAGCGATGGTTAAAACTGCCACGTCCTGCCCCCGCCGTATGGATCAGCATTCCGTCGAAGACACGCCGGCCCTTTTCGTCGCGGTTAAAGCCCTGGTACAGGAACTGACGAAGAAAGCGCCCGGTTTGCGAGACGCCAAATGCCAGCCCGTAGCGGACGCCGAACAAGGCATCGTCATCGTAGAGCGCATAGGACATGGTATCGCGCACGGCGGCCAGCCCCATCCCGACCGGTCGGGGGTCCGTGGCGGCATAGACGAGTTCATAGATGAGTCCGGATTGAAACCCGCCATCCAGTGTGATCCAGCGCAAATCATCATTGGGTGCCAGGCCATCCACTACACGCCCGAACCGCCATTGCGTGGGCTCGATCATCCTGCGGCTCTCATCGCGCCCGCTTCTCACCGTCAGGATGTTTCTGTCGTCCTGTGGATCAAATACGGGATATGGCTCATGATCACGGTGTCCGATCGCCAGTGATGGGACTGTTTCATCCACGACCCAGTCGCTGCGGGCCAGACCGACAACGGGTCGACCCTCATCAGTGACGACGGGAATACTGATGTTCAGCCTGTCGTCCGACACGGGCACATCGAATTGCCACCCGACCCAGATCAGGGTCAGCCCCAGCCGCAGCGGAAGGCCGTCGCCAAAATACTCCTCTCTATCCGGATCGGTCACGCCCCGGGTGGCGGCAGCGAAATAGGGCAGCAGGGCCTTGCCGCCCCGGTTGCTGACCTCCAGCAGACCGATGTTGCCGCCTTTTCTCTCACGAACCGGCTTCAGAACCATGAAGTCACTCACAGCCGTGACGCCGTCGAATTCATCTCTCGGCGCCAGGGACAGATCCACGATCTGGCGGTTCGCCGACAAAGACGGGGCCAGCGAGAAACGAATGGTTCCGACTATTTTTTCGTAGGGCCCGGCATCTCCAAAGTCCCTGCCCTTGAGCACGGTGGTCCTGTCGCTGATCTCGACTCCGACAACGGCCGCATCGATCGTTGCGCCAAAGAACATCGACACGCACAACATGACCGTGCCAGACCATCGTCGCCCGGCTGTCTTTGCTGTCTTGATATTTCGCGCAAGTGCCATGACGGATGATTGTAACGATTCCGGGCGCCCCTCACGTGAGCCTGGCGCCGGATCGGGATCAGTCGCGAACCACCTCAATCGCATCGCGCCCGGCAACCGCACCGTCTTTTGTGCCATAAACCCAGCGCAACCAGACATAGACCGGTACACCGGCCATCAGGAGAAGAAATCCGAGGTAGACAACCTCCTCACCCGATCCCGCCATCGCCCAGAAACTGTAGACAAAGGCGAGTACTGCTATCACAACGGCGGCCGGTCGCCGCACCCCGTTTCGCAAGCTGTCCTGACGTAGCAAACAAAGCTCCGCAGCGGCCGAGAACGCATACGGAACGAGAACGGTGAGCGTCGAAAGGAGGATGGCGAAGGTGAACAGTCCGACCAGTCCGCGGGTGTAATTGGTTGCCACCAGAATCGTGACGAGCACAGCCGAAATGATCAACCCGATCATCGGCATTCCCGTGGCCGACAAGCGGCCGAAAATAGCCGGAAACAATCCGTCCCGGGCAGCAGCCATGGGTACCTTCCCTGTCAGGAGTATCCAGCCATTTAACGCGCCAAAACAGGAGATGGCCGCGCCAATCGCGACCGCAATGGCGGCCCAGTCGCCCCACAGCGCCTGTGCGGCATCGGCAAAAGGCGCCTGTGATCGTGCCAGCACATCCATCGGCACAAGCCCCATGATCGCAACTGTCGATGCGATATAGATAATGGCGACCGTGGCTGTTCCGATCACGGTCGCGCGTGGAATTGTCTGTCTTGCATTCTTAACGCTTTCAGCGGGGACGGTGGCAGACTCGAGACCCAGAAAAGCCCACAGCGTAAGCGTCGCGGTTGCACTGATGGCGGAGAGGGTCGATTTATCGCTGGCGTTGACCACCGCAAAATGACCGGGTTCGAGATAGAACAGCCCGGCCGCGGTGATGGCGATCAGCGGCAGCAGCTTGAGCACCGTTGTCAGAATCTGGACATGCCCGGCGGATCGGATCCCGGATACATTGACCAAAGTGAGTATCCAGACCGCCGCAAGGGCCGCCATCGCTCCCGGCACTCCGTCGGTATCCAGCCCCGGGACGAAAACGGCCAGGTAGCCGACCATCGCGACGGCGATCGCGGCATTACCGCACAGCAAAGAGATCCAGTAGCCCCACACGACCCAAAACGCGGCAAAATCACCAAGTCCGGCACGGCTGTATGCATAGGGTCCGCCGTTGGCCGGCATCGCGCGACTCAGGCTGGAAAACATCAAGGCGAGCACGAGGGCTCCGGCGGAAGTAAACAGCCACCCGACCAGACTGATCGAACCATAGGAAGCCAGTGCGGCCGGCAGCAGGAAAATCCCGGATCCAACCATGTTCCCCATCACAAGTGCGATACAGGTCCAGATTCCGATGGATTGCTTGCTGTGCGTCGAACCGCCTGTCACAGGACGCTCCTCAGGAAGCCGTTGCTACCGGGACCAACCGGGAAGCGGTGATTCGGATTCAGACCAGCTGTCGTTTTCAATTTTTTTGTTTCTTCCAGGGTCACCTGGAACAACAGCTTAGCCCGTATGTTGCATGAGTTGCCGGAATTACCGGTTGATTTCGCGAGCGCAGCCTGGTTGATCGCGCGCCGAGCATGGCCATGCCTGTGTTTCAGGCGGAATGTGTCTTGCAATCAGGCGACAGACCGGCAGCGGCGTATTCCTTTTTTCCTGCTAAACCTCAATTGCTATTTTATGTCATAGAAATGCTTCAACAATCAAGCAAACCCTGGCGAAACTCATGCACCATTCGGGCTAACACATGGCCCCTGGAATCGGTTCGCACACCAGCTAAGACGAATCAGTTGTAAATCTCGGCAGCAAGCGCTTTGGCCTGGGTTCGGAGTCTGCCGATATGTGAGCTCAGCCACTGCTCGAGACCATCGGTGAGCAGCCCGTTCGACTCTGCCAGCCCGATCAAAACGATCAGATCCTGATGCAGCCCCAGCCCCTCGCAAAGGAGATCGAGCTGATCCGCCATGTCAGGCTCCCGGGCACTCAGGCACGACTGCAGGAATCGGCGCTGATAGAGTTCACGCTTCGATCGCTTGCGTAGCCGGTGAAAGCTTTCGTCACCCGGTTCTTCATGGAGCTTTCTCATGGCCTTGCGCGCCTTGCGTCGTGTCAGGCCGGAGGCCCGCAGGAATGGCTCGATGCCCGTCACCGGGATATCCATCGCTGTCAAAGAGCGCGCCACCCGATCGAGGCGATCGACCGTACCCTCTCGCCACTCGTCACCGAGCAAACCGCTTGTCAGCAACGTATTTCTTCCCGCGCCGAGCAGCTCCTCAAAACGCCTCCACGCTGCGCTGTCCTGACCACTGGTCGGCGCACCTTCCAGCACCCGGATCGTCTCGGTGACGACATCGTAGTCCCGCAGGCGTGACAGCGTGCGTCCGATCTCACCACATTCGTTCTCCAGACCGGCCAGATCGATTGGCCCGGCGTCGGACAACAGACGCAAGCCCGCGCGGACATTTTTCAAGTTCTTACGCAGTTCGTGCACGAGTTGCGGCGCGGGCATATCCGGATCTTTGAGCATGCGGATGGAAGAATCGCAACGTTGCAGCACAAGCCGACGCACGCCAGCGGCGATGTTTCCCGTATCGACAGCAGGATCCCGCGCGGGCAACCCGGTCATTGAGCTGACATATCTAGCCTTCATCGGCAGTGTCCGAAAACTGGCTCAGGCGAGTGCCATCGGCACTCAACAGGCAGACTGTTCTGTAGGCGCAATAGATCAATTCCGCCTTGCCGTCGTCCAGCGAGCCGATGAGATTCCACGGTGCCAGTGCGGACCGGCTGCGGTAGACGCTCGTTGTCCCATCTCCATTCCACACCGACGCAAAAACAGCCCCGTCTTTTTCAGGGTCGAAAACAAGCCGTCCTACGTCTCCCAAGGACACCGGCTGGGACACCGGCTGCGGCAGTTCTGCTCTGTTTGTTATGCGCCAGGTTTGCCCGCCGTCTTCACTCGCGCGCATGAGGAAGCGACCGGACCCATCTCTTGTCACAGCGACAAGTCGCTTCTGCTGCCAGTGATCTGTCGTGATCGCGACGACGCCCGGGCCAAGCAGTTTCTCATCATCAGCGACCGAATGAAGCCAGGCGCCCCGGATAACATAGGCGCCATCCAGAGTGTCGAGAAGCGGATAATGCCCGCATGAAAAATCTACATCGATCGGACCGGCGTCACCCTCAACCGGCGTGAACAATCCGTGCCCGGTCCCGGGACGGCAGTCTGCGGCGTCGATCGTCATCAAAACCCTGCTACCGGAGTAGGCAAGTCCTCCGACCTCGATCGGCTCCTTCAGTCTTCCGGCAAGCCGCCATTCCAGGCCGTCATCAGGACTGGTGAGCACACGCCCGTCTTTCATCAATGCAAGCAATCGACCGGCTTGCCAGGGATCGGCGGCCAGTCGATCGACGCCGCGGAGCAGTCTTTGCGCGGCCCCCGCACCGGACACAGCCTGTCGCTCAACCAGGCCGGAGGGCGTATCCCACAAGACGGTCAGCCCATCCGTGCGTGACGCGCTCGGCACGACCGACTTCAGACCCGTGATCTGTGCACCGACTGCGCCGGATGTAACCAGGATGCTTACCGTGCCGTTATCCGAATCCAGACGCCCGTCGTTGGCCTTGAAGGTGAATCTGTCGGTGCCAACAGCGGCGGGCAGGTAGGTAAATCGGCCGGTATCGGCATCGATGCTGGTAAGGCTGCCAACGTCTGGACCTGAGGTAACCCGGTAAGTCAGCTCATCCCCGTCGGGATCCGATGCCTGCATTGTCGATCTGATCGACGTCTCGACATCGGTCTGGAGAAAACTGTCCTCGGCAACGGGAGGCCTGTTTCCACCAGGCAGGAAGAACCTTCCGTCACCACTGCTACAGACGATAACAGCACCGCCGGTAAGCATCGCCCACAGGAAGACGATGATAAAAATGCGTTTTAGGATGATTTTCAACGGCGAGACCTGGGGAACCTCTGATTTATTCCGAGCGAAGTAGATTGTGATTCAAAACGTTCAGATTTTTAATGCCCTTTGAGTGCAAGGCGCGAATCGCGCGTAATGGCCGGCTATTGCGAAGATTTGCAACGCAGAAGCCAGGCATCCTGGCCCGCCTGCCTTACCGCGGGGCGAGCACAAGATACGAGTTCTTGAATGGATCAGAGGTTCCCTGGGATTGGTCCAGGCTGGTTTCGGCCGAACACTTTATCACGCGAGGGTTGGCAAGCCGCGAGCTGTCGAGGTTACCCGGCGCAAGCGTGGAATAATCGGACTAGTGCAGCGGTCCCCACTGGAGAACTTCCACATTCTCGGCGGCTACATCAAGGTTGCGCGCCAGAAGGTCCGTGAGTTCCTGAGTACCAAGTGGCAGCGCCAGTCGCTTCGGCGTTTCGACGATGCCGGAATACTCGGTGGCAACCTCCTGGTCACCGCCATGTATCAAAAAACATGTGTAGTACTGGGCACTCATGGGCTCAGGCTAGACCCGGGCGAATCGAAATCGATGCGAATTACGTCACAATTCCAGCCCTTTGCAACAAGATGGATAGCGCAATCCCCTTGCATGCGTCGATTCCCCTGCAGAGTTTTCTTGGTGTGCATCCGCACATAGCCCTAGAATCGCCGTCATGTTGAACACAAGCGCACTTTTCGCAGCGTGGATCGGAGTTCGCAGCGCCAGATTGGCGGCAGTATTGTGCGGTGCGGTACTTTTTGTCTCCGCAGGACCGACTCTCGCCAATGGCACGATTCAGTTCGCCGATGCCAGAATCACTCTGGACGAGGGACAAACGGGTTTTATCACCGTGGTAAGAAGTGGCGGCAGTACGGACGCGGTCAGCGTCCTGCTAAACGTCAATGTGGGCGGTACGGCCCGGCTCGATACCGATTTCGAAATTGTCCTGCCACTAGGAGTCATTCAGATTCCCGATGGCGAGCTGTTTGCCCATGTCGAAGTGCGTTCGATCAATGACTCGGGTAATGACGGATCACTTTTCACCACCCTGGCCCTCAGTTCACCCGCCGGGGCAACCCTTGGCGCCGCAGACACTTTGTTTCTGGATTTGCTGGATGACGAGGCGGGTTCGACCACAATTTCTTATACAGGCAACGAAGTGCTGCGGGTGGACGAAGGCCAGGAGCTTGCCGTGGGGGTTGTCCTCAGTGAAACGACGCTCGGCGCCCAGGTCGATGTCAGCGGTCAACCGGGAAGCGCGACGGTAGGGGTGGACTACACGGACTTTACCCAGACTGTCCTGTTCGAAATCGGGCAAACGGAGCGCAACCTGTCCCTTTTCACCCTGGAAGACGATCTTTTCGAAGGCACCGAGACACTGACGCTGGTGATGGCGAACGGCCAGCCGGACGGCGTGGTCGTCGGCGGGACATCCCGCCTCGTGCTGATCGAGGATGCGGCGCCCGGCCAGCCGGGTGAATTCGAACTCAAAGCCATAGGCGATACGAAAGTGCCGGTCGACGTCGGTTCGGTGCAGTTCCAGGTCACGAGGGTCCTGGGCAATACCGGTCCGGTCAACGTCGACTATGTCACGGCGGATGGCAGTGGCGACAATCCGGCCATTGCCGGTACGGACTACACAGCCGAAACGCAGACGCTGGCGTTCGCGGATGGAGAAACGACCAGGACCTTCGACATCGAGATTATTGATAGTGGCAAATCGAACAGATCGCAACGCAGCTTCGATGTCTATATCGTCAACCCGACGGATAAATCCAGTCTCGATCCTCAACAATCAGTCGTGCAGATAAGGATCGACGGAGATTCCGGCGGCGGCGGCAGCGACGACAACTGTCTCGGTTTCTGCGACTGCTTCATCGCAACAGCGGCTTATGGCAGCTGGATGCACCCGCACGTCGCTTCACTGCGCCGGTTCCGTGAGGAAGTACTCCTGCGGACGGCAATCGGATCAATGATGGTGGACGCTTACTACAAGTATTCGCCGCCGATTGCCGGGTACATTCGCCATCGACCGTGGCTGCGTTCAGTGACCCGCGTGGCATTAGCACCGCTTGTACTGACCGTCGAGAATCCGTATGTCAGTCTGATGTTCCTGATCCTGTTGTTGACGGGGTTGAGGCTAAGGAAACGGGCAAAACCGGCAGTTTGAATTCGTAGCGGGAATTCCTCTGGCCCACATTCCTCAGGGGTGCCGGTAGCGGCTACGCGCCCTGAGCCGGGCGAGTATGCCGTGTGAGGTCGCGAACCTGACCGCAATGGATTCGGTCTTCCCCCAGGGAGCCGCGCGATAAACACCGAAATGCAGATGGGGCATGGTGGATTTTCCCGTGTTGCCCGAATAGGCAATAAGCTGCCCCGCAATTACACGCTCACCTTCGTCGACGACTACGCCATCCTTTTTGAGGTGGTAGTACTCACCGGTGGTCTGGTCGTCGTGTAGCACGATGACGAAATTTGCAAAACGGCCACAGCGTTCTTCCCAGCAAGCCTGATCGTTCTCATCCTTCGTTCGGACGACAATCCCATCGCGGGCAGCCAGCACCGGCGTCCCGACCGGCATATCGAAATCGACGGTATATCGTTCCAGCCCGGTGTGGCTGAATCTCGAGCCGTAACCTTGCAGTACAGTCCATGACTCGCCGTTGGCATACGGGAGTCGGTAGACAACCTTGTCGTCATGCAGCGCGTCAAGGCTGCCGACCGTCCAGTCATAGCGATAACTGTAATGACGGCGATCCCGGGCTTTGGTGGCTTGCATCGATATTACGGTGCGGCGTTCCTGGCCCCCTAGTGTGATGCTGACCTCCTCGGCGGGGCGAGCATCGAGATTCCGTGTATCCACCCTAAGCGACAGCGTCAGGGGCCACGGCTTGAGATTGATGGCGATCAGATCCGTAATATCGCCATTGACACGAGGCTCGACGCATACCCAGCCGAGAGAACACGATTCGGCTGCCGCCCATGCTGGCGCCACGACAAGCACCAGGAGCGCCACGAAGCGCGCCGACTTCATCCTTCCGGCGCAGCCTCCTCCGCCTCGGACGGCCTGTAGTTGGCCACGGCCTCCGTCCGGACGGTCGGCACCGCCGCGACCCATTCGGTCGCAGCAGGTGTATCGATCTCTATGGGCAGCGCTATGCCGGTCCCCGCACGTGCGATCCGCGCCACGCGCCCCCAGTCGATTTCACGCGCTTCGACACCCTCAGGCGCTTGCCCCACCCGGCGATCGATCAGTTCAAGCGTCGCAAGCCAGTCACCGCCGCTTTCTTCCAACGGCTTGTGTGCGGTAAAGAGGAGGCGACCATCATGCCACCCGACGAGGTACGGCTGCTCCACGATGTGGACGGCCGTCTTGCGCGGGACCATCTCGAAAAGCGCCTCGATGTCCTCCGGATAGAGTCGAATGCAGCCATGACTCACCCTCAGACCGACGCCCCAGGGCTGGTTGGTACCGTGGATCAGGTAGCCAGGCAGTTCGAGGCGCATCGCATATTGACCCAGCGGATTGTCCGGCCCCGGCGGTACTATGGGCGGCAGCGGATCGCCTTCTTCTTCGTGCTCCTTGAGGATCGACTTTGGCACATACCACGATGGATCTTTGGCCTTGGCAGAGATACTGGTGGTTCCAAGCGGTGTGGCCCAGCCGAGTCGACCGATGCCGATCGGATGCGTATAGACCATCTGCCGCCCTTTGGCGTCCCCGGGAGCAAAATAGTAGATGCGCATGGCGGCGACATTTAGCACCAGGCCTTCTCGCGGCGCCTCCGGCAAGACAAATTGTGTCGGTAGCAGGATCTCCGTCCCTGCGCCTGGCAACCAGACATCGACATCGGGGTTCGCCCGTGCGATCTCGTCATGCCCCAAATCGAACATGCGCCCGATATCAGGCAGCGTGTCTTCATGTCGCGCCACGACTTTCTGCAATTCACCGAGAACCTCCTGGTCGTCGGCGATCTCGAAGACATGGGTGGTCAACGGCGGACCGGGCTGCGCTGCAAGCGCATGGGGCGCGACGAGCAGGACAAACACCGCTGTCAGGATCAACGTCCCCGGATTCGACCACCATTCGGTCGGATGGTCTGCGAAACGCTTCGTGGCGATCAACATTCGAATCATCGGTTCCTCATGTCTGAAAACTGCTTGTGCGGCAGGCCTCTATGTTAACAGTGACAATATGGGAGCAGAAAAGTCCCCCCAGCTGTTGGCACTGCCGGGCACGCAACCCGTCGAATAATCAGTTGACGTCGAAGCGGGTGTCGCGCAAGTGTCGCCATATGCCCCTGAACGCTGCCGATGCGCCATCCTCTACCACGGATGTCAGCTTCTCCTGCAGCGTCTTCTTGCCGGCCCACCTGACGGAATAAAGATCCGCCTCATCGACGGCTTCGAGGAGATAATCATCGCTGGTGCCGAGCTCATCTACCAGGCCCAGTTCGAGACCGCGTCGACCCAGCCAATGTTCTCCGGTCCCCACCAGTTCCATATCGAGGCCCGGGCGATAGTCCGAGATGAGTTGCCGGAACAAGCGGTGCACTTCCTCCAGTTCCTCACGCATCTTGGCCCGGTCTTCTTCGGTGTTTTCGCCGAACATGGTCACCGTACGCTTGTAGCGTCCGGCCTTGACCTGTTCGACCTCGACGCCATGATCCTTTAGCAAGCGATGAAAATTTGGAATCTGGGCCAGGACACCTATCGAACCGACGATAGAAAATGGTGCCGCCCGTATCGTATCCGCCACACAAGCCATCATGTAGCCACCACTTGCCGCGACCTTGTCGACACTCACCGTCAGCGGGATTCCCTTGTCTCTGATCCTGGCCAGTTGCGATGCCGCCAGGCCATGTTCATGGACCAGACCGCCCGCATTCTCCAAACGAACGAACACCTCGTCCCCGCCGCTTGCGACAGACACCAGAGAGTTCACCTCTTCGCGCAGCCCGGCGACGCCACTGGCCCTTATGTCGCCCTTAAAATCGAGCACGAATATTCGTTTGCGTTCGCCGCCGGTCTGGCTGGCCCTTTTCTTATCCCTTTCTTTTCGGGCTTTGGAGATCGCCTTGAACTCCTTTTTCGGAATGATCTCGTGGCGCAAAGCATCCGAATTTTTCTCGAGGCGTTTGTTGAGATTCGTGATTACGAGGCCGCCCGACTGCCGACCTTTTTTCGATGCTGCGGCGGCGAACGCGATCACAAATACGATCGCGATCACAACCGTAATGGTCTGGGCCAGGAATAACCCGTATTGAAGAAAGAATTCACTCACGACGCGCTCCGTAACACACTATGTTGAATAAAGAGCTAAGGAACCTCTGATCTATTCTGACCGAAGTAGATTGTGATCCAAAATGTCCAGATTCAAGGCGCGAATCGCACGTAATAGCTGGCTATTGCGAAGATTTGCAACGCAGAAGCTGGACATTTTGGGCACAAGATACGAGTTCACGAATAGATCAGAGGTTCCCTAAGTATGGTAACGGGTCGCCCGCATATTGCACGAGTTTCGCTACGCTTTGCTTGTTTACTTTTGAATTTCAATGACATGCAAGAAAAATTCGCATCTCGCAAGAAAAGTAAAATGTACCGCTGCCGGTTTGCCGCCTGATTGCACGGCACATCCCGGCTGATCACGCTTGAACCACAGTGATGACTATGCTTCGGCGCGCGATCAACCAGGCTGCACTCGTGAAATCAACCGGCAATTCCTGCAACTCATGCAATATGCGGGCTAGCAACGCCACAGGGGAGCATTCCGCTTCAATCGATCGGCGGAAAGACCCGGCGCGGGGTCGTTGCTTACAAGAAGAAACCGGGTTTTATCGGCGCGCTTGCACTACCGTCGAAGAGCGGCGAGCCACATCCGGACTTGCGTCCCAATCGACATGTTGCAGTGATGCAAGGGCCTTTTTCGATCTCATGCGCGCCTCACTCTCTGCTGTAATTGCTGTCGCATTGAGTTCGCGGCTGAGCTTCTGAATTCTGTTCAACATCTTTCGCTACCTGAAAATGTCTTGAATACGCCTTAGATGCACGACAATAGCGAATAGTTGCAAGTAATTGCGTGAAATTGCGCACGCTTTTCGCGTGCCGATTTACGGCGATCCGTCGCGCACCCGGCCCGGAACTAGCCAAGGCCGACGTTGTTGCCCTCAAATACTCTGTCTGCCCGGTAGCTGGAACGAACCAGCGGCCCGGACACCACTTCGAGGAAGCCCATCTCCAGACCCTGACGCCTGTATTCCCCGAACTGCTCCGGGGTCACGAATCGCTCGACGGGGAGGTGATTCGGGGTTGGTCTGAGGTATTGGCCCAAAGTCACGATATCGACACCAATGCCCTTCAAGTCCGTCATCGTCTCCAGAATCTCATCATCTGTTTCGCCGAGACCGACCATCAGGCTCGTCTTGGTGACCACTCCGGGCCGATAGCCTCCGGCGTGGGAGAGGACTTTCAGTGTCTGCTCATAGCCCGCCCGCGGATCGCGTACCGGGTGAGTCAGCCTGCGTACCGTCTCCACATTCTGCGCAAACACGTCGACCCCGGAGTCCAGAACAGTTTCTACGTGTTCCAATCGACCCTGGAAGTCCGGTGTCAGTGCCTCAACCCTGATACCCGGCAACAAACTCTTGATCTCGCTTACGCAGGCCGCATAGTGCGCCGCGCCGCCATCACGCAGATCATCGCGATCCACGGATGTCAGAACGACATATTTCAGACCCATCAACTGGACCGAACGAGCTGAATTGAGCGGTTCTTCCGGATCCAGCCAGCCACCCGGGTTACCTGTATCGACGGAACAAAACCTGCAGCCACGCGTGCACACGGAACCCATGATCATCAAGGTCGCAGTGCCGTGATTCCAGCACTCGCCGACATTGGGGCACATCGACTCTTCGCACACAGTCGAGAGCCGGTGTGCGCGAACATTGCGGCGAACCTCGTTGAAACCCTTGCCCGCAGGCATCTTCGCCTTGATCCACGCGGGCTTCCTTTGCATCGATTGATCACCTGCACGACGCGCTAGCTTGACGCCGTTTTTGATCGCGGTGAATCCATGTTCCGTTCGGAACTTGGCGCCGCTCCTGATGATGGGAATGCCCTTGAATTCGCTCACGGATCCGTCTCGTTGTTCGGCTGCAAAAGACCAGGAAACCGCTGATATATTCTGGACACAAGAGTCGAGTTCATGAATAGATCAGCGGTTCCCCGATTATTGTCTCACGCAGAAGGCGAGAATGGCAGCCTGACTAGCGCTGCAAAGACACCGTCACAGAGGAGTTAATTCATGCTGGACAACACACTATGGCGACTCGACGATCGGTCCGCCCTGGTTACCGGCGGCACGAAGGGCATCGGTCGCGCTGTCGTTGAGCAACTGGCGAGGCTGGGCGCAAGGCTTATTTTTGCGGCACGGGATGAGACCCGGGTACAGGAAATGGAAACGAGCCTGCGACGCGATGGCCACGATGTGCGCGGAGTCACCGCCGATCTGTCCGTCCGTCGCGACCGTGAATCTCTGGTCGATACCATTACCGGGCATTTCGGGCAACTGGACATCCTCGTCAACAATGTCGGCACCAACGTGAGGAAACCGGTCACGAGCTATAGCGATGACGAAATCGACACGATATTCCGCACCAATCTCGATTCCGCTTTCGGCCTGAGTCGGCATTGCCACCCATTGCTGGAAAAAGCGGACGGCGCGGCCATAGTCAACATCGCTTCGGTTGGCGGCCTCACACATATTTGCACCGGCGCCCCGTATGCGATGACCAAGGCTGCAATGATTCAGATGTCCCGCAACCTCGCCGTCGAGTGGGCCGATGACGGGATTCGTGTCAATACGGTGGCGCCCTGGTATATCGACACGCCTCTTGCCAGAGAGGTTCTGCAGGATGACGACTATCGAGCCAGTGTTCTCGCCCGGACACCGATGCGGCGAATCGGCACGGCCCAAGAGGTAGCCGCGGCAGTGGCGTTCCTTTGTATGCCCGCTGCAAGCTATATCACCGGCCAGTGCCTGGCCGTTGACGGTGGGTTTAGTGTCTGTGGTCTCCAGGTAGCGGGACGACCATAGGGACGGTCGGAGAGCCGGACAGGGGATCAGGCGGGCGTCCTGGCCGCTTCGCCGCCCCGACGCCGGGTCATGCGGCCCGCATGGCTGATAAGATGGCGGTTTTGCGACCGTGAGGTTCGACTCGAATAATGATGCAGGGTCCAATCGAAAAGATGTTGTCCGATGCATCCAGGCCGGTTCGCTACCGTCTGCCTGTTGGCAATGATGCGATCGATCTGCAGGCTCGTCTTGGTAAGACCCTGACGCTTCGCTACCACGGTGAAATTCGTTGTTCGAATTGCGGCAGGGTTACAAAAAAGAGTTTCAACCAAGGGTATTGTTTCCCGTGCGCACGGAAGCTCGCCGCATGCGATATCTGCATCCTGCGCCCGGAGAGATGCCATTTCGACGCTGGCACCTGTCGCGAGCCGGACTGGGGCCGCGCGAATTGCATGCAGGCCCATTATGTCTATCTGGCCAACACTTCCGGTCTGAAGGTGGGTATTACGCGCCACAACCAGACGCCGACTCGCTGGATAGACCAGGGGGCGACAGAGGCACTGCCTATCATGAAGGTTTCGACAAGATTTTTGTCGGGTCTCGTCGAGGTAGCTATCGCGAAACACGTATCGGACAGGACGAATTGGCGGGCAATGCTCAAGGGGCCACCTGCGCCCATCGATCTGGAAAGCGAACGCGATCGCCTGCTGGCGCTTTGCGAAGCCGAACTTGCCCAAATCCGCGACAAATTTGATCCCGGCGCCATGGAGCTATTACCGGATGCCCAACCGTTGCAACTGGAATTTCCGGTCCTCGAGTACCCTGCTACGGTGAGTTCGCTGAGCTTCGACAAACTGGATGAGATCGGCGGCACGCTGATGGGTATCAAGGGTCAGTATCTGATCTTCGACCAGGGCGTGATCAACATCAGGCGCTTCAGATCCTATGTAATTAGCGTAGTCGATTGACTCGGCGCGCTAGAATACGGGGTTTGTGAGCGTCACATCCGCGATGCGATGAAACCGAGTTGAATTGGAGAATACGACATGGACTTCGAGTTAACCGAAGAACAACAGATGATGCAGGAAGCAGCTCGCGACTTCGCACAGTCGGAGATTGTCCCGATCGCCGCCGCCTTTGATGAAAGCGGTGAGTTCCCGCTGGATACGATCCGCAAGGCCGGCGAACTTGGCTTCATGGGTCTCGAAGTTCCGGAAGAATATGGCGGCGCGGGGATCGACGCGGTCGGTTTTGCACTGGTGATCGAAGAGATCGCCGCTGCCGATGCCGCGCACAGCACGGTGATATCCGTCAACAACTCGCTTTATTGCAACGGTATTCTCGAATTTGGAACCGAAGAGCAAAAGAAGGCTTTTGTAAAGCCGGTGGCCTCCGGCGAAGTCATCGGCGCCTATGCGTTGACCGAACCACAGTCGGGCTCTGACGCTGGCAATATTCGCACCCGTGCGGTGCTGTCCGATGAGGGTGACTACTACCTGCTAAATGGAAAAAAGTCGTGGATAACATCCGGTCCGGTCGCCAAATATATGGTGGTATTCGCCTCGACGAGTCCTGAGAAGGGGCCGCGTGGGGTGAGCGCTTTTGTGGTCGACTGCGAACTGGACGGGTTTCATCGTGGCAAGATCGAGCCAAAGCTCGGCATCCGCGCATCGGCCACCTGTGAAATCGAACTTCAGGATTACAAATGTCCGGCGGCAAATCTGATCGGCAAAGAGGGTGACGGGTTCCGAATCGCAATGACGGTGCTGGACGCGGGTCGGATAGGCATCGCCGCACAGTCCGTTGGCATCGCCAGGGCCGCCTATGATGCCAGCGTTGAATACGTAAAGGAACGCCAGGCTTTTGGGGAACCGATCGGTCGCTTCCAGATGATTCAGGCAAAGATTGCCGATATGAAAATCCGACTTGACGCAGCCCGCCTGCTGACACTGAAAGCTGCGTGGAACAAGGCGCGTGTGAAGAAAACAGGCGGCCGAAATACCACCGAAGCATGTGTAGCCAAGCTTTTCGCATCGGAGGCTGCCATGTTCATCACCCATCAGGCCGTACAGATCCATGGCGGCATGGGCTATAGCCGTGAACTACCTATCGAACGCTACTTCCGTGATGCGAAGATCACAGAGATCTACGAAGGCACGAGCGAAATTCTGCGCCTGGTGATCGCACGTCAGGAAACGGGGCTGAGATAGATGATATCAAGCGGCATCGCAAGGACCGGTCTCGCGACAGCCATGTTCCTGGCCGCCACGATCGCCTTCGCTGTCGATGATGCCCGTCATGCGTTGTTTGCCGATGCAGAGTCCGCGAGACAAGACGCCGTCGACAGTCAGGCAGCACTGCTCGCGCCGGAGAGCTTCGAGCACGGCGACGAGACACTGGAGGCAGCAAGCGAAGGTTACATGAGGAGCCGTAACCTGGATCGAATCCGGAAGAACCTGGCGGATTCCGAGGCGTTGTTCAGGCGTGCCGAGACCGCTGCCAAAACTGCAAGCAAGGATCTCGGCAAGTTGATCGACGCACGCCAGGCAGCAATCGAGGCCGATGCCCCGGAGCTGGACGCTGACGACTGGAGGCGCGCGGATAAGGGATTTCGACAGACGGCCGTCTATCTCGACAGGGGGTATCGCGAAGAGGCACTCCGCCTGGCGGACGACACAGCAGAACAGTTCAGACAATCCGAACTTGTCGCGATAAAGAGCGGACTGCTTCGGGACACCCGGTCGCTGATCAGGCAGGCAAGAAAAGACAGGGTTCAGAAAAACGCGCCGCGCACACTTGCCCAGGCCGAAAAGCTCCTGTCGAGAGCCGAGACTGAGCTGGAAGGCAACCGCTACGATATGGATCTTCCCCGCGAGCTCGCGCGCCAGGCCAACTACGAGGCGCGCCATGCGATCTATCTTTCCGAGTTCATCGCCAGTCAAAAAAGATCCGGACACACGACGGAGGACACCATCCTCACCCTTGAGGAACCGCTCCGGAAAGTCGCCGCGGCAGCCGACATCCCGGCAGAGTTTGATAAGGGATCAGACCCACCTGCCGAGAAAACCGTGACCTATATTGAGGAACTCCAGGACAGGAGCCATCGCCTCGAACAGAATCTGGATGAGCGCACACGCCAGGTTTTCGCTCTCGAAGAGGAAGTCACGGAAACCTACCAAAGACTCGGAGGCATTACGGAGGAAAGACAAGCGCTGGCTCGTGAGATCGAAAGACAAGAGATGGAACGCCAGCGTCTCAAAGACGTAGAAGAACTGTTCAGCCGCGACCAGGCGCGGGTCCTGCGACAGGGTAACGAAGTCATTATCAGGCTGCTGGGACTGAACTTCGCGGTGAGCAGCGCAACGATACCTGCAGGTGGGTCGGAATTGCTGCTAAGCCTTGAGACTGCAATCCGCCTTTTCCCTGACGCCAGTTATACGGTCGCCGGCCATACGGATTCCTTCGGTGGCGATAGCGGCAACTTCGAACTATCAAAACGCCGGGCGGAATCGATCCGGCGCTATCTTATCGACAACACGAGAATATCGGCGTCGCAGATTTCGGCCGTCGGCTACGGCGAAACCAAACCAGTCGCCAGCAATCAGACGCCTGAGGGTCGGGCGAGGAATCGCCGCATAGACATCGTCATCCTGCCGCATCGCGCCTGACAAATTCGATCAGTCGTTGTCGGCGATTTCCACCCGCGCCCGAACAATGTTTCCCAGCGTCGCGCCACCTTGTGGTTCGGCCAGCTGCAGGTAAAAGGATTCTACCGATTCGCGACGACCGTCATCCACAAGCGGAATAAACAGCTGTGCGCTGCTTTGGCCGTCTTCGAGCGCCAGAACATCCCAGTCAGACGAGACAAAATCGTCGTTGCCGAGAGCGGAGTCGGCGACGGTACGCCAGCGAACGGTCACCCGCCCGGCCGCCCCGTCCTGACGGACAATCTCGGCTATGAGGACGGCGCGGCCCTCGTTGGTAATGTACAGCGACCGTGAGAAGGACAGTCGCCCCGGAACCGCCGGTGGCCGCGGCTCAGGGGCGGAGACCTGGGGAAGTTCATCCTCGGTTTCCTCCACGGCGATATCGGCGGCCGGCTCGTCGAGCGGAGATTCCGGATTGCCTTCCTCTTCCTGTTGCTCGATCTGACCCGAACCAGGATCGAAAATGCCCGATGGCGTCACGGTCGTCTCGCTGCTTTCGGCATCCGTTTGCGATGGTGCGTCCAGCTGAATGACAGGACCGATAATGACGCTCTGGACAGGAGGTGTTGTCGTAGCAGGCGCCGGCCTGCCAACCAGGCGGCTTGCCGGCCCATTCGGGTGAATGGCGACCAGGGTTAGCAGCACACCGACCGCGATGCCGGCGAGAACTCCCTGCATAAAGCCAGGTCGAAATCCACGCGGACTGGTGTCCAGCAATTCCATGCCTTTGAGGAATTCACCGGCATTATTCGGCCTTTTCTTCGCCTTGAAACTCAGTGCGGCATTCAGGGTCTTGCGCTGACTGGGAGTCAGACCTCTGACTGGCGGGGGTCGTTTCTTCTGACGCTGAGCCTCGTCCGCGGCGAGTTTGCCGAAGGGGTGTTTACCCGCCAGAACTTCGTAGGCGATACACCCCAGCGCATAGACATCGTCGCGAGCATCGGGTGGACCGTTCCTCAATACCTGGGGGCTCGCGTACGCGGGTGTCCGTGCGTGAAATTCCTCCCCCGAGTCATCGCCCGTCGAACCCCCAGCCTCCGGCAACCGGCGCGCCAGGCCGAAATCCAGCAGCTTGGTCATGCCGTCCCTGGTCAGAAAGACATTGCCCGGCTTCAGATCTCTATGCACGTAGCCTTCCCGATGGAGATATGCAACCGCATTGCCGATACCTTTCAGTATGGACAGAGCCTGCTCCCTATCCAGGCCGGCCGGCGCCTTGCGCACCATCAGGCTCCTCAAACGCTCGCCTTCCAGGGGTTCCATCGTCACGAACACGATATCGCCCTCTCTGCCAAAATCGTGCACCGTCACGATGTTCGGGTGTCGCAGGAGCTGCCCCTGCACGGCTTCGGCAAGCAGGCGATTACGCGCCCTGACCCTTACCTGCAACTCGGGCCTGAGCACCTTCAAGGCTACAAACGCTGGTGATGTGCCTGCTTCCTGACGGCGTCTGTCGAGGGCCCGATAAACGATACCCATACCGCCCCGACCCAGGATCGACTGAAGCACGTAGCGATCCGCAAGGACCGTACCCGGTTCCGGCGCTTTTGCCATCTTCGCCGGGGGGGGTTCTTTCCGGGTTTTGTCTTTGCGATCCGACGCAAAAATCGGTGGCAGATCGTCCGCAGACTCGTTGATATCCCCTCCGGAAACCTCTATATCGATGAGCTCAATTTCGTCTGGTTCGAGCGCCGAAATCCTGGGCCGCGTCCCGGGCGGTTCCGTATATTCCTCATCCACCGACGCCTCGAACACGGAACCAAGCTCAATCTCGTACTCTTCTTCCTGCTCCCGCTCGACATCGTCCTCGAATGGCGTGTCCTCCTCGCCGGGAGCAGGAAAAGTACTGGTGTGCTCACCACTCTCCACGCCGGCCTGGCGATCGATGGCACGTTCAAGCAAATTGCGCAGGGCGGGCGATATGCCGAATTCATCGGCGACCGCCTCCATCAGGGCCATGGCACCGTCCCTGGTTTGCCCTTTTTGGAACGCTTCGCCAATGCGAGTCTGTAGTTCGCCGTAATCCAGCGCACCCGCTACAAAGCCTTCGATGGCTGCTCGTGTTCCAGACATTCCCCGATTCCGCTCCTGACCACGCTAGACGCGAACAGTATACGTAATTCGCTCATCAGCCCTTTATCCGACACGAAGCAGAATCCGCCTTCGACCGCCGAAATAAGTAAACTGTCCCCATAATTCCGCACCGTCGGAGAGCAATGAAAATTCACGCCGCTCTGAGCGAACGCGCAAGCGAACGTATCGACGATCTGCCGTGGCGGCCGTCTCCGGATGGCAGCGTCGATCGCCGCATGCTCGATCGCGACGGTAATGAGGTCGCCAGGGCGACGAGTATCGTCAGATACCCCGAGGGGAGCCGGTTTCCAACACACTTGCATGGCGGTGGTGAAGAGTTCCTGGTCCTCGAAGGCATTTTTTCAGACGAGCATGGCGATTATCCCAATGGCAGCTATGTAAGGAATCCGCCAGGATCGGGTCATGCGCCATATAGCGACGGCGGCTGCATCATCTTCGTCAAACTGCAACAATTCGAAGAAAGTGATTCGAAGCAATTTGTGGTGAATAGCGGCGATCGACCGTGGATCAATGGGCCGCACCCGGGCTGGAGTCACCAGTTGCTGCACAGGCACTGCTCGGAGGAGGTCATGCTGGTCAGTATCGGGAGCGGTTCGCCGGCGGTCGAAATCCGCTGGCAGCGTGGCGCTGAGTTCCTGATCCTGGATGGCGAGTTCGCGGATGCGCAGGGTCGCTATGCTTCAAACACCTGGTTGCGGCTACCGGCAGGCTCGCGTCAGCGCCTCGTTGCGACAAGCGGGGCTCGCTTCTATCTCAAGACGGGGCATCTGCCCCGGATTGAATGTGCCTGATTTTCTTGCGCTGACTAAAACGATAAAAGCGTCGCAGCTCCGGCATCATCGACCGGTTTCGATCATCACGCAGATAGCGCCGGATTAGCTCGAGGCAATAGCGGCCGGCGTAACGATTTGCGCGCGAATAACGAGCGGCCCTCTCTTCGTCAAGGCTATCGTCAATGCTGGGCAGTTCGAAAAGCCACTGATGCAGATCAGGCGGTACTTTTCCGCCTCTCTGTGCAGCTACAAGCAGAGCGGTCGTCACAAATTTGTCCACTTCAGCCTGGAGTTCGAGCTCCAGCTGCGTAACCTGCTTGTTCCTGGCGGCATTCCACGCCAGGCAGACAAAATGGCTGACGCCCTCAAGTACGGTCCAGAAGTCGCCGAGATTTCCGTCATGGAGCTCGTCCAGCGGATCTTCTCGCGCCAACCGTTCGAGTACGGTCGGATTCAGATAGACCGCCAGATCGATATTGTCGCCATCTGCGACGATGAGGACCTGTTCGTCAACAGGTCGCAAGCCCGGCACGAGACCCAGGCGCATGGCCACCTGCGGGCAGGTGACGAGAAACCCGGACACATCAGGTTGGCTTCCCAGGTCATAGGTACGACGAATGATGCCCTGTAGTTTGTTCAGTACCTGCATGGGCAAGGGTTCAGTGGCTGCGATGACTGACAGTGGCCATACTGAGATTGACGCCGAGTGCGTCAAGCTTGTTACGCACGCGAGGGCTGCCCGTCGCCAGCCAGCGTTCGTAGAGCCGCAGTATGTCCCTGGACGTATAGTGGCGTGCGAGATCGCTTATCTCACCGATCACCTCGACAAAGGCCGCGAACTTGCGACCCAGTTCCGCAAATACGCCGGCCAGTGCTGCGCCCTGGGGCTTGTTACGCGATCTGTCCGCCAGCGCGCCATACGCAGTTCCACCCATGCGGATGTAGTAGTCCACACCCACCGGCTTGCGTGCCAGCGAGTCGGGGAAAAAACCAGCCATGAACAGTGCGGTATCACCCAGGCGCCTGAGGGAGCGATTGCAGGCTCTGTCGCTTGTCGCTGCCATCGCATCGGCCAGCATCGTGGCCAGCGGCGGCAATTCCTGCCCCTCAGGACTCTGGTCATAGAGATCTTCCGATCGGGTATAGAGCGTGAGCAGATTGACGACGTAGTGAACCGTATGGTCGTCCGCCTCCAGTTGTTGACGCGTGACGGCCTCGCCGATCGAATCGCGAAAGAATTCCGTTACGTTCGAACTGGGAACGATCCTGGTTCTTCTGTCTCCTGCTCTCATGACCACCGCACCTCCATGATCGCCCTGACATCATCAGGGTGAACAAAACCACACCGATGTGTCGCAAACCGGTTTCACAGTTTGTTAACCCGGGCGAGATACTGCAGTCAAGTAACTGATTTGAACGAAGAAACGCGCAACAATACTGATTTTTTGTCCGATCGGAAAGTGGTTTCCAGCAACAGCTCCGTGATGTATGGTTGTTCGGCTCGGCGGCCTGATGCTGATTATCGGGGTATCCACGTTGGTCAAATCCCATGATACTTACCCGTTATTTACTCACTCTGCTGGTTCTTCTTCCGACCTTATGCTGGGGTGTGGCTCCAAGGTACCTCGCCCGATCGGAATTGCTGTGTGACGTCGATAAACAGATGTGCATACGGGGATCCCTGGTCTATCGCTCCAACTCCCGGGTGCTGACTCTGTCCGGCCGGGTATCGAAAACATCGGGGCCGGGCTGGGTTCGCATCCTGTTCCGCGGCACCAACCGACTCAATCAACCGTCGACGACGATCATGGAATTCCCCATCCGCGGCGCATTCAGTGAGATTATCGACAAGTCATTTATTCCCGACAATCCACAGATCGACAACTGGCGCATTTTCTACGTCGTTTTCGAACCGGACAAGGAGGCCGACCGTGCGGCGCGCGATCTCGATTGAGGACAGGAACGAATACCGCGCGCAGGATGGCGGCACCGGCAAGCTTCGATCAGAGCATATTGGCGCCGCTGATGAAGTCCCGGTTTTGCATCAGGATGTGTGCGGCGGGAGCAGCCTGTGGTGGTTTCCTGCGGTATTCGATCCTGAGAAAATCCTGCCAGTGATCACCAATACTTTCCTCCACATACAGGATGTATCGCTCCGGTCCCGGAAATTCCTGTCTTAACCGCACCGGTCTGTCGTGATCATCGACACCGGTAAAGACCTAGCCAGCGCTGTCCTTTGTCAGAACAAGGCCATCCTCCGTGTCGGCCCCTTCATAGACATCCATGACGCCAAGCCTTTTGTCCATAACCGCGACCCGGTAAGTGTCCTGGGACCGGTCCCAACTCCAGTAGCCGAGCAGTTCGAAGCGATTGTGAGGATCGACGACCAGCGCGTCTTCCCTCAGGACCGCGCTACCCGGCTCATGACTTATGCTCGACAATGTGATGTGGCCCGCCTGCCATTCACCGTCTGCGTCCCTGGCAAAGGTCGTGACCTCCCAGAAACCTATCATGCGATCAAGTCCGGCCATCGGCTCCTGCCAATGTGGGTTCTCGACCGCCTGCGCACCATTGACGAGACTGACCAGGGCCAGCGCTATCCGGAATGATCGCATGCTGATTGATCTCCCCTTTGTGAACACCAGCGCTTGCAGGGCTCGTGATTCCTTTCTTGCCCTCAGGCACTTGTATGCGCTGGTATTGTCTTTGGGAAGTAGAATTGGACAAAACATGCCTGATTCGGGACGAGGCGGGTGCGCTGCGCGATGAAGCGAAATTGCCGCGACACCGTCACGATTACGATTCCGCTAATTGACACAGGTCGGATTCACAAGCTCCGGGGCGGAAAAATCCATACTACAAGCGAGACCAAGATGCAGACACTCAAGCCCTGGTTTATCACCCTCTATATCGTCCTGATGGTGATCATCGTCAGCAGATCCGTGACCGGGCTTTTCAGCGGCGCAGCGCTTCTTCAATGGACCGGCACCCTGCTGACCGCCCTGCCGCTGCTGCTTCTCATCACACGCGCCATGATGCTGAGGGATCTGCCGCGCACCAGCAAATCGCTGCCCTGGGCACTCACGCTCGCTACGCTCGGCCTGCTACTTGCATCGCTGCCTGTGTCCGGGTCCATCCCCCAGGCGGCTCTGTGGGCTGGCGTGGGATTCGCAGGCCTTCTGATCTATCTCTTCTGGTATTCGAACCTGGATCGCAATCCCAACCCCGTACTCGCGAGCGGACAGCAACTTCCCGATTTCTCGCTGACCCGGCTCGATGGCAGCCTGTTGAGATCTTCATCGCTGGCCGGCGCACCCGCGTTGTTGCTTTTCCATCGCGGCAACTGGTGTCCTTTCTGCATGGCCCAGGTCAAAGAACTTGTCGCCGGCTACAGGGAACTGGAGAAGCTGGGCGTGAAGATCCTGGTGGTCAGCCCCCCACCCGTCGAACACAACCGGCAGCTCGCCCGGCGATTCGACGCTCCTGTCGACTTCCTGACCGACCCGGGTAACAAGGCAGCCACAGCTCTCGGCATCGCCGCGCCGTCGGGCATTCCTGCAGGCATGCAGCTGCTTGGGTACGATAGCGCAACCGTCTTGCCGACCGTGATCATCACAAACGCGGATGGCACTATTGTCTTTACCGACCAGACCGACA
>PVMK01125159.1_pt1 | contig 44093 bp, 44 predicted proteins | sample 1853481 | NCBI WGS metagenome assembly PVMK01 (sample SAMN08533507, study PRJNA380276) | Marine sediment metagenome, whole genome shotgun sequencing project.
ACCTCTGATTAATTCTGGGCGAGCGGCTATGAGATTCGATGTGGTCTCCGGCAAGGCGCGGATCGCAGCTAATAGCTGGACTATTGGCAAGATTCGCAACGCCGCAGGGGGCCGTTTCGGGCTCATAGACGCCGTTCATGAATTAATCAGAGGTTCCTTAAACGGTTGGCAGCTTACTGCCCTGTGCCGGAGATAAGTTTACTTTTGCCGGGACAGGACAATGGAATTCAGCGGAAATACCGATCCAGGTATTCTTCAAAACTGGAATTGTCTCCTGCTTCTATAGCAGCTTGCCGCTCCAAGGATGAAATGGACTCCTGATGGAGCATTTCGTGATGTACATTCAATTCCGGGCTAAGTTCCTTGAAGTATTCCGCATGACCTCGGCTGAGACTCATTGCATAGCTGAACATCGGTTGACCAGTTTTCAGTAGTTCCGATATCAGCAACGCCGACGGTGTCAGATCTGCGTCGGTCACGGCCCGAGCCTGATTTCGGATTGCCTCTACATAGCCATGTTCGTTTCCTTTATCCAGAATTTCCGCTACTGCCAGCATACCGTCACAGATTTCTTCGCCCCACGCGCACAGCGAAAGCAAGGAGCCATTGCGTCGCAGTTGCAATCCCGGTTCCCGACCCCGTGCGGCGACAATTGCCCGATTCTGTGTATTCGTTTCATGCTCAATCTGATCGATGGGCGGACTGTCGCTCAACAGACAATAGATTGAAAACACTTCAAGAAATTTGATCTGCCTCTGGCTTATACCTACAGGGTCGAAAGGACTGATATCCAGGGCGCGAAGCTCGACGTATTCAACGCCACGCCGCTGGAGCGCTTGGGTAGCGCGCTCTCCGCTGTATGCGACACGCTTCGGCCTTATAGTGCTGTAATACTCATTCTCAATTTGCAAGCGATTGACATTCAGCTGAAGATATTCAGAGCCTGCCTTGACGCCGATTTTCTGATATTCGGGGTTCGGTGTACGCACGGCCTGGGTCAGATCTCGAATGTATTCACTTAGACTGTTAGCGGAAATATTCAGCGAGGCTTGATTGGTATGCTGATAACCGATATCGCTCATCCGTAGTGACGTTGCATGCGGCCCATAAAGAGTGCCGTGATCAAATTCATTAAGGTTCGTTTCCACACCGCTCAAAAAGCTTTTACAGACAGCCGGTGACGCTCCAAACAAATACAGTAAAAACCAATCAAGGCGTCGAACATTTCTCACCAAGCCAAGGTAAGTCTCCGAACGAAAGTCCGTTTCGTTCTCGCTGGATTTTTCGATATCCTGATAGATTGGCCAGAAGAGTTCAGATAAAGAATAATTGAAGTGGATCCCTGATATGGCCTGCATACGGCGACCGTAACGGTGCCCGAGGCCACGACGATAAACCGTCTTCATCGTCCCTATATTCGAGGTACCGTAGTTCGCTAGCGGTATATCCGCTTCGGATCTGATCATACAAGGCATGCTCAGCGCCCACAGCAACTCCGCACCAATCGCCTCATAAACAAACTGATGAATATCACACAGAAATTGAATCGCTCCCCAAGACGACTGCACCGGCGGAGTTACAAACTCAAGCAATGCCTCTGAATAGTCAGTAGTGATATATCGATTTGTCAAAGCAGAGCCCAAGGCCCTGGAATGTGGTGTGGTCGATATATACCCGTCCTGCGTCACTCGCAGGCTCTCCTTTTCAACCCCTAATTGGCCACCGCGTAACGAACTACCGGATTCCAGCGAGGATAACGCATTCAGGCGAATCTCAAATCTATCGGTCATTCAATGGTCCTATTTAGTGCCCTGCCCCGATTCAGTTTCAGACCCTTATGTCCGTGCTTGCGTCCGAAGCAATCACGTCAATAATGTATTGGTCTAACCAGCTATTTAATCGGTAATCCGACAGGAACCCGCAGTGTCCTCCGTATGCGCTTCTGTCAATCGTCAAGCATGATGGGCGTGCAATCCGCTCGGAGCCGAAAATCGGAATAACGGGATCATCGTTGGCCAGGAGCATTGTAGATGGCACCGCCAAGCCGGTCAGCCGATTACCGGTTAGCGCATAACCGTTGAGATACGACTCAAGGTCCGGAAAGTCCGTATACCTCAACACAAAATAATTCGTCATGCTACGCAACGTAGTAAATCTTTTCAGGTTCGAAAAATCGTATAAATTGGGGAACGCCGCCTTCTTTTTCTGCAGCGAATATCTCCATTTACGAATGAAAAAAACACGATAGCCGAGCCAACCCATATCCAGAGAGTCCATAGTCTGCTTCGGATCCAACACCGGGCACAAAGCAACCACTTGCTTTATCTTCAGTTGCGCCTCAACTGCCTTGGCCGCAATGCGCAGCGAAAAGTTACCCCCCAAAGAGAAGCCCACCAGAAAAATAGCCTCATCGGGAAACGATTCCTGAACCCAACGTACCGCGCCAATCACTTCAGCAAGACGACAAGAGTGGAACATACCCTGATTCAGATGGTGGGAGTCACCATGGTCACGTAAATTTATCCGAACTATCCTATACCCGGCTTGAGAAAGTCGCGTCGCCGCTGACAACAAATAAGTGGAGTTAGCACTCCCCTCCCAACCATGTATCAAGACAACAACTTTACAAATTTCGCCTGTTCGCGGCGGCGTATGGTGCAATAATAGACGTACGCCATCACCGCAATCTGCGATTTCATCTCGTGAATTCGCCAACATGCCGGCCGCATTCGAGAGCACCCTGAAACGCCTTGGCCCGATATTCGCGAGAGAAGATTGTGCATGAGGCCCGCGCAGCAATCTCGGGGGCATAAATTCGATCATTGAATAAAATTGTCGAGCTCAGTATCAGCTTCATCAACGACACTATCGACGTTCGCAAGTAACCGAATACGTACGCGATTGTTTTGCTGCGCAACCTGATTCCACTCTCCCGCCAGATTTTCCGGAGAACTCGTCGGATATGGATACAGCGGACTGGTATTACCAATTGCATTTACCTGTATACGAATATCCTGAGCCACCCCCCCCTCATGGGCTGCCAGATAATTTGCGAAGGCTACCGATTGTGTCGCCGAGAGGATCTGTGCATCCTCTGTGGTGAGACCAATTCGGTCACATTCTGTTACCGGTATGTCATCCGGTGCCGATGTGAATCCACCATCATCACTTCGCACATCACAAAAATCGCCAACGTGACTGTTTATCTCTACCACTCCATAAAATCCAAGGGACCGCAGCCGATTTACCAACGTATCAAGGCCCTCCATGCGCTTATCGCCCAAAGGTATTTCCGCGGGGCCGTAGACACCACTTTGGTTAACAGTCCACTCAAGACTGGCAATCATCTCCGCAAAGCGGCTTGCCGCCCTTGGCACATCCGCCATGTCACGATCGGCGGAACTTTGCGCTATTGTCTGAACGCGGCTCGATTCAAGCATGCTCAATAAATTAGCATTCTGCTCATACACCGCCTGCCATTTCCCCTCGATATCCCGATAGGACCAGAAAAAAATCAGTGCCAGTGCGACAAGTGCCGTGGCCAGCAGGCCTGTCGAAGTCGGGCTGCGCTGCCGTTCTGATTTCCCGCCGAAGAACCCAGTGGATGTCGCCTCTTCGCCTGGATTTTTATGCGCGGCCGTGTCACTCAATAATCGGGATACACTGGCCTCGATATCGGCACGAAGTGCCTGCCCGTGATGCTTCAACATTTGCTCGAACCATCTGTGGAGTTCACCCCAATCTGCCGGCTCCAACATTCTTTCAACATCTTCCAAAGTATGTTCGAAATCCGGCTCGTCCAGGATTTCTTCATCGACAACCTCGAAAAATTCTTGCGGTTCATCAGGAATCAGATGCAATGATTTCAGCATGTCGGAAACCTGAACCGGTTTGATCTGTTTTGGCAATACGCCGACAGCCCCAAGCGCTCTTGCCTGGCCGACATAAAGTTCACCGGCCTGAGAGGTATACATCATGATCGGAATCGTAGCGGTGGCAGGATTATTTTTTATTGCACGGACTGCCTGAAACCCGTCCATGCCGGGCATCATGTGGTCCATAAAAATGACATCGGGCCGTGAATCACTCAGAAAATCCAAAGCGTCTTCGGCGGATTCGGCCATTTCCACTTTTATGCGATGCTGCAGCAGCATCTGACCGAGTAAATGACGAGCCGTACGCGAATCGTCAACAATCAATGCGGATTTCCGTTCGGATAAACTCACTTTTCAACGAATCCTTAACGCTTGTCCTTCATTTTATAGCGCCAGACGGGCCAACGGCCAGACAGCTTGTCGGGAAACCATACACTTTCGGCGTTCTCTCAGTGAATAGCACTGCTGAACCGCCTTGCAGTAAGCTCGGCTGACAGCGATCATATTGCTGCCGGGCCGTAAAATAATCATCAACCGGCAGAAAACTAAGATCAACAATTCTTGTCATACCGGTATTGGGGGATACGGTTCGCGAGCCATGGTTCTGCTCCGTATTTATAGAAAAACAAGTGCCCCCGCAAACCGTGAAATACATAGGGTGATCTATGTCGCCTCTTAAAATGCTTGCCAAATACCGAGCAGTTGCCGTTTTCATACTGATAGGCATTGCAGCATTCATAGCTATCATTCTGTATTTTCTCGGTCCAGAGCGCCTCGATGACTGGATCCTACCTATCTTCATTGTCATAGGCATCCTTTCGTGCGTCGCCGCCGTCTTGGCATATAGGCAGTTGACTGTTCTAAGCAGGCTCGCCGGAGACGCCAGCCGTTTGGCTGGTGGCGATTTCAATGTGCCCGAAATCCCGATTCAGAGTCAAGATGATCTCGGGCAGCTTTCAGCAGCTCTCTGTCAAATGCGAAATCAACTGCACGGTACTACATTATCGCGTCAGCGCCTGGATCGCATATTGGACGCTATGGGCGACGCAATAATTCTTACCGATCCAGATGGGAAAATAACCCGCGTCAACGAAGCCGCAACAAAATTACTCGGGTGGCCGGAGAATAAACTGCTCGGAATGCCGATCCTCTCATTTGTCGCGCCGCCCAATCGAGACAGCTTTACGTTGTCTAACAAAAAACGGCCGTTGGAAACGGTTTTTATTTCCAGTACGACAACGGAAATACCCATCTCATATACGAGCTCAAACATTGATGCGGATGACCTTGATTTCGCCGGATTCATAATTACGGCTCGAAACATAGCCGAGCGCAAGATGACGGAGCAGCGAATTCGATACCTGGCAAGAATAGACGCTCTGACCAGGGTCCCGAACAGAATGCAGTTTCAACATCTGCTGCAGCGCTCAATTGCACGCTGCCGACGAAGCAGGAAGGAGCTTGCGCTGCTTTATCTGGATGTGGACCGATTTAAGGACATCAATGACACCTTTGGTCATTCCGCAGGAGACGCCTGCCTCGAAGCTGTGGCTGATCGGCTCGCGAAAATTTTACCCGATGACGCAATTATTGGTCGACTGGCCGGGCGATGAGTTTGGAGTTGTACTCGAACTGGACGAACCCAACGACAATATCCCGGCTTACCTGCAATCGATTTCGAAGTTGATACTTACCGAACTCTCCAGATTGCTCATTGTGCAAGGTCACGAAATCTACATGGCCATAAGTATCGGAATAGCTCGCTATCCAAAGGATGCCGATAACGTAATAGATCTCATACGTAATGCCGATGCTGCCCTTTACCGTACAAAAAGGGCAGGCGGACATAATTTCGAATTCTTTGATCCGGAAATGAATGCTTTAGCGGCGGAGAGACTGATGCTTAAAAGCAAGCTCAGACGCTCATATGAGCTGGATGAGCTACTGATGCACTACCAACCTAAAATCAGTCTGGCAACGGGCGAAATCGTTGGTGCCGAAGCCCTCGTACGCTGGGAGCTTTCCGAACGCGGACTGGTGTTGCCATCAGAATTTATCCCATTGGCTGAAGAGACAAATCTCATCGTTCAGATCGGAGAGTGGGTCTTGAATAAAGTTTGCTCTGACGTCAGCCGCTGGCAAAGAGAACTTACGTCCCTTGGGCACATTTCGGTCAACCTTTCTCTTAAGCAATTGAGACAACCGAATTTTAGCACCCGCATTCAGGCAATCTTTCAGCAACATGGTATTTTGCCGAGTTCATTCGAACTTGAAATTACCGAAACGACACTGATGCAGGATGCAGAGAGCACGATTGAGATTCTAAAGGAGCTCCATGAACTCGGCTTGAATCTTTCCATAGACGATTTTGGTACTGGTTATTCATCGCTTAGCGCTTTACAACAATTCCCGATTGGCACGCTTAAGATCGATCAATCATTTATTCGAGATATGACGGCGAGTAAAGATGCAGCGACCATTGTTTCCACCATTATCGATATGGCCCACAGTATGAACATGTATGTTGTTGCCGAGGGAGTCGAATCCGAACTGCAGCTCGATTTACTAAAAGTATTGAATTGCGACTTTGCTCAGGGCTTGTTATTCGGTCAACCGATGGCGGCAGCTGATTACTTCGACCTGCTGCGAGCTGAACAAGAAGGGAGAGCCTCTCATAGTTCGCTATTTGCTTGATAATCAGTATGTTATAAGGGCATTATTGATTAGCCGATGGGGAAAACTCCATCGATAGATCTCAATTGGCCAAGGCCCTTTAATGTGGGGCATAATCCTGCCACAAGAAAAAAGCGTTATGGGTTATTGGATTTCCTAATATCGCCGCTTCTTCTAGAATAATGACAAGCCACCATCAGAACACTTTACGTTCATCCGAGGACGACGACGAATGTTAAGACTACACCGTTTAATGATAACCGCGGCTGCCGCAATCTGTACTTCACACGCATATGCTGAATGCTCGTCTCCAGAAGCAGTGGCCGTACCCGACGGGACAACGGCAACCAGCGAGGAAATGGTCGCAGCCCAGACGTATGTGAAACAATACATGGCCGAAATGGAACTTTATCTTGACTGTCTGGATCAGGAAGAAGTCGCCTTGTCGGAACCACCGACAGATGAGGAAAAGAAATTACACACCAAGCGCCACAACACAGCCGTCGATACTATGGAAGGCATCGCGGCGAAATTTAATAAACAGGTCCGGGCCTTTAAAAAGGCCAATCCTTAATTAAACTGACGATTCCTCGCAAAGAGTCCGGCCCCGGATGCCAGATCAGCCTGCGGATGCCAGCATTCCTTCAAAGTGATATTCATGGGTTCAGCAGACCGCAGATAATCCCGTTCAAAATCAACAGGACAGCTCAATGACACAAGCCACTAGAGTGACCATTACCGGTGCGGCCGGGCAAATCGGCTATCAGTTGGCCTTTCGTATAGCTTCGGGGCAGCTGCTGGGAACCAATAAACCGGTCATTCTCCAGTTACTCGAAATTCCACCAGCCCTGGATGCCTTGAAGGGCGTCGCGATGGAACTCGACGATTGTGCGTTTCCAACCCTGGAGGGCGTTATCGCTACAGATCAGCTGGAGGTGGGATTTCGCGACGCGGATTACGCCCTGCTCGTCGGCGCGAAACCGCGTGGCCCGGGCATGGAGCGGGCGGATCTCCTCAAGGGAAATGCGCAAATATTTTCCGTTCAGGGCGCGGCGCTGAATGAGCATGCCAAACGCGAAGTCAAAGTCCTGGTTGTCGGAAACCCGGCGAATACCAATGCTTTGATCGCTCAACAGAACGCGCCGGATCTGAAGCCCGAGAATTTTACCGCCATGACACGACTCGATCATAACCGTGCACTTGCCCAGCTTGCGGTCAAGACCGGCAATCATGTGAATCAAATCAGGTATATGACGATTTGGGGTAACCATTCCGCCACTCAATATCCGGACATCAGCCACGCGACGGTTAACGACCGCTCTGCTGCCGATCTGGTGGATGAGAGCTGGATAGTCAACGAGTTCATACCGACTGTACAACAACGAGGTGCGGCGATTATTAAGGCGCGCGGCTTGTCCAGCGCGGCATCAGCCGCATCATCGGCGATTGACCATGTAAGAGATTGGGCCCTGGGCACGGCCGGCGATGATTGGGTCAGCATGGCCGTATCGGCGGACGGTAGTTATGGAATTGAACCCGGGGTGATCTATTCTTTTCCGTGTCGCTGCGGCCAAGGAGGTTATGAAATTGTCCAGGGCCTTGAAATAAGCGACCTCAGCCGAAATCGTATCGACATCTCCGATAAGGAGTTACGCGAGGAACGCGCAGCTGTCGAGGATCTGCTGTAAATGGGAACATATTAACCGCCAGACAATAGAGACAGCTCCAGGATCCCGCGTATAGACCGCGTATAGACCGCGTGAGTCAGCATAGATGGGAAGGTAGTGAATCTGAACATTTTTGGCGCTTTTCCGCTGGGTTATAGTGAACCCGGTATATTGACAGACGACTAAGGGGTCCCGATCGTGTCTGCATTCATTCTTTGGCTCATCTGGCTACTCGCAATTATTTCCGTCGCCTCGACGCTTGCCTACCGGCGGATAGACCTCAGGACATCGACAATCATTCTTGGATTTACCGTTTTGGCCTATAGCTTGTTCGGCGCTGGCTACTGGTGGTGGAAATTGCTTCTGTGGGGGACATACGGCGGCTTGATTGCATTGAATGTGCCGGCTTTTCGTCGACAAAGGATCACCGCACCACTACTCAATATCTATCGATCTATATTGCCCTCTATTTCAGATACTGAAAGGGAGGCCCTGGAAGCGGGTACTGTCTGGTGGGATGGTGAGCTATTCAGCGGCCGGCCGGATTGGAGCAAACTTACGGCTTTGCCAGCTCCTCACTACACGGACGAGGAGCAAGCTTTCCTCGACGGCCCGACTGAAGATTTATGCCGCATGCTTGACGACTGGGAAATATCTCACAAGCTTGCGGACTTCCCGGAAGAAGTCTGGGCATTTATCAAGGAACACCGTTTCTTCGCGATGATCATTCCGAAAGAATACGGTGGGCTGGAATTTTCGCCGTCCGCGATTGTGGCGGTGCTCACGAAACTTGCGAGTCGCAGCGTCGGCGCCGCATCGACCATTGGTGTACCCAATTCACTGGGCCCCGCCGAATTATTGCTGCATTACGGAACCGAGGAACAGAAAGATCATTATTTACCAGGATTAGCCAGCGGCGATGAAATTCCCTGCTTCGCCTTGACCGCGCCCCGCGCCGGCTCCGACGCTTCAGCGATTCCGGACACCGGCATCGTCTGCAAAGGCCAGTTCAATGGGAAGGAAATCATCGGTATCCGGCTGAACTGGGACAAGCGTTACATCACCCTGGCACCGATCGCGACGGTTCTGGGACTGGCTTTCAAACTGTATGACCCGGATCATTTGATCGGCGAAAAGGATGAGTATGGCATCACGGCCGCACTGATCCCGACGGACACACCTGGGGTAATAACAGGCCGCCGGCATTTCCCACTGAATGCCTCGTTTCAAAACGGTCCCACTCAGGGCAAGGATGTATTTCAGCCGCTAGATTGCATCATCGGTGGCCCGGAACGGGCCGGTCAAGGCTGGAAAATGCTTGTCGAGCAACTGGCGGCAGGACGCTCCGTTGTCCTGCCGGCAAACTCTGCGGGTGGGAGCAAGGCAGCTGTATGGGCATCGGGCGCGTATACGCGTATCCGCAAACAATTCAATCAGTCAGTCAGCCGTTTCGAAGGGGTTGGCGAAGTCCTCGCACGCATGGCAGGGCACACCTATATTGCCACTGCTGGTGTGAGCGTCACCTGTGTGGCGCTGGATCGGGGTGAAAAGCCCGCCGTTCCATCCGCGATTTTAAAATATCACTGTACGGAACTCGGTCGAAAAATTGCCAACGATGCAATGGATGTGCATGGTGGCAAAGGCATCATTCTGGGGCCGAAAAATTATCTCGGCCGAGGTTACCAGGCCGTACCAATTGCTATCACCGTCGAAGGCGCAAATATACTTACTCGCAGTCTGATTATATTCGGCCAAGGAGCTATCCGTTGTCATCCGTTCGTGCTGCAGGAAATGCAGGCCGCTCAGGATTCCGACTTCGAACGTGGTTTGCGAGATTTCGATACAGCGCTTTTTGGACACCTCGGCTATGCTGCCAGCAACGCCGCCCGCTCGTTTTTCCTGGCGCTAACTCAAGCCCGATTCAGCGAAGCACCGTATACCGGGCCGATCGCCCGCTATTATCAGCATATCAATCGCTACAGCGCAGCGTTCGCATTGGCGGCAGATGTTTCGATGCTGATTCTCGGGGGCGAATTGAAACGCAGGGAATCGCTGTCTGCAAGACTTGGCGATGTTTTCAGTTCAATGTACCTGGCCAGCATGGTACTCAAACACTACGAGAATCAAGGTCGTCCGGTGGCGGATTTCCCGCTCGTTGAGTGGTCGTGCCGCACACTGCTCTATCAGGCTCAGGAGCAACTACACGGGTTCCTGCGTAATTTCCCTAATCGTCCGGTGGCGGCAGGATTACGCGCCCTGATATTCCCCCGCGGACGGACCTATTCAGCCCCATCCGATGAATTGGGTCAACGAATTGTGGATCTGATCACGTATCCGACGGAAACCAGAGATCGCCTGTGCGCCGGGATCTATGCGACAGTGGAACCCGGTAACCCACTTGGGTTGCTGCAGGCTGCACTCGAAGCCACTGAAGCAGCGACACCGCTGGAGGAGAAGTTGCGGAATGCCGTTCGCGCGGGGGTTATTACGGCGGAGGATCCGATCGAGAGGATCGACGCGGCCCAGGAAGCCGGGATTCTGAGCGCTGACGAAGCACAACAATTACGTGAACTGGACAAGCAGGTCATGGAACTGATCGAAGTGGATGATTTTAGCAGCGCCGAACTTCGGGCGTCCGGCTGACTGCCGATTATCGCACGAGGCTCCACGAACCCACGGCTTCCAAATTTCGACATCCAAAACTATGCCACCAGCTATCATGACACTGCCAATGCGGTCGGTTAACATGCCCGTTTATTCCAGCCTCCGGGAGATACCCATGAAACCGCCTATCGGGCTTTTGTTGATCTGTGCCGTCACAGGGATCCTCGCAGGCTGCGGAAGCGATCAATCAACTCCGTCCGAGCCAGCCGCAGAAGTCCCGCCAACAGCGGTGAAAATGCCGCAATCGGTATCGGCGCCCGGGGCTACCGTATTTTTTGTCAGTCCAGTCGATGGCGCCGCTGTTACATCGCCCGTGGAAATCAAATTCGGAGTCAGCGGAATTGCCATCGCGCCAGCCGGCGAAAGCCTTGAAAACTCCGGCCACCATCATTTGCTGGTAGATATGCAGTTGGCGGATATGACCAAGCCCATCCCGAAAGGTGCACAGCAAATTCATTTCGGTAAGGGACAGACCGAGGCCACGATAGAGCTCGAACCCGGAACGCACTCGCTGCAACTGGTTCTGGGTGACAGCAATCATATCCCACATATTCCGCCGGTCATGTCTAACACGATAACAATCACGGTAGAATGACGGGTTTAAAACATACGGATCAGCAGATATAGATGGCTACACAAACCCTTGGACTCAGCGGACTCTCGGTGTACCTGCCGCCTTATCGGGTCGACCTGGAAAGATGGTGCGACTGGACGGGTGCAGAATGGGAGAAGATTCGCCAGGTTGTCGGCACTGGTTTTCGTCTGTTGGGTCCGCAACAAAGCATCTACACGATGGCCGCTAATGCGGTTTTGCGTCTGATCAAGCATTACGACATCGATCCCGCGAAAGTGCGCTATCTAGCGCTCGGTACAGAATCAAGCACGGACAATTCCGCTGGCGCCATTATCATCAAGGGAATGGTAAATAAAGCGCTGAAAGGCCTTGGATTCCCTGCACTGTCGAGGAACTGCGAAGTACCCGAGTTCAAACACGCCTGTCTCGGTGGAATATATGGCCTGAAAAATGCCCTCCGCTTTCTCGGCATGGACGGTGATGATTCCGTCGCAATCGTAGTCTGCGCCGATAAGGCGCTTTACGAGCGGGGCAGTAGCGGTGAGCCGACTCAGGGTGCAGGTGCTGTCGCAATGTTGCTGACTGCTGAACCCGGTATCGCCTCTATAGATCTATGCCAGTCAGGCACCGCATCTGATTATCGCGGCGTGGATTTCAGAAAGCCTTTGATCAACAGGAATGGCACCGGAGCAAGTCCTGAGTTTGTCGATATCCCAGTGTATAACGGCAAATATTCCACGAGTTGCTATGTGGACGAGATGCAACGCGCTCTCGAAGATATGTACCGGAAACGAGAAATCAATGCTATCGACCACCTGCATGCCGTCGAAGCGGTATTCATGCATCGACCATATCAGCGTATGCCTGAAACCGGTTGGGGTATGGCCTATTTGTTTGCGCTTACGAACGGAGGTCAGAAGGACCTTGAAGAGCTGAACGAGTATTGTAATTCTGCGGGAATTTCCGTGGATGAGTTCATCACGGAAGTTCGTTCAGCGCCGGACCTGGCAAGCTTTGCTGTCCGCGAGCGTATAAGTGATGAAATTTTCCCGCACGGCCTCAGGATCCTGAAAGTATTCCGACGCAGTGATGCTTTCGATCAATATGTGCGAAAAAAAATCTCGCTGGGAACTGATAGAATGCTTGAGCTTGGCAATCTCTATACAGCTGCGCTTCCTGCGTGGCTGGCGGCAGGCCTTGAGGATGCCCGCCAACAAAATATCGATCTGGACGACAAAGAGGTCCTGCTGGTCGGCTATGGTAGCGGTGATGCCGCCGATGCTATTCCGATGAAAATAGTCCCTGGATGGCGCACGGCCGTCGCGGCGATAAATTTCCAATCCGCGCTTAATCCAAGCATTGATCTGTCTCATGATCAATATCTGGCGCTTAGAGATCGCGGAGTGACAACCGGGCTCAGATATGCGCCTAGCGCAGAATTCGTTGTAGACAGAATTGGGTCCGAAACCACCCAGATCTTTCAGGATGCCGGCATCGAATACTATCGGTACATACAATAACAACTGTTATCGCACCAGACGCGCAAGTCATCATCATACGGAAACGGCAGTTCCTGCAACTTAGAGGCCACGCTCGATAGTCAATCCCTTCGCCGCTAACGGGCTTTCCAGGACGAAATGTCCGGCACCGATAAAATCCTTGCGGACGGCATCGGCCACATCTCGAGAATCGGTGAATGCAAATCCAAAATCGCCGCCCCCGGCGCCGGATGTTTTATACCGGGCACCATGCTGCTCCGCCAGCTTCCGAAGTCGCTCGTGCACGTCAGTATTTATTCCAATTGCCGCTTCACGGTCAAAGTCCCGTAGTGCTCGGTCGTATCCATCGAGGGCCGTAAGGATATTGTCCACCGATTGCTCCAGCCAAGCCGCAAAAACCCGCTCTGAGTGGTCCTGCAAGCTCTGCATTTGCCTGTCAAAAGCACCGGGGTAACGATCACGATAGGCGTTGAACCGGGACAGTAGTTCTATGGTCGATGCACTTGTGCCGGACCAGACAGGCAACAGGAACAGACCGTCCGGCCAGCCAAGGCGACTAATCGAAAGTTTCGCATCAGCTTGCTTCATTCGAATACCCAGTACGCCACCGTTAATGGCCGCGGCGATATCAACTCCACTACCCTGGCCATCTTGAAACCTGCGGTGCGCTTCACAACAAAAGCTGCTGATGCCCTGGATGTCGCGCGGAAAGGATAAGGCATCGAATAAGGCGCCAACTAGTGCGACGAGTACGGCCGCGCTGGAGCCCAGACCAAGCTTCCGGCGCTCCGCCCCGACGAGCTTATAGAACGCATCGGTTTTCATGCTGACCCTGAGTGCAGGAACGCACCCAAAATCCTGCTGTTCGTCCAGGAACGTAGTCAGAACCACTTGCAAAATCCGGCCTCTTTCACCCGGTGCACGCCCCAACCATTGGAACCCCTTCTGTTCATGACAATGAAAACGAAATTCCTGTCCGCTGACAGAATCGACAAGAACGCTGACGGTTGTCGCAACTCTCGACACCCTCGCTTGAGCGCGAACATCAAGAGCCATTACAACCGCAGGCGCTCCGTGTAATACAGCGTATTCGCCAGCTATTACGAGTTTCCCTGGCGCCGATGCGTCACTCATGGATAGCAGAACTCCGGCTTTTATTGCATTATCTGCCGGGCGCCTTCGCCCAGATCGCTGATGATAATCCGGCGAACACCGGGAATTGCTCGCAATGCATCCGCGACCGCATTTGCTGATGTGGGTAAACAAATGGCTTTAACCTGCGGTCCCGCATCTACGGTAAAAAATACGGGCAACCCTTCAGCACGCAACTCAACCACCTTCCGCATACAGGCCAGCGTTTCGGGTAACCAATATAAAAGCGGTGGGCGGGTCGTCATCATGACCGAATGCATTTTCAAACAGTTGCATTCAGCAAGCTCAGCCAATGAAAAAAAGTCCTTGTGACGGATATATTCGAGAGCTTGCTGCATATCCGTCGCATGAGATTCTACCCACGCGTCATAGTAGTCTGAAGTTAAGCGACTGCGTTCCATTCCGACTCTCGACGTTATGGATTTTTGCGCGTCTGTAGTGACTGCAACAACTACCACTAATGGCCAGTCTGCCGGGCGAAGTATCTGTTCACATACGGTGCCCTGATCATCATTCTGCAGCAGTACAAATCCGCCAAACATTGATCGCGGCGCCGAACCCGAACCGACACGCGCGATGTCCAGTAAGCGAGGGTCACTTGCATCCAAACCGATTGCGGCGGCGGCCGCAGTTACCAGCGCGGCATAGCCGGAAGCTGATGAAGCCAGCCCGGCGGCAGTCGGAAAATCATTCTTTGAGGTTACCGTCGCAAATCTTTGCTCATTACCCAGTCGACGCAGTCTGTTCATGCAGGCTGCAAGGCGCGGGTGTTCCGCAGCCTGCTCCTGACCGTTCAGAATCAGAACGTCGTGTTCCAGGCTATCGTCAAATTTAACCGTAGTTTCTGTGGTTAACGCACCGAGGGTTACCGAAATGGAACCGACTGCCGGCAAATTATCCGCTTCATCACGCTTCCCCCAATATTTGATCAGGGCCACATTAGGGTGGGCTGTTGCCGATGCATGCATAGTGTGCAGGTCCTTCGCTTAATTACCAGAGCTGCTTTGTACGGTCGCGCATTATAGCCCGCTGTACATTTTTGAGTTTGGCCTCTACGGTCAGACCCTCTATGCTATTAATATGACATTCGAACAACGTATCACCGGCTATATCGACAGGGTCGAGAAAACGCTGGCCGACGCAATACCGGAGTCCGATATACCTCCCGTGGACCTGCACAAAGCTATGCGTTATTCAGTGCTGGGCGGTGGCAAGCGCATTCGCCCCCTGTTGGTTTATGCGACGGGTGAAGCTCTAGGGATCCACCCCGATCTGTTGGATGCCCCGGCTGCGGCGATTGAGATGATGCATGCATTCTCGTTGGTACATGACGATTTACCTGCTATGGACAACGACAATCTGCGCAGAGGCAAACCAACCACGCATCGCGCTTTCGACGAAGCTACGGCGATACTTGCCGCGGATGCACTCCAACCACTCGCCTTCCAGGTGCTTGCAAGTGCGCCGGCGCTGCTGGCTTATCCGGCCGCACAAACCGGCTTGATCGCTTTGCTGGCCGAGGCCTGCGGCTCTTCAGGTATGACCGGTGGTCAGGCGATAGACATGGCGGCCGAGGGACAGCAGCTGGGCAAAGATTCGCTGGAGCAAATGTATCGATTAAAGACCGGTCGCTTACTCAGGGCCAGCGTTCTTTCTGCTACTTACTGCCCACCACCGTCAGATCAGGAAACCTTGCAATGCCTGGAAAACTTCATCGATTGCCTTGGACTGGCCTACCAGATTCGCGATGATATTCTCGACATCGAGGGCGGAACTGACCAGATCGGCAAAACACAGGGCGCGGATCTGGTACATAAGAAAGCGACATTCCCCGTCTTGTTTGGCATGGATGCAGCACGAAAACGCGCAACAGAGTTGCTCGAAATAGCCCTTGATGCGTTGGATGGCCTCACTGATCCTGCGGAAGGTCTTCGCTGGCTTGCACAACTCACTGTACTTCGAAACGCATAGAAACAGCAGGCTACAGGTGGGCGTTTCAATTCGTCACGGTCTGATAGAATGCCAGCATCAAGAATGGGCACTGATGCATGTATACCAGCTTCTTCGGTCTGAACGAGAAGCCGTTCTCAATAACTCCTGATCCGCGTTATCTCTTTATGAGCGAGCGGCACACGGAGGCGCTTGCTCATTTGATCTATGGCGTCAGGGAAACTGGTGGATTTATCCAGCTAACAGGCGAGGTTGGAACCGGGAAAACCACTTTAGCCCGTAGTCTGCTGCAACAGGTTCCGGATACGGCCGACGTTGCTGTCATTCTTAATCCACAACTTTCCAGGAATGAATTTCTCAGTACAATCTGTGAAGAGCTGGGCGTGCCACTATCCGAATCGGCCAATAGCCTGAAAACGCTCATCAATTCGCTAAACGCGTATCTGTTGCGTAATTACGGCCGCGGCCGACGTACGATTCTTATCGTTGATGAAGCACAGAACCTTCGTGTCGATGTCTTGGAACAGGTACGCCTCCTGACTAATCTGGAAACAGCCAAGCAAAAGCTGTTGCAGATCATCCTTATCGGGCAACCTGAACTGCGCGACATATTATCCCGGAATGATATGCGTCAATTGGCACAGAGGATTACCGGTCGATACCACCTGGAGCCTTTATCGCGCGAAGAAACGCTAAATTATATTGACCACCGACTGAAAGTTGCCGGTGCGGTGATGCCAATTTTTTCCAATGCGGCTAAGCGGGAGTTATATCGACTATCAAAGGGTGTTCCACGCATGGTCAACGTTATCGCTGACAGGGCAATGCTGGGTGCATTCACCCGTGAATTGCATCAAGTAACGCCCAAACTATTGCGTAAAGCAACGGCCGAAGTGCTCGATCAGCGGGTAAGGACTCTTTCTCCCTGGTATCGATGGGGTCAAATCGGCGGCATTATTGCGGCGCTTGCCGCGGTGGCTCTCATTGTCAGCTGGACCTGGGCCGCCTGGCCAAGTCTTGGTCCTCGTCTCGCGGCATCGGTCGGCGTGGTTCCAAAACCCGAATCAAACCCGGATAAAATTGCGGCGACGCCCATCAAGACAACGGTAACACTCGGAAACTCCGCACCGGAAATCAATATTCCTGACGCCATCCTGAGCGACAAGCTGATCGACGGGGAGCCTATTGCAGAAGATCGCCTCGAGTCGGTGCTAGGACAACATGCTGACCTGACCAACAATGACAAAGCGTTCGAAAATTTGTTCCAAAAATGGGATATCGAATATATCCCGGGAAGCGCACGAGCGTGCAATCAGGCTCAACAATACCAGCTGTACTGCTTGTTTCAGCGCGGCTCTCTTGCGCAGGTGCGCAGCCTGGATCGCCCGGCAATTCTCACACTCCGCGATGCCGACAGTCGCCAACACCAAGTGGTTCTTTCCGGTTTAAGCAATCAGATTGCGGTTATCTTGATCGGGGATGAGAGTTACGACGTCGATACCCGGGAGTTAACCAGCTTTTGGTTTGGTGAGTATCTGCTGCTTTGGCGACCACAGTCAGGGCAGGTCAAAGAATATTTTCCTGGGATGCGTGATGAAGGAATAAAGTGGTTACGCGCAAGTCTCGCTGAAATTCAGGGTAACCCGGTTAGCCCCGTGGAATCGGACATTTATGATGAAAAGTTAGAGGTTCGAGTGCGCCAATATCAACGCGACCGGCGCCTGACTGTCGATGGTGTGGTCGGATATCGCACCCAGATTACGCTCAATACCGATCTCAGAAACGTAGATAAACCGCGCCTGGCCAGGGCAGATTAAGCGTCGTCATGTCTTTCATACTCGATGCATTACGTAAGAGCGAGACGGAGCGCCAACAGCAGACCGGGCCCGGTCTGGCAGATGTCCAATATCGTCCGCCTAAGACGGGCCGAAATATCTGGATACCACTGCTTGTGATCGTGCTAGCAGTCAACGCCGTTATTCTGGCCTGGGTAATGAATGCGGAGTCGCCTGCTTCCGAAGGAAGTGTCAGATTAACTGATCAGAACACAACGCCCGGATCAATCGAAAATGGTGAGAGTCGCCCACTGGCGCGGGAAGTTAGTAACAACCAGGTCGCGACGATGACCAAACCCGTTAAGACGCAAAACATAGCTGCCGGCCAGCCGGAACCGACCACGTGGCAGTTTGGTGCAGACACGTTAAATAGACCTGTTGCGCCTGAAGCGGGGACGATCCAGGAAGGGATGCCAAGCTTGCAACAATTGGTCCTGGCGGGCGAATTGTCGGTACAACCTATGCATTTGGATATACATGTTTACTCAAGTACGAGTGCCGAACGATTCATATTTATCAATATGAAAAAATATAAGGAGGGAGAAAATCTCGTCGAAGGCCCATCGGTTGAAGAGATCACCAGTACCGGCGTCATACTCAGTTACCGGGGAAAGCGATTTACGCTTGACCGGGACTAGCAGCCCCACAAATTTTTGTTCAAGCTAGCGCGCGTATTGCATTAAGGGATCGGGAATACTGGTCGGGCTAGCTTGCCTCGATAAGTTCCGGTCCATCATTACGAGAATTGTTTACAGATCGGCTGACCTCCCAGTATTGAAGCAAATCATTATCAGCCGGCACCAAAAGCGATAATAGCGCCTCCCTGGAATCATCTTCGGTGTCAATCCACCGCCGGGCATTCTCCGCAGACAAAATGACCGGCATTCGATCGTGTAATGTCGCCATCACGCGATTTGCAGTCGTGGTTATCATCGTACACGATTCGATCGGTGAGTCGGCCCCGCTCCAGCGTTCCCAAAGACCCGCCATGGCGAATGGTTGCCGGTTTTTCATGGAAATAAAATAAGGTATTTTTCCATCATCGGTCCGGCGCCATTCAAAAAATCCATCGGCCAAAACTACGCACCGTCGATGTTTGAAAGCTGTTCGGAATGCAGGCTTCTTGTCAACGGTCTCCGCCCGTGCATTGATCATACGGTTTCCGATGCGCGGATCTTCTGACCATGACGGAATCAACCCCCAGCGTAATAGTGCAGGCTCAATAGCAAAGCCTCGGTCTCGATTTTGTTGCTGGCGAAGCGCAACAACATATTGAGTTGGTGAAATATTAAAACGTGGCTCTAGCGCCAATGGAAACTCGACGTCAAAAACCGCCGTTATTGCCTCACGGGGCGAGTAAAAGGCAAAGCGCCCACACATACGTTACTCCCTGATACCCACTCCTTTGTTTATCAGGATCATGCAGGTAAAGAATAATCCAACTGCAAAAACCACGATAATGACGTAGGCCCGCATGATCTCGATATCCGATACTCCCAACATGCCGTAGCGGAACGCATTCACCATGTAAAGAATCGGATTCATCAGCGAAACCTTTTGGGCAATCGGTGGTAACAGCGATATCGAATAAAATACCCCGCCCAGATACGTCAACGGTGCTAAAACAAAAGCCGGGATGATTGAGATATCATCAAACTTGCGTGCAAATATCGCGTTTATCAGTCCACCTAATGCAAATACAATAGACGTCAATACAACTACGCTGATGGTAATAAAAATATTCGCAATCCGCACTTCCGTGAAAAACAACGCGATAAATGTTACGACGGCGCCCACCATCAAGCCACGAACCACTCCTCCAGCGACATGACCCAGAATAATCGCCCAAGTCGGCATTGGCGCTACCAGCATTTCCTCCAGATGTCGTTGAAACTTCGCGCCAAAGAATGACGACACGACATTTCCGTAGGAATTGGTGATTACTGACATCATGATGAGACCGGGCGCGATGTACTGCATGTAATCGAAGCCTTCCATCTGACCAATGCGTCGTCCGATCAAATTGCCAAAAATAACAAAGTACAGTGACATCGTTATGATAGGCGGTACGATCGTCTGCACCCAGATTCGCGTTACGCGGCTGAATTCCTTGCGAACCAAGGTACTGAAGCTAATCAGTTGTCGCTGAAAATTCATGATTCAGGCAATGCCTTCATCGCTTACGGCATTCTTTCGCTCGGTCAAGTCAAAAAACAACTCCTCGAGACGGTTGGTCTTATTGCGCATACTAATAACCCTTATTCCTGCCGAATTTAAAGCGGCGAACATTTCATTGAGGTTATTTTCGCGACGAACCTCTATCTCGAGTTCATACTCATTGATCTGGCTGACGACGAATCCATCCAGCCGTGGAATTTCTGAGACAGGGTCCAGCGTAGCGACTAAATAAGTCTGCTGACGGAGGGTGCGCAAAAAATCCGCCATAGGATGATGCTGAATCAAACGACCACCATCGATAATTGCGACATGACGGCACAGGTTCTCCGCTTCCTCGAGATAGTGTGTCGTCAGAATGATAGTCGTGCCCGCCTGATTTATCTCTTTCAGAAACTGCCACATTGAGCGACGGATCTCGATATCTACTCCCGCCGTGGGCTCATCCAGAATCAGCAAACGAGGTGAATGCACCAACGCGCGAGCTATCATCAACCGTCGCTTCATTCCACCGGACAGATTACGGGCGATTTCATGTCGTCGGTCCCACAGGTGCATCTGCTCCAGGCATTCCTGCGCCCGGTACCGGGCGCGCTTTTTCGCTATTCCATAAAATCCCGCCTGGTTGACGACAATGTTCTCAACCTGGTCGAAGACATTCAGATTAATCTCCTGCGGCACAACCCCCAGACAAGCCTTAGCAGCATTAAGATCATCGTCGATATTGTGGCCAAAAACCTCGACCTCTCCAGCTGTCTTGTTGACCAGTGCCGTAACGATTCCGATAACAGTTGTTTTTCCCGCACCGTTGGGCCCGAGTAGCGCAAAAAAGTCGCCTTTGGCCACATCCAGATCGATCCCGCGCAAGGCCGTGACACCATTGGCGTAGACCTTAACCAGATTGCGTATCGACAGTGCATACATGGGCGCGCATTGTGCATGGCCTTTACAAGCAATCCAACCGGGCCGCATGTTTTCGTTTGAGACATGGTCGCGACTGGTTTCCCGGCATCACGTCACACGGGGACTATGGACTGCCGTGCCTGCCGTTCAGCTGTAGTCTGCCGAGCGGTGCTCGGCTAAAGTCAGCGGGATGATTGCCAGTCGCGATAAAGCCTTGAATTCCTGATCTTCACTGCGCGCTGCTCGGATCAAATCGGGCCAGAATGTCGGATGACGGCCGAAACGAGCGTTCAGTTGGGCCATGGCACGGTCTGCACAGCGCTGGATCTCGCGAAAACTCAATTCGGCAAGGCAGCCTACCCGCCCGTTCGCCGGTCCGACACACAGCGCCGCAACAAGTTGATCGCGACGCGCCACTTGCCACAGATAGGTCATCATGCCGATGCAAAACAGCCGCGCCGACGCCAGCCAACGATCATCCGACTGATGAAGATCAGCTCTGGATTCCGAGACCGTCCGTGGAGGGGGCAGTACCGTGAAACCAGCCAGCATACCGGGTGCCCCGGCGATGAAGTCAAGCTCGGAATCTGACAATCGGCGCAGTGCCGAGGCTGACCCGGCATCCAAGCCCAGCACCGGTTCCTGCCATGGTTTCCGGTGTTCGACGATGAGGTTTAAGAATTCAGCGTTCAGATCCTTTAGCTCGCCGTAAAAACGCATATCCGGTGGTTTGCAGTGCATTTGCCGCCTCCTCTCAGTTTAGGACTTATGTACTATATATGGTATAGAGATACCAGAAAAGGGCTTTTTAGCCAAGTTTTGGGGTCAGAAACCCATTTATGTAAAAACAGGGGGTATTTGAAATGCGAGCTACTGATAATCGATATGCGGGGGAACTGGACAAATTTAACCTGGCAATGCGAATGATAGGCCACGAAGCACGGACTGGCACGATCCGAGCCTGCACCGGATTTACCGAGGACCGGATTCGCAAACTGTATGGCACGTACTTCAAGACTGAAGGGACTGACGGGATCAAGCGACGCCGCGGAAAGTCACCGCGCCAGATCGGGCGATTCGTTAACAGCGCAAAGAAACAAACGGAGGCAACCTTGTTGGCGTGCCTGTACTTGTTCTGCAATGTCTTTCACCTGAACCGGGAAAATCGGCCGGCGCGACTGGCAAACAATAGTGAGGTCGAACTTGGTGAACGTCTCTGTCAGGCCTATGAAACCTACAGCGAGCTATATCCGGATCCTCAGTTATCCTTCGAATGGGCCTGGAATCTTTATAATTCACTGACCAAAACTCACGAACTCTATTTTGCGTGGTGCGAAAGCTGCACGGGTCCTTACATTCAGGATGCTTATTCACTCGACTATCGACGTTGTCCCTTGTGCGAATTGAGGGATCACCGTACCGGCATACAACGGGCCGAGCTGCGAAAGCCCTAGTGCTCCGTCAAGGTAGTATTGACGGAGTACTAGCCCAAACGTTGCAGCAAGTTCCATTGGCAGAGTACCCTTGAGGCAATCTTCAGAGTATCCACGTCACTGAGCGTGAACTGCCAACAATCTTAAACAAGCTGCATGTCGAGGTTCATGGGCGAACTCAGTACTTTTTTTTCCGGCAACTACATCGATCGGCTTGGTGAAATACGCAATAACCAAGGGGCGCTGACCGCCGCATTAGCGAATCCAACGACACGCTTTCTGGCGATAGTCCGGGAGCGCTGCCTGATTCAGGGTAATCACGCGGCCATGTTGACTATCGATGACATACGTCAGCATATCGATAATGCAAATAGCGCGATCTTTCTCGGCAAGCTTGCGGATAACTTTATTTTCGCCATTGATCTGGAAAAAGACGACGAACCAAGCTTCGAGGATGGCCGCACATTGGCGGGCCTACGCGAACTCACCGGACAACTCGCTGAGCCGGAAGCGGCGCTGCTTGCTTATGCAAAGGCCATGGTGGGTTGGCAACAACGCCACCGCCATTGCGGTCTCTGTGGAACTATCTGCCACCCAGATGAAGGCGGCTTCGTCATGGAGTGCTCGCGATCGACCTGCCGTCATCGCAGTTTTCCGCGCCTCGATCCGGCAATCATCGTCCTCGTCCACGCCGATGATCGCTGTCTCCTGGGTCGCCAGACGCGCTGGCCTGATGGGCGGTTTTCGACAATAGCCGGGTTCGTTGAACCCGGCGAGAGCCTCGAAGATAGCGTCAGGCGGGAGGTCCATGAGGAGACCAATATCCGCGTAGGACGCTGCAGATACCTGGCATCCCAGCCCTGGCCATTCCCGGCGGCACTGATGATCGGGTTTCTGGCCGAGGCCTTATCTAACGAAATTCGCTTGAATGATGGAGAGCTGGCAGAAGCCAGGTGGTTGACACGCGATGACATCGCGTGCGGAGCTGTAATTCTGCCACCGCGTGTCTCAATCGCTTACCGCTTGCTCGAGACATGGTTTGACCAGGGTTCGGGCGCCAACCTTGCAAGCTTTGATTTGGCAGCACCGCCTTTGCGAGATCCTCGCTAACATTACCTGTATTAACTCAGACTTAATCTTACCGGCGCTGTAAGCGCGGGTAACGCATAGGCTCGCCGAGTCTAAACGCTCGTGACCGGCCAGGCCTTGTCTGCGGCATACCTGCGCAGGGAATAAAGCGGACCGCAGGGAGCCATCCCGGAGCGGCGTATGCCACAGACAAGGCCGAATGCCTGGCAAACGGCGTCGGCTGGTGAACATTTGATTTTCCAGAAATACACCAGAGCTCGCGGCAGTTCGCCGGAGAATTAAGGGGACAGTGACCGTAATTCAACGGCGTACTCAACAAAACTCCGCTGGTGCTGTGAATTACGGTCACTGTCCCCTTAATTCTCCGGCGAACTGCCTCCAACGGTGGATTTGCGAAGTCCGTTTTTCACCTGATCGGACACTGTCTGTCCGATAAGATCTGAGTTTTCACACATTACTCAAAGGGCTGGCGGCGGAATACAAATTATTTCGTCAACACCGCGAATATAAACGCCTTGATATCACTAAGTTCCTCGACAATAACCGAGTGGGACATCGGATATTTCCGCCAATTGACGCTGTACCCCATTTCCTGCAATCTATTTCGTGAATTACGGGCCAAGCTAATATCGATCATATTATCGAACTGCCCATGGGCCATGAAGATCGGAATTCCTCCATTTGCTGGATTTTTTTCCTGCGAAACAATGTCCGATAATGGCAGATAGGTTGATAACGCGATTACGCCAGCAAGTGATTGTGAATATCGCAAAGCTGTAAACAGAGCTACCGCGCCGCCCTGTGAGAAACCGGCCAGCAGGATCCGGGCCGGCTCAATGCCGCGCTCTGTTTCCCGCTCGATTAATCGTTCGATTGACGATGCGCTTTCCCGAACCCCCAGTTCATCCTCTATCGCGTCGCGATCCAGCGTCTGCAGATCAAACCAGGCCCGCATCAATGCTCCAGCATTAAGGGTTACCGGGCGGGTCGGCGCGTTTGGAAACACATAGCGGACGGGACACTCCTCCCCAAAGCTCAACGCCGGTACGATCGGCTCGAAATCATGCGCATCCGCCCCAAGACCATGTAGCCAGATGACTGCCGCCTCTGGGGCGCGCCCGGTTTCAACGTCAATGGTTTCCAGATCTGCCAATACAGCGCTCCTGCTAACCTGAGCTAGCCGCATATCGCACTAGCAGCCCACAGTATGCGCCGCAACAGTTGACTTGTTGATAAATGATGATAATATGCGCATCTTTATTATACTATGCACATTATTTAACTATGCCGGCGGAAGCTGAATTACGCCAGAAACGCCATGAGGCGATTCTGAACATAGTCCGACACCAATCCGTGGGGCGCCAGACTCAATTAGTCGCGTTGCTGCGGCAAAAAGGCATCGAAGCAACACAATCGAGTGTCAGCCGAGATCTCAAACAACTCGGGATATCAAAATTGGATACGGGTTACGCCGAAACGGAAGCTGTCACCGTGAACGATGAGCAAAACTTTCGGTTGCTGTCTGATTTCGTACAAGGCATCAAAACCGCAGGAGGACACCTGACAGTGATTCAGACGTCTATCGGCGCAGCGCAGCGCGTAGCCGTATTTCTTGACCGTTCCGGATGGCCGGAAATCGTCGGCACCTTATCCGGGGACGATACGATATTTGTCGCAACACGAAACAGTGCCGACCAGCGACGATTACTGGTGAAATTACGTTCTCAGTTTATGACTTCACACACTTGAATTTGGCAACACTGGCTCACAGGTTCATACCACATGACTACGGCAGCGAATTCCCCAATCATTCTCGCATTCTCCGGCGGCCTGGATACATCATTCTGCGTCCCCTGGCTGCGAGAAACCTATCAACGACCAGTTGTTACGGCCTGTATTAACACCGGGGGACTGGATGATGCGGCGGCTGACGATCTGAAAAACCACGCTATGGCCCTGGGCGCTCAGGAACACGTGCTGATCGAAGCTCGACAGATTTTCTTTGATCGAGTAATCAAGTTTCTGATCGCTGGCAATGTCCGGCGCGGACACTTATATCCGCTTTGTGTCGGTGCTGAACGCGGCATACAAGCCATGTTGCTGGCCGAGGTCGCGGCTGAACACGGCAGCTGCACGGTTGCACATGGCTGTACCGCTGCAGGTAATGATCAGGTACGTTTCGAGATCGCCCTGCGAACCATTAGCCCGAAGCTTGAGATACTGGCACCGGTCCGCGACCAAGCATTTATTCGCCAAGAGCAAATCAAGTTTCTCGAAGACCATAAGCTACCGCTACCGGCAAAGGGATCCGAATACTCGATTAACCGGGGTCTCTGGGGTGTATCGATTGGCGGCAAGGAGACCCTGGATTCGCGGGACACTATTCCCGAGAACGCCTGGGTGGTATCAGCCGGGGCAATGCAAAAGCCGCGCCCAGCCGAGCAGCACACTATTGGGTTCGAAAAAGGTCAGCCTGTCAGTTGGGATGGCGAGTCCATGGATCCAGTAAATTTGATCGAGACACTGGGGATCGCGGCGGGCGCCTTCGGTATTGGCCGCGGTATTCACCTGGGTGACACGGTGCTTGGTACTAAAGGCCGGGTCGCGTTCGAAGCACCGGCAGCCGAAGTGTTACTCACAGCCCATCGTGAGCTGGAGAAACTTACGTTAAGCGCGTTGCAAATTCGTGTAAAGGACACCGTTGCCAGTGTCTATGGTGACTATATCCATGAAGGGAAGCAGCTGGATGCTGTCTGTCGAGATATCGAATGCCTGTTTACCTCATCGCAGAAACTTGTGACTGGCGAAGTGAAACTTCAGTTTCGAGCCGGAAGCGTGTTCGTCGAGGGCGTAAGCTCTCCCTACTCCCTGATGGCCGCCAGCAAAAGTGTCTATGGAGAAGCAGCCGGTGAATGGACGCCCGCCGATGCGCTGGGCTACTCACGCATTTTGTCACTGACGGGCATACTGCAGACTCGCGCAGCCGAACAACAAACAATGGGACCGGAAAAATGAAAACCATCATTGCTGACAAGATCGCTTCGGTCGCACAACACAGAGCCTTAAAGCGCAAGCTGCAGGTTGGCGCCGAGATTCCTTGCGAGGAAGGCGTGCTCGTGGCTGTTCAGATTCTGAACAGTAAGAACACGTACGACAACCTGGAGCTGACCAGCGGTCGCATGGCAAAAGTCAGTTGTGGAGACATCATTGTCGGCGCGCTTGGCCACCGCAAGGCATTGTTCGGATACTCCGGCCACGTGCCCGAAAAGCTGATTCCCGGAGACACAGTACAGGTCTTGAATATCGGTGGTGTGCTCGGTATCTGCGATTCGGTCAATGCAACGTTCGGACCGCCTTTTGATGCCAGGGTTATCGGTGCGGTCCTTCACTTTCCGTATCTGGGTGAGCGAATAGGAATACCGGCCCGCGTCGGCATAAATAAGCTGAATGTCGATGCGGAAATCGATACGGGGGGGATCCCCGTCGTCGTTCTCGCGGGTACCAGCATGGACTCAGGCAAGACTGCTGCGGCTAGTGCGATTGTCAGTCGTCTACGCCATCTGGGTTACACGGTCGATGCTTTCAAGGCGACCGGCGTATCTTTACGTCGCGACATTCTTGCGATGGAAGATGCCGGCGCGCGTAATACATCAATCTTCACAGATTTCGGTGTTGTTACTACGACTGCGGAAAACGGACCACCGGTAACTCGCATGATGTTGACGCAGCTCGCGGCAGAAAGACCGGACGTAATCGTATTCGAACTCGGTGACGGGCTTCTCGGTGCTTATGGCGTGGATGCCATACTTCGCGATGAGGGCATCAAGTCAGCTATTTCCTGTCTGGTCTTGTGCGCTAACGACCCTGTGGCAGCCTGGGGCGGAATCAAGCTGTTGCGGGAAGATTTCGATTGTGAACCGCAGATCGTCACCGGGCCGGCAACGGATAACCTGATCGGCAAGGAACTCATCGTCGAAAAATTCGGCATTCCAGCCGTCAATGCAATAACCCACGGCGTCGAGCTTGGAGATGTCGTCGCCGACCTTCTGGATCTCCGAAAATCATCTGAACAATATTGAGTAAAAATGATGACCATACCAGCGATCGTTCTCGGCGGAACCGGTTATGTGGCCGGTGAACTCCTGCGTCTTATCGTTGGACATCCGCACCTGAAAACTGTCGGGGTAATGTCGGAAAGTCAGGCAGGCAAGCCAATATGCACCACTTTCCCGCAACTTCAGAGCACGCTTGGTGATATGTGCTTCGGCACCAGGACGGAAATTCTGGATCTGTTAAAGGAAGGCCAGACTGCGCTGTTTTCCGCTGCGCCTCATGGCGTAAGTGCAGCTCTGGTTGCCGACTTTGTCACAACAGCTAAACAGGTCAATTGCCAATTAAGTGTCGTAGATATATCAGCCGATTTTCGTTATCCCAATGCGGCGGACTTCGAAGCCGTTTACGAAATACCTCACGGAGCGCCGGATTTGCTGAACGAATTTTCTTGTGCGGTGCCTGAGCATCGACTCTCTGCTACCCAACCGCACGTGGGTCATCCGGGCTGCTTTGCTACTGCGCTGTTAATGGCCGCCGTGCCATTAATGCAGTTAGGTATTTCTGATACGGACTTATACGCGGTAGGCATAACAGGGAGTACGGGATCAGGTCGCACTCCGACAGCTGGAACCCATCATCCGGAACGACATTCGAACCTGTTCGCATACAAAGCGCTGGCTCATCGGCATACTCCGGAAGTACTTGGAATCTGCAAATCCATAACCGGGATTCAACCGGAACTCAAATTCATTCCTCATTCTGGACCGTTTTCCCGTGGCATTTATGTCACCCTGCAGTCTCGTCTGAAAGAACCGCTGACAGAAATCGAAATACGAGACGCACTACATGATTTTTATGCCGCCAGTCCGTTCGTAGTGATCCGGGAAACCGCGCCGCGAATCAAGGACGTCGTCGGCAGCAATTACTGCCATATCGGCATTGCAACTGACGAAAAATCTATAGCAGTTTTCGTCGTAATCGATAATCTTGTAAAGGGGGCTGCTGGTGGGGCCATGCAGTGGATGAATCGGAAACTGGGTCTCGCGGAAACAACCGGGTTGCTGGCCCCGGCCTTAGCATGGGTGTGATGGCATGGCAATTCTGACCGCGCGGGAACATGAGGCTCAGCATCTTCTCCAGGTCTATGAGCAATTACCGCTTGAGCCGGAATCGGCACAGGGCGTACATCTGCATTATGACGGTCGCAGGATTCTTGATCTTTACGGCGGCCATGCCGTCGCGGCATTGGGTTACGGGCATCCGTCGATGCTGCAAGCCCTGACAAATCAGGCTCGGGAACTCTTTTTCCAGAGTAACGCCGTAGCAGTTAAGGTTAGAGCGGAGGCGGCAGAGGCGCTGGCTGAATTCGCGCCGGGTCCGCTAAATTACATCTTCTTCACAAATAGCGGCGCTGAATCCAATGAAAATGCATTGCGAATTGCGCTTCGGTTAACAGGCCGCACCCACGTTGTTGCCATTGAGCATGGCTTTCACGGGCGAACAGCGGCGGCCGGTGCCGTGACCTGGGGAGCAAAAGACGCATGGTATGGATTTCCGCAGACGCCATTTTCCGTGGACTTTCTGTCCAGAAACTCAATCTCCGCAGTAGCAGACACCGTAACCGATGAAACCGCAGCCGTAATTCTGGAATTGGTCCAGGGCGTAGCCGGCGCATTCGACCTGGATCCCGAGTTCGTACAGGAAATTGCCCGAACGTGTGCAAACCGCGGGGCCATGTTAATCATTGATGAAGTTCAATCCGGCATCGGTCGATGCGGTCGGCCCTTCGCTACTGATCTATACGAGATCCAACCCGACATACTGACACTGGCTAAATCCATGGCCGGCGGATTCCCGTGTGGCGCATTAATCGTCACCGGTGATGTCGCCAAATCCTTAGGTAGCGGAGATCTTGGTAGTACATTTGGCGGAGGACCGATGGCCTGCGCGCTGGTAAAAACCGTAATTGACGTTATTAACAAAGACCAGTTGATGAAGAATGTCCGCGCACTTTCGAAGCTGATTGAAGAAGCGTTGCCATTAGGACCAGTATCGGACGCCCAGGGAAAGGGTTTTCTGATGGGATTGCGCTGCACCCGAAATGCGCGGCAGATTCGCGATGAATTACTGGCCAAAAATATTCTCGTAGGCATCAGCGCAGATCCATTGGTACTTCGTTTAATGCCCCCACTAATACTGGAGCAGCAGCATGTGCAACAATTGTTGGACAGCCTCGCTGAGTTGCCCGAATGATAATGGCTACGGCCGCCGACGGATTTTTTTGCCGGAGAACCAGATGAAAGAATTTCATGACCTTGCTGAGATGAGTCCAGAGGAGATCGAGGATTTGCTGACCCTCGCGAACCGGCTAGAGACGAATCCGGAACCACGTTCTCTTGAGGGTAAGGTACTCGCCCTTTTGTTTATGAGTCCGTCGCTGCGAACGCTGGCTTCTTTTCAGGCAGCCATGGTTCGCTTGGGTGGTGGAGCGTTTGTAATCTCTCCGGGCATGTCAATTCACGGTCTCGAGACGCGACCCGGAATTGTCATGGACGGCGTGGCGGCTGAGCACATTCGCGAAGCTGTCCCGGTCATTGCCTCTTACGCGGATGCAATTGGCATTCGGGCTTTCGCGGAGCGCCGCAGCCTCGCGGACGATCTGGCGGATCGTGAATACAATGAGATGCGAAGTTTGTGCCAGGTTCCATTGATAAATATGGAATCAGCGATTAATCATCCATGCCAAAGCCTGGCGGACTGGAAGACAATGGATGACTTGGGGTTGCCCCGTCAGGGTGGCAAATTCGTTCTGAGCTGGGCCTTTCATCCGCGGGCATTGCCCCTGGCCGTTCCCTCGGCAACGGCTCATATGGCAGCCATGAGAGGCATGGATGTCACGGTGCTGCGGCCCGATGGTTTTGCACTGCCGGACTCTGTCATGGAAAAAGCACAGCAGGCCGCAGCAGCGTCCGGTGGATCGTTACGCGAAACGGCCGACCGTTCGGAGGCTCTGGCGGGCGCGCACGTCATTTATGCAAAATCCTGGTCCTCTACTCGTCATTACGGCGATCAGGTGCTGGATCAAGAGCTGCGCGCTGAGCTTGACGATTGGTGCGTCGACAACTCATGGTTTGAATCAGCTACGGACGAATGTCGCTTCATGCATTGCCTGCCGGTACGCCGTGGCGTCGTGGCTGCGGATGAAGTACTGGATGGACCGCGCAGCGTTGTCATTGCGGAGGCCCGGAATCGCATGTTTGTGCAAATGGCAGTATTACACCGGCTGTTATTGAATGGTGGCGCATAATGCAAAATTCTGAAAATCGTGACATTGTCGTCGCGGCATTGAAACATGCGGCTCCATATATACGTATGTTCAAACGAAAAATCTTCGTGCTAAAAGCCGGTGGTGAAGTTTTCTCGAGCCCGGAGTCGACACGTGATCTGATCGAGCAAGTTGCCATCCTGCACCAGGTTGGAATCGGTGTAGTGCTGGTCCACGGCGGTGGGCAACAGTCTACTGAGCTCGCGGAGGCGCTCGGCATAAAATCGCAGTTTATTGAAGGCCGCCGGGTTACCGACGATCGATCGCTAGAAGTTAGCGCGATGGTGCTGAATGGAACAATCAACACCAATATTCTCGCAGCGTGCCGCGCACTCGATCTGCCCGCGGTCGGCATCAGCGGTGTCGATGCCGGCCTGATTCGAGCTCATCGGCGACCACCAATTAAAATCGAGGGACACGAGGCCGGGCCGGTGGATTACGGATTCGTGGGCGACATCGATTCAGTTGACGCGGACGTACTGTGCACGCAAATAGACAACGGCCTCGTGCCAATAATCAGTCCTTTATCGGCTGACGCTTCGGGCACCTTGCTGAATATAAATGCCGACACGGTCGCCGCTGCACTGGCCTCAGCCATTCACGCGGAAAAATTGATTTTGATTACCGGCGCGCCAGGTATACTCGAAGACCCACGCGATCCCGGGTCACTGGTGTCATACATCGACCTTGCCGGACTGCAAACGCTGCGGGACGAAGGTTGCCTGGGTGAGGGCATGTTGCCAAAAGCGTCAGCCATCGAAGCCGCCATCAAAGGCGGCGTGCGCAGAGTACACGTCATCTCGTTCAAGCTGCCGGATACCCTGCTCCTTGAAATCTTTACCAACGAGGGCACGGGTACTCTGGTTGTCGAAAACATCGATACCCTATCGGCCGAAGAGCAGGGGCCGGTGGCTCAGACATGAAACGCCTTTGGGACAAGGGCGAAGCGCTGGATGCCCGGATTCTCCGCTACACGGCGGGGGAAGATCACCTTCTGGATGACAGGTTGGTGTCGTACGACGTGCGCGCGTCAATCGCACATGCGGAAATGCTGAACCAGCAACAACTATTATCCGATGAAGACCTTAGTCGCATCCAGAGCGGTTTGAAATTGCTCGCTGAATCTTATGAAGCTGAAGAGTGGAATATCGGCCTGGAAGACGAAGATGTACATACCGCATTGGAAAATAGACTCTTCGATGAAATTGGTGAAGCAGGCAAACGCATTCATCTCGGTCGTTCGCGAAACGATCAAGTGCTGGCTTCGTTGCGCTTGTATTTATTAGACGTAGCAGATGAATTGGAAGACATGGCCGACGAAGTCGCCAACGCACTGGAAGCCCTCGGACAACGTGAAGCCGATACACAACTACCCGGCTATACGCATATGCAACAGGCAATGCCGAGTTCCGTGCTTTTGTGGGCAACGGGGTTCGCAGCAGAGATCAGCGACGATGCACGCGGCATAGCCGCAAGCCGCCGACGTCTATCGAAAAACCCACTAGGTAGTGCCGCAGGATATGGCGTACCCGGCTTGCCGATCGATCGCGATGCAACACGCGACGCACTCGGATTTGACGTAAATCATGAGCCGGTCACCGCGGTGCAGCTTTCCCGAGGGAAGGGCGAAGCCGGTCTGGTTTTTGAACTCTGTATATTAATGCAGGATCTGGGCCGATTGGCGACTGACCTGTTGATGTTTTATACGCAGGAATTTTCGTTTATTAATCTACCCAATTCCATGACAACCGGATCGTCCATCATGCCGCAAAAGCGCAACCCCGATGTGTTGGAACTGGTGCGCGCGGGCACGGCGACACTACAAGCCAGCCTTCTTGAAATAATGAACATCCCGGCCAAGCTGGGCTCCGGCTACCAGCGCGACTTGCAGCGAATAAAAGCGCCACTGTTCAGAGCGATCGATCTGACCGAGGATTCATGTGAAATAATGGCGCTTCTAATCCGCAGCCTGGAGTTTTTGCCGGAAAACATAGATCTGGATCCGTCCATCTATGCCGCCGGTCGCGCGAATCGCATCGTACTTGAAGAAGGCTTGAGCTTCAGAGATGCCTACCGTCGTGTCGCAGAAGAGCTTGGTCGGAATGAAGACGAATAAACTGCCACGGAATATCCTGGCGTTATTGAATATCTCGATCCTGTTGTTAACCAACGCCTGTGGTCTCAAGGGTGATCTCTATATTCCGGAGAAAGAGTCCCCTCCCACATCGCCGGCCACTGAGCCCAAAGATGACGATGAGGCAGAATCGGAAACGCAAGCAGAATAAGATTCGGACTGAGTTGAGATGGCTGATCGGCAATCACTGAACCAATCGCTTGTGCTGGTAGACGGGTCGTCATACCTCTATCGAGCCTTCCATGCTCTGCCCGAACTGGCCACTGCTACCGGCGTTCCGACCGGAGCAGTGCATGGGGTTTTAACCATGTTGAATAAACTGCTTCGTGAGATGGCTCCGGAGCGCATTGCCATCATCTTTGATGCGCCTGGAAAAACCTTCCGGGATGCTATTTACAAAGACTACAAAGCAAACCGGCCACCAATGCCGGACGCGCTTAAATCCCAAATCGAACCACTAATACATGCAATTCAAGCCAACGGTCTGCCATTACTGCGCATCCAGGGTGTAGAAGCCGATGATGTCATCGGCACTTTGACGAATCGGGCGGTCGCTGCTGGTATGTCGGTCCTAATCGTCACTGGCGATAAAGATATGGCTCAACTGGTCCAGGAAAAAGTCACCCTGCTCGATACCATGCCGCGCGGGCCGAACCGGGCGCCACGCGCAACGGACACCGGTGGTGTGATCGATAGATTCAAGGTTCGCGCCGATCAGATGATCGATTATCTGGGCCTGGTCGGCGACAGCTCGGATAATATTCCGGGCGTGCCAAAGATCGGCCCGAAAACGGCCGAGGTTTTACTGGAGCATTTCGATCATGTGGACGACATACTGTCTAACCTTGATGCGGTGGGCGAATTACCCATACGCGGCGCAAAAGGCGTTGCGCAGCGAATTGCTGATAATAAGGACATGCTGCTGTTGTCTCGTGACTTGGCGACGATTCGCCAAGATATCGATATAGACACCAAAATCGACGACCTGATACCTGCCCCCCCCAATCTGGATGCCCTGCGCGGCATTTACAAAGAACTCGAGCTTCGGCGCTTGCTTGAAACTCTGCCAGATATTGATATCCCAGCCCCGGCCCCAAAATGGAAATCTGAGTTCGAATCGATTCTTTCCGATCAGCAATTCGCAAAGTGGTTAAAGAAGATAGAGACGGCAAGGCTGGTTGGCTTTGACACCGAGACAACCAGCATCAATTACATGGATGCGGAACTCGTCGGACTGTCATTCGCGGTCGATGACGGTGACGCCGCGTATCTACCGGTGGCACATGTCTATCCCGACGCACCGGACCAACTGGATCGCGACGCAGTTTTGAAGAAATTAAAGCCGTGGCTGGAAAGTGCCGGGCAGGCCAAGGTCGGGCACCACCTGAAATATGATGCGCACGTATTGATGAATTACGGTATCAATCTTGGTGGAATGTGCTACGACTCAATGCTTGAGTCATATGTGCTGAATAGTACGGCGACCCGTCACGACCTCGACTCCGTCGCGCGTAGATATCTGAATCAACAGACCATTCATTACGAAGACGTCGCTGGAAAAGGCGCCAAGCAACTGCGATTTGATGAGGTGCCTATTGAACAGGCGACGGCGTACGCAGCAGAGGATGCTGATGTCACCTTGCGCCTGCACAAAACGCTCTGGCCGGAAATTCAAAACACCGGACAGCTGGCCAAGCTATACCTCGAGATAGAACAACCCCTCGTTGAAGTTCTTAAACGCATGGAGGAATCTGGTGTCCAGGTGGACGCGGAACTGCTCGGCAAGCTGAGCACTGAGTTTGCCGAGAAAATGGCTGTAGTCGAAGCTAAAGTGCACGACATTGCCGGCCATCCCTTCAACCTTGGTTCACCTAAACAATTGCAGGAGGTGTTATTCGAAGAACTCAATTTGCCTGTGATTCGAAAAACCCCAAAGGGGCAACCATCGACAGCCGAGGATGTGCTCGCCGAGCTTGCTGCGGATTACCCGTTGCCGCAGTTGATCCTCAACTATCGTAGCCTCAGCAAGCTGAAATCCACCTACACCGACAAATTGCCGCTACAAATATCCAAGCGCACTGGCCGGATTCATACCTCCTATCACCAGGCTGTCGCCGCGACGGGCCGATTATCATCATCGGATCCCAACCTGCAGAATATTCCAATACGTACCGAAGAAGGGCGGCGAATCCGTCAGGCTTTTACAGCCCCGAAAGATTTCGTTTTGCTGGCTGCCGATTATTCGCAGATTGAGTTGCGCATTATGGCGCATCTTTCAGGCGATACGGGATTACTGAAGGCCTTTGCCGAAGACCGCGACATTCATCAATCCACCGCCGCAGAGGTTTTCGACGTACCCTCAGATGAAGTCGACGCCGATCAACGGCGTTCAGCCAAAGCCATCAATTTCGGACTGATCTATGGCATGTCAGCCTTCGGATTGGCACGTCAACTGGGTATCAGTCGCGGCCAGGCGCAAGAATACGTCGATATGTATTTTGCCCGCTATCCCGGCGTAAAAAACTACATGGACGCTACCCGGGAACATGCGCGCGAAGCTGGATTTGTGGAAACCGTATTCGGTCGTCGCTTGTATTTGCCAGAGATCCATGCTCGCCAGGCACAGCGGCGGCAATATGCCGAGCGCAGTGCAATCAATGCACCCATGCAGGGAACAGCGGCAGATATCATCAAGATAGCCATGATAGCAGTCGATGCATGGCTGCAAACCAGCAAGGTTGATGCCCGGTTAATTATGCAAGTACACGATGAGTTAGTGCTGGAAGTTCACCATGACTGTGTCCCGGTTGTTCAAGATAAGGTTGTAAAACTGATGAATAGCGCCGCCGATCTCCGCGTGCCACTTAAAGTCGCCGTTGGCGTCGGAAATAATTGGGACGAGGCGCACTAGTACTCCGTCAAGGTAGTATTGATGGAGTACTAGGCGTGCTTTGGCCATCGTTTTGGCGGAACTTTTCCTGTTAATTCGTCTCTAATTCTCCGGGTGGTAAAACACCCTCCCGCATAACCTCCCAACGCGGGAAATCGATCGGTTATCCCAAACCGATTGGCCTACACCTCGGGTGTTTCAGCGTAACCGCGCACCCGAGGTTTCTTTTTCGGCGCCATGTTTAAGGATCGCGCCTTGACAACAAGGTGTCCAATTCCTGTCGAGCCTGCTGTAACCCCAATCCCTTAGTTGCCGAAAACAATTGCACAGTCGCCAAATCGCCCAGCTGCTGTTGCGACGCAGCTAAGGCATTATTGGCCGCCTGCCGCTTCAATTTGTCCGCCTTGGTCAACAAGACATGCACCGTACATTCGATGGAGCGGCACCAATCCAGCATTTGCCAGTCGTAATCACCAAGCAACCGACGACTGTCGACCACGATAATCGCACCAACCAGAGATTTCCGGTATTGGAAATACTCCTTCAGCAAACCTTGCCAATGATCGCGCGCCGACCGGGAAACCCGGGCATAGCCGTAGCCCGGCAGATCCACCAACCTCTGGTTCTCCGCCAGGCCGAAGAAATTAATCAATTGCGTTCGTCCAGGGCTTTTGCTCGTGCGGGCAAAATTACGGCGATTCACTATCGTATTGATGGCACTGGATTTTCCGGCATTGGAACGCCCGGCGAAGGCGACTTCTACCCCAATATCGGCGACAAATTGATGCGGCTCATGGGCGCTGGTCAGAAAACGGGCGTCGGGAAAGACAGACATATTCGAGACTGGGCAGTCGATCCGGCCTTCAGGCGGACATATCGGTGTGATCCTGGAACCTCCGGGCAATCGTTTCAGGAAAGATTTCGTGTAAAATGCGCCGGCGCAGCTAGTTTAGCACGACTTCTTACAACGGCCGGAGACGAAAACGGTATGCAAAAAACTGATCGAAGCAGCAGGAAAAACTCGCGTAGACGACTCACCCGGTCGATTGCACCCGTGTTTCTGTTGTCTGGGCTAACTTTGTTGTTGCCTACATTCGCTATCGCGGAAGGGGACCCGGGTAAAGGCCAGGCTAAAGCCTTAACATGCTCGGCCTGCCACGGCCAGGATGGAAATAGTATTAATCCCGAGTGGCCCAACCTGGCCGGCCAGCATGAGAAATATATCGTAAAGGCTCTTCGCTCCTACAAAGATGGAACGCGAGATGTGGTTTTGATGGCCAGCCAAGTCGCGAGTCTTAGCGAACAGGACATGGAAGACGTCGCTGCGTATTTTTCGGCCCAGACCCTTGCCAGACAAACAGCCGATCCGGCTTTGGTGAAACAGGGTGAACGTATCTATCGGGGTGGCGACGTGGACAGAGGCATTAGCGCCTGCATAGCCTGCCACGGACCGACCGGACGCGGTAATCGCGCCGCCGGATATCCTTCACTGGCGGGGCAGCATGCGACTTATACCGCCAATCAGCTGCTCGCATATCGTGCAAATACACGCCAGACTGATGCCGATGTGGATCAGGTAATGCGTAATGTGTCCGCTCTGTTAAATGAGGCGGAAATCAAGGCCGTGGCTTCCTACATACAAGGCCTGCAATGACACTCAAGCCAACCGGTGCCTGCCAGGTACTGTCGCCGGTCTTTTCGAATATATACCCGTAAAGGACTCGTAACATGACAAGCTACCGTAATCTGCTGCTGGTCTCCGTGGCAATTCTTTTTTCCGCTTGCGGTGACGGCTCTGGAACTGATCAAGCCCAGGACATCGAGCCTGCAGCAGAGACGCCAGCGATTCCTGCAGCCGAGACTCAGACTGAGATCGCAGCCGACTCAATTGAGACGACAGATCCAGCCGCCCTCGAAGTCGTCGAAGAATCAGCGGGAGAAGCAGACACCTCTTCCAGTCCGGCCGATGAGGCAATTGTTCTCGCACAATCGGAATCGGCACCGGCCCAGGAAGACGCGCCACAATGGCAATTCAGTGAAGGTCAACATTTCACGATGCTGACCACTGCGCAGGGCACCAGCAGCGCGCCAGATGTTATCGAGGTTGCCGAGGTATTCTGGTATGGCTGCCCCCATTGCTTCAATTTCGATCCTTATCTCAAAAAATGGGCGCCAGAGTTGCCAGACGATGTCCGATTCATTCGCTTGCCAGTCATGTGGAATCCAACGAATCAGATTCACGCGCGTATTTTTTATACGGCGGAGGCTCTAAACAAGCTGGATGTGATGCACGATGCAGTTTTCAAGGAAATGCATGCCAACAGGAAACCACTCACCAGTGAAAACGACATCCGGAATTTTTTCTCTCGCTTTGATGTAAGTGAAGAAGAATTTAACAACACGTTTCGGTCATTCGGGGTGGAGAGTAAATTGAAGCGCGCGAAAAATCTCACCCAACGTTACCGGGTCCAGAGTGTTCCGCTGCTTGTAATAAATGGAAAGTATTTAACTACCGGCCCGGGAGTTAAGAATTTCGACGACATGCTGGCGGTTGCCGAAGAACTAATCGAGCGGGAAAGACCGTAGATGTAGTAACTCGGGCCTAATTTTACAGGCCCTGTAAGGCGAGTTACGCATGGGTTCGCCGATTCTTAACGGCTGTGACCGGTCCAGGCCTTGTCTGCGGCATACGCTTCGCAGGGAATAAAGCGGACCGCAGGGAGCCATCCCAGCGAAGCGTATGCCGCAGACAAGGCCGAACGCCTGGCAGAGAATTTCGGCTGGTGGACTTTGGCTATTTCGAGAATGTGCCGGAGCTCGCGGCAGTTCGCCGGAGACTCTTTCCTTGGGATGGCTCCCTGCGGTCCGCTTTATTCCCGCGGAAAGAGTCTCCGGCGAACTGCCTCCAACAGTGGATTTGCGAAGTCTGTTCTTCGCATGATCGGACAATGTCTGTCCTATGAGATCTGAGTTTTTACACTTTAGACTTACTGTCGCTCATCATCCGGATTTTATATCAGGATGAGCATCTGTCGCGTGGGTGCCTTCGGCACACCTCTCGCAGTTGACCCATCCTGAATCTCCGTCTACATATTGCTCTTTCTTCCAGATCGGGACGCGGTATTTGACCTGATCGATGATATACCGGCAGGCGGTGAATGCTTCGTCTCGATGAGGTGAACTTACCCCAACCCAAACTGCAAGATCGCCAATTCCCAGCTTGCCTACGCGATGCACGCAGTGGGCTTCGGTAATCCCGAAACGTGATTTGGCATCCTCGACAATCTTTTCGCCTTCCTTTAGACCCAACTCCTCATAGGCCTCGTACTCCAGACATTGTACTCGGCGACCCTCGTTATGATCGCGCACCCAACCCTCGAAACCCACATAGGCGCCAGCGGCACGATCAAAAAGCTTCTCGCGCAATTGATCCACGATCAGCGGAGACGCTGAAAACTCAAAGCTTTTCATCCACCGGCCACCGGAGGGATAAAGACCACTGAATCACCATCGGTTAGTGCTGAATTCCACTCACCGAATTCATCATTAATCGCAACTTTCATATGTGCCATTTTCGGAAACTGGTATCGCCCATCAAGCTCGTTAAATAAATCTGCAACCGTCTGCGCAGTAGTCTCCAATTCTTCACTGGTCTGTCCCACGTGTTCCCGGAGGATCGCAAAGTACTCGATACGAATTTTCACCATGGAAATCACTTCTGATTAGTTGCCGATAGTGTACCAGTTGAAAAGAAGCCGAATACCCACGCTGATCACTAATAACGCCGTCAACAGACGTACGGTGACCGGCCCCAGAATTCGAATCCCGGCTCGACTACCAAGCTGACCACCGATCAGAACTGCCGGAAACAACCAGATAAAAGCCACCAGTTCCCCTCGCATCTCCAGACTGCCCAGCTTCAACCAATGACCGAGCAATCCAGATAATGAATTCACCAGGATAAAAAAGCTCGCGGTTGCGGCCACGACCTTCGGCGGCGCCAAACGCAACAGATGTAAAGCCGGGGCAAGAAATATCCCACCACCAATGCCAACCAGGCCCGCAAGATAGCCGAGCACGCCGCCCACCGGTATACCGATGATCCATAAACGACGCACCGATCGCATGCGATCCTGCCCCTTCACCATGGACGGCGTAATCAACATCGCACCGCCCGACGCCAACAGACACAAGCCCAGCATCAGTAAAAACACGTCCTTATCAATCGGTGTAATGCCACCAAGCCAGGCCATCGGAATCGATAACAATGTGCATGGCAGGACAACATGCGGTTGAATCAACTTGGCGCGCGCAAATTGGATCGTCCCGCCGGTGACGACGATCAGGTTGCAAATCAGGGAAATGATCGGCACCAGCCGAAAATCCGTGTCCATGACCATGAGCATTGCGGTGTACGACGAGCCACCACCGAACCCAACCGATGAATACAGCGCCGCGATAATCAGGAATACACCGACGAGCAATGGCATCATCAATTCAGATTGCCAAGATCATCCGGAGTATCAACGTCAAATTCTGCACTCGGTATTTTGACAGTAGAAATACACTGTGCCCTATTGATGATTTGTTTCCCGCCCTGATCACCCTTCAGAGACATCAAATCTTGCCGAAAACTCATTGGAAAAATAGCGGGCACTCCGCAGGTATCAGCATATTCCGCTGCGGCAATGCGTTCAGGCCTGGACACCCAGGCATTGACTAATGAAGAAAAATCGGCCCGGTTAATCATTGGCTGATCACAAAGCATTAACATTATTGCCTGGCAATCTGGATCAATTTGAGTTGCTCCGGTGCGGACGGACGAACCCATTCCTTCCCGCCAATCGGGATTGTAAACTGCTTCCACGGGCAAACCATCCAGAGCCGTGATCACCTGCTCGTGATGCGCCCCGGTAACAACGACGAGTCCGGCCCCACAATAAGCCAATGCCTGATTTACGACATGCGCAACCAGCGTCAACTCGCGATACAACACGACCTGTTTAGGTCGACCAAGTCGCGTCGACGGACCTGCGGCCAGTAAAAGGCCGGCAAGACCCTGAATTATCTGAGTCTGAGATCTGTCGGTCACCACTGCACATCTCCCGCTATAACCGGCTAATCGACAGCCGAATATCGCCGAGCGAGACTCACTCACGGCCTAAACTTCTAATGATAGCGCGATCTAACAGGCCAATGATATTTGGGCTGAAGCTTGTTAGGGCACGGTTCGAAAATAGCGACACACAAGAGTAGAATGAGACCGTCAGGAATAAGGTTCCGGGGTGAATACCCACGGGAATCGATTTCGAGAAAAGCGATGCATCCAAAATCTGAAGACGAAGATCGGATTCGCAATTTACTCCTGCAAAATAAAGCGGTGCTGGAGAAGCGTGTGAACACCATCCACAGTCACGCCCGCAATCCATTGGATGCCGATTCCGGAGAGCAGGCAGCACAGCTGGGTAATGTGGCGGTTGTAGCTGCGTTAGAGAAGGAAGCTATAGAAGAACTCACAGAAATCAGAAGCGCATTACAACGCCTCGAGGCGGGAAATTACGGAATCTGCACGGCCTGTGGAGGAGACATCAATAGCGAACGGCTCCAGGCGAGACCCGCATCCGCCGAGTGTGTCGACTGTGCCGAGCTTGGACCTTCCGAGCGCTAAGCGGAATCTTGCGGGCTAACCCGCGAATAACATACCTAGATCGCGGAAGCCTTTGAATTCCAGAGCATTCCCGCTGGGATCTGCAATAAACAATGTACCCTGCTCACCAGGATGCCCACGAAATCGTATATAAGGCTCAATGATAAAATTCGCTTTAGCCGCGGTCAGTCGATCAGCCAATTGTTCCCATTCATCCATCGGCAATACGACGCCGTAGTGGGGCACGGGCACTTCCTTGCCATCGACCAAATTGTGGCGTTGCCGACACCTCTCCACCCATTCGTTCTCCGGGAACCGATGACAAACGAATTGATGACCGAACAGATTGAAATCAACCCAATCCGTATCGCTACGCCCTTCTTTGCAGCCCAATAACTCACCGTAGAACCGCCGAGCCTCGCCAAGATCCCCAACAACCACTGCAACATGGAACGGCCTAACCCGCATCTCTCACCAAACAGATCCACATGTGTACAAAAAATCAGCTAATACCAATCGTCAATATTGGTCACGAAGATTCCCAGTTATAAGGATCCCACGCGACCGGTTGTCCGGACAAATATTCCTGAACTTCTTCGATGAAAGTCTCCTCCGTGATCGAAGACCTGTCAGTTCCCTCCAAAAACAAACGTGGAATAATCTCGGTAACTTTATCAGCGCGCCAGGTACCGGCCGCCGCTTCCAGGGAATTCAGTCGCCGGGCTAGTCCATTCAGATCAACCCGAAACAGCGGTGGGCGAGAAACCACTTGCAGCCAACTCTCATAACGATACTGCAATTCATAACCGCCATTCTGAATTCGAACGATGCAATTACAGTTAGTTGCATTATGAATTGCAAAGGGGTGCACCGATGCTCTCTCGACCTCTAAATATCGCCGTACCTTCACGACTGGAAGTCCACTTGGGATATGCACTATCGCAAGATCTGATTCCGGAATTTCTTCGATCTGGACGTCGCCTTGCGCAATTAAAGATTCACTTTCCTGCAGATGGGCATCCTGCTCATGCCAATAGCGCCTGTACTCGTTCACGTCTTCCAAAATTTCAGGCAACCGCTCTAACATCTGCCGGTAAAACGCGGTCACGCGTTGATGCTCGCACCCAGTAAAAGCTTCCTTTGGTAACGGTGACATCCGCTTGTCCGTAAATGCCTCGATAATGAAACACAGGCGCACAGCATCGCGATCCGTAAAAACACCGAAATCGCCGGCCATGCCGCCGCCGATCAATAATTCACGGTGTCGAAGCGCAATTGTCGGCTGCAAAAGCGCGAACATACTGAAAAGACCATCCTCGTCGAAGTGATTATTGGTGACGATCTCGACTTTTTGATACAAATCCGGCGAATCCAGGTATGCGAAAACTATTGCCGTCGACGTATCTCGCTTCAGTACCTCGGGTGTCTGGTTATTCGGCCAGTGAGAAAGCGTTAACACCGTAGAATGCAGAGGAGCACCATCGACAACGATGTTTTGTTGATCGCCAACCTGTTTATACGGAACATAACGGACGGGATCTGGTAATGAAACGGTCATGATGCTCTCCGCACGGAACCACGCGGTCTGGTGCGTCTCGGATAATTACAGTAGAAAAGGGCTTTAGCTATTGTCTCGCCTGGATCTGACAACGATACATGCAATCCAGGATGCGAGGCCGGCAATAAATGCCCAGCCGAGAAGATATTGTGGTCCGGCGATATAAACTCGACCAGGGTCCAGCTCGGCGGGAAATAAGGCGTCCCAAAGATACCAGATAACGCCGATTGCGGCCGGAACCATGGTTGGCCAAAGAGCAATTCCCCGGCCGACTCCACCAGCTTTATTCGCGCCACGCAGCAATAATGCGGAAAACAAACCCGCGAACAACATGGGAATCGCATTCATGCCAAAAACCGCCAACATGGTATCGAACCTTGGCCCGAACATAATGACCGCCGCCAAAGTCGCCACCATGGGCATGACAAGCATTCCCAGCAGATTAAGTTTGCCGTATCCGCTCATTATCGCTCCTTAATATTATTGTCGCAGGCACAATGCTGCCAAAGCCCAGCCAATAGTTTATCAAGACTTGGCCAAAACGCGGAATAGGGTTTCATCTGTTGGCCACATCCCCTCATAACAGTACGCCTCAATGCAATTGATGCGACCAGCCTTTATCTGAAATATGAATTCTGCGCCTGAAGCCAGAGCTGGGTGCTCAGCCAAAATCGCAGGCAACGTATCAACATCCGCGTGCTCGGCAAGGGATAAGGCTTCGGGCACCAGCAGTTTGGTCACGAAACCAACCCCGCTGGGAGTCCGAACAATGACTCTCGCCACCGCAAGCTGTGCCGCGAATTCTGTGGCTCTTGGGTGCCCGCTAATGGCTGCCTCTAAAACGGCTCGCTCTAACCCGGTTAACTCTGCTGAGATCTGACTTTCATCTATCATTTATCGGCCTCTATTGATTAAGGAACCTCTGATTAATTCTGGGCGAGCGGCTATGAGATTCGAAACGGTCTCCGGCAAGGCGCGGATCGCAGCTAATAGCTGG
>PVMK01121795.1_pt1 | contig 44088 bp, 41 predicted proteins | sample 1853481 | NCBI WGS metagenome assembly PVMK01 (sample SAMN08533507, study PRJNA380276) | Marine sediment metagenome, whole genome shotgun sequencing project.
GGCGGCTCGGCAGCCGGATGCCGCGGCCATTATCTGCCCGTGGGGGCGGCGTGGGGGTCGGCTCACCTACCACCAACTCGAGGAGCGATCGAGCGCCATTGCCCGCGGCCTCGAAGCGATCGGCATCACCCGCGGCGTTCGCGTGGTGCTCATGGTGCCGCCGGGGCTCGATCTCTTCGCGCTGGTCTTCGCGCTCTTCAAGACCGGCGCGATTCCGGTCCTGGTGGATCCCGGCATCGGTCTCCGACATCTCAAGGCGTGTCTCGGGAATGCGGAGCCCGAGGCCTTTATAGGGGTGCCGAAGGCGCACGCGGCACGGGTGATCCTGGGGTGGGGGAGGGCGACCCTACGGACCACGGTCACCGCTGGGCCGAGGCTCTTCTGGGGCGGGCACACTCTGGCGCAGGTGGAGAGGCGGGGCGCGTCGGCTCCGTCCCGTGGTTTTCCACCCACCTCAGCCGACGACTCTGCGGCCATCGTCTTCACCTCGGGCAGCACCGGACCGCCAAAGGGCGTGATTTACAGACACGGCAACTTCATCGCCCAGGTGAATGCCATTCGCGACGCGTATGGGATCAAACCTGGCGAGGTTAACCTGCCGACCTTTCCTCTCTTTGCGCTCTTCGATCCCGCACTGGGAATGACCACGGTCGTGCCGGATATGGATCCGACCCATCCGGCGAAGGTCGACCCGCGAAAGATCGTCGATCCGATCAACGAGTACGACGTGACGACGATGTTCGGGTCGCCGGCCCTGCTCGACACCGTCGGACGTTGGGGCGAGGAGCACGGCGTCAAGCTGCCCTCGCTACGGCGGGTGATTTCGGCCGGCGCGCCGGTTTCGCCGAAGGTGATCGAACGCTTCCAGGCGATGCTCACCGGCGACGCCGCGATTCACACGCCTTACGGAGCGACCGAGGCGTTGCCCGTGGCCACGATCTCGAGTCACGAGATCCTGTCGGAAACTCGGCATGCCACCGACCGCGGCGCCGGCACCTGCGTCGGGCGGCCGGTCGATTCCATCGAGGCCGCGGTGATCCGCATCGACGACGAACCGATTTCCTCATGGAGAGAAGACCTGAAGATCGATGACGGAGAGGTGGGCGAGATCGTGGTCAAGGGGCCGCAGGTCAGCCGGGCATACTTCAACGCGCCCGAGCACGACCGGCTGGCGAAGATCACGGACGGTGAGGCCATCCGCCACCGCATGGGTGACCTCGGATACCTCGACGTTCGCGGAAGGCTGTGGTTCTGCGGGCGCAAGACCCACCGCGTCCAGTGTCCTGATGGGACGCTCTACACCGTGCCGTGCGAGTCGGTTTTCAACACTCACCCGGACGTCTACCGGACGGCGTTGGTGGGTGTGGGCGTGACGGGCGCACAACGTCCGGTGCTGTGCGTCGAGCTCGAACCGGGCGTGAGCCCCTCCGAAGAGGCGCGCATCCGGGAGGAGCTGCTCGCGCTCGGTGGTGGCTTCGAGCACACGAAGACCATCCGTACGGTGCTCTTTCATAACGGTTTTCCGGTCGACATCCGGCACAACGCCAAGATCGGACGTACCGCGCTCGCGTCCTGGGCAGCGCCACGGATTTCGGGATGAGGGCTCTCGTCACCGGTGGTGGCGGTTTTCTCGGCGGCGCCCTCGTGCGGCAGCTCGTCAACCGGGGCTGGACGGTCCGAACGCTTCAGCGGGGAAGCTACGAAGGACTGGAGGCTCTCGGACTCGAACAGATCGGTGGCGACATCGCCGACTCCACGGTCGTCGATTACGCGGTGACGCGGTGCGACATCGTATTTCACGTTGCTGCACGGGTCGAGATGTGGGGTCCGATAGAGCCCTTCTACCGTACCAACGTGGTCGGCACCGAGAACGTCCTCGCCGCGATGCGGCGGCACAGGGTGCGGCGACTGGTGTTTACGAGCTCGCCGAGCGTGGTCCACAGCCGCGACGGTCTCGAGGGGGTGGACGAGTCGGTCCCGTACCCCGACCACTACGGGGCAGCCTATCCGGAGACCAAGGCGATGGCCGAGATGGCGGTGCTGGCTGCCAACGGACCCGAGCTAGCCACGGTCGCCCTGAGACCGCATTTGATCTGGGGCCCCGGGGACACCAACCTCGTGCCCCAGCTTCTTTCTCGCGCGCGAGCCGGCGAGCTGCGATTCGTCGGAGATGGTTCGAATCTCGTTGACACCATCTACATCGACAACGCGGCCGGCGCCCATCTCCTGGCCGCTGACAACCTCGAACCGGGTGCCGCCTGCGCCGGCAAGGCCTACTTCATCTCCAACGGCGACCCATGGCCGCTCAAAAAGATTGTCAACGGCATCCTCGCGGCGGGAGGGCTGCCGCCCGCAGAGGGGACTGTGCCGCTCAGGGTCGCATTGGTAGCGGGTGCGGTTTTCGAATACCTCTATCGTATCTTTCCGACCGGGGGGGGGCCCCGGATGACCCCATTTGTCGCCCGCAACTTCGCTACCCCTCACTGGTTCGACATCTCGGCGGCCCGGCGCGATCTCGGGTACGAGCCCGAGGTTTCCATTGAGGAAGGCCTACGGCGGTTGGCGGTCTCGATCCGGGAGGCGGACGTAGCGGGCTGACGGGGAATTCGTTGCGCATTTGAGTAGGTCTTCAGACGGAGGAAATCCGGCCACAACCAGTCTCTGAAGTGATATTCTTCCTTCCGCGCGTTTGACTCGTGCAATTTTTCACACGCCCGGCAGGCGATGAGCGATCGAAGCTCACGCTCTCGTCGGCGGCAACAAAGGAGGATCGTGATGCTCAAAAAAATCGGTCTCATCGGCGGCGGGTACATCGGCGGAGTCCTGGCTCAGGAAATTGCCGAGCGGCGGCTGGCCCGCGAGGTCGGCCTGACGGATCCGGCGCCCTTCGTCAACCCGGATGATCCACCGGAGCGGCAGGAGGTTGCCGGCAAACAGTCGGTTGCCAAGGGCAAGTGTCTGGACATCTCGGAGGGGCTGCCGACAATCCGCTCAGACGTGCGCTGCGTGGGTTCAAAGGACTACTCGGCTCTGGCCGGCGCCGACCTCGTCATCAACACCGCCGGCGTGCCCCGGAAAGCCCGCCCGGACGGTACATTCCCGACCCGTGAGGAGCTGCTGACCATCAACCTCAAGGTCACCAAGCAGGTGGCGCAGGGAATCAAGGAACAGTGCCCGGACGCCATGATCATCTCGGTCGCCAACCCCCTGGATGCCATCGTCTACACCCTCGACAAGGCGCTGGCGCCCCCAAAAAACAAGTTGGTGGGGATGGCCGGACAACTCGACTCCGGACGCTACTGTGCCTTCGTAGCCGAGGCCGCCAACGTATCGGTCGAGAGCGTCAGCGCGATTGTGCTCGGAGGCCATGGAGACACCATGGTGCCGGTGCGCTCGAGCTGCCTCATCGGCGGCGTGCCAGTCACGAAGTTCCTCGACGAGGAAACCCTGTCAGCCATCGAGGCCCGCACCCGCAAGGCCGGAGGTGAGGTGGTCGGCCTTCTCGGCTTCGGTTCCGCCTTCGTGTCGCCTGCCTGGGCCGCCCTGGAGATGGCCGAGGCGATCATTTTCGACAAGCGCAAAATCATTCCGGTCTGCGCCAAGCTCGAGGGCGAGTACGGCGTCAACGGTCTCTTCGTCGGCGTGCCGGCCATCCTCGGCGCCAACGGCGTTGAAGAGGTCATCGAGATCGACTTGACCGACGCGGAGAAGGAGGCCTTCGCCAACTCGATCAAGGCCGTCAGCAAGACCTGCGGCGAGGCCGATGAGATGCTCGGCAGTCTCTGATAGTTCCACTTTGGTTCCAATCGCCCCCTGCCCGGCAGGGGGCTTTTTCTATCCCAAAACGTTCTAACCCGCACTTCTCACCGGGTGTCTACTACGGACGGCGAATCACTACGTTCCGCTGTGCTTGTCGCAAATCGTGCTCCTCGACGTAGCGCTACTACGACTGCGTCGCCCGATTCGCGACAAACCCAGTGGTACTTGCGCTTCGCCGCCCTCGCTACGAAAACCGGTGAGAAGAGCGGGCTAACGTTCTAACGATGAAACGTTTAACGTTGTGGAGAGGAGATGAATGCGCTAGAATCTACAGCGTTCTATCGAGAGGAGGTCATGGGTGGGGCAGATCCGACGGATTGCCGTCAACACCGGTGGAGGCGACGCGCCCGGGCTCAACGCGGTGATCCGCTCGATCGTTCTTTCTTCCTTGCGGCGAGGCTGGGAGGTGTTGGGGATTCGCAAGGGCTACGAGGGGCTCTTCGACACCACCAAAATCATCCAGCTCGATCGCGACTCGGTTCGTGGGATCACCCACCTCGGCGGCACCATACTCGGCACTACCAACCGCAACAGCCCCTTCGAGTACCCAGTGCAACTGCCGGGTGAAGAGTTGAAGCTGGTGGATCGATCGGATGACGTGGTGGAGAATTTCCGCCGGCTCAAGATCGACGCCCTCATCGCCATCGGTGGCGACGGCTCGATGCGCATTGCCAGCCGCCTTGTCGAGAAGGGCATGCCGATCGTCGGCGTGCCCAAGACCATCGACAACGACCTCTCCGGCACCGTCGTCACCTTTGGATTCGACACCGCGGTCACGGTTGCGACCGAGGCCATCGACCGGCTTCACTCGACCGCCGAGGCCCACGAGCGAGTATTCGTGGTCGAGGTGATGGGTCGCTACGCCGGCTGGATCGCACTCCACTCCGGGGTTTCCTCGACGGCCGACGTGGTGCTCATCCCGGAAATTCCCTACCAGATCGAGTCCGTATGCGACAAGATCATGGACCGTGAAGCGCGAGGCCGCCGCTTCGCTATTGTCGTTGTCGCCGAGGGCGCGCGGCCGGTTGATGGGGATTTGGTGGCCACAGACCAGGGCGCCGGTCGCGAGGTTCTCCTGGGCGGCATCGCCGAACGGGTGGCCCGCGATATCCAGGAGCGGACAGGCAAGGAAACCCGGACCGTGGTTCTCGGTCACCTCCAACGCGGCGGCGGGCCTACCACCTTCGACCGCCTGCTTGCCCTGCGTTTCGGAGCGGCCGCGGTACGGATGGTGGCGGAGGGGACGACGAACGTGATGGTTGCGCTGGACCCGCCCACGGTTCGCGCGGTACCGCTCGAGGTCGCGACCGAGAGAATGAAAACGGTTCCCCTGGACTGCGACACCATGCTCACCGCGCGCGACCTCGGCATCTGTTTCGGCGACGGCACCCAGGACAGATAGGGAAAATGGTGGAGCAATGATCGTCTCCGCATGGCACGATGGACACGGTTCCTACGGACTGAGGGTCCTCGAGGCTGAGGTAAGTCTTAACTTCAGACCGGAGTGGGAGACGGTCAGTATTTACCTACCCGACGAGAAGGAGGCGGCGCTGGCGCCGTTGACCGCAAGCTTCTGGGCCGGTTCGCCGGAGCTGAGATCACCGCGGATCAAAGCGTTCTTCATGCGCAACGGGATGGTTCCCTGGGAGAGGCAGCGCCCTCCCTGCTTCGAGCTCGTGCCTCTGGGGGAGGGCGTGTTCCGCCTCGAGTGGATCGTCAAACCCACCGGCCAACCGAGCCTGCCCCTCGACTAACGTTCAAACGTGTGAACGTTTAACGTTTCAACGTTTGTGAGGGGGACCGGGACGACGGTGCGGGGGTCGCCGCTCCGGCGGTCTATGACCGAGGCGTACATTGCCAGCGGTGCGTCGATTTTAACCCGAACCAGGAAGCTCTCGACCGTGCCGCAGGGCGAGCCTTCATCGTCCACGGGGCTGAGCCGGAACTGGTGCCAGCTGTTGGCAGGAACCAGCACCCGGTGGGGGAGGAAGACCTCGCGCCCGTTGATCTTCACCGCCCGGTCGCCCTCGTGGGGGATGTCGAGCACTACCTTTACCGGATCGGCGCCCGGGTTAGCGAAACCGACGAACGTGTCGAAGGCGGGCTCGCCGCACGGGTTGCGGCTCCACATGAGGGCCGGGAGGAGGTGGATGCCAGCCGCTGGAAGGCGTTCGATCGGGATCGCCTCGAATGCCTCGCCGCGGCCCGAGAGCACCGCCGCAGCGCCCTGATCCTCGTCGCCGCCGAGGTTGACCAGCCGGCTGGTGACGTGCACGGGGCCGTCGGCCCTGAGGACCAACCCCCCACGAGCGCTCTCGGCGCAACCGAGGTCGGTTGCAAGACCGTTGGCAGTCCAAACCGTCGCCGATTGGGGCGGCACCACGCGGGTCGGAGGCATGAAGAGATCGCACGGCGTGGGCTTGCTGATGTTCCCCGGGAGGAAACGGGCAAGCTCGACCAGCACCGGTTGCTCACCGGGATTGGTGAGATAGATCTCCGAGCTCCAAAGGCTGCCCGAACGTCCCTCGAGATTGTGCGCGAAGACCGGCAGCACGAGCTCGCTCGCCATGCACGGCATAGCGACAAGCAGCAATAGTGCGACCGGAAGAATTGAACGATGACACATTTCGGCAAGCCCTTCAGCGGGATCTCTCCCAACCACCTATTGTATACGTTGCCCGGGTAGGGTGCGTTTGAATTTCAACTGAGATCGGTGAGAATTACCTGGAGGGAGGCGATGATGATTCTGCACGCCGGCGCCATCGCACCGGTGCCGACCCCGCTCGACGGCAATCTTCAATTCGATCCGGTCGCTCAGAAGGCGCATCTGAGTTGGCTCGCCTCTGAGGGGCTTGACGGCGTTCTGGTGCTGGGCACAAACGGCGAGTTTCCTTCGTTTTCTCTCGCCGAACGTATCGCGGTGGCGGAGACCGCAGCAGCGGCAGCCGCCGGAATGCATTTGATTCTAGGCGTCGGATCGTGCGCCCTTCCGGAAGTACAGACCATGCTCGATGTCGCCGCCCGGTGCGGGTACGAAGCGGTTCTCTGCCCGCCGCCCTTCTACTTCCGGGGCGCACCGGCTGGCGGTCTGGCCGCGTTTTTCCGTGAGGTCCTCGATACCTCGTCGGTGCCGGTTTTGCTCTACCATATTCCGCAGGTGACCGGCATGCCGATCTCGGAGGAGATCCTCGACCTCCTCGAAGGGCACGAACGCCTGGTGGGCGTCAAGGACAGCTCCGGAAATCCCGACGAGTTGGCGCGTCTGTGCGGGCGTTTCCACGATCGAGCGTACATCGTCGGCTCCGATCGTCTCGTGACCGCCTGCCTGGCGGCCGGAGGACGCGGCAGCATCACTGCTGCTTCAAACGTGGTTCCTCGGCTGGTGCGCGCGGTTCATCGGGGGGAGGCAGCTCAGTGTGAACTCGATGCGCTTCGGGAGTTGCTCGAAGATTCCGGCCTCGGACCGTCGGTGAAGGCCATCCTCCGCCGCGCCGGGCTGGGTGAATTCGCGACACGGCCGCCACTGCTGGGGCTCGATCCCTCCAATGAAGAAGCCCTGTGGAAGGCCTACTGCCGCCTCGTCCCGGATGAGCATCGACCGAGAACGATAGAACGTTAAACGTTTGAACGTTCCGCCCACCCACCCACTCTTTCTGAACCGCAAAGACGCAAAGCACGCAAAGAGGTTTTCTTTGGTTTTCGAAACTAGGAGAGCCCTTTGCGACGTCTTTGCGATCTTCGCGCTCTTGGCGGTTCAGACTGGTTGTGCCGAAAATCCGAAATCCGAAATCCGAAATCTACGAATGCAAGGCTCGCTTGTCCACCGCCAGCGCGGCCTCGCGGACGACCTCGGAGAGAGTGGGGTGGGCGTGGCAGGTGCGGGCGAGGTCCTCGGCCGAGGCTGAGAACTCCATCGCCAGCGCCGCCTCGGCGATGAGCTCCGAGACCCGCGGCCCAACCATGTGGACGCCGAGGATGCGGTCGGTTTCCTTGTCAGCCAGGATCTTGACCATCCCGGTTTCCTGGCCGAGGCTCTTGGCACGACCGTTGGCGCGGAACTGGAAGCGGCCGGTGTTGAATTTTAGGCCGGCCTCCTTGAGCTCCTTTTCAGTGCGCCCGACCATGGCCAACTCGGGCTCGGTGTAGACCACGTTGGGAATAACCTCGTAATTGACGTGCCCCGGTAACCCTGCGAGCTGCTCGGCGAGCGCGACGCCCTCGTCTTCGGCCTTGTGGGCGAGCATCGGACCGCGCACCAGATCGCCGATGGCGTAGACGCCGTCCACGCTGGTGCGGAAATGTCCGTCGACGGCTACACGGCCCTGCTCGTCAAGGCCGATCCCGAGGTTTTCGAGACCGGTACCGGAGGTATTGGGCCGGCGGCCCACCGCCACCAGAACCTTGTCGCAGCTGATCTCCTCGGTCTCTCCCTTCGCATTCTCGATCGTCAGCTTGACGCTCTTCTTGAGGACCTTGCCGGCGGTGACCCGGGTTTCCATGTGAAAGACCATCCCCTGATCGGCCAACGCCCGTTGCAGCGCCTTGGCCATCTGCCGGTCGGCGAAGGGGGTGATCGTGGGCAGCATCTCGACCACCGTCACCTCGGCGCCGAGACGGCGCCAGACGCTTCCGAGCTCGAGCCCGACCGCACCGGCGCCGATCACAACCAGGCGTTTCGGTACGGTTGGAAAATTCAGGGCCTCGGTCGACGAGACCACGCGCTCGCCGTCGAAGGGAAGGAAGGGGAGCTCGACAGCCTCCGAGCCCATGGCGAGACAGATGCTCTTGGCGTCGATCTCGGTGTTGCCGCCTTCGCCGGCCACCACGACCTTGCCCGGCGCTTTTAGCGTGCCGCGTCCGTTGAACACCGTCACCTTGTTTTTCTTCATCAGCATGGCGACACCATCGGTCAGCTCCTTGACCAGAGCCGACTTGCGCGTGAGCATGGTCTCGAGGTCCAGACCCACCTCGGCGAGGACGATGCCGTGCGCGGCCGCCTGTTCGCGGGCGGCCTCGTAGAGATCCGAGGACTCGAGCAGAGCCTTCGAGGGGATGCAGCCGACGTTGAGGCAGGTGCCGCCGAGGGCGCGGCGCTTCTCGACGAGCGCGGTCCTGAGACCGAGTTGGGCGGCGCGGATGGCGCAGACATAGCCGCCGGGCCCGGCGCCGATGATGACGAGGTCGAAAATATCCGCCATTCAAATCTCCAACAAAAGACGGTCGGGGTCGTCGATGCATTCGACAATCCGTTTGAGGAAGGTCACGGCCTGGCTGCCGTCGATGATCCTGTGGTCGTAGGACACGGCGAGGTACATCATCGGTCGGATGACGATCTCGTCGTCGACCACGACCGGGCGCTTTTTAATCGCGTGCATGCCGAGGATGGCGCTGCCCGGCGGGTTGAGGATCGGCGTCGACTGAAGTGACCCGAAGACCCCGCCGTTGGAGATGGTGAAGACCGCGCCCGAGAGATCCGAAAGCTCGAGCCGGCGCTCCTGCGCGCGGGAGGCGAGATCGGCGATGCTGGCCTCGACCCCGGCCATCGACAGGCGGTCGGCGTCGCGAACTACCGGCACCACCAGTCCCTTGTCGCTGCTGACCGCGATCCCGATGTCGTAGTAGTGGTTGGTGACGATCTCGTCGCCCTCGATGTAGGCGTTGACCGCGGGCACCGTCTTGAGCGCCTCGACCGTCGCCTTGACGAAGAACGACATAAAGCCGAGGCCGACATCGTAGCGCTTCTTGAACGACTCCTTGTACTGAGAACGCAGCGCCATCACCCGGCTCATGTCGGCCTCGTTGAACGTGGTGAGGATGGCAGCCGTCTGCTGGACCTCGACCAGTCTCTCGGCGAGGCGCTGTCGTAGCCTCGACATCGGCGCTCGGGTCTGCCGTTGGTCGGGCAGCGCCACCGGCTGCGGTCGGGGACGAGCGGGCTCGGCGGCTGGGGCGGGAACCGGCTTTGCCTCGACCGGGTGGGGCGTCGGGTCGGCGGCCACGGCCGCTCCTGCGTCGAGGTGACGGATGACGTCGCCCTTGAGGATTCGGCCGCCTTTGCCGGTGCCATCGATGGCGGCCGGGTCGAGCCGGTGCTCGAGAACAAGCCGCTTGACGGCAGGGGAGAGCCCCGCGACGTCGGGTGCGGCCGGTTCAGGGGCCGTCGGCTCCGGTGCGGGCGTGGGCTCCGGCGTCGTCGTCGCCGGCTTTTCGTCCGCGTCGGCCGGGGCAGTCACACCGGTGTCGATGGTGGCAACCACCTGGCCCACCTGTACTGTCTCGCCCTCGGCGACCAGGATGTGCAATCGGCCGGCCTGCTCGGCGTTGATGTTCATTGTGATCTTGTCGGTCTCGAGCACCAGCAGCGGGTCCTCGATCGCGACCACGGCCCCGTCGGGCTGCGACCACTCGGCGAGGAAGCCCTCGGTGATGGATTCTCCGACCTCGGGGATTATGACTTCAAATGCCATCCTGGCGTGCTCCTTGCTTTTTATTCGCCGTTAGTCCGACGAGAATACGAGAGCCTCACGGACCAGTTCGGCCTGCTGCTCCTTGTGGATCGCCATTGAACCGGTCGCCGGGCTGGCGCTCGGCTCACGTCCCACATAACGGATGGGGTGATTCGGAAAGAGCTCCAGCAGCCGGGGCATCATAAAGGCCCATCCGCCCCGGTTCCGGGTCTCCTCTTGTGCCCACACGATGTCGGTGGCGCCACGGTACGGGGCCACGACGCGCTGGAAGAGCTCAGTGTTGAAGGGGTAGAACTGCTCCACCCGGACGATGGCCACGTCGTCGATGCCCCTCTCCTCGCGGCCGGCGAGGAGATCGTAGAAGACCTTGCCGCTGCACAGGACGAGGCGCTTGGGGTTGTCAGGCGCGAGCGGATCGTCGAGGATCTCCTGAAACCTCCCGGTCACGAAGTCCGCAATCGGCGACACGGCCTCCTTGTGGCGAAGCAGGCTCTTTGGCGCCATGATAATCAGCGGCCGCCTGAAGTTTGCCTTGATCTGTCGCCTGAGCGCGTGAAAGAGCTGGGCGGGTGTGGTCAGGTTGCACACCTGCATGTTGTCTTCGGCGCAGGCCATCAGATAGCGCTCGAGGTACGCGTTGGAATGCTCCGGTCCCTGGCCTTCATAACCGTGCGGGAGGAGCATGACCAGACCGCTCACCCGGTGCCATTTGTCATACGCGGCGGCTATGAACTGGTCGATGATGACCTGAGCACCGTTGGCGAAGTCACCGAACTGGGCCTCCCAGATGACCAGCATGTTGGGCTCGACCAGCGAATAGCCGTAGTCGAATCCGAGGACAGCAGCTTCGGAGAGCATGCTGTTGTAGACGCAAAACCGAGCCTGGCCGGGCGCGATGTGGTTGAGCGGGATATAGATCTCCTGGCTCTTCGTGTCGACCCACGCGGCGTGACGGTGGGAGAAGGTGCCGCGCATGCTGTCCTGGCCGCTGAGGCGGACCGGGGTCCCCTCAATCAGCAGGGTGCCGAAGGCCAGCAGCTCACCAAGCGCCCAGTCGGCCGTGCCCTTCTCCTCGACGGCCTGCATCTGCGCCGGGAGCCGCCGCCCGACCTTGCGGTTGAGCTTGAAACCGTCGGGAACTGTGGTCAATGCCGTGGCGACCTTGAGCAACTCGTCGAACTTCACTCCGGTCTCGGTGCAGTCGAAGCAGTGCTCGTGGTCGAATTCGCTCCATATACCGGCGAAGGCGTGGCCGTCATTCTCCTCGAGGATGCAGGCCTCCTTGACGCCCTTGAAGGCCTCGAGGAGCCTGCCCTGGAGGGAGTTGGTGAGATCCTCGCTCTCTTCCAGCGTGATGTCGTGGGCGGCCTCCAGCTCGAGCTGGTAGATGGCGCGGGTCGACGGCCGGTTCTGGATCTTCTGGTACATCAGCGGCTGGGTGAAGGCGGGCTCGTCGCCCTCGTTGTGTCCGTGCTTGCGGTAACAGACCATGTCGACCACCACGTCGCGATGGAACTCCTGCCGAAACCTGAGAGCGAGATCCACGACGTGCACCACAGCCTCGGGGTCGTCGCCGTTGACGTGGAAAATCGGCGCCTCGACCATCTTGGCGACGTCGGTTGGATAGCGGGTCGAACGAGACTCGCCGGGGAGGGTGGTGAAACCGATTTGGTTGTTGACCACGATGTGAAGGGTGCCGCCGGTCGCGTAGCCCTTGAGTTGGGAGAGGTTCAGGGTTTCGGTGACCAGACCCTGACCGGCGAAGGCGGCGTCGCCGTGAATCAGCAACGGCAACACCTCTGTCCTCTCCGCGGTATCGTCGCGACGTCGCTGTTTGGCGCGGGTTCGGCCCTCGACCACCGGGTTGACGGCCTCCAGATGGCTGGGGTTGGCGGTCAGGCTAATGTGGATCTCGGTTCCCGTTGAGCTGACGTAATCAGAGCTGAAACCGCGGTGGTACTTGACGTCGCCGTCGCCTCCGTAGGGGTCGGGGCGGATGTTGTCCTCGAACTCGTGGAAGATCATCGAGTAGGGCTTTTGGAAGATGTTGGCGAGGACGTTGAGGCGGCCGCGGTGGGCCATACCCATCACGACCTCCTCGGCCCCGGTCTCGGCAGCGGTCTCCATGAACTGGTGGATGGCGGGAATCAACGACTCGGCACCCTCGAGCGAGAACCGTTTCTGACCCTGGTAGCGGCCGTGGGTGAAGCTCTCGAAGAGCTCAGCGTCCATGAGCTGAGCGAGGATGCGGTGTTTCTTGTCGCGGCTGATCTCGGGCCGGTTTCGGATCGGTTCCATCTCGCTCTGCAGCCACCGCCGGATGGCCATGTCCTGGATGTGCAGGTACTCGACGCTGACGGTGCGGCAGTAGGTGTCCCTGAGGACCGAGATGATCTCGCGGAGGGTGGCGCGGCCGGGGCCGCCAAGGTGGCCGGTCTCGAAGACGTCGTCGAGGTTCTCCTCGCCGAGGCCAAAGGTCTCCAACTCGAGCAGGGGGTGGGTCTCGAGGTTGTCGCCGAGTGGGTCGAGGTCGGCGATCAGGTGGCCCAGGTTGCGAAAGGCGAAGATGAGGCTGGCAACCTTTGACTGGTCGGCGGCGCGTTCGGACGCGACCTCGCCGGTGGGGCTGTAGGCGAGGTCGAAGCCGGCGAAGAAGAGCCGCCACTCGTCGCTTAAAGAGGCGGGATCCCGCTGCCATTGCTCGTATTGCTCCTCCACATAGTCGGAGCTGGCGGCAAGGGCCAGGTTCTCGGGTGGTTGTTTATCCCGCATACCTCAGGGCCTTTCTTCTGCGGCTACGAACGCGTCGTCTGCTCTGATCCTACGATGAGTGATTCTCACCGACGATCTGCACCAAGCTCTTGCGCTCTGGCCACTTCCAAAAATGCTCCACATACCAATGGGTATGCGTCCGCTTTTCGCAAGCACCAGAGCATCAAGAGCTTGGCACATCTCATCCGGTAGAACCGCTCATCTTAGGTGACACCGGCCTCGGAAACGGCGGCGTACTCCGGCAGCCCCCTAAGATCTTCGATCGAAAGGCCTTGCTCGAGCTCCACGGTCACCTCGTCGTCGTCGAGGAGTTCCACGCCCGGCAACAATGCTGATACCCGCGCGCCGATTCCCGGTTGTACGCCGGAGAGGTCAAGGGTTACCCGCTGCGAGGGTTTTTGCTCACCGTCCGGACCATAGACCTGTACCAGGACTGTAAGGTGTTCGAGAGCCACACCGCCTTGATTCGCCACCTGCAGATCGACCAGCAGGGACGGTTCGCCCTCCTCGCCGTACAGCGTCTTGGCGGCCACCGGGTAGATCTCGTGGTTGTATCGGAGCTGCGCGAGCCGTTGTTCGGGGGTGACTTTTTCACCGCAGCCCGGTAGCAGGATGACCGCCGCCAGCGTGAGGATCGAGAACATCTTTGGGTGTCGATTATTCATCGTCTTTCCCCCTTGGCGGAGTTTAGCACCGAGCAGCCACGTTCCGGGTAGGGATTCCCGACTTGGAGGAGGGACGTTTTTCGAGACGCTACCGCGAGAGGATGCCAGGCACGCCGATTCGCGGCGAATCGGGATGCCAGGCACCTCCGGTGAACGCGAACCGTTTCCCAAAGCGATTCCGAAAATTCGAAATTCGAAATTCGAAATTCGAAATTTCTCGTTATTCCTCGGGACAGAACAGTGCGAGCACCTTGCGAACGTAGTCCCTTGTTTCCTTGTACGGCGGGATCCCGTCATACCGTTCGACGGTCGTGGCGCCGGCGTTGTAGGCGGCGAGGGCGAGGGGCAAAGACTCGAATCGGTCGAGCATCGTCCGCAGGTGCTCGGTGCCGCCACGGAGGTTTTCGGTGGGGTCGAAGACGTCATCGACCCCATGGTCGGCTGCCGCCGCGGGCATCAGCTGCATCAAACCGGCGGCGCCCGCGCGTGACATCGCCTGCGGGTCGAACGCAGACTCGGTCTGGATCACCACCGCCACCAGCCACGGGTGGAGATCGGCGGCACGCGCGGCGATGGTGACGGATTCCTGAAACGGCAGGTCTCGAGGCAAGGGCTGGTTACTCCAGACGTATGGGCAGTCAGCATTTTCGAACCCGTCGCTGGTGTCGTCCTCCACCTCGTCGGCGATGACCCGGTCGATCCGCAGCGCCGGCACCCGGAGGGTTCCTCCGCCCTTGAGGTCGAGGACGATCTCGGAGCCCTCGAGCCTCGCATCGGCGACCTTGAGGACGCGACCGTCGACGAAGACCGCCAGCTTTGCCGCTGCCGGCGCGGACCACAACATAGCCCCAATCAGAAAGATCGCAGCGGCGAAGATTTCGAATTTCGAATTTCGAATTTCGAAATTACATCCCTCCGCCCCATCTCGGGGGTGTGGCCGAGAAGTTCGAAATTCGAAATTCGAAATTCGAAATTTCATGCGCGCGGGTGTTTTTCGTCGTAAAGCCGGCGCATGCGCTCGCGCGCGACGTGGGTGTAGATCTCGGTCGTGGTCAGCGAGGCGTGGCCGAGCATCATTTGAACCGATCGCAGGTCGGCGCCGTTCTCCACCAGATGGGTGGCGAATGAGTGGCGAATGATGTGCGGGCTGACCTGAGAGCTGATCCCCGCGTTGGCCGCATGGCCGCGGAGGATCTTCCAAAATCCCTGGCGGGTGAGAGGGCCGCCGCGGTGGTTGAGGAAGAGCTGTGGGAGGCGGCGCTGGTTGAGCTTGGAGCGGGCGTGTTCCAGGTAGTCGTCGATCGACGAGATGGCGCTGCGGCCGAGGGGAACCAGACGTTCCTTGCGGCCCTTGCCGATCACCCGGACGAATCCGGGATCGAGGCGCACCCGATCACGTGTGAGCCCAACCAGCTCGGATACGCGAAGACCTGTTGCGTAAAGGGTCTCCAACATGGCGAGATCGCGCAGGCCGAGGGTCGTCGAGGTGTCGGGTGCGGCAAGCAGGGCCTCGATCTCGTCCGATGAAAGGGCGTGCGGCACCGTCTGCCAGAGGCTCGGCGAGCGGAGGTTGGCTGTCGGGTCGGCGGACAGGACCTCGGTTCGGACGAGGAAGCGGAAGAAGCCGCGCAGGGTGGAGAGGGCCCGTGCGGCCGACCGCGGCGACAGGCCCCCGTCCCGGCGCGCGCCCAGGTAGTTCCTTAGGGCCGCCCTTTCGACCCCGTCAAGCTGGAGACTCTGGCCGACGAGCCAGGCGTTGAACTGGGTGAGGTCGCGGTGGTAGGCCTCGACGGTCCGCGGGCTCAGATTGCGCTCCACCGCAAGATGGGCGAGGAACTCGTGGATGTGATGCTCCGTCGAACGCTCCATACCCGTATCGTACCCTTCCCCACCGCCCACCCGCCCGCCCTCAGGAATCCACAACGTGGGCGATGACGCCCCCGTCGCAGATTCCTGAGGTGTGGGAATGGTTTCCGTGCTTTTTTGGCTGCAACAACCTATAATATAGGTAATCCAGTTATCTGGAGGTGGAAGGCGAAGCCTTCGGGGCCCTTCGGGGCCTTTTTCATTTGGTGACTCAAGGAAGCCACTTACAGCCCCACCCGTCGAGCGTGCCACTTGGGCTCCGCAAGAATTTGCAGTCAACGAGGATTTGCGCGATCTGAGCGCCGAAGGTCCGTGGCTGTGCGGATTTTTGGCGGCGACAGAGGATGTACTTGAAACTCGGGTGGGCGATGAGATCCGCGAGCTGGAGACCGGCGATGTTGTTAGCCTTGGTTTTTACCTTGAGCTGCCGGCTGGTGAGGCGGGCGGCAAACTGGTTTGCCGGTATGTATCGAGTACCCTCGAGCCAGATTCGGTTGAAGGAATCCTTCAGCCTGCCATCCTCACGGCCACCACGAGACTCTGCCATGACGTCGCCGACCGCGCCCTTCCTCTCAAGCCACAGTACGTATCGCTCGAGCAGCACTTCTTGGCAATAATGGTACGGGTCATAGTGCCACACTTTGTAACGCTGCAGATGCTCGTGCTTATCAATGACAACCGTGATGACCGTGTAGTCGAATACTTGCATCAGGCCGAGTAAATTGTCGTTGAACGCCGTTTCGGTATCCGGGTCGTTTAGCTCGTGAAATGGGTGACGTCTATTTACGAGCTCTTTTCGGTGAAAGATGAGCGGTTCGTCCACGTGGGTCTTGAAGTACCGGCGCTTTAGCTCTTCGAACCGTGGTGCGACGACGCTGTCAACGTGATGGAGCTCAATTATCACCCCGGAAAGGCTCAAGTAGCGCTCGTTTGAGTGTTGAAGCCTGGCGCCGAGGCCGGGGTTGCCGACCTCGTCTATATAGAGACGGTACTTCATGGCGATATTCTACGCCACGAGGAGACCACGGCGGGTGGGACCTACATCTGGGTGGGCGGTTGAGTGGGTGTTTGGGTGGACCCTGCACCCTGAGCCCGGGTGGCCGGGCGGCAAATTCGAAATTCGAAATTCGAAATCCTGCGGTACCCCGGTAACGACGGTTCGTCATTTCCGTATACTGGTTGATGCGGCTGCGTAGCCGCCCGTATCATAGGAGATTGTATGAACCCTGTGTCCGACACGGTCCTCGAGCGACTGGAGAAGCTGCACTCCTCGATCGTACGGGTGATCCGCGGCAAGGCGGAGATTGTCGACGCTCTTATCGCCGCCCTGTTGGCGCGCGGCCACGTGCTGCTCGAGGACGTTCCCGGCGTCGGCAAGACGACCCTCGCTCAGGCCCTCGCGCGCTCGCTCGATCTCGAGTTTCACCGCATCCAGTTCACCTCCGACACCCTGCCTTCGGACATCATCGGCATCTCGGTCTACCGCCAGAACCAGGGAGAGTTCGAGTTTCTGCCGGGCCCCCTGTTTTCCAACGTGGTGCTGGCCGACGAAATCAACCGCGCCGCCCCGCGCACCCAGTCCGCCCTCCTCGAGGCCATGAGCGAGCAGACGGTAACGGTCGAAAAAACACGCCACCGGTTGGCCGAGCCGTTCTTCGTGGTCGCGACCCAGAACCCGGTGGAGTCCACCGGTACCTACCCGCTGCCCGAATCGCAGCTCGATCGTTTCCTGATGCGGTTGTCGATGGGTTACCCGGGGCACGAGGAAGAGCTCGAGCTGCTGCGGGCCGGCGGCACCGAGCCGGAGCTCGAGCAGCTCGAGCCGGTGCTCGACGCGCGCGAGGTCATTGAGATGCAGGATCTCGTCAAGGAGGTTCATATCTCGGACGCACTGCTCGAGTACCTGCTCGAGGTGGTCGAGGCGACCCGCGACCACCAGGGCCTCGCGCTCGGTGTCTCGACCCGCGGCTGTTTGTCGTGGCAGCGATCGTCCCAGGCCCTGGCGCTGGTGCGTGGGCGGGCCTTTGTGATTCCCGACGATCTCCAGGACACAGCCGAGGCGGTCCTCGCCCATCGTCTGCTGCACGCCGACCCGCTCGTCGGCGACGGCTGAGAGCGAAGCCGCTCCGAGCGCGCGGTCATTCGATCGATCCTCGAGAAGATCCCGGTCCCGCGTTAGGAAGAACTTTGGATTTCGAATTTCGAATTTCGAATTTCGAGTTTCCCAACCACCCCTCCGGTGAGCGTGGGACCCCATTTCTGGCAACGAAAAGGGGGCTTCAAGAGCACGAGCTCACCTCGCGGGGGGTTTCCTCTAGCGAAGAGTGGGCGGGCGAAAATTCGAAATTCGAAATCAGATCTTGAGTCATGAGCCTCACAGGGAGCTTCCCAGGTTTCCGCCTCCGTCTCACCCGCTGGGGTCTCGCCTATTTGGTGGCGAGCGTGATCCTCGGCATGGCGGCGGTGAACACGGGCAACAACGCGTTGATGGCGGTCCTCGGTCTCGCGCTCGGCAGCTACATTGTTTCCGGCTTCTGGTCGCGACAGGTCCTGGGGAATATCGAGGCGACGATCGAGCTCCCGTCCGAGATCTACGCGGGGCGGCCGGCAGTGATAGGGGTGGAGCTCGAGAACACGTCCCGGTTTCTGCCTGCATACGGTCTGGTGGTTCGGGACAGTGACGGCCGCGCCACGATCCACGTGCCGTTGCTGGCCACCTTGGATCGACGGCGGCACTCGATCGAGTTGGTTTTTCCCGATCGCGGTCGTCACGAGCTCGGCGCCTGGCGTCTCGACATCCTCCTTCCTCTAGGGTTCTTCCTCAAGTCGAAAGTTCTGATATTCGACCGCGAGGTGCTTGTTTACCCACGTCTCCTGCCGACGTCCTCGGCATCGGTGCGTCGCGGTGGCGGACGGCGTTCCCCCGACGCCCTCGAGTCACGGGGTCGTGAGGGAGAGGTGACCCAGCTGCGGGACTTCAGAGAGGGTGATGAACTGCGGTCGATGCATTGGAAGCAGACCGCGCGGCAGCAGCGTTTGGTCGTCGTCGAGCGTCAGAGAACTGCCGAAAAGCCGGTTTTCTTCGTTGTCGATCCGCGTCTCGAAGACCCTGCGGACCCAAGGCAGCGCGACCTGTTCGAGCACCTCATCTCGGAGGTCGCCACCGCGGTCGTATTACGGCTGCGGGAGGGTGTGTCGGTGGGAGTCATCATCGGATCCATTGTGGTCCCTCCCGTACGTTCGGCCCGACAGGCGCCGGTGCTGCTGCGGCCTCTGGCGGAGGTCATGCCTCGCGCGTCTTCCGATGCGGCGCCGGCGAACGTCGGCACCGCGCGTACGCAGTTATTCTCGGTAACGGGGGCAAGAGGCTGATGTCGGTGGAGGAATATCGCCGGCTGCTCGGGATTCTCCTGTTGTGGGCGCTGGTTCCTTTCCCGTTTCTCTACATCATCTTGCCGCCGTTCTGGATTGCGACCGCGGCAGTGGGCTTGGTTCTGGCCGTCCGGCCGTCGGTCAACCTTCGCCTTTCGCCGACGGCTCTCAATGTCATTGGTGTCGCCATCTTGGTCGTGGTCGCGGTTGCCGGCGGAATGCGGGTCGGACCGCTGCGCCCGCTGGGGCATCTCCTGCTGCTCCTGACCTCGGTTCGATTGCTCGTGGTAACCGACCGGCGGACCTTCCTTCGCGCCCTGCTGCCGGTTTCCCTGGTGTGGGTGGTCGCCCTGACCTCGTCCACCCATGTGACGGTGGTGGTGTACTTTTGTTTTTCGGCCGTTCTCTGGTGGTGGACGGGGATGCGGATCCATCTCGCGGGGATCGAGGACGGCGTGCGGCGGGTCGGAGAATCACTCCCGCGGCTGCGGCATGTCATCGTCGCGGCGGTCCTCGCGCTGATCCTCTCGATCCCGATCTTCCTCGCGCTGCCCCGGCTGCGTTCGCCGTGGATAGCCGGGCGAGGAGGGGCGAGCAGCGTGACCGGTTTCACGAGCAACGTTGCCCTCTCCGGAGTCGGATCCATCCGGCAGTCCCACGAGGTGGCAATGATCGTGCGCTCGCTATCGGGTGATCCGCTCAGGGCGAGGTGGATGCGGCTGCGCGCCACCGCCCTCGAGCGGGTGACCACCGATTCGTGGTCGGCACTCGGCGCCTATCGGGTCCCCGAATATCGTGATGGGATGGTCTGGCCGCACGGGACGCGGTGGAACCTGGATGGCGCAGTCGAGCTCGAAATCGAGCTCGAACATCCACGGCGGTACCTCTTCCTTCCGGAAGGGGCGGTTGCCGTGTCGTCTCCGGTGGAGGTCCGACTCGATAGCTCGGGAGGGGTTGTGCTCGCTTCCCGGGTTCGGGGTCCTCTGAGATACTCGGTCTGGGTGACACTGGGGCCGGCGCCGCGGGCGACTGATTCTCCTCTCGACCGTCTGCCGCGGTTTGAGCTGCACCCCGAGGTGAGTCGGCTCGCAGCTGAGATCGTCGCCGGTCTCGACACCGACCTGGCGCGGGCGTCTGCGGTGGAAAGCTATCTGCAGCAGAACTATGCCTACTCCATGAGCGGAATGACCCGCCTCCGGTCCGATCCCATCACCTGGTTCCTGCTCAACGAACGCCAGGGCCACTGCGAGTACTTTGCGGGGGCGATGGTGGCCCTTCTGACCGATCTCGGAATCCCGGCTCGCATGGTGGCGGGATACAGCGGTGGAGCGCTCTCCCTCGGCGGTGATGAGGCCGTGGTTCGTGAGGCCAATGCCCACGCCTGGGTCGAAGCCACGGTCGGTGAGGGCGACGGCTGGACCGTCTTCGACCCCACTCCGGAAGCGAGCGTTCCATCGTTGAGCCGGCCCAACAGCGGCGATCAAATCCGCTGGGCCCTCGACTGGGTGCAGTCGGGATGGGATCGGTACGTTCTCACCTTCGGGCTCGGCGAACAGATACAGCTGTGGGTGGCGGCGGCAGACGGATTCAGATCGATCACGAGACGCGCCTCCCCACGCCATCTGCTGTGGGTGGCGGTGTGTGCCATGTTGGTTGGAATTGTGTGGCGGTCGGTGCGTCGCCGGCCGGAGCCTCACCGGCAATGGAAATCAAGGGGCGGTTTTCCGGCTGCAACCGCGGTGGCACGGGCCGCCCGGCTTCTCGAACGGGACGGAGTCACGGTGCCGCCGAGCGCGACTGTACGTTGGATCGCCGACCGGACCAGGGCGCGGTGGCCGGCGGCGGGCGTTCCGGTGGGAGAGCTCGCCTGGCTCGCCGAGCGTGAGCTCTACTCGGGCGAGGGCCGAAACGTAGCTAATCGCCGGGTTGTCCGAACCCTCTGGACGCGAACCAAGAAGGCGATGCGGTGACGCATAGGCAGCTACCGGTTGAACCACAGAGGCACAGAGAAGACACACAGAGCCGCGCACATCGCAAACACGAAGACACAAAGACACGAAGGCATCGCAACGCCACTCATCCACGCAAGGTGCCCGCAGATCACGCAGATAACGCAGATGGCCGTTCTCGAGGCTCGAGCACGTGGCGAGGTCCCGACCGTCGTCGAAAGACGGCCCGGGACCGCTGGGCCAGGCCATCGCTCCGAACGCAAGCGTTCGTCGCGGTGACCCGGCCCAGCGGCCTGCGCTCTCGGAGAGCGCAGACCTCGTCACACCCCTCATCCTCTGTTGTTGGATGGACTGTGGCCCCCTTCCAAACAGGAAGAGGGCGAGGCGGAACCGATGCGCCGTAGGCGCGTCGGTCGGTGGGAAGCTCGGCGACGACGGACGCTTGCGTCCGGAGGCGACGTGCATCCCACCGGCGGTCGGTGATCGTCAGATCGGCGCCCGTTCCGCCGTCAATCTTCGCCACCGCCGCATGAGGTAAGCGACAACCTCTTTGCGTCCTTTGCGCCTTTGCGGTTCAATAACCGGACGTGTGGGCGGTATCGGCTCGCCCAGTGAACAGGGTGACGCCACCCCGGTCACTGCGATGATCTGCGTCTATCTGCATGATCTGTGGGCAATCTGCGCGCGCCGGCTTCGTGTCTTTGTGTCTTCGTGTTTGCGACGTGTGTGGGCTGCTCTGCGCCTCTGCAATTCTTCTCTCTGTGTTCCTTCTCTGTGTCTCTGCGCCTCTGTGGTTCAACAGGTGGGCGTCCAAGAAGACCGGGTTACGCCAGCTCTTCCAGCACTGCCGCCAAGTGCTTGTAAAACTTCTGCACCGACGAGATCTGGACTCGCTCCTCGGGCGAGTGGGCGTTCTCGATCTGGGGTCCAATCGAGGTCACGTCCATATCGGGGATCTTCTCGATCAGAAGCCCGCACTCGAGCCCGGCGTGGATCGCCTTGAGCTCCGCCTCTTCTCCAAACAGGCGCTCATAGACGGCGCCGGTCGTCTTGACGATTGGGGAGTCGGGGTTCGGCTTCCAGCCGGGATAGGCATCGTCGACGTGGACCGAGGCGCCGGCTAGGCGGAAGATCGAGTCGACCTGGCTCCGTACCGCATACAGGGCCGGCATGATCGAGGAGCGATAGGAGACGGTGATCTCGGCGTGGTCGCCCTTGTTGATGACCACTGCGAGGTTGTTGGATGTCTCTACCAGCCCGTCCACCTCCCTCGACATGGAGAGCACGCCGTGCGGCATCCCGTCGAGCACACGCAGCAGCCGATCCCGGGCGTGGACGTTGAGCACCTTGCGTCGCTCGTCGTCATCATCGAGCTCGTCGACGGTCACGGTGAGGTCCGGATCGGAGGCCTTGAACTCCTGAAGGAATTCCCCGGCGCAAGACTCGGCCATCGCCCTCAGCGCATCGACCTGGGTCTTTTCCACCCTGCACACGGCGAAGGCCTCGCGCGGGATGGCGTTGTGCTTGGAGCCGCCATCGATCGACACCAGATCGAGCTCGATGCCGCCCTCGATCGCGGCCAGCAAGATTCTGGTGGTGAGCTTGATGGCGTTACCGCGGTTCTCGATGATGTTCAGACCGGAGTGGCCGCCGCGCAGCCCTGTGACCGCGATTTTCACCGGTGCCGAGCCCAGCGAGGCGGTGCGCCGGGCGGTCTTGAGAGTTGCAACAGAATCGGCGCCGCCGGCGCATCCGATATAGATCGCGCCGTCCTCCTCGGTGTCGAGGTTGAGCATGATGCGGCCGCTGACGATTGCCGGATCGAGATCCTTGGCCCCGGTGAGACCGGTTTCCTCATCGATCGTGCACAGCAGCTCGAGCGGGCCGTGAACGACATCGGGGTCGTCGGCCATCGCCATCGCGGCGGCGACGCCGATGCCGTTGTCAGCGCCGAGGGTCGTTCCCTTGGCCTGGACCCAGTCGCCATCGACCTCGACATTGATGCCCTCGGTCATGAAATCGTGCTCGACGTCGGAGTTCTTCTCGCACACCATGTCGAGGTGACCCTGGAGCACAACTATCGGGGCGCCTTCGTGCCCCGGTGTGGCAGGGACCTTTATCGAGAGGCTGCCGGCTGAGTCCTGAAGGACCTCGAAGCCGCGATTCGCCGCCCAGCTCTTCACTGCTTCGATGATCTTCTCCTCGTGCTTCGAGGGGCGGGGGGTTTGACGGATGGTGTCAAAGTGTTGCCACAGGAGCGTGGGCTCGAGGGATTCAAGAGGACTGTTCATGGGGGGCCTCCGTGTCGTCGAAGTGGCCGGACAAACCGGCCTCGACATGATACCGGATCTCCGGGGCGTTTCGGCAATCTGTCTGCGATCGAGCGCCGAAGGCGCGACAGATGCTTAGCCTGGGGCGTGAGCCCCAGGTATCGGGTATCCAAATACCCAGAAGCCCCCGAAAGGGGGCGACAGATTGCGGTTGCGGCGTGAGCCGCAGCCACCATCTTTCGGTTGTCTGCCGCCGCTTCGCGGCTTGAGGATCTTTTCCGCGCCGTGTTCCAGGGGCTCACGCCCCAGGCTAATTCTCTGTCGCCGCTTCGCGGCTTGACGGACACCGTCCTATTCCTATTTATGTGGGCTGACGCCCCAGGCTAGGAATCTGGCACCCCTTCGGGGCTGCTGACCCCCTGATGATGGTGGTGGGTCGCAGCGGCTGCCGTAGACATCTCGGAGTAACTGCGCGCTAGACAATCGCCTCGAGGATATCGAGCGCCGTCAGGGCTCCGCCGATTCGAAGGCCGTCCGCCATCAGAGTGAGCGCCAGCTGGGTGCGGTCCGGTGACAATGCCGGGGGCGTCACCACGACGTGGTCGGTGTCCGGTATCGAGTCGAGCCCGACGGGGAGGTCGGCGACCTCGATTCCCGGGGCCAGACTGAGGGCTTCATCGATGTCCCGCGGCCCGACCGGGTGGCCGAAGCTCAGACCGAGATAGCCGAGGTGGCCGTGGAAAGAACCCGAAAGACTGTGAGTGACCGCCAGCGGTGTTTCCGGCAGGATGAGAGCGGCCTCGTCCTGGAGCGTGTCGCTGTCGATCGCCACTATGTTGAAGGCGAGAAGGTGGCCCTGGATGCGATCGTCCACGGAAGCGCCTTGCATGCGTTGCCCGGCCTGACTGGCGAGGAGCTCGATTCCCTCTCGGCCGAAGATCGAGACCGGGTCCACCGCTGCCAGGGAACCATGGAGCCTCCCCAGATGGGCCAGTGCCTCGACCACCACCGCCGTCGCGACGATTGCCGGATGGGCGACCCGGAGCTGCTTTGATTCCGGCAGTTGGGCGCCGACGGAGGCTTGGGTGCGGCTGTCGAGAAAACCGAGGCGGGTGAGATCGACGATCGCCTGGTCGGGGTTGTCGTCGAGAAAGGCGAGGAGATGGTCGTGGCGTGAGGAAACACCGTCGGAAGCGACCACGATCACATCGACGTCCATGAGGTCTTCGGGGGTATCGAGCGGCGGAACCATTGCCGGGCGGGAGCCGATCTCGGCAATCTGGGACTCGTCGTCGAGTCCCGTGTGGCGAAAGTCGACCTCGCCACCGATGCTGGTGAGCCGCTGGTCGCAACCCAGCAACTCCTTGCCGGCCAGGGTCAGCGGATCAAGGACGAGGATCTTCGTCGGCATCTGAATCTCCGTGCGCTGCTATGGGCTCTGCGGGTCGGCGCCGCACCTTCTTCGTGAGGACGGCAACCGGAGCCGACAGGATATAGATCGTGGCCAGGATCGAAAGGACGTGGGGAGTGAGCGTTATGAGCGAAAACACGAGGGCGATCAAAAAGAGGGTGGGCGCGGGCCACTTGCGGCGCAGATTGACTCCCTTGAAGGATGGATAGGGGAGGTTTGAAACCATCAGCAACGAGAGACCGAGCACGAAGGCCACCACGACCGGGATAAATGCCGGGTGGGTGACCGGGCTCGGCGACATCAATACGAGCATGGAGATGGCGCCCGCGCCGGCCGGAATCGGCAGTCCGACGAAGTTGGGTGAGTCGTGGTTTGCGCTCGAAAAGCGAGCGAGGCGGATCGACCCGGCCACTAGAAAGAGAAACGCCACAGCCATGCCGATCCTGGGGACATCCCAAAGACCCCACTTGAAGGCCAGCAGGGCTGGGGCCATGCCGAATGAAACAACGTCGGCAAGAGAATCGAACTCTTTTCCAAACTGAGTCGTAGTCCCTGTCAAACGCGCGATGCGGCCATCGAGCACGTCGGCGAAAATGGCAACCAGGATCAGAACCGCGGCGCGTTCGTACTGGTCGCGACTCGACGCGATGATGGAGAGAAAACCGCAGAAGATGTTGGCAACGGTGAAGAGCGACGGAATAACGTAAAACCCGCGCCGCATGCGACCCTCGGCCTTCTTGGGCCGTTTCACTCGTGGTGATCTCACGACGGGTCGGCCCCGGTGAGCTGGGCGATGGCTGACTCGCCGGCGCGCACGCGGTCACCTTTCTCGACCAGGATCTTCGCATCTGCGGGTAGAAAAACATCCACCCTTGAACCATAGCGGATCAGCCCGATGCGGTCTCCCCGCTTTGCCTCGTCACCCGGGGAAAAATCGAACACGATTCGGCGCGCCACCAATCCGGCGATCTGTTTGAGGGCCACCCGACCCGCCGGACCTTGCCATACGGAGAGGTTCTGCTCGTTTTCGAGCGAGGCCTTTTCCTTGAAAGCCGAGATCTTTCGGCCCTGGTTATAGCTGTATTCGACGAGGGTGCCGTCGATTGCAGCTCGGTTCACGTGAACGTCGAACACGGACATGAAAACGCTCACCTGCTGTGGAAGTCCGCTGAGCGCCAGCTCCTCTGGCGCGGGTCCGATCTTGATCACCCTACCGTCGGCCGGAGAGCATGCCGTGAGCGGGTCGCCGTTGAAGCTGCGACGGGGATTGCGGAAAAAGAAAAGACCAAAGAGGCCGAGCGCCAACAGAATGCAGCCGACTACCGGCCAGCCGAAGACCCACATTACGGCGCCGGCGCACAGAGGAAGCAGGATGAAGGGCCAACCCTCCGGAGCAATCATCGGGATCAGATGAGCTTACGAGTTCAGGACGCCGTTCGGCGGAGGCGTTCCATTTGATCTTTGAGGTGCAGCTTGAGCTTCTTCAGACGTTTCTCCTCCAACTCTTCCTCCGGGGTCAGCCGGGCTTGCTGCGTTAACACCTCGAGCCTGCGCTCGTGGTTCTGATGCTGCGTCCGGAGTTCCTCGTAGTTGGGAGACGTCTGCTCAACCTGACCGGGATTTGGGGTCATGCCAATCCTCCTCGTTGATTTAGGTACACGGTCCATCGTATCACCGGCGTGATGTGCGAACAATGGGCAAATTTGGCACCCGATGGAACCGCCCACCACGTCCGACCCGTGCCCGCCTCCGTCTCCCTGCCCGCCCGCTGACGTGTTGAACCACAGAGGCACAGAGACACAGAGAAGGAACACAGTGAGAAGAAACGAAGAGGCGCAGAGTCGCCCATTTTGCCCGCAGATCACGAAGATGACGCAGATAATGCAAGGAAGATCCCACAGAAATGGATAGGCGGTACCGGGGATTGACGGCGGAACAGTCGGCGATCTGACGATCGCCGACCGCCGGTGAGAAGCAGGTCTGCTCCGAACGTAAGCGTTCGTCGCAGCCATGCTTCCCACCGACCGACGCGCCCGGGGCGCGTCGGTTCCGCCTCGCTCTTCTCCTGTTTGGTAGGAGGGCACCGTCCATCCAACAACAAAGGATGAGGAGTGGCGAGGTCTGCGCTCTTCGAGAGCGCAGGCCGGTTGACCGGGCGATGGCGACGAAAGCTTGCATTCGGAGGCGTCGCCCGGTCAACTGGTTCCCGGTCGTCGTCCGACGACGGCCGGGATCTCGCCATGTGCCTGAGTCTCGAGAACGGCCATCTGCGTCATCTGCGTGATCTGCGGGCTCCTTGCGATGGGGGCGGGTGGGTGAGCAGCTTTGTGATGTCTTTGTGCCTTTGTGTCTTCGTGTTTGCGATGTGCGCGGCTCTGTGTCTTCTCTGTGCCTCTGTGTCTCTGTGGTTCAACCCCGGGGGTGGATGGGTGGAAAATCCGAAATCCGAAATCCGAAATCCGAAATTCCTAATTCAACCCCGTACCCATCCCCCTGACCGCATCGACCGGCAGCACGAAGACCAGGCCGGTTCCGGACTCTTCGAATGTTCCGCAGACGTCTTCGACCACGGTCAGGACGTCGTCGACGAGCTCGTCCGGGGTCACCGTGAGGATGGTCTTGTTTACCGGACTGGTTCCGGGGAATGTGCTGCGCAGGCCGGCAAAGATGGGCACGTCGTGGCTCAGGATCCGCCCCATTCCCACGCTGTCGATGACCGTAGACCCCGAGACACCGATCTCCAGGAATGCTGTCAGCAGATCCTCGAGGTGCTCGGTGTGGTTGAGGACGATCACGATCAGCTTCATCGTCAAATCCTGTGCCGTGCTTCTTCGTCAACGATCACCCGCATGGCCTCTTCGGTCGATGTGCTGGCCGCCAGCCCCTTCCGAAAATCCTTCCGGTGGAGCAGTCGCGAAATCCTCGCCAGGGCCTTGAGCTTGGTGTTGGTGTGCTCCTCGTCGCAGACCAGAAGGAAGACGATCTTGACCGGCTTACCGTCTATGGAATCGAACTCTATCGGCTGGGCGGGGATGCCGAGGGCGGCGGCGAAGCGTTTCTCATGGGTCCAGAATCCGTGTGGGAGCGCGATTCCCTGGCCGATGCCGGAGCTCATCAACCACTCCCGCTTCATGATGGTCCGGTAGACATCGTCGCAGAAGGGCTCATCCGCCCCCCGACAGATCAGATCCACGAGCTCGCGCAGGATCTCCTCCTTGGTAGTTCCATCGAGCGGGACCTTGACTGTCTCCGGCGAAAGAATTTCCGTGAGCCTCATGACGTTCCTTTCCATGGTGTCGGGCCTGTCCGGGCCTCGCCCACCTTTTCCAGTGCCATCTTAAACGCTGCCGGCCCGATCAGTTGATTGATGGCGATGACGGCCACCAGGATGGTTGCCAGGTCGGCTCCCCAGCCGGGGAACCTGCTTTCGATTTGAGAGATCAGTGCCAGGCTCAGTCCGGCCTGGGTGACGAATCCCAACCAGCAGTAACGGCGGAAGGGTGCGGGGTCACCGGCGAGCGAGGTTGCCAGCCGCGTGCCGAGCATGATCATCACGATCCGAAACCCTGCAATCGCCACGGCGATACCCCAGCTCGTGGCCAACGCACCGAGGTCGAGCCGCGCGCCGGCCATGGTGAAGAAGACCACGTAGACCGGGAGGGCGACCCGGTCCATGGCGCCGAGGAGGCGAGGCCCCTGGTGCGACCAGTTCTGGATCGTGAATCCGGCCGCGGCGCAGATCAGGAGTGGTTCCAGGTGGATTTCGAGGCCCTGAGTTTGCTCGAGGTAGCGGCCTGCAATCTCCGACAGCCGGTATACGAGAAAGCAGAGGCCGACGATCACAAGGGAGATTTGGGGACCCTTGCGCTTCAGATAGAGGCCCATGGCCGCACCCAACAACACTCCGAGCGCGATCGACACCGCGATTGCCCCGGTCACTTCGAGCGCGAACACGAGGTCGAGCCCCTGTTCGGGTGCGAATGCCAGCCCGACGACGGCGGTCGCCACCGCAAACAGACAGATGACCACAATATCCATGGCCACGGAGACGCCGAGAATGGTCTCCGTGAAGGGACCGTCCGCCTTGGTCTCGGCGATGATCGCGATTGCCGACGAGGGCGACCGTGCGGCCGCGATGACGCCGACCATGCCGGCCACCGCCAGAATCTGGAGGGGTGGCAGGTCGCCGAGAAATGACTTCCACGAAGCGGTTACGAAGAAGAACCCACCGACACCGACCATCACCACGGTGGCGGTGCAGACGATGAGAAGGAGGATGCTCCTCCACCGCCCCTTGAGGGTTCCGAGCTTGAGCTCCGCCCCTGCGGCAAGACCGATGAAGGCGAAGGCCATGTCGTTGAGCGCGCTCAGTGGTTCCAGCACCCGCGACGAGAGGAGGTTGGCGGCGAACGGGCCGAAGAGGATTCCCGCGAGGATGTAGCCGGTGATGCGCGGCAGGCGGAAATGCTCGACGATCTCGCCGAGAAGGGCTGCCGAGAGGAGGGCAAAGCCCAACATGAAGGTGCTCTCGGCGGGGGCCGCCGAGGGCGAGATTTCAATGATCCTGAGTAGCAGCCACACGAGGACGCCGGCCGCGAAGAGAGTGATGAGGCGGCGGATCACGTGATGCTCCCCTCCGCCCGTCCGGCGGTCCGGATAGCGAGCCACGGCGCCAGGAGCTCATTGATGATGATCGCCATGATCGCGACGCTCGTCACCACCTCCACCAGTGGCTGATCGACCACATACCGGAGTTCGATAATGATCGCCAGCCCCATCCCGCCTTGCGAGACCAGGCCGAGCCCGATCAGGGGTGGGACCGCGTGGTGTCGTGCCAGTCGGCGGGTCGAGAGATAGCCCCCGGCCATTTTCCCGACCAGACGAACCCCAACATAAACCACTGCCGCGAACACCACCCGAATATCGGGGAGCTTCCAGTAGGCGCCTGCCAGCACGAGAAGCAGGAGGTAGAGGAAGCGATCGCCGTGGGCCACGATCGTCATCACGCGCCCTCGGATCGAACCCACGTGGGTCAGATTTGCGACCACGAGTCCGCAGACGAAGCTCACGAACAGAGCCGAGAGATGGAGAGCGAAGGCCACACCGCCGGCCAATGCGATGGTTCCGAGGAGGTAGACGGTGAGTTCCGCCTGGCTGGTTCGCGTCAGGCTCAAGGAGACGAAGATCCAGGCTGTCACGGACCCCAGGCAGACCGAGATCACGAGCCACTGCAGGGCCATCGGGAAGCTGACCGCGTCGAAGGGGTGAATGGCGAAGAGCGAGAGACCGACACCGGCCGCGATCACACCCACCGCCGGGTCGAGGCTGGAGGTGATTCGCAGCAGGGTCATCACATGCCGCGAACCAGGCCAGCCGCGTTTCTCGACCAGCGCCAACGCCGTCAGACCCGTGCAGGCCGCCGATGCCGCAAGCGCGACGGCCGCGACAGCGATGACCTCGGGTGGTGCGATCGTGTTTTTCATCAGCAGGTACCACGCAACCGGCAGCACCACAGCCAACGTGACCGCGCCCTCTACGAGCGACATGGAGAAGAACCCGCTGGGGAGGTTCTGCACCGTCCTCCGGTCGAATTGGAGGCCGAATAGGAAGCCGACCCAGCCGAGAATCACGCACACGAACGGCCGCAGGAGCCCCAGGGTGGTGTCGTCGATGACGTTCAGGAAATCGCTTCCGAGGAGGAGGCCGATGATGATGAACTCGGCGCCGGTGAAGAAGGTCTGGACGGCAAACGGGAGCTTCCCCGATACAAACGCCCGGCGAGACCCGACCAGGGCCAGCGCCGTAAGCACGATCGCGGCAATGATCGCCTTCATCTCGGGAGATGTCTCCTTTCGTTGTCGACATTATGCCCCGCCCGATCCCATTTTCGTGCCCGCCCGCTGAGGTGTTGAACCACAGAGGCACAGAGACACAGAGAAGAACACAGAACATCGCAAACACGAAGACACGAAGACACAAAGGCCGCCCACCCACCGGAGGAAACCGCAGATTACGCAGATGGACGCAGATAATCTCACTGAGGTGATGCGGCAGTGCCGAAGAGTGCCGGCGGAACAGTCGGCGATCTGGCGATCGCCGTCCGCCGGTGAGAAGCGCGTCAGCTTCGGACGCAAGCGTCGTCGCCGCCGCGCTTCCCACCGGCCGACGCGCCCGGGGCGCATCGGTTCCGCCTCGCCCCCACGGGAAACGGAAGTCTGCTCCTCAACCTTGAATGAAAAAAGGGAGTGGCGAGGCCTGCGCTCTTCGAGAGCGCTGGCCGCTGGGCCGTGACATCGCGCCGGACGCTTGCGTCCGAAGCGATTGTCCGGCCCAGTGGTCCCCGGCCGTCGTTCGGCGACGGCCGGGATCTCGTCACGGGCTCGAGTTTCGCGTGAGACCATCTGCGTTTATCTGCGTGATCTGCGGTTTCTCCGTGGGCGGGTGATTGGCGTTGTGATGTCTTCGTGTCTTTGTGTCTTCGTGTTTGCGATGTGTGTGGCTCTGTGTGCTCTCTGTGTCTCTGTGGTTCAACCCGGGGGTGGATGGGTCGAAAATTCGAAATTCGAAATCCGAAATGCCCGGATGTCCGGCATTCCTAGTTCCTAATTCCTAATTCCTAACTTTCCCGATACATCTCCTCAACCTGGTCCGCGAAGCGTTCGAGGGCGACGTTTCGCTTGACCTTCATGGTTGGGGTCAGGAGGTCATTCTCGATCGTGAACTCGTCGAGAAGCCGGAATGCCTTGATGGACTCGAAGGAGGCCAGCTCCGTGTTCTTCTCGTCAATGACACCCTGGATGAGGTCCACGATTTGCGGGTTGTTCAAGAGGTCCTCGAGGCTGTCGGTCGCGAGCCCCTGCTCCTCGGCGAACGCCTTGACGTTGTCCGCGTCGACGGTGATGAGCGCGGTCAGATACTTCCGCCGGTCGCCGATCACGCATACCTGGCTGATGTACTTGGAGGTCGCGATGAGCCCCTCGATGGCGGACGGCGCGATGTTCTTGCCGCCGGCGGTGATGATCAGGTCCTTCTTGCGACCGGTGATCTTGAGGAAGCCCTTCGGCGTCGATCTCGCCGAGGTCGCCAGTGAGCTGCCAGCCGTCGGGAGTCAGAGTCTCGGCGGTTTCGGCGGGCATCTTGTAGTACTCGCGCATGATGTTGCGGCCTCGGTAGAGGACCTCGCCGTCGTCGCCGATCTTCTGGTCGATGCCCGGCCCGGTCGGCCCGACCCAGCCGAATCGGTAGTTGTCGTATCGGTTGAGGTTGGTGAACGAGGTGTTTTCGGTCATCCCGATGCCCTCAACGATCAGAACCCCAGCACCGTGGAAGAACTTGGCGATTTCGGGGTTCAGCGGCGCGGCGCCCGAGATGCACCAGCGCACCCGGCCGCCGAGGGCCGCCTGCACCTTTGAGAAAACGAGCTTTGTGGCCAGGCCATACTGCAGATTCAACAGAGGCGGGATCGGTTTCTTGGCGAGCTTGAGATCGCTGACTCGATCTCCGATCCGGCATGCCCACTTGAAGATCTTGAGCGCCAGTCCGCCCTTGGCCTCGGCCCCGGAGATGATCTTTGTGTGAACCTTCTCATAAATCCGGGGCACGCTCGGGAAACCAGTGCGGACGGGCAATCCTGAAGTCCTCGCCGATTGTCTCGATGCTCCGCGCGAAGGTGGTCGAAGACCCCGCCGCCATCGCGGTGAAGACGAGGGTGCGGGCGAAGATGTGGGCGAGTGGGAGAAAGAGCAGCGTTTCGTCGCCCGTCATGGCTTTCGACCGAGCCCCACACGGACTGGGCGGTGAACGTGACGTTGTCGTGGGTGAGAACCGCGCCCTTCGGGGATGCCGGTGGTCCCGGAGGTGTAAACGATGGTCGCCACGTCGTCGGCATTCACACCGGCGATCCGTGCCTCGAGCACCTTGTCCGGCACCTCGGCGCCGAGATCGAGGAAGTCTTCGTAGCTCATCACCCAGTCGTCGTTCGGGAGGGCGTGCCGGAGAACAGGATAACCTTCCGAACGTCCGGGATCTCGCCGCGGATCGACAGCAGCTTGTCGAGCTGGGACTCGTCTTCTGCGAAGACAACCACGGCGTCGGAGTGGTCGACGATATACCTGACGTCCTTTGCGAGGAGCGAGTGGTAAATTCCGACCGCACACGAGCCGATGGAAGCACACGCCACATCGGTGAGCACCCAGCGGTAGTTGGTGTAGCTCAGGATGTTGGCCTTGTCGCCCTTTTCGAGCCCGAGGGTGATGAGACTCTTGCCTGCCCGCAGCACCTCGTCGTGAAACTCGGCCCAGGTGACCGAGGCGAGCTCCCCGTTGTCGAGGATCGTCCGATACGCCGGGCTGTCTCCCCAGCGATCAACGGTGGCCATGAGCATCTCGTGTATGTTGCGGTAGTCCACGAACCTCATCGATCGGCCTCCCTCTGCTGGCGGGGTTCAGGCGTTGGCCGGTCCCGCCCTTTCGGTCGACTGTGTCGAGTCGCGGCGATGAGTGTAGCACCGAGATAGGTGACATGAGGTTTTCGCAGATATACTGCGGCGTCGTCCCGTGGCAGTATCGCCATCTTGGAGAGGAGCGGTCATGAATGTCGGCGAATGGTTGTCAATGGTCGGAGCGGACCCCAGAATGCGCCAGTTGTTTATTATTGTCTCCGCGATCGTCCTGGCCGTCCTTGTGCGCCTGGTATTCACGATCATAGTGCGGGCGATCACCGGCAGGACCGCAACCGATGTCGACGACCGGATCGCTCGCCAGCTCCGTCGTCCGGTCGTGTTCACGATCCTGCTGGTCGGGGTGATGCTGGCCCACCTCGAGTTCAAGGCGCCGTCCCACGTCGATTTCATCGTTCTCGGCGTCATCCAGACGGTCATCGGCCTCCTGTGGGCGGTGACCATGATGCGGGTCGGGCGAGTGGTGCTCGAGAACGTGAGCGACCGGGTCGACCAGATCACCTGGATCGAGCCGAAGACCCTTCCCCTCTTCGACATGATTCTGAAGGTGATGGTGGTTGGTGGGTTCCTGTATGTCGTCTGCATCGCGTGGGAGATTCCGCTCACCTCATGGCTGACCTCGGCGGGGATCGTCGGCATCGCGGTGGGCTTTGCCGCAAAAGACACGCTCACCAACCTCTTTGCGGGCGTCTATATCGTCGCTGACACGCCGTACGAGGTGGGGGATTTCGTGGTTCTCGACGAGCGAATCCGGGGTGAGGTCATCGAGATCGGGATGCGCTCGACGCGGTTGTTGACCCGTGACGACATCGAGGTCACGGTCCCCAACGCGGTCATCGCCAACGCCCAGATCGTCAACGAGACCGGCGGCCCGCACGAAAAGATGCGGGTCAGGGTCAAGGTCGAGGTGGCCTACGGGTCCGACGTGGACCAGGTTCGCGAGGTGCTGATGGGCTGTATCGAGGGAGTCGGCCATCTGAGTGACACACCGGAACCCAGGGTTCGGTTCCGTGAATTCGGATCATCGGGCCTTCTCTTCGAGCTCTTGGCCTGGATTGACGAGCCGGTTTTTCGCGGGCGGGTGCTCGACGCCCTGAACGTCAACGTGTACAAGGCGTTCAACGCGGCCGGCATCGAGATCCCGTACTCCAAGCAGGATGTGTATGTGAAGGAGCTGCCGGGAAGGAAGGAGGAGTCTTGAACGACAACACTCACGGCATCAATCGACGGCGTTTCACAGCCTATTTCGCAGGCTTCGGTCTCGCGGGTACTGCGCTTCCTCGGCTGCTCTGGGCGGAGGTGGAGAAGACCGGAGGAGTAAGCAAGGAGGCGCTCGCGGGCGCCGAGAAGCTCGCTGGCCTCGACTTCTCCAACGATGAGCGCGAGCTGATGCTCAAGGGACTCGACGAGCTGCGCGGCGATTATGAAAAGCTGCGCGAGGTACCGCTCGACAACTCCGTGCCGCCGGCGCTCCACTTCGAGCCGATGCTGCCGGGGATGGAGGTTTCAGAGCGACCCCTGACTGCGCGCGTGAGTCGTCCCCGGCTGACAGCACGACCTTCGGATGATGCCGAGCTCGTGTTCCTTCCCGTGACCGAGCTCGGGAACCTCATTCGCATCGGCGAGATTTCGTCGCTGGAGCTCACCACTCTTTACCTCGAACGCCTGAAAAAGCACGATCCGGAGCTGCACTGCGTCATCACCCTGACCGAGGAGCGCGCGATGGAGCAGGCGAACCGGGCCGACCGAGAGCTCGCCCGAGGCGCCTGGCGGGGCCCGCTGCACGGTGTCCCGTGGGGGGCGAAGGACCTGCTCGCGGTGCGCGGCTACCCGACGACGTGGGGCGCGGCGCCGTTTAAGGAACAAAATGTCGACGAGGACGCGACCGTTGTCCAGCGGCTCGACAAGGCCGGCGCGGTGCTGGTGGCCAAGCTGAGCCTCGGCGCCCTCGCCTGGGGCGACGTGTGGTTTGGCGAGAAGACCCGCAACCCGTGGAACACCGAGCAGGGATCGAGCGGGTCGTCGGCGGGGCCGGGTTCGGCCACCGCCGCCGGTCTGGTGGGATTCGCCATCGGGTCGGAGACCTGGGGTTCCATCGTCTCGCCCTCCACGCGTTGCGGCGTCACGGGCCTGCGCCCGACCTTCGGCCGGGTCAGCCGCCACGGCGCCATGGCCCTGTCGTGGAGCATGGACAAGCTCGGGCCCATGTGTCGCGGGGTCGAGGACTGCGCGCTGGTCTTCTCGGCGATCCAGGGCGGCGATGGTCTCGACCCAACCGCGATCGATCGTCCCTTCGTATGGGACGCCGATCTGGACGTGCGCTCGTTGCGGGTCGGTTATCTCCAATCGATCTTCGAGCGCGATCTCGAGTTCGGCGACGAGGACACTGAGGAGGACCGGGAACGGGCGCGCGAGTGGCTGGCACTCGATCTCGAAGCACTCGAGATCTTGAAATCGCTCGGTGTCGAGCTGATTCCGATGGAGCTGCCCGATCTCCCCGTGAGCGCGCTGTCGTTCATCCTCTCGGCCGAGGCCGGAGCGGCCTTCGACGATCTCACACGCTCCGGTCGCGACGATCTCATGGTGCGGCAGATCGAGGATGCCTGGCCCAACGTCTTCCGTCAGGCGCGGACCATCCCAGCAGTCGAGTACATCCAGGCCAATCGCGTACGAACGCTGGTGATGCGCGAGATGGAGGCGGTTCTCGAGGGGATCGACTGCTGGGTCGCGCCCTCGTTCGGAGGATCGAATTTGCTCCTGACCAACCTCACCGGCCATCCGGCGGTGGTGCTGCCGGACGGCTTCAGCTCGGACGGCACTCCGACCAGCATTACATTCAATGGAAGGCTTTTCGGCGAATCAGAGATCCTTGCCCTGGCGCGTGCCTATCAAGAGGCCACGGGGTTCCATCAACGGCACCCTGAGACATTTCGCTAAAACGGTGGAACGTTACACGTTACACGTTAAACGTTCTAACGTTCTAACGTTCTAACGTTTAACGTTTAACGTTCAACGTTTAACGTTTAAACGTTCAACCTGCGATGTGTGACGTGTATCACATTGGGCCCTTGTGCCGATCTGCGACGCTGTCCAGATCGCAGGCGAATTTCAGAGCTGCGTCAAAGCTGGCATTGAACTTGCCATTACTCTCATCAACCGGCTTGAAGACGCCAGATGAAATCACGCCGGGCGCAAGGAGAGGCACATGGCTCCAGTGAACTTCACAATCGTTGGAAACCCTTCTGATCTTACGGTCAGTCAATGCACCTTCTGCGCCCACCGTAGCCCAGATGGGACCAAGTGCCGGGCGTACCCCAACGGCATCCCGGTCGAGATCCTCTTCAATGAGCACGACCACTTCACCCCGTTTCAGGGAGACAACGGGATCCTCTACAAGCCGATTCAGCTGGGCGAGGCCGAGAAAGTGCCGGCCTGACCCGAGATATTAGCCGCAATCGGGATCCACCAGCGACGCCGCATAAATGAACTCACCATCGCCCGAACCCGTAGGGTTGCCGTCCACCTTGGTGGCGTAAGCCGCGAAGAGGACGAGATCGTCCTCATTTTGCTCACATATATCTCCCGGGGGAATGTCATCGGGGTCGAGCCACAGCTCCACCGTCAGAGGACCCTCAATCACCCTGGGGACGCCGAGCCTCCTGAAGGACCACTGACCCATCGTGAACTCGCCGAGATCTTTGCTGCCGCTAGCGACCTCAGACCCGTTCTCGTCCAGAAAACGATAGTGAACGGTGATCGGGACGCCGGCGAAGGAGATGTTGACGATCCCCAGGTTTGACCGGTAGTCGCTGTCGTTGCGGACACCGGTGATCAGCGAGATCGACTGGCCCCCATTGAGGATGATGCCGTTAAAGGGTACGGCGGGTACCGAGGTTCCAAAGGTGCCCACTGCGCTGCCCACGTTGTAGGTCCGCGTGGTGGCGAGCATCGCCGCGTCCTCCGGGTTTTCCGTGTAGGTCTCGGCGTCGCACATGAGCAGGAGCGCCCCCATGGCGTCGTCAGTGAGGCCGAAAAGAGTCCCGACCACGTCCTCGATGGTCAGCGTCTCCCTCCGCTCGAGGATCAACTCCTCCACAGTCACTTCCTCGGGGTTGTTCGCCTGGTCGGAGGGGAGGAACTGGACGCCCACGGTGAGCCTTTCGTCCATGACATTGTGCACCGTGAGGTCGGTGCGCCAGGAGGTGGGGGGATCTCCGGCTCCCTCGGTGTGGGCGACCACCGGGAAGAACTGTGTCTCATTGACGATCTGCGCCGCTCCCGGAGCGGCAACTCCGAAAGCCAGAACCACGGCCAGAAAAACTCTCACGCGCATTTGATTCCTCCTCTTCGGTTTATTCGGAATTCAGTGATTCGATTACGGCTCTCTCACAATATTGGTCCTAAACGTCTTCTTCGCAATACTTCTGATAGTGTTGAAAACGTGGGTGCTGTTGGCACATACCTCATGTTGGCGGCCGGGGCGGGAGCTCTGGTGGGTCTCACCACATTCGGTGTGATCTCGCTTGGCGAGGGCGAACGCCGCGCGGCTCGGGTCTCATTCATGCTGGCGGCGGCGATCTCGGTGCCCTGTTTCGCCGTGGCGGCTCTGCCGCCACCGGCGCCCCTGGTCGGCGCCGCGGTCATCGCGACAGCGATGGCAGTCTTAGTGGTTCTCTGGTTTGTGCCGGTGGCACGATTGCCGGTCAGCGGTGGCCGGCCGTCACGGCGCGTAGATGAACGCGACATCATGTTCGCCCGAGGACGCCTCGTCCCCGGCAGCCCGGAGTACGAGTTGTACTACGCGATGCGACCTCAGAACAAACAGGGCGATGACCACACACGTGCGCTTCCGGGTCTGTTGTCGTCCGATGCCGAGCTTGCCGAGCCGATCGCCTTTGCCGCCGCCGATGCCTGCTTTGATCTCACCGAGGCGCTGCGCGATCACGTCGATGGCAAGGTGGCGGAGAGGCGAGTGGATGGCACTCCGGAAGAGTGGACGGAGGCGCTTGGGGGTCTCGCCCGGTCACTCGGTGCGGTTGACGTCGGTGTGACCGAGCTCGAGCCCTACCACGTCTACACCCACGCGGCACGAGGCAGCGGAGCATACGGCGAGACGGTCGACCTGGAACACCGGTGGGCGTTTGCCTTCACGGTCGAGATGGATCACCGTCGAATCTTTCAGGCGCCCGCGCCGGCGGTGGTGGAGGAGTCCGCACGGCAGTACGTCGAAGGGGCGAAGATCGCGCTTGTCGCGGCGAGCTGGATCCGCCGTCTCGGCTATCCCGCCCGGGCACATATCGACGGCAACTACCGGATCATTGCGCCGTTGGTGGCGCGAGATGCCGGCCTCGGAGAGATCGGACGCATGGGTCTCCTGATGACGCCGCGGCTGGGCCCGCGGGTGCGTCTGGGCGTGGTGACCACCGACATGCCGCTGGCGGCGGACGAGCCGGGCGATGACCGGACGGTGATCGATTTCTGCACGATCTGCCGCAAGTGTGCGACCAGCTGCCCGGTGGCGGCGATCTCTGTCGGAGAGCGGACGCCGGTCGACGACGGCCTGCGCTGGGCGATCGATGCGGAGACCTGCTTCCGCTACTGGAATGTGATCGGTACCGACTGCGCCACCTGTATCCGTTCCTGCCCGTACTCCCACCCAGACAGCCTCGCCCACAACCTGGTCCGGCGCGCGATCACTACCTCACCGGCGGCCCGCCGCGCGATGCTTTGGTTGGATGACGTCTTTTACGGCTAGCCCGCATTTCTCACCGGGTTTCGTGGCGAGGGCGGCGAGGTGCCGCGCCTAGCGGGGTTTTCGACCTGAGGGGCGCGGAGTCGTACTTGACAGTACGTCGAGCACCCCGAAGCGAGAAAACACCGCTGGGTGTGGTGCATCGGCGGCCGTAGCCGGAAGCTGGTGAGAAATGCAGGCTAGAATCGAGAGGTGACATCAATTTTGATCATCCTGGGTCAGGAGGCGCCATGAGGTGGAATAGAGTAGCAGCGGTGTGGCTGAGTGCGGTGGCGGTAGCGGTGCCGGTGGCGGCTCAGCAGAGCCTCGGTGATGTGGCCGGCTCGATCAAGCTCGACAAGACCGGGGACGATGTGGTGGTTATTGACCAGAGGAGCGTGGGAAGGTCGCGACCCACTTCACCCGCTTTGTCCGACGGTGAAATCCTCCTCGAAACCACCCAGGAGTGTGCGGCCGCGGCTCAGGCATTGAGCAACCTGCTTGGTGAGACGGGTTCGGGGAAGGTCTTCTATGACGACGGATGGCGGGCTCGGGTCGCGGAAGCTGGGGAGCAGTTTGATCAACCGCGTGAGGATCTGGCGTTGATCTACGCGCCGGAACGGTATGCGGCTGCCTACGACAAGGCGGATCGCGGCGCCACCGCGGCCACCGTCGGGCTCGGCATCCTTCGAGCTGCGATCTCCGCAGACCGGCCCCTCTTTTCCGAGGCGAAGCGCGAGCTCGCCGACGGGGCTCGGCTGCTCGAATCGGCAACCAGGGACCTGCGTGCAGTGTTACGTACCGAGGACGCAGAGGCGCCGTCGCCCCCGATTGACCTGATCGCCGCCGACCGCTCGATCGACGCGGTGTGCCGGAAGAGCTTCGCCCAGGGGTCACAGGGGTTCGACGGTTGCATCGCCGAGCAAAAGGCGGCTATGGAAACGATCATCGGCCGCAACGCACCCGGCGTCCGCCTCGACCAGGCGACCTTCAACAGCATTCGCAACAACTGCCGTTACGAGTGGCCCAACGATTTCGTCAATCGAAATCGCTGCGAACGGACGCGAATCAGGACGAAAACCAGGTAATCGGCGATGTAACCCGAGCTCGTGCCTCCGCATATCAGAGGACGAGTGCGGAAGCTCCTCCTTCCTTCCGCTGGGCCCCTCGGATCCCCCCTCCGGGGGGTCCGCTTTTATGATGGGTTAGCCCTTACTGCCGGTTGTAGGCTGCCACCAGATCCTGCACCGATTGGCGCAGATCTTTGTTGCTGATGTGGCGTGCGAGTGCCGGGTTGGTGCGGCACACCCTCCCCAGATGCTGTAATCCTTCGCCTCGGCGACCCTGAGCGACGAGACTCATCCCGAGGTAGAACTCGGCATCCTCGTGAGGCCACAGTGCATAGGCCGTGCGGAATGCGGCTTCGGCGCCTGCAGCTTCTTGCCGCACCAACCGTGCCCGGCCCACGGTGCGCCACAGGGTGGGCGCCGCAGACGGCAGCCGCTGAATCCGGGGGAGGATCTGAGCCTCGATGGTGGCGGCCAGGCGGGCCCGGTTCGCGGGATCCAAATCTCCCGACATTGTCAGACGGAGCTCGTTGCCTCCGATCCACAGGTCAACCGCGACCCGCCGCAGCTGCCACCCTGCCGCGACGATGGCGAGGACTACTATCACCGTTGTGACAGGCAGGCGGGCCCTGCGCCACTGAAATGTCCGCGGCGGTTCGGCCGTGGCGATGAGGTGGGCGAGAACGAGCGCGATCGGAATCAGCCCGACGGCGAGATGCGATGGGTAGTGGAGGAGGGCAAACGGTGCCCACGCCGCGACTGCAAGTGGCAGCAGAGGTCCAGCGCGTTTTCGAATGCTCACTATCGCCAGCACGAAGGCGGCCATCCATGCGATCCCGAAAATCCCGAGCTCAGCCACCAGTTGCAGAGGTTCGCAGTGGGCCCACTGGAAATGCGATGCCAGCTCGGCGCGCGCTCCGGTGCCGCCGTGGCGGGTGAGCCACGCGAGCCGGCTCGGGTAGTAGAGCTGGGTGTAGTTGGCGGCGCCGACGCCGCCCAGTGGCCGCTCGCGGATCATCTCCGTGGCGGCGCTCCAACCGTCGCCGCGGGCGGAAAACACGCGATACCAATCGCCTTCTTGGATTCGATTGGATGCTTTGAGCAGACGGTTTCCCAGACCGGCGGCGAGAGCCACTGTGATGATCAACGCACCGAGTCCGAGTGTGGTCAGCCACAGCCGTTTGGAGCGTTTTTGAATCAGCCAGATGACGAGCAGTGCGGCCAGCGCCGCCACCCCCGTCAGGGTCTGGGTGATCAGCGCCGCAAATGCGAGGATGACGGCCAGGACACGGTGCAGCCACGGTCGTGACGAGTCTTCGCCCCAGGTGAGGAGGAAGGGCAGCAGGAGCACTGCCGCCATGGCCAGATCGGCCGGGTTGCCGGTGAGGCCCGTGAGGCTCAGACGCTTGCTTGCGAAAGGCGCGCTGAGGTTGAAAACTCCGACACCGGCAATCTGCAACAGCATGACGCCGGCCGATATGGTGACGCCGAAGGCCGCGACCAGGGCCAGCCGCCGTCTCGTTGTGGTTGTGACGGTCGCGAGCCACAAGATGCCCACGACCCAGATGACTGTGAGTAGCGAGGACTCCAGGGCGCGCAATCGGGATGCACTCCAGAGGGCCGAAACCACCTGCAGAAGGGGAAGTGCAATCAGGATCCAGACGAGCGGGCCGTGAGGGATTGTTATGGCGCGGCAGCGGGCCGCGGCGATGAACCCGCCGGCCACGGCCAGGCTGAGGGCGGCCAGGACGACCGCTTCCTTCGGCAGTCGAAAGGGGCTCGCGGCACCGGCCAGGACGACCACCTCCGCGAGGAACATTCCGGTTGCCGCCAGCACGATCGGCCACTTCGATTTCGGTTTGGTTTCTGTCTGCTTCCGTGCCACGAGTAGATGGTACCAAGCCCTGGGCCGGGTTTCCGCGGGGCAATCGCGGGCGCCACCAACTTCGTTACCGTTGACGTGTCGACTGAAACCTGTACCCTACCGTCTTGTTCCAATGTTCAGCACGATGGAGCAGAGGAACGGTGGGTGGCGACACCCATGAGGAGGCTCGATGCGGCGAAGTGTGATCATTGGAACAGGCAGTTACATCCCGGAGCGTCGGGTCCACAACGATGAATTTCTCGACAACCGTTTTTACATGGACTATGGCGATTCGATCGATCCCGCCAACAACCCACACACTATCGACAGATTTCGCGAGATCACCGAGATCGGCGAGCGCCGTTGGGTCGAGGACGACCAGCTGACGTCGGAGATCGGTCAACTGGCGGCCGAGAATGCCCTGGAGTCAGCCGGCATCGATCGAGAGAGCCTGGACTACGTCATTTTCGCCCATAATTTCGGCGACGTGCTCGCCGACAACCGGCGATGCGACTTCTGTCCCACTCTTGCCGCCCGGGTCAAACAACACCTGGCGATCGCCAATCCGGAGTGTGTGGCCTATGATCTGCCCTTCGGCTGCCCGGGCTGGGTGCAGGGCATCGTCCAGGCCGATTACTACCTGCGCTCGGGCGACGCGACGCGGGCGCTGGTGATCGGTGGTGAGACCCTGTCGCGGGTCTCCGATCCTCACGATCGCGATGGCATGATCTACTCGGACGGAGCGGGTGCTGCGGTGCTCGAGGCGCGCGAAGTCGATGAAGAGGTCGGGATCCTCGCGCATGCGACCCGGTCGGACACCGTCGACCACGCCCGGCTGCTATGGATGGGCAGATCCTACGACCCGGACCACGACGACGGCACTCTCTACCTCAAGATGCACGGCCGCAAGCTCTACAACTATGCTCTGACCAATGTGCCGGGCGTGGTCAAGAAAAGCCTGGATCGAGCCGGCCTCGATCTCTCGGACGTCAAGAAAATCTTCCTCCACCAAGCCAACGCCAAGATGGACGACGCGATCCTCAAACGGATCTTCAAGCTCTACGAGGTGAACGATATTCCTGAGGGCATCATGCCCATGACCATCTCGTGGCTCGGCAACTCCTCGGTGGCCACCGTGCCGACCCTGATCGACCTCGTCGCGCGTGGTGAGATGAACGGCCACCACCTCGAGCAGGGCGACACCGTGATCCTCGCCTCGGTCGGAGCCGGCATGAACATCAACTCGGTCGTCTACCGCTGGGCCTGATCATCAGTTCTTAGTTTTGAGTTTTTAGTTTTGAGTTACGGACGTCCGTTCCGGCTTCGCTCTTTGGACTACGCAGTCACTTCGGCGGGCGTCGTGACCCGTCAAGTGGGGAGCGGAACTCAAAACTAAAAACTAAAAACTCAAAACTTGAAGACCATCGTCACCCTCGCCGACGGTTTGACCATCGGGTGAAAATGCACGTCCTCGATTCCATCGAGTGGCTCACGCGGCAGTCGCGACGCGTAGTAGTAGGCGATGTCGTCGTCCTCGCGGCCCAGTAGGTTGAACGCGTCCAGGACGAGTTGCAACCGGTCCGAGAGTCTGAAACCGACGCGACCGCTGACGAGCGCCGTCGGTCCCCAGGTCACCGAGCCGCCCTCGGTCAACGGCCCGCCCGAGAAGTAACGAAGCCGCGCAGGAAGTACTGGTTGGCCTTGCCACCGCCCGAGTGCTGGGTGGCGATGGCGCCGGGTACCGTCTCCACCAGCTCGCCGGCGCGCAGGATGGGCCGTTTTTCGAGGTCCTTCTTGCCCGTGGTGCCCTCACTGGATGAGCCGGCGATGCCTAGCAGGTCGTCACCCCTGGCGGTGACGTCGATGTCGTCGTAGTACTTGAGGCGGTGCTCGGTGTCGTCCTCGTGGGTGTGATCCGGCTTCTGTTCAGTTGTCGTCTCCGGGTGTTTTGACGGTTCTTCAGGCTCCTGTGCCGCCAAAGGACTGGCACAGAGATACACCATCGCGAAGATCGCGGTTGTCGTTCTGATCATCAAGATCTCCCATGCAACCGCAGACCAGCCCTTTCGGCTGGTACCGCGTGATCGTGATATGGAATCGACGGTGGGGTGGGGGATCAGGCGGGCGGTGCGCGGGGATTAGCGAAGACTGAAAACTCGGTGGGGCGTGGCAGGTCCACGCTTTTGCTCGGCGTTCGATCTGGAGTGAATTCCGGCGAGCCTATCGTTGGCGTAGCCGACGCACCGTTTTGAACGGCGTGGGCGATCGTTAGACCCGCCATGCGTTTGTGGGTTTCATTGGTGGAAGTGTCGTGATCGTGATCGGCATGGGCTGGGTGATCGTGGCGGTGAATCTCGGGGTGGTGGTCACCCACGTG
>PVMK01142423.1_pt1 | contig 44029 bp, 41 predicted proteins | sample 1853481 | NCBI WGS metagenome assembly PVMK01 (sample SAMN08533507, study PRJNA380276) | Marine sediment metagenome, whole genome shotgun sequencing project.
CGGCAATCGCACCGTCTTCAGTGATGCCGATACGAATCAAGCCAATGGCACCGGACCCGTTCTGGATTTCGCATCCGGAATAGCGCTTGACGGCAAGGACAGCGCATTCGTGTCCGGCGACAAGTTGTGGGCCGTCGAACTTGGCAGCGGGGACCGCGTTATCGTCGGCGATTGAGTGATTGATTAAGGCGCGTGCGGATTCGCCCAGGGCAGCAATTCGATATCATCGATAGCGACCGGGATTGAAGACACCCACAACACCACCCGATAGCCGTCGGTGAAATAGGGGTCTCCCGTAAGATTTTTGCGCGGCGTGTCGATCGACGCCGACCCTACACCGCCGACGTAACCGATTTTTGCGACCGACTGGGAATAAGCGAGGTTCTCGAGCAGGAATTCGCGCGTCTCATCCACGTTCGCATCAATCTTATGCGTGGTTATGGTTTTCCTGGTAAAACGCACGCCGATATCGCGGCTGATTTGACCGATCCAGACCTGCTTGCCCTGATACTGCATCGGCGTCATCCATAGCCGCAGATGATTGCGCTCGTGGATTGTGCTCCGGGCTTTCTGAAACGCGATATCCTGAGATCGATCAAACACATATAACGCGCTGACCGGTGAGTACCGGTACTCGCCGCCGAACAAAAACGAGAAGGCGGTCTTCACTGACGAACCCCAATACATCGTCTCCGTCTCATCCCACCCGGCACGAATGAACGCGTAGTAGACATCCATCGGGTCACCGATGATCACGAGATTCAGCGGGTCACCCTGACCTTTCGATTTCTTGTCGGTCGTACAACACGGTAAGCCCTCCAATATTTCTATCAGCTCCGCATCGGGATAGTCACGAATCTGCTCATTGGGGTAGAGGGTTGCAAAATCGACCTCATGGTGATCGAGTCGCAGACCCGGCACGGGAACAAAAAAAGTAAAGCGTGAAAATTTTCCGTCTTCCGTCGACAACTCCACATTAAATGACTTGGTCCCCTCATCGAGCTGCGTAAACATGAATCCCGCGCGTGTTTCGCCAGCCGGAATATGTTTTCTCATCCCCTGCTCAAAAAAGTACTGGTTCATCAGGCTATCCGATTGCCGTTCCTTGTCGCCCTGATTCATGAACGACGTTTCGATCGGCGTGAAGTACTCCGGATCCAGCGCGACTGTAAAGAAAATCAACGGCTTATCGCCGCGGTTCTCGATTTCAAGCCAGACCGGCTGGATTCCCTTCGTATAAAGCGGCGCACCGAAAAGGCCCCTGGTCTCGGATGCGCTCGGTACTGCCACCGAGACACGGACATCGTCTGTCACCTGGGTCTGCGCCCGGTCAAGAAACGGAACTTCCTCTATCGGTTTGGGATTGAACGGATTCGATGCGCAGCCCGCAGCCATCGTCAGGAGGGATAACAAAAATACCTGTCTGAAAACACTCATTGTCGCGGCGGAGTGTCCAGACCTACACGAATGACTTCCAGCATGGATACAGGGTCACCCGATAACCACATCACGGCCCGGTATCCGTCGGTGAAAAACGGTGCTCCGTTGACATCTCTTCTTTGGTTGCCGATCGGTACGATATCGTCGCCCTTCGCCCAGCCGAATTTTTTCAGAGCCTGCGCGAACCACATGATCTGCACCATATACATCCGGGCGTCATCGACATCGGGATCGAGGCGAGGCTCACCAAACGCTCTGGCCATGTAATGACTGACCTGGCCAGCCCAGATGTGTTCATTATCGACGGTGGTCGGCGTCAGCCAAAGACGCAATTCGTTGCGTTCACTGGCGCTCTCGCGAATTTTACGAAATACGGCATCCGCGGGCCGACCTCTCAAGTACTGACCCCTTTTCTGCAATGCTTCTTCCGCCGCGTCCGTCGCACGCGCGGTCTCATACCAGTCCGCCCGCAACAAAGCCTGCAGCACCTGTTCACCCGACCCGATCAAAATCACATTGACCGGTGCGCCGGCGACCTCACCCGATTCATCATTGGCGCAACAGGGAAAATCCGCCAGCCCGGCCAAAAGCTCTGCGGCGCTCAGATTTTTAATTTCATCGGCGCGATACAGCGTATCGAAGTCAACGTCTGCGTGGTCGGGCACAAAGCCGGGCACATCGATAAAGAACGCGAAGCTGTGGTCTTCCGAATTGCCATAAACGTCGACATTAAAACCCTTCGTGCCGGGCCTGGCTCGGGTAAATACGAAACCGGAGCGAACCTCGCCCGGGTGTATTTGACGCGATATCGTATTTTCATAAAGAAAGCGCTCCATCTCGGACCGCCCGACTTTGGAAAAGCCACCGCGAAAGCCCCAGGCGACTTCCAGCGGCGGATAGTAAGAAGGGTCGATCCCGTGTGGCGCGAAACGAACCGCGAGTCGCCGCGATTTTCGATCTCCAGCCAAACGGGCTGAATGCCGTTGTCATATAGCGGTAAACCAAATATAGCCTTTGTTTCATCGACGTCAGGAACCGCCGCGGTCACGCGGATATTCCCCTCGACCTGTGTCTGGGCGCGATCGCGGAACGCAACTGCATCGAGCGGCTCATGCCGGTACGATTGACCGACACAGGATGCCAGGAGTAAGGCGGCCACGGTGACAACAACTATTCGCCCTACCACCATACGAGCCAACCTTTGTGGTTCCGAATACAAACTGCCATCACCGCATAAGATTCCTGCGCCGCACGTGTCCGTATTATCATAGCACTTCGGCCCGGGACCAAATATTCGCGATGGACCCCGATAGGTTCAAAAGGTCGCGCGATACCTCTTCCCGATACATAGATGTGCGCCCGTGAAACAGAGCCTAATAGACAAATTGCAGCAACTGGTCTCCCGCTCCGAGGAACTGGGCGGCCTGTTGTCGGACCCAGAGATCATCAGCGACCAGCCCCGATTCCGGGACCTGTCCGTCGAGTATTCCCAGCTCGAACCGGTCGTCAGCCTGTTCCGTGCGTTCGAGCAGGCGCAGGCTGATCAAACTGCGGCCGCGGACATGCTCACGGACGACGATCCGGAAATTCGGACGATGGGCCAGGAAGAACTCGATGCCGTGACAGTGCGACTCGCCCAGATCGAACAGAAGGTGAAACTGAAACTCGTGCCGAAGGACCCGCACGACAACAGTAACCTGTTCCTGGAAATTCGCGCCGGCACCGGCGGCGACGAGGCCGCGATTTTTTCCGGTGACCTGTTCCGGATGTATTCAAAATATGCCGAATCACAGGGGTGGCAAATAGAAATCCTGAGTCAGCACGAGGGGGAACACGGCGGCTTCAAGGAAATAATCAGCCGAATTATCGGACGCGGCGCGTACTCGCGGCTGAAATTCGAGTCCGGCGCGCATCGTGTTCAGCGGGTCCCGGCAACCGAAACCCAGGGACGCATACACACGTCCGCCTGCACGGTGGCGGTACTGCCGGAAGCAGAACCGATCGACGACATCGAAATCAGTCCGGCAGACGTCCGGGTCGATACCTACCGGGCATCCGGGGCCGGCGGGCAACATGTCAACAAGACGGACTCAGCGGTCCGCCTGACCCATCTGCCGACCGGCATCGTCGTCGAGTGCCAGGATGAACGGTCGCAGCATAAGAACAGGGCCCGCGCGATGTCTTTGTTGCAGGCACGACTGATGGACGAAGAACAGCACAAGCAGGACACCGAACGCGCCGCCGAACGAAAGAATCTCGTGGGCTCGGGGGACCGGTCGCAAAGAATACGCACCTACAATTATCCCCAGGGACGGGTCACCGACCACCGGATCAACCTGACGCTGTATAAGCTCGATGATATCCTTACGGGCAATCTGAACCACCTGATCGAACCGCTGAACAACGAGCATCAGGCGGATCAGCTTGCATCGCTCGAAACCTAAATTCCGGAATATCAGATGGCCAAAAAAAAATACCCATCGACGATCGACTGTATCGGCAATACGCCTTTGATTCGGTTGAATCATGTGTCCGACGCGACCGGCTGCGAAATTCTCGGCAAGGCCGAATTCATGAATCCCGGCGGCTCGATCAAAGATCGTGCAGCGCTCGGCATCGTCCGCGACGCCGAGACGCGCGGCGAGTTGAAGCCGGGTGGGATTGTCGTCGAGGGCACCGCGGGGAACACGGGCATCGGGCTGGCCGTCGTTGGCAACGCGTTAGGCTATGAAACCGTTATCGTCATGCCGGACAACCAGAGCAAGGACAAGATCGATACGCTGAAATCCTACGGCGTGACGCTGCACCTCGTGCCGGCCGTACCGCTGAAGAACCCGAACCACTTTACCCATCAGTCGCAGCGCATCGCCGAGGAACTCAATGCAAGCTCGCCGAACGGGGCGATCTGGGCAAACCAGTTCAACAACACGGCCAATCGCGCATTTCATGAGCAGACCACCGGTGTCGAAATCTGGGAGCAAACCCGGGGTGAAGTCGATGGATTTATTTGCTCGGTGGGCACCGGTGGCACACTGGCCGGCGTGGCCCGGGCACTGAAGGGACGAAAGGAAAAAGTTTCGATCGGTCTGGCCGACCCGACCGGCTCGGCACTGTATAACTATTACGCCCACGGAGAATTGAAAGCCGAGGGCGGCTCGATCTCGGAAGGCATCGGCAACAGCCGGATCACCGACAACCTGGAAGGCACGCCGATCGACGTGCCCTACCAGATCCCGGACGAGGAATCGATTCCGCTGGTCTACGACATGATCCGGACAGAAGGCCTGTCCCTTGGCAGCTCGAGTGGCGTCAATATCGCCGGCGCGATCCGGCTCGCGAAAGAGCTCGGTCCCGGCCATGTCATCGTCACATTACTGTGCGATTCGGCGATGCGGTATCGGGCAAGGCTGTTTAACCGCGCCTTCCTGGCGGAGAAAGGACTCGAACTGCCCGACTGGCTGAACCTCGACTGACCCGCCCGTCGAATTGGTGTCAGACACCAGCGTTATTATTTTGGGGGCAGCGCGAACGCAATTAAATAGTCGCTGATCTTCTGCCGGTAATAGGCGTGATGCCCGCCGGCCGCGATGACGACGAACTGGCGCCCCTCTGCTTCATAGGTCATCGGCGTGGCCATCGCGGCAGTCGGCAACTCTACTTTCCAGAGCTCAATCCCGGTATCGATATCGAATGCCCGGAATTTTTCGTCCGAGGTCGCGCCGATGAAAATCAGGCCGCCGGCCGTAACGATCGGCCCGCCGATTCCGGGCGCGCCCAATGTCCACGGCAATGGAACCGGCGTTAACGTATCGATGGTACCGAGCGGCACCGTCCATTTGATCGTGCCCTGGGACAGATCGACCGCGGTCAGCGTATACCATGGCGGCTTAATGCACGGCGCTCCGAACGGGGACAATAGCTGCGCGGTCCCGCGCTCGATGGCGTACGGCGTACCGGCGATATAGCCTGGTGGGCCACCGGGTATACCTGCCATCGGCAGTCTGGCCCGGACCGGATCCACCTCTTTATTCGGTACGAGCCGAATCAGTGACGGCAAGCTCTGTGGATTCGTGATCAATAAATTCCGGCCGGCATCGAATGCGCCGGTACCCCAGTTGCTGACCATACCCGGAAATATCACGGTGCCCTGCGTCGTCGGCGGAGTGAATATCTCACCGAAGCGTAACTTCTCGATCATCTGCCGGCAGACTCCGCGGTCGTAAAACGTAAACCCCCATGCGTCGTCCGGCGTAATACCCGACCGCGTCAGTGGCGGCGGTGCGGTCGGGAAGGGTTGCGTCGGCGACAATACCTCTTCGAGTACACCGTCCGTCGGCACGGGCCGCTCTTCGACCGGAAAAATAGGTTCGCCGGTTTCACGATGAAACACGAAGACGAATCCCTGTTTCGTCAATTGCACAACGACGGGTACAGAATCGCCGTCGCGTTCGAGATCGACGAGCATCGGCTGGGACGAGACATCCCAGTCCCAGACATCGTGATGCACGACCTGGTAGTGCCAGACCAATTCACCGGTCGATCCCTTGAGCGCGACGACGGAATTGGCATAGCGGTTGTCGCCCGGCCGTGTGCCGCCGAAATAGTTTGGCGATGCACTCGATGTCGGCAAAAAAACGAGATCGCGTTCGTGATCCACGGACATCAGGCTCCAGACGTTACCGCCACCGGTATTGGCCAAGGCGTCCGGGTCCCAGTTGCCGGCTTCCGGATCGTCCGGGTTGCGCGGCACCGGGTCGAACATCCATTTGAAGGCACCCGTACGCACATCGAAGGCCCTGATCGCGCCACTCGGCGCGTCCGCACGCCTGAACTTTGCGCCGACCGAGGTGCCGATGATCACCGAATCGGAGACGATAACCGGCGGCATATAGGTGCGCACTCCGGCGGTATCGGTCGCCGGTAATGCCGCTTCGATAAAGGGCGTGATAGACACGACACCGGATTTTCCGAAGCCGGCGCAGGGTTCGCCGGTGCGTGAATCGAGTGCAATCAGACGCTGGTCGAGCGTCGCGAGGAAAATTCTCGAAGCACAGGTTTTTTCGACGGCCGTCCGGTCATCGGTCCACTGCGTAACACCGCGGCATTTGTACTGCGCGTTCCGGTCCCCGCGATCGACGTCCGGATCGAAGCGCCATACCACATCGCCATTGACCGGGTTCAGTGCGACAACCTCGTTGAACGCACTGCACATGACGAGGAACCCGCCCGCCTCGGCGGTCAACAGGATTGGCGTGCCCTGCAGACCATATGAGACAACGTCTTGTATCGGGCCTTCGCCATCCCCGGTCCGGTAGCGCCAGGCGACCTCCAGGTCCTGCACATTGTCCCGATTAATTTTGTCGAGCGTCGAGAATCGTGCGCCGCCCGGATCGCCGCCGTGCTCGGGCCAGCCCGCAACCTCGCGCGCATCCCTGGCTCGCTTCCTGACCCGATGCGGGAAAAATTAAACACGCCAGCAGAATTACGAGCGCTATTCGCACGCTAGTGTCCTCTCGTGAGTTCACTTGCTGCGCAGCTCATCCCAGCTCGCCTGATCGATTCGGTCCAACACGAACGCATACAACCGTGTCGCCCGCTCGAGGCCGTGGGGGTGAATCGTATCGATGCGATCCCCGGTCGAATGAAACCATAAATTAGCGTCGAGTATTTGCACGACCGGTGTGCGCGCCAGAAAAAAATCATAGGCATCGCCGGTGGGCCGCCGCGCGATCATCGCATCGACCACCATGCCATAGCGATCGATGCCGTCCTGGTAAATAGAGTGTAACAACGGGTTGCCGTTCGAGATCGTCAGCGACCGCTTGCTCTGGCTCGTCGTCACGATCAGCTGGCCGGGCACGGTGACACGCTCGAGCTTGAGCGGCCCGCGATAGTAACTCTTGATCGATGACGGATGCTCGATGTTGAATACGAGCACGGTTTTTTCGAGAATTTCCGGGTGCGCATCGATGAACGCCCGCGATCCATCCGAGAACTCGTGGTGCGCGCTGGTGCCGACAAACAACAGGTTTCGCTGCGGCTGCGTGTCTGCGAAAAACCGCGCCAGTGTGAGCATCGCGGCGACCCCGCCGGCATTGTCATTCGCCGAGTCGAAATAGCCGTCGAGGTGGGCGGTCAATATGACGTACTCATCGATCGTTCCGGGGATCAGTCCGATGACGTTTTTGCCTTCCCAAGAATTGCGGACCTCGGCTTTCATATTCAGGCGGGCTTTGAGCGCTACACCCGGTCCTTCAATACCGCCGGAGGCCACGAGCACATCCTCCAGGAAACGTCCGTCGTCCCCGCCGACCACAAAACTCGGCACGTCGGGAACGTCGAGTCGTTCGAGGGCATACTGATGATTGCCCGGCGCGTCCATGATCGTCATGACACCGATAGCGCCGGCATGAACGATTTCTTCGATATGTCCGCGCGCGGTCTGAAAGAACGGGTCGGGCTGAAGCTCTGCCCGCACGACCGCAATCCTGCCCGCCAGCTTGCGATTCAAAAGATTGACCGGCTGGCCCAGCCCGACATAGACCAGTTCCGCCTCGAGGGCCGCAACGTCCATCGCGCCGGCACCCAATTGCACGGCAGGAAAAGCAGAATCGAGCCGGTAGTCCTCAGTCCCTTCTCCGTAGGCGGAATTCCCGACTAACGTAACTGACCAGTCAACAGGCCACCACTGGGGACCGCCCTTCACGGTTTCCGTGCGCACCTCGGCCAGGCCAAATTCACGAAAACGATCGGCCACGTAATCGGCCGTCGCGCGCTCCGCGGCCGAACCGGCGATCCGTCCCCAGTAGTTCTCGCCGTCAGGCCGATGTTGGCGGGTGATACCGATGATCTCTTCTAAATATCGATGGACCTCTGCGCCATCGATGCCGGTATACGGATCATCTGCTTCGGGTAAGCGCAGACTGAGCGGCGGCAATGCGGGCGTTGCGTAGGCTTCGCGATAATTTTGCGATTGCTGGGCCCGCTTGGCCGGCATTTTTAATCCGAACCAGGCGTCCGCCGAATAGACCGCGCCGGGCACGAGAAGAAAGACCCATGCAAGGACAACGGCAAGCCCTGCGGCGCTCGCGGCGACACTGCCAGGCACCCTTTCACGTATTGCCATCAGGCCACCTCCGACAAAGCCCGGTCCAGATCCGCGAGCAGGTCATCGACGTCCTCGATGCCCGCCGACAATCGAATCAGGTTGTCCGGAATGCCGAGTGTCTCCCGTTCGGAGACCGACAAATTCGAGTGGCTCATCGTCGCCGGATGTCCGGCGAGACTCTCGACCCCGCCGAGGCTTTCCGCAAGCGTAAATACCTCGAGACGGTTCATGAATGTACCCACCGTGGACAAATCTCCGCGCAGAATAAACGAAACCACCGCACCATAACCCTCCATCTGTCTGCTGGCGAGTTCGTGTTGAGGATGACTGTCGAGGCCCGGATAAAAAACACGCTCTACATTCTTTTGCGCTTCCAGCCAGCCCGCTATCGCGGCGCAATTGGACTGGTGCCGCTCCATCCGCAGCGCCAGAGTCTTGACGCCGCGCAAGGTCAGGTAGGCATCGAACGGGCCGGCGACGCCACCGACCGCGCTGCGCATAGAGAGCATCTGCTTGCCCAGTGCCTCATCGGCCACGACATTCAAACCACCGAGTGCGTCGGAATGGCCACTCAGGTATTTCGTCGTGGAATGCATGACGATGTCACATCCCAATTCCAATGGCCGCTGTACGCACGGTGTTGCGAAAGTGTTGTCGACACAGACCAGGAGGTCATGCTGACGCGCGATCGCGACGATGGCTTCGAGGTCCAAAATTCTCAGCAGCGGGTTGGTCGGTGTTTCGACCCATATCAGCCGGGTCGTCGGCCTGATGGCCTTTTCGATCTCAGCCAAATCACAGAAATCCAGGAACGAAAATTCCAGACCCGAAGTCCGCGTGCGCACCTGTCTGAACAGGCGCAGCGTGCCGCCATAAATGTCGGCCGGCGAGATGACGTGCGCGCCGGCATCCAGCAATTCCAGCACGGTCGCCGTGGCCGCCATGCCCGATGAAAAAGCCAGGCCGCGCACGCCGGATTCCAATTCCGCGACGCAACGCTCCAAAGCATCGCGGGTCGGATTCGAAGCCCGCGAATACACATAATCTCCGGGCTCGCCAAAGGCCTTCTGTTGAAAGGTCGTGCTCGTAACTATCGGCGGCATCACGGCGCCGGTGGCCGGATCTACCGTGTCACCGGCGTGAATACACCGGGTCGCCAGCTTATGTCCTTTTCCTTCACTTTCCATGGCCAAATTCACTCATTAAGTTGGATACGACTCGCCCGGCACGCTTGAAACAGGTATGTTATTCGAAAAATAATAATAGCCTCTTATGCACACAGATCGAAACATCGCCCAGCCGACCATCGCGTCCCTGCTCCGGGACAGCGGTGATCAACTCAGGGAAATCAGCGCCTCCGCCACGCTGGATGCGGAGATGCTGCTCAGCCATGTGCTGCGCAAGAGCCGCGTGCAGCTATACAGCGGCCGGGAAAAAAAGGTCGATGCGAAAAAGGCCGCTCTGTTCATTAATCTCGTGCACAGGCGCGTGGAAGGGTTGCCGGTTGCCCAGCTCATCGGATCCCGGGAGTTTTGGTCGCTCGATTTTACCGTCACCGCGGACACCCTGATCCCGAGGCCCGAAACTGAATTGCTGGTCGAATGCGCTCTGAGCCACATCGAACCGGAACAACCCGCCGATGTACTCGATCTCGGCACCGGGACCGGCGCGATCGCATTGGCTATTGCGCGAGACCGGCCGAATATACACATTACCGCGACCGACCTCAGCGAAGCCGCGCTCGCTGTCGCGCGGTATAACGCCCACACACTGAATCTGAAGCAGGTGAAATTTCGGCTTGGCAGCTGGTTCAAGGCCGTATCGGGACAGCGGTTTTCGACGATCATATCGAACCCGCCCTATGTGACCGAGATGGAGCTACTGGTCCATGATTTCGAACTGCGGCATGAGCCGTCGATGGCACTGCTCGGTGGCAAAGATGGACTGGACTCGATCAGGGAAATTGTCCGGCTGGCGCCCGATTACCTGTTCCCGGGGGGTTGGCTGGCGATCGAGCACGGTTACCGTCAGGGGCCAGGTGTTGCGAAACTCTTCAAGCAGGCCGGGTTTACGTTTGTATTCGCCTACAAGGATCTGCAGGGCCATCCGCGGGTGACGGAGGGTAAACTTCCCCGGTAATTAGCGGTATCGTGTGCTCAATGGACGATCTGTCACTCCGCTACAGTCGGCATCTGAGCCTGTCGAAGTTTGGTGCCGAAGGGCAGCAGCAGCTCGCTCGAAGTACGGCGCTCATCGTCGGTCTCGGTGGGCTTGGCGCACCGGCCGCACTGTACCTTGCGAATTCCGGCGTCGGCCATTTGATCCTCAATGATTTCGATCGCGTCGATCTCACCAACCTGCCGCGGCAAATTCTATTCCGTGACGACGATGTCGGCGGGTTCAAGACCAGCGCGACGTCTCAATCCCTTAAGGACGCCAATCCGGAACTCGAAATTACGCAGGTCAACGAACGGCTGACCGACACGCGACTCGGTGAAGTGGTCGCGTCCGCCGATGTCGTACTCGATTGCACGGACAACTTTCCGACGCGCACGATGATCAACGATGCTTGTGTAGCGTCCGGCACCCCGCTCGTTTCGGGCGCCGCAATCCGGTTCGAGGGACAATTGTCCGTGTTCCGTCCGGACCAGCCTGGCGGGCCCTGTTATCGCTGCCTGTATTCAGAACAGGATGAGAATCTCGGCAGTTGCGCCGGTCAGGGCATTCTCGCGCCGCTGGCCGGGACCGTGGGCTGCATGATGGCGACAGAAGCGATCAAGGTCCTGATCGGCCTCGATTCCGAGCTGAACGGAAAACTCTGGATATACGACGGATTAACCGGATCGACACGGCTCGTCACGATCCGGCCCCGGCCGGACTGCCCGACCTGCGGTACCCGGCAGGCCTGAAACCGCTGATCCCTGCTCAGGATCTTACGCAGCCACGGCCTCATAACCGAGGTTCGAAGCCAGCCACCGCTCGACGACTGCCAATGGAATACCTTTCCTGCGGGCGTAGTCCTCCGCCTGATCGCGGCCGATCTTGCCCACCTGAAAATATTTCGCTTCGGGGCGCGCGAAATACCAACCGCTGACTGACGCGGCCGGCAACATCGCATACGACTCCGTGAGTTGGATACCGGTGTTGCGCTCAACATCGAGCAGGCTCCACAGCGTTGTCTTTTCCATGTGATCGGGACAGGCCGGATAACCGGGTGCCGGGCGAATGCCGCGGTAGGATTCTGCAATCAATTCATCGCTGCCGAGATTCTCGTCTGCCGCATAGCCCCATAATTCCCTGCGGACTTTTGCATGCATATATTCCGCACACGCCTCTGCCAGCCGGTCGGCCAGGGCTTTCAGAATAATCGCGTTGTAATCGTCGTGGGCGCGCTCGAAATCGGCAACGTGCCGATCGATACCAAACCCGGCCGTGACGGCAAACGCGCCAAGGTAATCAGCGACCCCCGATTCCCTGGGCGCAATAAAATCCGCCAGACACAGACTGGGCTGCCCGTCCGGCCGGCCCCGCTGCTGACGCAGATGGTGCAGCGTTGCGAGGGGTTCAGACCGCTGTTCATCCGCGTAGACCGCGATATCGTCATGATCGATGGTGTTGGCCGGAAACAGACCCACAACGGCTCGCGACGTGAGCCAGCCCTCGTCAAAAATCTGCGTCAGCATCCTGCGCGCATCGCGATACAGGCTGCTCGCGGCCTCCCCGGCGATTTTGTCGTCAAGAATTGCCGGAAACTTGCCGCGAAATTCCCATGCATTGAAGAAGGGCATCCAGTCTATGTATGGCTCTAAATCGACGAGCGGAATGTCCGTGAAGACCCGGGTACCGGTAAAGCTCGGCACAACCGGGAGCGCACTCCAGTCGAGCACGGCCTTGTTGTTACGTGCTGCCGCCAGGCCAAGTTGGGGCGCCTGCCGCGCCTTGTTCGCATGACGTTCGCGGCGCGTCGCACAATCCTGTTTCACCGATTGAATATAGTCAGCGCGATCGCCGGCGCTCATTAACTTTTGCGCGACACCGACAGATCTGGACGCGTCCTTTACATAAATGACAGGCCCCTCATATTGCGGGTCAATCTTTACCGAGGTATGCGCCGGAGAAGTCGTCGCGCCGCCGATCAAAAGGGGCAACTCGAAGTCCTGACGCTTCATCTCGCGCGCCACCTGCACCATCTCTTCCAACGATGGCGTGATCAATCCGGACAGGCCGATCATGTCGGCTTCCTCGCGGCGCGCCGCCTCAAGGATGCGCTCCCTGGGCACCATGACACCGAGATCGATGACTTCGAAATTGTTGCACTGGAGCACGACACCCACAATATTCTTGCCAATATCATGCACGTCGCCCTTGACCGTGGCCATGACAATCTTGGCCATCTTTCTCGGCTCGCCGCCCTGCATTTCTTCGATGAACGGCACGAGATAGGCCACTGCCTTTTTCATGACCCTCGCCGACTTGACGACCTGCGGTAAAAACATCTTGCCCGCACCGAACAAATCGCCAACGACATTCATACCGTCCATCAACGGGCCTTCGATGATGGTCAGCGGGTTATCGGTGTTCGATCGTGCCTCCTCGGTGTCTTCGACGATGAACTGGTCGAGTCCTTTCACCAATGCGTGGGAAAGCCGCTCCTCGACGGTGCCTTCGCGCCATTCCTGCTCGGTCACTTTGACCTGTTCTTCGCCGTCGCCGCGATAGCGTCCGGCTATTTCGAGAAGGCGCTCTGTCGCGTCGTCACGCCGATTTAATATGACATCTTCGACCGCATCCCGGAGTTCGGCAGGGATTTCGTCATAGATCGCCAGCTGCCCCGCGTTGACGATGCCCATATCCATTCCGGCCTTAATCGCGTGGTAAAGAAACACGGCGTGCATCGCCTCACGAACGGGATTATTGCCGCGAAAAGAAAACGAAACATTGCTGACCCCACCACTGATCATGGCGTGCGGCAATTTCTCCTTGATCTGCCGGGTCGCCTCGATAAAGGCGTTGCCGTAATCGTTATGCTCTTCGATGCCGGTCGCGACCGCGAAAATATTCGGATCGAAGATGATGTCCTCGGGCGGGAACCCAACCTGTTTGGTTAATAACCGGTAAGCCCGTTCACAAATACTGAGACGGTGCTCGACGGTCTCCGCCTGCCCTTTCTCGTCGAACGCCATGACGATGACGGCCGCGCCGTGGCGGCGAATCACTTTCGCTTGTTCCAGGAACTGGTCTTCCCCTTCTTTCAGGCTGATCGAGTTCACGATGGACTTGCCCTGGATGCATTTCAAACCGGTTTCGATGACTTCCCAACGAGACGAGTCGACCATGGCCGGAACGCGGGCAATATCCGGCTCACAAGCGACCAGTTTCATGAACCGATCCATCGCCTCAACCGAATCCAGCATGCCTTCGTCCATATTGACGTCGATGATCTGGGCGCCGTTGTCGACCTGTTCCTGGGCTACCTGCAAGGCAGTCGCGTAATCGCCCTCCGTGATCAGGCGCTTGAACTTTGCCGAACCGGCCACATTGGTGCGCTCGCCGACATTGACGAATAACGAGTCTGGCCCGACGTTCATGGGCTCAAGCCCGCTGAGCCTGAGCATCACCGGCAACTCGGGCACCACACGCGGCGGTTTCGGCCCTAAAACCGAGACAATTTCCGCGATGTGTTCCGGCCGCGTGCCACAGCAACCGCCGACCATATTGACGAGACCCTGATCGGCAAAATCGCCGAGGACCCGGGCCATCGACTCCGGCGTATCGTCATAACCGCCGAATTCGTTCGGCAGACCGGCGTTCGGATGCACGCTGACCCGTGTGTCCGCGACGGCCGACAACTCGGTCAGGTAGGGTCGAAGATCCTCCGCACCCAACGCGCAATTCAGACCGATCAAAAATGGATCGATGTGGCGCACCGAATTCCAGAACGCCTCGGTGGTCTGGCCGGATAAGGTGCGGCCCGACGCATCGGTGATCGTTCCGGAAACCATGACCGGAATTCGATGCCCAAGCTCATCATTGAGCGCAGCGATTGCGTATAGCGCCGCCTTTGCATTCAGCGTGTCGAAGATCGTCTCGAGCAGCAGGAAATCCGCACCGCCCTCCAGCAACGCACGCCCCGCTTCTATATAAGTTGCGACGAGCTCGTCAAAGGAGATGTTCCTGAATCCCGGATCGTTGACATCCGGCGAAATGGACGCGGTGCGATTAGTCGGGCCCAACACACCAGCGACGAACCGGGGCTTACCGGTGCTTACGCCGACCTCATCCGCAACCGAACGCGCAAGTTGCGCCGACGCCAGGTTCAATTCCGCGACACAGGTTTCCAGGCCGTAATCCGCCAGGGCCGGCGCCGTCGAATTGAAACTGTTGGTCTCGATAACATCCGCGCCTGCATTCAGAAAGTCCGTATGAATCTCACGAATAATATCCGCACGGGTAATGCTTAGCAGGTCGTGATTGCCTTTGAGTTCGATTTCGGAATCGGCAAATCGGTCGCCGCGATAATCGGCTTCGGTCAGGTCATAGCCCTGGATCATCGTTCCCATGGCACCATCGAGAAATACGATGCGCTGCTGGAGTAGATCATTCAGCTGTTCGAACCGTTGCTGGAGATCAGACATTGGCAGTCTCCGGCTCAATCTCTGACCGAACGCCGAGCGCATGGCAAATCGCGTAAGTCAGTTCTGCCCGATTTAACGTATAGAAATGGAATTCATTAATGCCTTCCGCCTGCATGCGATGCACCTGGTCGATGGCGATGTTGGCCGAAATCATGCGGCGGGTTTCATCGTCGTCATCCAGACCTTCGAATCGTTTATGCACCCATGCGGGGACGATGGCGCCGCACATCTTGGCAAAGCGCAATAACTGCGGAAATTTATTGATCGGCAAAATTCCCGGAACAATCGAGGCTGTAATCCCGGTAGCGACGCACTTGTCACGAAAATGCAGATAGTTATCCGTGTCGAAGAAAAACTGGGTAATCGCCCGGGTCGCGCCCGCATCGATTTTTCGCTTCAGATTATCCAGATCGAAATCGGCGTCGGGTGCTTCAGGATGTACCTCCGGGTAGGCAGCGACTGAAATCTCGAAATCCGCAACTTCCCTGAGTCCCCGCACGAGGTCAACGCCATAGCGATAACCACCGGGATGGGGCTGGTAGTGCGCCTGACCCTCGGCCGGATCGCCGCGCAACGCGACGATATCGCGAATGCCTTCTGCCCAGTACTTCCTCGCGATGTCCTGGATTTCGTCTTTGGTCGCCCCGACACAGGTCAAATGGGGTGCGCCGCGGAGACCGGTTTCCCGAATAACGCGGCTGACGATCTTGTGGGTTCGATCCCGGGTCGAGCCGTCCGCACCGTAGGTCACGGAAACAAACCGCGGATTCAATGGCGCGAGCCGCTGAATCGAGTTCCACAGTGTTTCTTCCATGGCCGGTGAATTAGGCGGAAAAAACTCGAACGAAACTTCCGGTCTCGGGTTGTTATCTGTCATCGGTTCCTGTCCTCATCGAAGCGAAGTCCGGCTGGGCCGAAAATAACGCATATTCCATGACCCGCCCCGGAAACCAGGTCCGGTTGAAAACTTTGTAACCGAGTTCACCCAACTTCGCAGTCAATTGATTCTCGACCAGCGGGCCGTGCGGAGCGTTTTTTGTCAGGTGCCGAACCGCCGGCTGTATCCGGTCGACGACCAACAGGCGTCCATTCGGAATTAACACGCGCTGCGCGTCCCGCAGGAGGTCCAGTGAATCTCGTGCGCCGCTCAAAACCTGGTTAAGCACCACGAGGTTGAATGCAGCTCGTTCAAACGGCAACGCCGGAAGGTCGGCGCCACGCACCGTGCAATTCGTAAGACCGGATTGATGGACACGCGACCGTGCGAGCAAACGCATGCCCTTTGAAGTATCGACGCCGACGACATTGCGGGCGTTTTCTCCGATCAAACATAACAACGCGCCGTTGCCACAACCGACTTCCAGCACGTTCCCGAATCGGCTTTCGCCGGCATCGTCTTCGATAGCCTCGAACAAGACTGAATCAGTCGGACGATCCCCGGGCAGCGGGGCACCGGGCCACGACGCAGATCGACGCGCATTGTACGCATCGCGCTCGCGCCGATGTTTAACCTCTGACAGCGCTACGCGGTCGCCGATCAGAGTCGGGTCGTCTTGACCAATCATTGAAATCATTTGTCGGGTCGTGTGCGCCACCAATGGATCGGGCGCGAGGCGGTAATACATCCACTGACCGTCGCGAAAACGCGTCACGAGCCCGGCGTCGTCGAGCAGGCGCAGGTGACGGGAAACCCTGGGCTGACTCTGGCCGAGAATTTCCTGCAACTCGCCGACCGTCGCCTCGCCGCCGGCCAAAAGCGCCAGAAGCCTGAGCCGTGTCGGATCTGCGGCGGCCTTAAAAGACTGCAATGCGGATTCCATAGACATGGGGAAGAAATATAAAGGAATCTTTATATATTTTCCAGCGGTCAACGCCCACATCACGCGATGGCGTTAAATTCGCTTAAAATGGCATATTTTGCTTGTATATGGTGCTAACGTACGTCAAATAGCGCTTATGTGCTGAAACCGGTAATGACTATTCATCGCCGGTTAACCCATTCCCTGATATGTTGTCGGTGTTTCGCGCCCGGGCCATGAAATAAACAGGAAACAAGCCAAATCATGCAGCTTCGCACCGCACCTGGAATTCTCTCGATTGTGGCTGGCGTCCTGATCGGCGCCTGCGCATCGCACCCGGAACCGATTATCGACACCAAGGGCGTCAACATGGCGGTCTACGAACAGGATCTGGCCGACTGCAAAACCTATTCGGAGCAGGTGCAGATCGAGGCCGGCATGGCACGAGGTGCCGCGACCGGTGCGGCAACCGGTGGCGCAGTTGGCGCGGTCCGCGGACGCGGCAGTGTGGCCGAGGACGCGGCGGTCGGCGCGATATTGGGTGCATCGAAATCCGGTGTCCAGGGGGCAAAAGAAAAAGAACGGGTGGTCAAGAATTGCCTGCGCTACCGGGGCTACCGGGTACTCAACTGAGCTTGCTGCGCAGCAGTTCGTTTACTTGTGCCGGGTTCGCCTTGCCACGAGTGGCCTGCATGACCTGCCCAACCAGGTAACCGAGCACTTTGTGTTTGCCACCGCGATATTGCTCGACCTGGTCCGGGTTGTCCGCTAATACGCCGTCGATAATTTTTTCTAACTCGCCTGAATCGCTGATCTGCATCAGGCCGCGTTTCTCGATGATTTCATCGGCGGACCCTTCACCCGCCCACATGGCTTCGAATACCTCTTTCGCGATCTTGCCGGAGATCGTGTCATCCTGAATTCGCTGCAGCATCCCGGCCAGCTCTGGTGCGCTGATCCTGGTGTCCCGAATGCCGACAGCATTCTTGTTTAACGCGCCCGACAGCTCGCCGATGACCCAATTCGCGGCGAGTTTGGCATCACCAGCATCGATCACCGCGCCAAAGGCTTTGACCACGGCCTCGAAATAATCGGCCATGTCACGACTGACGGTCAGTGTTTCAACGTCGCTTGCCTTGAGGCCGTAGTCCCGTACAAACCGGGCCCGTTTGGCATCCGGCAACTCCGGCAATTCGTCGCGCGCGGCCTGAATAAACACGTCATCGAGTTCGATCGGCAACAGATCCGGGTCCGGAAAATAACGGTAATCGTTCGCCTCTTCCTTACTGCGCATCGGGCGCGTCTCATCGCGATCCGAATCGTACAGCCGGGTTTCCTGACTGACCTTGCCGCCGTGTTCGAGAATATCGATTTGGCGTTCCACTTCGTAATCAATCGCCTTTTCGACGAAACGAAACGAATTCAGATTCTTGATTTCCGCTCGCGTGCCAAGCTCGGTTTCACCGGCTGGGCGCATCGAAACGTTTGCGTCACAACGAAAAGAACCCTCCTGCATATTGCCATCCGAAATGCCCAGATAACGGACCAATTGGTGAACTTTCCGCATGTAGGCGACCGCTTCTTTGGCCGAGCGCAAATCCGGCTCGGAGACGATTTCCAGCAATGGCGTGCCGGCTCGATTCAGATCGACTCCGGTCTCTCCGGCGAACTGACCATGTACCGACTTGCCGGCGTCCTCCTCCATATGTGCGCGGGTGACACCAATGGTTTTTTGGGCTACCGTCTTCCATGGGAATCGTCACTGAACCTTTGCCAACGATCGGGAGTTCAAACTGACTGATCTGATAGCCCTTCGGCAGGTCAGGATAAAAATAATTCTTGCGCGCGAAAACACATCGTCGCGATATCTCGGCGTCGATCGCCAGGCCAAACGTCACGGCCATTCGTACCACCTCACCGTTCAGAACCGGCAGAACCCCGGGATAACCGAGATCGATGATACTGGCCTGAGTGTTGGGCTCCGCGCCATAGGCCGTCGCCGATCCGGAAAAGATCTTGCTCTGCGTCGCGAGTTGCGTGTGTATCTCGAGACCGATGACGGTTTCCCACTGCATATTGCTACCCCTCGACCGCGGCCAGGTCCGGGACTCGCTGATGCCAGTCCGTTTCCTGCTGGTATTGATGCGCAACATTCAACACCGTCGCCTCGCTGAATGCCGGTCCGATCAATTGCAACCCGACCGGCAATCCGCCTGCGAATCCACACGGAATCGACGCGCCCGGAAGGCCAGCCAGATTCACGCCGATCGTATAAATGTCGTTGAGGTACATCTGCACCGGGTCATCGATTTTTTCCCCTAAGCCAAACGCCGCCGTCGGCGTCGTTGGCCCCGCGATGACGTCCACCGATTCGAAACAACGCTTGAAATCGTCGGCGATCAGGTGGCGGGCTTTTTGCGCCTGCAGGTAATAGGCGTCGTAGTATCCCGCCGACAGGACATAGGTCCCCGTCATGATGCGCCGCTTGACCTCGGCCCCGAAACCTTCCTTGCGGCTGAGCTTATACAATGCCTCGAGATCGTCCGCGCCCTCATGCCGATGCCCGAAACGGACGCCGTCAAAGCGAGAAAGATTCGACGACGCTTCGGCGGAAGCGACGACGTAATACGTGGGCACCGATGCGCCGATATGCGGTAACGAAACCTCCTGAACCGATGCCCCGAGCGTCTCCAGTACCGAAATCGCCTCATGTAAAAGACCCGCACAGGCCGGATCCAGGCCCTCATCGAAAAACTCTCGTGGAACGCCGATTCGTTTGCCGGCGAGCGATGCGCCGAGGGCGCCAGCGTAGTCCGGCACCGGGTCCTCGGCACAGGTCGAGTCGCGCGCATCGAATCCCCGCCATGGCCTGCATCAGCAATGCGGCATCTTCGGCCGTTAATGTCAGGACCCCGGCCTGATCCAGGCTGGATGCGAACGCGACCATGCCGTAACGCGAGACCCGCCCGTAGGTCGGTTTAAAGCCCGTGATTCCGGTCAGTGCGGCGGGCTGCCGAATCGATCCGCCCGTGTCCGTGCCGGTGGCGGCCGGCGCGAGGCCCGCGGCCACGGCAGCGGCTGAACCCCCGGAAGACCCGCCGGGAGACCGTTTCAGATCCCACGGGTTCGCGACCGGCGCGTAAAAACTGGTCTCATTCGACGAACCCATCGCAAACTCGTCCATGTTCGTTTTGCCGATCATGACGGTCCCGGCCGCGGCCAGGTTTTCGACGACCCGCGCATCGTACGGTGAAACGAAATCAGACAACATCTTCGAACCGCAGGTCGTCAAAACGCCCTTGGTACAGAAAATATCCTTGTGCGCCAATGGAATACCTGTCAATAGACCGCCCTCCTGCCGCTCGAGGGCCTGATCCGCCTGATCGGCCGCGGCCAGGGCGGCCTCCCCGGTCACTGTAATAAAAGTGTTCAGGGTGCTGTCGAGGCGCTCGATCCGGGCCAGGTAGTCCTCGGTCAGCTGACGACTGGTGACGGAGCCCTCCGCGAGGGCCGTTGCCAGCTGGGCGATAGTGCGGCGCTCCATGGCTTACTCGATGACCTTCGGGGACCCGGTAAAAGCCCTGTCCTACGGCCGGCGCATTCTGCTGGTAAAGGTCGCGGTGGTCGGTTTCCGTCACTTCGTCCGGGCGCAGGCGCTGGCCCATTTCCAGCGGGTGCGCCATGGGCAACGTACCTTCCGTGTCGAGTTCACCCAACTGGGTGACGAGATCGATGATCCGGGACAACTTGTCCACATAGTCAGCGATTTCGTCATCGCTGACTTCCAATCGGGCCAGGTGTGCGATGTGCTCGACATCCGCTTTCGTCAGGGCCATGGCAAAATTATCCAGTCAGGCAAAATTAAACAACGATAATGATACCTTTGCGGTTGCCCAAAATCCCACTCGTTGCTAGAGTAGCCAGCGTTTTACGGGTTTCTGTGCGCGAGTTACCTGAATGTTGAAATCAATACTTGGCTATTTTTCCAACGATCTTTCGATCGATCTTGGAACAGCCAATACACTGATATACCTGAGTGGACAAGGCATCGTTCTCGATGAGCCTTCCGTCGTGGCTATCCGGGAAGAACCCGGGCGCGGCGGGAAAAGCGTTGAAGCCGTTGGCATGGAAGCTAAAATGATGCTGGGGCGAACGCCCGGAAATATTACCGCGATTCGACCGCTCAAAGACGGCGTCATCGCGGACTTCACGGTCACCGAGAAGATGCTCCAGCACTTTATTCGCAAGGCACACCCGGGCCGATATTTCCGCCCGAGCCCCCGGGTCCTGGTCTGCGTACCGTACGGCTCGACTCAGGTCGAACGTCGGGCGATCCGGGAATCCGCCGAAGGTGCCGGCGCCCGCAAAGTCTTTTTGATCGAAGAACCCATGGCCGCCGCGATCGGCGCCGGAATGCCGGTCCATGAGGCGCGCGGCTCGATGGTTCTGGATATCGGCGGCGGCACGTCTGAAGTCGCCGTCATTTCTTTAAACGGAATCGTCTATGCCGCTTCGGTGCGCGTCGGTGGCGACCGGTTTGATGAAGCCATCATTAATTACGTGCGCCGAAACTACGGCATACTCATCGGTGAAGCGACCGCCGAAACGATCAAGCACACCATAGGTTCGGCCTATCCCGGCGAAGAGGTCAGGGAGCTTTCTGTCAAGGGCCGCAATCTGTCCGAAGGTGTGCCGAGAAGTTTCAGCCTGAACAGCAATGAAATTCTCGAAGCGCTGCAGGAACCACTGCAGGGTATCGTCGGCGCTGTGAAAGGCGCGCTGGAACAGACCCCCCCGGAACTCGGCGCTGACGTGGCCGACCGTGGAATCGTGTTGACGGGCGGAGGGGCGTTACTCCGAGACATCGATAAACTGATCATGGAGGAAACCGGGTTGCCGGTCGTGATAGCCGACGACCCGATGACCTGCGTGGCCCGGGGTGGCGGCCGGGTCATAGAACTCATGGACGAGCACGGGCCCGCAGTTTTTGGTTTGGATTGACCCGTCCCAAAACGGTAGCGCATGGCGCTCAGAACACCCGACAGCGACCAACGAGCTTTTCGTGACACCAGCCCCGGTCTGCGTTTAACCCTACTGTGTATCTTTTCTATTGGCCTGATGGCTCTGGACAACCAGAATCAGCACCTGGCCGGTGTCCGTCGCATACTGTCCGCATCGATATATCCGATTCGCGTTTTGATCGACGCGCCGTCTTCGTTCGGACACTGGATCGGCGACACGCTCGCAACTCGCAATGCCCTCATCGACGAAAATGACGAACTCGGGCGGAAGATTCTGATCCAGAATGCCCGCTTGCAGCGCATGGCGGCGCTGCAGGCGGAGAACGCCCGGCTACGCGCGTTGCTGGACTCCACGGCGAGAGTCGGCGACCGGGTCCTTATCGCGGAAATCATGTCGGTCGATATGAACCCGTTCCGGCATATGATCGTCGTCAATCGCGGCAGCATTGACGGTGTGCAGGTCGGTCAGGCGTTAATCGACGCGCAGGGCATCATCGGCCAGGTCATCCGCGACCAGATTTTTTCCGCCGAGGCGATTCTGATCACCGACGTCGATCACGCGCTGCCGGTCGAAGTGCTGCGAAACCGGCTGCGCACGATAGCGGTCGGCACCGGCGACCTGGAACGGTTATCCCTGCCGTTTTTACCTCGCAATGCGGACGTGGTTTCAGGAGACCTGCTGGTGACCTCCGGACTGGGTGGCAAGTTTCCACCGGGTTATCCGGTCGGTGTCGTAGGCGAGGTCATCAGCGAGGTCGGCGAACCGTTCCTGAAAATCAGCGCTGAACCCGCCGCGGCTTTGAATCGCATCCGGGAGGTCCTGTTGATCTGGCCCGAGCCCGTGGAAACCGTGCCGGTTGAAGATGAGCCCGAACCGGTTGAGGATATCGAAGAGACCGGCGTCGACGAGACTGCCATCGACGAGACTGAGAGCGTAGAGACCGGAAATGGCTAGCCGCAGGACACCCTCGGTGGCCGGTCTGGATCGCGTTGTTAACCACGACGGCATTGGTCAGCCTGCCGTTGCCCGACGCATTGACGCCCTTCCGGCCACCCTGGGCTACGCTGGCCATCATTTACTGGCTCATGATGTGGCCGCGGGCCTTTGGCGTGGGCAGCGCCTGGATTATCGGGCTGGTCATCGATATTTTGTACGGTGATTTAATGGGTCAACATGCGCTCGGACTGACCATCGTGGGTTACCTGACATTGCGCTTTCATTTGCAGATTCGAATTTTTCCGCTATGGCAATTAACGATGACCGTTTTCGCGCTATTGACGGTCGAGGCATTTATCATGTTCTGGATTGACGGCATCGTCGGAAACCCGCCGGCGGGCATTGCTCGATGGACGCAAGTGATTGTCGGCGCCATTCTGTGGCCGCCGGTGATGGCGATCATGGACCGGATTCGTGAACGCATTGAATACCGCGACCCGACTTTTACCTAGGGCGCCGCACGAAACGACGTTACCGACGGAATATTCATGCTGACCACCATTCGCATCAAGGATCACTGGGCGGAGCAACAGCTGTTTTTGCGCCGCGTGATTTTGTCATCGATCATCGCGCTCGGATTGATCAGCCTGGTCGTCGGACGACTGACGCAATTGCAGGTCATCAACTATGAATATTTCTCAGCTCAATCTCAGGGCAACCGGATCAGCGTTCAACCCGTGCCGCCAACCCGGGGTCTGATTTTCGACCGCTATGGCGCGGTACTGGCGGAGAACCTGCCGAGATACCAATTGGAACTGACGCCCGAACAAACCCCGGATATCGATGAAACCCTGAACCGTCTCGCCGGACAGGGTCTTATCGCTTATGAACAAATCGACGAACTGAAGATCCTGATTAACTCGCATCGGCGTTTTGATGCCGTGCCGATAAAGCAACGGCTGACAGACGAAGACGTCGCGAAGTTCGCCGTAAACCGCCCGAATTTTCCCGGAGTCGAGATTCGCGCGCGTCTCGCACGGCATTATCCGTATGGACCCGCGGTCGCACATGCGATCGGCTATGTTGGCGGCATCAGCGCAACCGATCTTAAAACCCTGAACAAAATCGACTATGCCGGTACAGCCCTGGTCGGAAAAGTTTCTCTGGAGCACACCTACGAAGCTGATCTGCACGGAGATGTCGGGCACGCCGAGGTGCTGGTCAATGCGCGCGGACGAGTGATGCAGACTCTGGGCGGCGAACCCTCCGTTCCCGGCGAGGATTTGATTTTGACCCTGGATATCGAATCCCAGCTGGTCGCCTATGCGGAACTGAAGGGACACCGCGGTGCCGTGGTTGCTATTGACCCGAAAACCGGAGAGGTTCTGGTTTTTATCAGTGCGCCGTCATTCGATCCGAATGCATTGAGCCTCGGCATGACTCGGGACGAATATCGCACGCTGCAAGACGACCCCGATCTGCCGTTGTTCAACCGGGCTTTGCGGGGCAGTTACCCGCCAGGCTCGACGATAAAACCGATGCTCGCGCTCGCAGCCCTGCATTACAACGTGATTTCACCCGATCACACGATCCTGTGCCGCGGTTATTTTTCATTACCCGGCAAAACCCACCGTTACCGCGACTGGAAGCGCGGTGGTCACGGCCTTATCAACATGCATAGCGCAATCGAACAATCCTGCGATGTCTATTTTTATTCGCTTGCGATGGATCTCGGCATCGATCGCATGGCCGAAATCCTCGGGGAGTTCGGCCTGGGCCGAAGAACCGGCATCGACATAGCGGGCGAAAAACCGGGGCTCGTGCCGTCGCGGGCGTGGAAACGGGCGAATTTCAGTTCAGCCGAGGACAAGGCCTGGTATCACGGAGAAACGGTAATCACGGGAATCGGGCAAGGGTATCTTTTGACCACGCCGCTGCAACTTGCCCAGGCGACGGCAACGATTGCGAGCCGGGGAAAATTGATACAGCCGACCCTGTTGCGTGGATTGGTCGACCCGGTCAGTGGCACCGCGCAATATTTTGAACCCAGGCCCGTGGAGCAGGTCAGCGTGACGGATGATCGACAATGGGATCGAATCATCAGTGGCATGAATGCGGTCCTGCAGGGCCGCAATGGCACGGCACGCGCGACTGGATTAACCGCGCCGTTCACAATGGCCGGTAAGAGCGGTACCGCACAGGTATTTTCGGTGGCCCAGGATGAGGAGTACAACTCGGAGGAAATCGAGGAGCGCAGGCGCGACCACGCGTTGTTTATCGCCTTCGCGCCCCTGGAAGATCCTGCAATCGCTGTAGCCGTTATCGTTGAGAATGGCGAAAGCGGCAGCCGGGTGGCGGCGCCGATCGCGAGAAAAGTCATGGAAACGTATTTGCGAGATATGAAGCTGTGATTGCGATTACCTCGGGCCGGCGCAGAAGGCGACTCGGCGCCAGGGCCATCATGCTCAGGCGTCTGCACCTCGATGGCATGCTGTTTGCCGGTATTGCCGCGGTATTGGTCGTCGGACTGGCGGCGTTATACAGTGCCGTGGGGCAGAATGGCGACCTCGTGGTCAGCCAGCTGATCAGAATGATGGCCGCATTGGCTGGCATGCTTATCATGGCCCAGGTAGAACCGGGTTTTTTGCGCAGAGCTTCGCCGTGGGTGTACGCGCTTGGCCTCGTTTTATTGGGCCTCGTGCTGATCACGGGCGACGTCGGCAAGGGCGCCCAACGCTGGCTGAATATCGGCGTTCGATTTCAGCCGTCGGAAATCATGAAGATCGGCTTGCCCATGATGCTGGCCTGGTTGCTGCATGAACGCCCACTGCCGCCATCGTTCGGCATGATCGCGGCTGCGCTCGGGCTCACACTGATACCCGTCGCGATGATTGCCCTGCAGCCAGACCTGGGCACGGCGATTCTCATCACTCTGACCGGCGCTACGGTCGTTTTCCTCTGCGGCATCGGCGTGGCCTACATTATTTCCGCGGTCGGCGCGGCGCTGATCTCACTGCCGGTCCTCTGGTATTTCGTCATGCACGACTATCAGAAGAGCCGGGTCCTGACGTTAATAAACCCTGACAGTGATCCGCTGGGGGCCGGTTACCACATCATACAATCCAAAATTGCGATCGGCTCCGGGGGGCTGTTTGGCAAGGGCTGGCTGAATGGCAGCCAGGGCCAACTCGAATTTCTGCCCGAACGCTCGACGGATTTCATTTTCGCGATCATCGGCGAAGAATTCGGGCTTGATGGGCGCATTGGCCGTTCTGCTGATTTATCTGTTAATTGTAGGCCGTGGGCTGGTCATCGCGGTGATGGCGCAAGACACATTTTCGCGGCTTCTGGCCGGCAGTATCAGTCTGACTTTTTTCTTCTATGTATTTGTTAACACCGCGATGGTCACGGGACTCATCCCGGTCGTGGGCGTCCCGCTGCCATTGATCAGCGCCGGCGGCACTTCGATGGTGACCCTGCTGGCCGGTTTCGGTATTCTGATGTCTATCCAGACGCACCGGAAGCTACTGGCACGATGATAAGGACAATCACAAAACGAGGGCTGCGCCTTGTCGGCAGAAATTTCGCCGTAATCGCTCTGCTTTTTCCCGCCGCGGTGATGGCTGTGGACATCGAGCGACAAGACGTGCGTGATTTCGTCGATACGCTGGCTACCAGTCACGGGCTCGATCGAACCTACCTGCAGTCAGTCCTCGCCGACGGCAAGACCATTCAGAAAATTCTGGATGCGATCAGCAGGCCGGCGGAAAAGACCAAGCCCTGGTATGAATACCGGGCTATTTTCATCACTGAGGAACGCATCGAGGCCGGGGTTCAGTTCTGGTCCGAACACGAATCACGGCTTGCGCGAATTTCGGCAGAAACCGGCGTACCGGAGCAAATTATCACGGCGATAATTGGCGTCGAAACCTATTACGGGCGCATCAGAGGGAATTTCCGGGTCCTGGACGCGTTGACGACCCTGGGCTTCGATTACCCCCCGGAGAGGCAAATTTTTTCGCTCGGAACTCGAGCAGTTTTTTCTGCTCGCCCAGGAAGAAACACTGGACGTGAGCACGCTAACCGGCTCATACGCGGGTGCAATGGGGCCGCCACAGTTCATTCCGAGTAGTTATCGCCGATATGCCGTGGATGGCGATGGCGATGGCATCCGGGATTTGATCGACAACTGGGACGACATTCTCGCCAGTGTGGCCAATTACTTCGTGGCCAATGGCTGGCGTCCGGACCAGCCCGTGGCCGCCGCCGGCGTGACGGAAATGGAGATTGACGTTCCGGCGGGCAGAACGAAGTTTAAGCCCGATGAAACGGTGGCCTCTCTGTCGAATCGCGGCCTGAGTTTCGAAGCCGAACTCGACGCCTCCACGCCGGCCAAATTGATTAGCCTCGAAGGTGAAAACGGCCCGGGAGTACTGGGCCGGCTTTCACAATTTCTATGTGATCACACGATACAATCGCAGTACGATGTATGCGCTGGCCGTTTTTCAGCTCGCTGAGGCGCTGGCGCAGGAACGGCTGGCGACGACCATCGACGCCCCCGATGTTGCGCATCGGCACACGCCCTGAGGCCGCTTCCCGGTCGTATGTCCATTGAAGTGAATTCCATCGCTCCGACACCCCCTGCCGAAACGACGGGGGCCGACACAACAGGGGCCGAACCGCCTGTGGCCGGCATTTTTACAGTGCTCGGCATCCTGATCGTCCTGTTGCCGGCCTGTATGTCCCTGAACTGGGACAGTAACTCCGGCCAGCCGCGCAATACCGCGACCAGTGGGCAAAAACATTCGCGAGGCAATCCTCCTTTCTACGTGGTCTTTGGCGAGCGCTACTACGTGATGCCCAGCAGCCAGGGCTACAGGGAGAAGGGCGTCGCTTCCTGGTATGGCAAAAAATTTCATGGCAAACCGACATCCAGCGGCGAAATCTACGACATGCATGAAATGACGGCGGCACACAAGACGTTGCCGCTGCCGACCCGGGCCCGGGTCACCAACCTGACGAACGGCAAGAGCGTCATCGTCAAAGTCAACGACCGGGGACCGTTCGTCGACAACAGGATCATCGACATGTCCTATTCCGCGGCCAGGCAGCTGGACATGATCACGAGTGGCACGGCGATGGTCGAGGTGGAGGCGTTGAGTAACAGTCCGCGCTCTGCTCCAATGGATACGTACACTCAGACCGCACAGACTGCCGCGGCAGTAGCTACCACCGCCCCCGATTCGACAGTCCTGTACCTGCAAATCGGTGCTTTCGGCGAACAGCTGAATGCCCGACAATTGCAGCAACAGTTGGAATCAAACGGAATTTCTAACGTGCTCATTCACCATGACATCGAAAGCGATCCTGCGCTGTACCGCGTTCGACTGGGACCGATCCAGGGCGTGGCTGAATATGACGCATTAGTGGCGAAGATGGCCACTTTACAAATCAATGATACACACTTGGTTACCGAATCCTCCGCGAATACTTTTAAGCCATCGGGTGGTTAACAGATCGTGGTTTATCAGGAGAAATCTATGGCTAAACTTGTTCGAACGGTTGTAACGATTGCGGCACTATTGTCGTTGCCGGTTCTGGTCAATGCTCAGACACCGATTCCGTCTGCACCGGACTTGGGTGCCCGCGGCTACATCCTGATGGACAACGACAGCGGCAAGTTGCTGGCGGCAAAAAATGAGAACGAAAGGCTCGACCCGGCCAGTATCACTAAATTGATGACGGCTTACGTGACCTTCAGAGCCCTTCAATCCGAACAACTGTCGCTCGACGATCAGGTCCTTGTCAGTGAAAAAGCCTGGCGTACGGCCGGCTCGAGAATGTTTATCGAAGTCGGCACACGGGTTTCTGTCGAAGATTTACTACAGGGCATGATCGTTCAGTCGGGCAACGATGCCAGTGTCGCCTTGGCCGAGTATCTCGCCGGAACAGAAGACGCGTTCGTTCAGCTGATGAATCAATATGCGCTGGAACTGGAGATGCGGGACACCCAATACATGAATGTGACCGGACTTCCATCCAAGAACCATTTCACATCGGCAGCTGATATCGCCCGCCTCGCCAAGGCAATCATCAGCGAGTTTCCCGACTACTATCGCTGGTATTCGCAAAAGGAATTCACCTACAACGGTATCGCTCAGAAAAATCGCAATGCGCTCCTCTGGCGCGACCCGAGCGTCGATGGCATGAAGACAGGCATGACCGATGCCGCCGGGTACTGCCTCGTGTCATCCGCCCAGCGTGACGACATGCGATTAATCGCCGTGGTACTGGGCACCAAGAGCAGCAGGGCGCGGACCAATGATTCGCAGGCCTTGCTCAACTATGGCTTCAGATTTTTTGAAACCCGGCTGCTTTACGAGGCAGGTGGTTCAGTTGCGGAGACCCGGGTTTGGAAGGGCGAGATAGAAAATGCGAACCTTGGCCTGACCAGCGATCTTTATGTCACGATACCGCGGGGCAGCTATGACCAGCTGCAAGCAAAAATCGAGCTGCCCGATCACGTCATCGCCCCGATTACCCGGACCACCCAGATTGGGCGCGTGCGTATCGATCTGGACGATGAAACCCTGGCGGAAGCGAATCTCGTCGCTTTGAACACGATTAACGAGGGCACGATCTGGCAGGTCGCCAAAGATTCGGTTTTACTCTGGTTCGAATAGTGTGAGCGCCACCTTAGAAACGGCATATCTGAACGGAAAGTTTCTGCCGATCGAGCAGGCTTCCATCTCGCCGCTGGATCGTGGTTTTCTTTTCGGAGATGCGGTCTACGAAGTCATTCCAATTCACCATGGCGAACCGTCCTTGTTGGATGCGCACGTGCGGCGCCTGGAGCGCAATCTCGAGGCTTTGCGCATTTCGAATCCCCACTCGAAGGCGCAGTGGCACACATTGATCGAAGAACTCGCCAGTCGCAATGGCGGAGGCAATCTCGCGATTTATATTCAAGTCAGCCGGGGTGCCGATTCGGGGCGCGATCATATTTTTCCGCAACAGGTCTCACCGACCGTGTTTGCGATGGCGAACACCCTTGGAGACCGGAGCTATTCAGATGGCGTCAAGGCGATCACCTTACCCGACGACCGATGGGCCCGATGTGATATCAAGGCCACGGCGCTGCTGGCCAATGTACTCGCGCGTCAGGCAGCGCATGAAGCCGGGGCTATCGATGCCATTCTGATTTGTGATGGTGCAGTCACGGAAGGCGCCGTCAGTTCGGTCATTCTCGTCGAGAACGGTGAGTTGATACGGCGACCAGCGGGCTCCGCAGTACTGCCCGGCACGACAACGGATCATGTATTCGACATAGGCAAGACCCTCGGCTTTGTCTGCCGGGATGAACGAATTTTGGAAAGTCGCCTGTTTGCGGCGGATGAAATCTGGTTAACCGGCGCCACCAAAGGCCTCGCCCCGGTCATTCAGCTCGATGATCAAACGGTCGGCGATGGTGCACCGGGGCCCGTGTGGAAAAAGTTGACCGCTCATTTCGAGATCTGACGCATGGACGATGCGGAAAGCCTGCTTGATTTTCCATGCCGGTTTCCGGTCAAGATCATGGGGCGGGATCAACCGCATTTTAAAGCTCATATTGTTGAACTCATTAGTCAGCACACAGGCCCCATTGCCAGCGCGGATATCACTGTCCGGACGAGCAGCAAGGGCAAGTTCATTGCGCTCACCGTCACCGTTTTAGCCAAATCCCGTGAACAACTCGATGAAATTTATCGAACGCTCAGCGCGAGCGAGCAAGTTGTTTACCTGATATAGAATCCGGCGGGCCTTGTCCATTGGTTGACGAAAACGGCAAGACCGCCGGCAAAGGCGAATCGACGACATCCGAATTGGGTGGCTTTCCGGTTATCGTCCGGCATCTCGGACGAGTCGATTATGCAGATACACTGGCATCCATGTCGGCGTTCACCGATCAGCGGGGACCGGGGACGCCCGATGAAATCTGGTTGCTCGAGCACCCGCCGGTTTACACGTTGGGCCTGAACGCGGATCGCAGTCATATTCTGGCCGCGGGCGACATCGCGGTCATTCAGGTCGATCGGGGCGGACAGGTGACTTATCACGGGCCCGGTCAACTGGTGGCGTACGTCTTGCTCGATTTAAAGCGGGCGAATATCGGGGTTCGAGGCCTGGTTTCAGCACTGGAAAACACGATGATCACCGCGGCAGCGGCCTTGGGTGTGACCGCGGTCAGCCGGCCCGATGCGCCGGGTGTTTACGTAGACGGCGCCAAACTCGGCAGTATCGGTCTGCGGGTGCGGCGCGGCTGCAGCTATCATGGCCTTGCGTTGAACGTCGATATGGATCTGCGGCCCTTTAGCCAGATCGACCCCTGCGGATTTGCGGGCCTCCCGGTGACGCAACTGAGGGATCATGCGCGTCCCTGCCGATCTGGATAAATTTCTCGACGATTTTGAGCCGATCCTGATCAAAGAGGTTCGCTCAACGGCCAGACATTTCTCGATCTAGCGCTTGAAACCTTTCCGGTGTTCCGACATCCACCCATCGACCGGTAAATAACTCGCCGGTAATCGAGCCACTTTCCATCGCGTCCACCAACAAGGGCGCCAAAGGAAATTTTCCAGGCGTCGAGTCCACGAATAGCCGCGGATGCAATAACGCAATGCCGGAATAGGTCGACCGCTTATCGCCCTCCGTTCGAACCCGATTACCAGCAAGACTAAAGTCTCCGCGCGGATGGTGAACCGGATTCGGCACCAGGATCAGATGCCCCAGTATGCCGGCGACTAATTTTCTGCGCGGATAATCAAAATCACAGTAAACGTCGCCGTTAACCACCCAGAACGGCTCAGTGCCCAATTTAGGTAGCGCCCGGTGAATGCCGCCACCGGTCTCGAGCGCCTCGGGCCCCTTCGTCACTATATGTAATAGACAGACCATATTTAGAGCCATCCCCCAGAAAATCGCGGATCTGGTCGCCCTCCCACGACAGATTTATCACGACGCAATCAATCCCGGCTCGAGACAGCGATTGGAGGTGATATTCAATCAGCGTTTTCTGCCCCACCTTGAGTAATGGCTTCGGCCGCTCATCGGTGAGCGGGCGCATTCTCTGTCCACGGCCGGCAGCAAGAATCATGGCATTCACAACGATTAGTTTACGTCAGTTGATGGATATAATGCCGACTGCTTGCGTTGCGTCACCACGGGAATCCTGTTGCGCCTTTTTGTTCTGATCAGTTTGCTCTGGCTGTCACCGGCGTGGGGCCAAGAGTCCGATGTTGCGCCTTTCGGCGCGGACAGCAATTGGGGCGAATGCAAAATCAGTGCGCCGCCTCTCTTGATCGAGGAAGACCATGACGTACCCGATGACGAGCTGGAAATCATCAGCGGCAGAGTCGAGTTTCGGTTGAACGGCGACGCAACCTTCAGTGATGAGATTATTCTGCGCAGCGGGAACCGGGTTCTGCGCGCGGAAGGCGCTGAATACGACAGCGCATCCGGAACCTTTGTCATTGACGGCGCGGTGGAATTTCGCGACCCGGAAACATCGATTAAGGCGACGAACGCAGAGTTCAGCCAGACCGAGGAGCGCCTGCAATTCGAATCGGCTGAGTTCGAACTCCTCGCGGTGCCGGCCCGAGGCTCGGCGGGGCAGGTCAGGGTAGAAGGCGCAGGCCGACTTTATCTCGAAGATGCGGCCTATACATCCTGCCCGGCGGGTAAAGACGACTGGATGCTGAGGGCGAGCAAGATCGACATCAATCAGAATACCGGCGTCGGAACAGCACGTCACGCCCGGTTAAGATTGAAAGGCGTGCCAATTTTTTACTTTCCGTATATTACTTACCCGGTCTCAAATCAACGTAAGACCGGTTGGCTGCTGCCGGACTTCGGTACCAGCAGCAACCGCGGCGTGGAGCTCGCGGTCCCGTTTTATTGGAACATCGCCCCGAAATACGATGCGACATTTACCCCACGTTATATGACCAGGCGTGGTCTGCAACTCCAGACTAATTTTCGTTTCCTGGCGAAAAATACCGTGGGTATGTGGACCGGCGACTATTTAAAGAATGACGATGTCACCGGAACCGATCGTTGGCTGTATGCCTGGTCCAACCAGACTCATTTTTTCTCGAACTGGCGCTCTACCATTGATGTGATCGGGGTATCCGATTCGAATTACTTCGAAGACCTGTCGGGCAGTCTGGCGTCGACGAGTCAGACAAACCTGCGCAGACATCTGGACATCGAGTTCTATAACAATGTCTGGTCGGGCTTGCTCCGGTTGCAGGACTACCAGATCATTGATGACAATATCACGGAAGTCGACGAGCCCTATACATCACTCCCCGAACTGGCAATCCGTGGCTTCTCACCGCACGGGTTGTTTGGTCTGCAGTACGAACTGGAGGCAAACATTACCCATTTTGCTCGTCATGTCAGTGTCACCGGCACGCGTGGCCGGATCAAGCCTGAAGTCGGCTTCCCAATTCATACCAAATTCGTGGATATAGCGCCGTCCATCGGTGTCGAGCATGTTCGTTACAACCTTGACGATACACTGCCGGGCGAAAACGAAAAACCGACGCTGACCGCACCCGTCCTCGGTGTCGACCTGAACAGCGTATTCGAAAGATTAACCAGGCAGCGGGGATGGATCCAGACACTGGAGCCACGATTGATGTACGCCTACATCCCCTTTCGAAATCAGGACGACCTGCCGGTTTTCGACACGATCGTGCCGGACCTGAATGTTGTCCAGTTGTACCGAAAGAACCGATTTGTCGGTTACGACCGGCTGGGCGACACGAATCAGCTCAGCGGTGGGCTCAGCACGCGACTGATCGACTCCGCGGATGGGGATGAATTTTTGCGCGCGACTGTCGGCGCGATCCGCTATTTCAGTGACCGAAAAGTGACGTTGCCGGGCGAACTGCCGAGCGACAGCGATACCTCGGACTATCTCGCGGAATTCGGGATGAAGTTATTCGGCAACTGGCGGACGAAACTGGGTTACCAGTGGAATTCCGATACCAGTCAAACAGAATGGGCGGAGGCTCGGCTGCTGTACCAGTCCGGAGACTCCAAAATCGCTAATGTTTCCTATCGCAAACGCCGCGATCTCTTTGAAGAAGCAGAGGTTGCGCTCGCGTGGCCATTACCCGGACGCTGGAATGTCATTGGCCGTTACGACTACTCGATTCAGGACAGGAAGCCGCTCGAGACCTTACTCGGTTTCCAGTATGAGACGTGTTGCTGGGGAATACGCGCTAACTGGCGCCGCTATCTTGCTTCGCGAGACGGTGATTTGGAAGACTCGTTCCAGGTGCAACTGGTACTGAAGGGATTCGGCAGTCGTGACAGTGCGGCCGATCGATTGCTGGATCGTGGTATTCTTGGCTACGATTAGGATCGACCCGATGAGACACTTTCGATTAATTCTGGCGCTCGCCTGTTGCCTCAGTCCACCCACGGCCCTGGCCCAGAACATGGAGCTCAGCGACACGGGAGAACTGCTCGACAGTATTGCAGCGGTCGTTAACGACGGCGTGGTTCTTACGAGCGAACTCAAAATTGAAATTCAGCAAATCGTGGCCCGGCTTGAAGCCCAGGGAACGCAAGTTCCGCCAATGAGTCAGTTGGCACCTCAGATTCTCGAGCGACTGGTCATCAGGCGAATTCAGCTGCAACGCGCCGAGCGCATCGGGATGCAGATACCGGATGAAACCCTGAATATCGCACTTGCCGACATCGCTGAACGAAATGGAGTTTCCCTGTCGGATTTGCCGGATATGCTGAGGCGGGAAGGCATCGACTATGCTAATTATAGAATGGAAATGCGCGATCAACTGATTGTCGAACAACTGCGGCAACGCGATGTGATCGGGAGTATCAATGTCACGCCACGGGAGTTAGAGGACTATCTGGAAAGACAGGCGGGGCGCGCAAACAGAAACGTGGAATTTAAACTTTCACATATTCTGATTTCGACGTCGGCGAACGCAGACCCCGAGAATGTGGCGACAGCGGAGAAAAGGGACTTGGGAAATATACGAGCGCGCCACCAATGGTGATCCTTTTGTCGAACTTGCCATCGCCTACTCTGACGGTCAGCAGGCGCTGGATGGCGGCGATATGGGATGGCGCAAGGGTGAAGAATTGCCTACCTTGTTTGCGGATATTGTACCCGGGCTTGAAATAGGACAGGTCGGCGAACCGATTCGCAGCGCCAGTGGATTTCACCTGGTTCGCCTGGACGATCGCCGGGGCGCGGAGCCGATCATGGAATCGCAAACTCGGGCGCGTCACATATTGATTACGGTCAATGAAATTCTCGATGACGAGGCGGTTCAGCAGAAACTGACTGAAATTCGACAGCAGATAATCGATGGTGACAGCTTCGAGGCCGTTGCCAAAGTAGTTTCCGAAGATCCGGGCTCGGCGATCAATGGGGGCGACCTTGGATGGAACGGTCCAGACATGTTTGTGCCGGAATTTCAGGCGGTTTGTGACCAATTGGAAATTGATGAAATCAGTGAGCCGTTCAGGTCAAACTTTGGATGGCACGTTATCCAACTGCTCGATCGGCGGGTGCACGACACAACTGATGAAGTCATGCACCAGGAAGCAATGATGGCAATCCGCAATAGTAAACTTAACGAAGAGACGGAGTTATGGGCGCGCAGACTCCGCGATCAGGCCTTCGTCGAATATCGCCTTTAATCCCGGGATTCTTAGGCAGAATATTACTCGCGGGCGGGTCTGAGCCTTGAATCGACGTGTTCCAAGAATTGTTGTGACCCCCGGGAGAACCGTCCGGAATCGGACCGGACGTGGTCATTGCACTTGCGGCTGCCGAGTGGCCCGTGGAGATCGTCGCCATCGCCGATCCCGATTTACTGCGTGAACGCGCGGAAGTTCTGGGTGTTCAACTAGAAATTTTGGGTTTCGACGAACATGCGGCGTCGCGCGCAAGCCGCACAGGCGGGCTGATTGTGGCCGGGGAACGACTGGCCACCCAGTCCATCGCCGGACAACCGGACCCAGCGAACTCCGCCTATGTACTCGAAACCCTGCGCCGCGCATGTGCCGGCTGCCTGGAAGGCACGTTCTCGGCGATGGTGACCGGACCCGTTGACAAGAGTCTCATCAACGATGCCGGGATGTCATTTTCCGGACACACTGAATATCTCGCGGAGCTCACCGATACGAAGCAACCCGTCATGCTTCTGGTGGCGGGTGATTTGCGCGTTGCGTTAGTCACTACTCATCTCGCCCTGCGTGATGTACCGGGACAGATCGATGAACAATGTCTTCGTCAGGTACTCGAAATATTGAATAATGATCTGCAAAAATTTTTCGGCATTCAGACGCCGCGCATCACGGTTCTCGGGTCTCAACCCGCATGCAGGAGAGTCGGGATATCTCGGCACTGAGGAACAGGAGATAATTGAACCGGTGATGGATTCACTACGCACCCAGGGGATGCAATTGATTGGCCCCCTGCCCGCCGATACGGCTTTTACGCCGCCCAATTTAGCAGGCACCGACGCCGTTCTCGCGATGTATCACGATCAGGGACTCCCCGTGCTGAAGCACAGGGGTTTCGGTGAGGCGGTAAACATCACGCTGGGGCTCCCGATCATTCGCACCTCCGTCGACCACGGCACAGCTGCGGATCTCGCGGGCACCGGTCGCGCAAACCCCGGTAGTATGCTGGCTGCATTGCGGCTGGCCATCGAGATGCAGGCGCGAGCCACGTAATGTCCGGTCCGCGTGCGCGCAAATACTTTGGTCAACATTTCCTGCATGACCGGAACATCATCGAAAAAATTCTCGCTGCCATCGCGCCGAAGCCCGATCAATTTTTCGTAGAAATAGGGCCGGGGCGCGGGGCGCTGACTGTGCCCCTGTTACAACGATGCGCGAAGATCGATGTCATTGAGATAGATAATGATCTTGCGGCAAAAATGAAAGTCGAATTAGAGGACCCAAGACTGACTGTACACCAAGGCGACGCCCTGAAATTTTCGTTCGAGACGCTAAAGACGTCAAATTCACGAATGCGCCTGGTCGGAAATCTACCCTATAACATCTCGAGCCCATTGCTCTTCCATATCCTTAACTCCGGTGATTTGTTTGACGATGTCCACGTCATGCTGCAAAAGGAGGTGGTGGCCCGCATGGCTGCGACACCTGGCAATAAGATCTATGGCCGCCTTACAGTCGCCCTGGCGGCGCGATGTAACGTGGAACCCCTATTTAATATCAAACCCGGTTCCTTCACGCCGCCACCCGGTGTCGATTCGACTTTTGTGCGGCTGACGCCCAATGCCGCACAGCGAGCACGGATCGACAATGAGATCGCGTTTGACAGAATCGTCCGGCAGGCCTTTAATATGCGCCGCAAGCGCCTTGCCAATGCCTTGCGAGGACTGGTCACCGAAGCCCAAATTAGCGCGCTAGGCATTGATCCTAATGTGCGCGCCGAACAACTGCATGTCGATTCATTTATCGCGCTTGGGAATTTGCATGCCGGGCGCTGCTGAGTAATAGGAATCCGCATGGCAAGCGGGTTACCATATGTTTTCGACACGGAGTTGAATTGATGATAAGTCAGGATGGCATTGAAATTGAGGTCGACACCAGCTTCCTCGCTGATCAGTCGGACCCATCGGATGAGCGCTTCGTATTTGGATACACGATCACGATACGTAACCAGGGGAAAATTCCGGTTCGTCTGATTAACCGGCGATGGATAATCACGGACGCCAGCGGGAAAACCCAGGAGGTCAAGGGTGATGGAGTGGTCGGACAACAACCCACTATTCGACCAGGAACATTTCACCGGTATTCCAGCCTTTCGATTATCGGAACGCCGGTGGGCACGATGGAAGGCAGTTACGGTATGATCGATGATGAAGGCCTGCAATTCGATGCACCGATACCCACGTTCAGGCTTGCAGTGCCCGGAATAGTTCATTAGACGCGCCTGCTTTGCCCAACACCGATATGGCTGTCTACGCAATCGGTGATGTTCAGGGTTGTTATGACGAACTCTCGCGTCTGCTTGAGAAGCTCAACTTTGATTCGACACGCGATGAATTATGGTTTGTCGGCGATCTCGTCAATCGTGGTCCACGCTCTCTCGACGTACTGCGGCTCGTCAGTTCTTTCGGAGAGTCCACGTACGTCACGCTAGGTAACCATGATCTGCACCTGCTTGCCGCGGCACAAAATTCGAAAACTGTCGAGCCAAGCCTTGCGCAAATCATTGATGCATCGGATGCGCAAGAGCTTCTTGAATGGCTTCGGCACCAGCCGCTCGTCCACTACCGGCCCGATCTGAATACACTGCTTGTTCACGCCGGGGTGCCGCCGGGCTGGGACCCGCTACAGACGATACGGCTGGCGCGCGAAGTCGAACGCCAGCTGCAAAGCGATCGGCACAACGATTTTTTTGCACAGATGTACGGTCAATTTCCGGATCGGTGGTCTGAGGATCTTCAGGGAATGGATCGCCTGCGTTTCATCACCAACGCACTAACAAGAATGCGCTTCTGTTATGCCGATGGCCGGCTTGAATTTTCAGAAAAAGGCTCCCCCGGGACGCAGCCTGCCGATTTGATTCCGTGGTTCAATTTGCCGGATCGCGCCGCCGATTCGGTGCGAGTCGTCTTCGGTCACTGGGCATCACTCGGCCTGATAAATACCAAGAATCTTGTTGGTATCGATACGGGTTGCGTCTGGGGACGACAACTCACGGCCATTCGCATCGATGGGCCATTACGTTTCTATAGTGTTCCAGCGATTTCCGGGGGGTGACCCGTGTCAAACTGCGACAGCCGCCTTGATATGCGGATGAGACTGGTAACCGACAATCTCGAAGTCTTCATATCTATAATCGAAAATCGTCGCTGGTTTCCTGATGATGGCAAGACGAGGCAACGGTAACGGGTCTCTTTCCAACTGTTGATTCGCCTGTTCGAGGTGATTGACATAGAGGTGGCAGTCGCCACCGGTCCAAATAAATTCGCCGACTTTCAGGTTGGACTGCTGCGCGACCATCTGGGTCAGCAGCGCATAAGAAGCGATATTGAATGGCACACCAAGAAAAACGTCCGCACTGCGCTGGTAAAGCTGACACGACAGACGACCTTCGGCAACATAAAATTGAAACAGACAGTGACACGGGGCCAATGCCATTCGATCCAGCTCCGCAACGTTCCACGCGCTTACGATGACACGCCGCGAATCCGGGTCAGTTCTAAGCACATCTATAACCTGCTGAACCTGGTCGGTCTGACCGCCATCGGGGGTCGGCCAGGAGCGCCACTGCGCACCGTATACGGGTCCGAGATCACCATCGGCGCCGGCCCATTCATCCCAAATCGACACGTTGTTGTCATTCAGATACCGGACATTGGTGTCGCCGCTCAAAAACCATAACATTTCATGGATGATCGAGCGCGTATGCAATTTCTTTGTCGTGACTAACGGAAAGCCGTCACTGAGATCAAACCGCATTTGATGGCCGAATACACTCAGTGTGCCCGTGCCCGTCCGGTCAGCTTTGGGAACGCCTTTATCGCGCACGCGCCGCATCAGATCGAGATATTGATTCACCCAAATGCCTTTAAAAATACGTTCATCCCGTGCTCCCGGGTGCTTGCACAGGCCGCGGCCGGTAAGCAAACAATAGCAATAACAAGCCGCCCACAATCATCGGAATGGTCAGCGCGTGTCCCATCGTAAACCACCCGAAGGCCAGATAATCGATATGCGAATCCGGTAAACGCACGAATTCGACCGAAGCCCGAAACAATCCCGTAACACAATAAAAACAAACCCGAGACCGCCATCGGTGGTCTGGGTTTTGCCGAAAAGGTCCATAGAATTATAAACAGCACGAGTCCTTCCAGGAATGCCTCGTACAGCGACGATGGATGCAGCGGTGGTGTCAATAGTGTCCCTGCCGGCAACTCAAGCTGATTGAAGCACAAATCGTTAAATTTCAGATCCATGCAGTCCACCTGGAATCCCCATGGCAGGGTTGTCGGGCGACCCCACAATTCGCCATTAATGAAATTGCCAATCCGCCCGGCGCCGAGACCAATCGTGACGACCGGTGCAATCGTGTCCGTCAACTCCCAGAATTTCCGCCCGATTTTTTTTCCATACAAAACCATAGCGAACGTCACGCCGAGCATGCCACCGTGGAATGACATCCCTCCTTTCCAGATGTAGAGCAGGCTGATCGGCTCGCGCACAAGATGAGCCCAGTTGTAAAACAACATATAGCCGACCCGACCGCCGAGAATGACCCCGAGAGCCGTATAGAAAAGCAGGTCGTCCACCTGCCCGACCGTGCAGACTGCGCCCGGCAAACGCGCCCTGCGGCGCACCAGCCACCAGCCACCGACGAATCCGATCAGATACATCAGGCCATACCAACGAATGGCCAGAGGACCAATCTGCAACAAAATGGGATCGAATCCGGGGAACTGAAGCATCGCCAGACTATATAGAAAAATTGGTGTCAGACATCATTTGAGATCAAATGGTGTCTGACACCAATTAATCTCGATCACCGCGGTTTCGCATTTAATGTGTATGATCATTCGATGAACAAACTCGCGACCGAAACCAGCCCCTACCTCCTGCAACATGCCGACAATCCGGTCAACTGGTTTCCGTGGGGCCAGGAAGCCCTGCACCTGGCGCGGCGAGAAAATAAGCCCATTCTTTTGTCGATCGGATACTCCGCCTGTCACTGGTGCCACGTCATGGCTCACGAGTCGTTCGAGGACTCCGAGTCGGCGAAGCTCATGAATAACTTATTCATCAACATAAAGGTCGACCGCGAGGAACGCCCGGACCTCGATAAGATTTACCAGAACGCGCACCAGTTGATTCACGGTCGGCCCGGCGGATGGCCGTTGACAATGTTTCTGAGTCCGATGGACCAGCGACCGTTTTTTGGTGGCACTTATTTTCCAAAGCAAGGCCGGCCGGGATTGCCGGCGTTCGAAGACCTGTTGCAGAAAGCCTCGGACTATTACCGGGATCAGCAAACTGAGATTCTCGATCACGGCCGCGCCATCGTCGAGGCGCTGGAGCAGATGGAGCCGGGCGACCCCGAATCCGCCGACTCAATTTCGGCACAGCCCCTGATCGATGCCCGGGAAACACTGGAACAGCAGTTTGATGCCACTTACGGTGGCTTCGGCAGTGCGCCGAAATTTCCCTCATCCGTCCAATCTCGACCGGCTGCTCCGCGATTGGCGAGCCACGGCCCATAGCGCGGAGCCGGACAAGCAGGCACTTCTTATCTGTGCGCTGACGCTCACTCGCATGGCGGACGGCGGCATTTATGATCAGTTGGGCGGAGGATTTTGCCGCTACTCGGTGGACCGGGAATGGACCATCCCGCATTTCGAAAAAATGCTCTATGACAACGGCCCGATGCTCGCTCTTTATGCCCAGCTCTGGCTTGTCAGCAGTGATGATCTTTATCGACGGGTGGCCAATGAGACAGCGGATTGGGTGTTGCGGGATATGCGCTCGCCCGAAGGTGGTTTTTATTCGACACTTGACGCGGACTCTGAAGGCCAGGAGGGACGATTCTACGTCTGGAAACCCGACGAAGTGCGCAGCCTGCTGACCGACGATGAGTATTCCGTCGTCGCCGCCCGGTTCGGCCTTTCAGAAGCGCCGAATTTTGAAGACCCGCACTCGGCAGAGCCGGCATCGACCCGAAGCTGGCATCTCAGGGTGTACGAGTCGATCGAGTCGATCTCGCAAAACCACCCCCGTGATGAATCCGCTGTCCGTAGTCTGCTGGACGCGGGACGTGAGAAATTGCTGGCCGCACGAAACAAACGTATCTGGCCCGGACGAGATGAAAAAATTCTCGTCAGCTGGAACGGTCTGATGATCCGCGGTCTTGCGATCGCGGCGCGATCCCTGCAACGCGACGATATCGCGGTAGCGGCGGCCGCGAGTCTTGATTTCATCCGCAATCATATGGTTCGCGACGGCCGACTGCTCGCGACATACAAAGACGGGCGCGCCCGTTTCAACGGCTACCTGGACGATTACGCATTTCTGCTCGACGCCGCCATCGAACTATTACAGGCAAGATGGAACGCCGACCACCTGGCGTTCGCGATCTGGCTCGCCGACGAGCTTCTGGACAAGTTCCAGGATGAACACAGAGGCGGTTTTTATTTCACGGCAACCGATCATGAAGATCTGATCCACCGATCGAGACCCATGTCGGATGACTCACTGCCGTCCGGCAATGGCATCGCTGCCCTGGCCCTGAACCGGCTGGGGCACATTTTGGGCGACGACCGGTATCTGATTGCTGCCACGAATACGATCAAGGCCGGCTGGAAATCGCTACAGGCATTCCCCCACGGTCATACGGCATTGGTTACCGCACTCGATGAATTTCTCCACCCGCCGGAAATCGTTGTTATCAGAGGGCGAGAAGCCGACATGCGAGACTGGCGCATTGCGTTGAACGTGCTTTACACCCCACGCCAATTGACGTATTCGATTCCGGACACGGAACAGAATTTGCCTGGTGCACTCGCAGTGCGCGAATCACGAGAAGAAACCACTGCCTACGTCTGTCGTGGAACGCATTGCAGCGCTCCGATCACGTCACTGGAAGAGTTGACCGCGGCGTTATCCTGAATCCCCGCAGATGCCCTGGCCTCGTCTGACCCGCTACTGATGATCCGGACTTTCCTCGTAATGGCGACGCAACAGATCTTCGCCAAAATCACCGTCCGGGATTCGCATAACGCTGTGAATATGATTCGGGTCGGGACCGAGTTTCGGAGCACGAACGTTCGTCCCGTGATCGAACTCGATCAATATACCGGGCCCGTGAATCCGGTAATAAACGGCGCTCCCTTCGGTGGTCGGCCCCATCCACGCGAAATAGACTGATCCGGAACCCTTGTTCAGAATCTGTCCGATCATCTGATCCGCCACCACGGGGATCCGCATTCTGCACATATTCTCCGATCAGTAACCAGAGCAACTGACGCTGCCGCGCGGTCATATCCGCCGCCGGCAATCCCTCGAATGCAGTCAGCACCGATCCGCGCCCCGGCGACGTGAACAGCCCTTTCGGCACTACGGCGGAGAGCACTGCCCGGCTGCGTTGTTGTTCGTTCAAATTCCGTATCAGATCAAAGGCAAGGTCTTCCTCGCGGCCAAGCAGCCGCCACCCGGCCAGCGGGCCGGTCTGCACCTCGGCCGGGTCGGCGCCCATAAACGCCGGCGTAACCGAAATCGAATCACCGACGACGGTAAAATTCAGCGCGAGATGGTGGCCTTCGATTTGCCATCCCCAGGGATTATCGCCACCCGGCTTACCGAACACGCCCAGCCAGTAAAAATCCCGGCCTATCTCGAAATCGCTGGTCAGCGGAAATATCAACGCGTCCATTCTTTCCCGCACCCGGTCATCGAGTCGGATAATGCCCGCCGCCTTCTGATACCCCTGCGCACTCAACGCGCAAGCGATGAGACGATGAGCCAGCACTTTCTGACGATCCGACAGGTCGCCGAGAACCAGGCCATGCGTCCGGGACTTCGAGCCGGTCAGGTAGGCCCATTTTCTGCGTTCCACGCTGTCAAACGACTCGATCGCCCTGCTTCGCTGATCCGTATCAAGTGCATTGATATAGCCCGTCGCCGCATCAGTGCACCGTTCAATAGCCGAACCGGATACGCAGGGCGTGAAAAGCAACACCGCGATACCGAGACAAAAGGTCAGTCTTGTTGTTTGCATTTCGATCCTGTGGTGAGTCTTCTATATAGCGGTTCAGGGTCATGGTCCGTGGTCAGATTCTAGGACAGATTGCGTTCCAAAGCCGCCCGGCCGAGAATAAGCCAAAACGACCGCCGGAAACCTTTCGCAAGTTCATACGACGGCCCCTTTATTCAAATGTCCGCAAGGGAAATAACAATGAAAAAGGCCAGGTTATCCCGATTCAATCGTCGTCAGGTATTGGGCGCGCTTGGAGCAAGTACTCTCGCCTATGGCGGCGGCCGCTATCTGCGTGCGGCGG
>PVMK01126672.1_pt1 | contig 44024 bp, 42 predicted proteins | sample 1853481 | NCBI WGS metagenome assembly PVMK01 (sample SAMN08533507, study PRJNA380276) | Marine sediment metagenome, whole genome shotgun sequencing project.
GGCTCCCCGGGACGGACTCGAACCGCCGACAAGGTGGTTAACAGCCACCCGCTCTACCAGCTGAGCTACCGGGGAAAATTTTTGTTTTCAAACGTTGATCAACAAAGCAAATATTCTAACAGAACAATCCCTTCAGGTCAACAAAATTTGCCGTCAATCACCTGCCCAGATAATATGCTCTGTCAAAACTTGCATCCTCACACATTTTCGTTATAGGATTGAGCTATAGAAATCAGATTCGCGACCCAAAGTTTTTATGCCATGTCCTATCGGGCTCAAACATGACGCTATCCAAAACAACTTTTTTTTCCGATCCACAAAAACATAAGCTTCAATCCGACCGCTACCACATCTTATCCCGGTGGCATAAAGAATAGGCACAGGATGGTCCGAACCCCAACAAAAACCGAAAGAAAGGGCCCATTGGGTCTTGTCCGGAACATCAGGATGGCTGTTTTCTCCTGGATCTGGAAAGACCTAAGCGTTGACATTTCCTTTTGGCGACGACCGTTGAACGTGTTTGCCCGGGTTCTTTATGTGGTTTTTGAGGAGACCCGGCGGGACGCCATCACTTTGAGGGCACGCGGTCTGACGCTCATGGTGTTTATCTCGATAATTCCGATGCTTGCCATGGGAACAGCCATCATAAAGGGCCTTGGAGATGAAAGCCGGTCTCGTGTGGAGGTGTATCGTTTTTTTGATAAACTGATAGCCTTTGCGCCTGTTAATGAATCCGTGGAGAATAATGGGCTAAAGGAACATGATGAAGGAAAATCTTCAAGAGTCCTGGCCCAGGAAACACTTTCCATACACCTGAGGGCTGCTGTTGACAAGGTGTTTGACTATGTTGACCGCACCAATTTTGCCACTTTGGGTCTGGCGGGCATTTTGGGGGTGATGATTATTGTGATCCCCTTCTTTAACAGCATGGAACAGTCCATGAACACCATATGGCAGATCGAGAAGGGCAGGCCTTTTGGGACTCAAAATACTCAACTATCTTGCCGTCATAATACTCCGACGCATTGCAATAAACGTTGGGCTTGCGGCCACCACGGTACTGGAAAGCCCCGAGCTGCTGGCGCGAGTGAGGGGCGCCCTTTCCGCGCCCATGGATGGTGGCGCTGCTGCTCAAGATGATGCCCGGAGCGGTGGTGATTCTGGTTTTTACGGCACTTTATCGTGTGCTGCCCAAATACAAGAGTTGAACCCTGGCCGGCTCTTGTTGGGGGAATGGTTGGGGGGATCGGCTGGATACTCGTCCCAGGCCCTTTATTTGAAACTTCAGATCGGTGTAGCACGATATAATGCCATCTATGGCTCGTTTGCAACCATTCCGCTTTTCTTGCTCTGGATATATGTGGCATGGATCATCTTTTTGGCAGGGGCAGAGGTATCGTTCGCCGTTAAGAACTGGCGCGTCTATCTCCCCAAAAGGGAGGAAATGAGCGCGGGCGCCCGGTTGGGGCTCTGTATAGATGTTTTGGTCGCGGTGTTTGATGCGTTCAGGGGGAAAAAGATGTCGGATCGGGAGGGGCTATCCCGCCGGCTCAAACAACCCGAAAATCAGGTGGGAAGGGTTCTGAGAGATCTTTGTGATGCGGGTTTTATCCGGCGTGTGGAGGGAGCGAAAGCGGGTTATGTGCCGGCGGGACCGGTAGAAGAGACGGACATGGCCGGGCTTATCAGAATGATCTACGGCAAAGGTTTCCCGGATTCACGGGGAGGACGTTTGGCTAAAAAGACCCTTGACGCAGCAATGTCTGTATTGGGCAGTCAAGAAATTGATCATCTGTTGGGAGAAAAACAGGCGAATTGAACAGAGTTTCAAGATGGACACGTATCTGCTCAATATTTCGGGGAACCCGAATTTATGCGGACATCTCTGGATAACGACTGGCGATTGCGGAACATACAGACATCTCTTTTAAGAGGCGCAAAAGCCAGAAGATACTCGCATCACGGCGGTGAGGTTTACAATCCTGCCCGGAACAGCCCCTAAGATGATTGTCCCTATTACGTTTGGCTGTCCCGCCTGTCCTGGGCAGATTGGTTAAGGTATTTGGGGCGTGGCAGATGCGCTGCAAGAACTGAAATTGCGCCTCTTAAAAGAGATGTCTGTATGTTCCGCCGCTATGAACTAAATCCGCTACTTATTGAGCTATTGCATGGACACTAACTGATGTCAAGTTTTCCCATTTATTGACTCAAAATGAATATTTTGCTATACTCAGACTCCATTAAGCATATGTCAACGGAGTAGTTATGTTAGACGGGATTTTAAATAATCCCGCCCTGGAAAAATATGTCACCAATTTTAGGGCGGGTCAGACAATCTTTTTGGAGGGTGATCTTTCCCAGGACCTCTATATTCTGATCTCCGGGACGGTGAGCATCCTCAAAGGGGACAATAAGATTGCTGAAGTAAATGAGATGGGAGCTCTTTTTGGGGAGATGTCGTTTTTTCTGGGTGCCGAGAGAACGGCAACGGTCAAGGCGGGGGGTGATGTAAAGGTCATTCAGATTCCCAAGGAGGATGTGACCTCTTTTCTAAATGAGTTTCCTGCGGTCGCCAGTGAAATTACCAGACTCCTGGCTCAACGACTCGACAATGTCAGCCAGATCGTTTATGGGCTCAAGGAATTTTCCAACCAACTCCCTGATGCGGTTATTTTGACCGATGAGGAGGGGAAGGTCCTGTCATGGAATAGTGCTGCTGAAAGAGTGTATGGCAGAGAGTGGGGCCAGTTTCACCACAAATCTGTGGATGAGATCTATGAAGATCCCGAGGTTTACAAAGAGTTTCTTGAGGAAGTTCAATCCAAATCTTCTGTAAGCGAAAAAGTCCTCAAGATACGACACCCTGAACGGGGTGTTCGACTTATCTCCACCAGCACAACCGTCCTGTATGACGGCCACCACAATTTCCAAGGCGTGCTTTCCCTGGGTAGAGATGTCACATCGGTTGAAAAGATGGAGAGGCGATACCGACGGGTACGGTTCTGGTTTATTCCGATTTTTATCGTTCTGGGGATTTTATCGCTTGCCGTCTTTTTTGGGTACCCCTATTTTTCAAAGGGTTATCGCGCAACCGATATACGGAAGGTGGACTTGCGAAACCAGTTGGCAAAGGATTATCTGTCTTTAAGGACCCTTTTAACCGACCCCTTTGCCGCGGGTGAGAGAGCCAGAACAAAGCGGTTATTGAAAGAATTCTGTGAAATTCAAAAGGTTGGATCGATGCCCTATACGGGGCTGGTTCTGCTTGATAAGGACAAAAAAGTATACGACTCATTTTCCATCAAAAAAGGCACTGATGATACGACCATGGTGGGAAGCAGTTACACGGGGATAGGGTTTCAGGGTGATGCGAAATCTCTCCACCGGGTTTTGACCCCTTATCGGGTGGATAAGGAACACCCCATGGGGCACAAAGGCATCGAGGTTGCTTTTATAATGGAGAAGGGGGGTGACCTTCTTGGCTGGCTGGTTTTTCAGATGGATTCAGCACTGCTTGAAAACGAATATGAAATGGATGAGGAGGACCTGAAGGGGTTTTATTTTGAAAAACCCTGATGATCTATGAAGGCTTCCAGTGATCCGCCACCCTTTACGTATGAAATGTCTGTAGAAGGCGATGGAACCATACTTCATCTCCATGGGGCGATGGATAAGTCCACAGCAGGTTCCATGATAAATGAGATCGCGCCGCTGATTCGGGATAAACGTCCTGCAGCCCTGACGGTGGATCTTGAAAAGGTATCGTATCTGGATGATTTTGGTGTCCTTGTTCTTGTGGAGTTGAGAAGGGCTGCATCCCTATGGAACGGCCGGTTTACTCTCCAAAACGTCGGCGACAAGGCAAGAGAAACCATCGCTTCACTTCAATTTGATTCCTTTGACACCAAAGGCCCTTTATCTTTCAGAAAGCGAAGTCCCAACATTTTTGTCCGTCTTGGTGAGGCGACCTTTCGACACCTCTCAGATATCAAATATCTTATCAGCTTTACCGGGGCTGTCTTTCTTGCATTCCTTTATGTCTGTATTCACCCCAAATCCCTGCGAGTGGATGACACCATCCTATACATGCAAAAAACAGGGGTGGATGGACTTCCTATCGTTGCGCTGATAAGTTTTCTCATGGGGCTTATCATGGCCTTTATGTCTGCGGTTCAACTGCAGCAGTTTGGTGCCAACATTTACGTGGCGTCTCTGGTCAGCCTTTCCATGGTCCGCGAGTTGGGGCCAATCATCACGGCCATCATTGTGGCAGGGAGGTCGGGGTCGGCCTTTGCCGCAGAGATAGGGACAATGAAGATTTCCGAGGAGGTTGATGCGTTGTTTACCATGGGTTTTGAGCCGACCCGGTTTCTGGTGATCCCAAAGATAATTGCGTCTGTTACCATGTTGCCGATCCTGACCCTGTTCTCCGATCTATTTGCCATAACCGGGGGACTTGTGGTAGGGGTTTTTATGCTTGATTTGACGGCGAGCGCCTATGTGGACCAAACCATACGGAGCCTGGAGCTCTTTGACGTGTTTTTGGGCTTTATCAAGAGTGGTGTTTTTGGTCTTCTTATAGCCTGGGTTGGGTGTCTCAGGGGGTTTCAGGTCACAGGGGGGGCGGCATCGGTTGGACAAGCCACCACCTCGGCTGTTGTCAGCAGCATTTTTTTGATCATCCTCTCTGATTCGATGTTTTCGGTTATTCTCCGTTTTTGGGGCTAGTAAAAAATATATTATGAGTGAAAAGGCTATTATCAAAGTCAAGGATCTGGTTGCGAAATACGGGGAAACGGTTATCCTGGATCGGGTCACATTTGATGTCTATGAAGGGGAGATATTTGTTATCCTGGGGGGAAGCGGGTGTGGCAAGAGCACACTGATGAAACACATGATCGGGCTTATTCAGGCCGACTCAGGGAAGATCATTGTTGATGGCAAAGACATTTCAACCTGTGATGATTCAGCGCTCCAAAGGGTTTTTAGAAGAATCGGGGTTTTGTATCAGAGCGCTGCCCTTTTGGGGTCTATGACCGTGGCTGAAAATGTGGCATTACCTTTGAAGGCGTATACAGATCTTTCAGAGGAGTCAGTAGATACCATGGTTAAAATGAAGTTGAGCCTTGTTAACCTGGACGGTTATGAAAATTATCTTCCCGCTGAACTGAGTGGGGGTATGAGAAAAAGGGCAGGGCTGGCAAGGGCCATGGCGCTTAACCCAAAGATCCTGTTTTTTGACGAACCATCGGCGGGTCTCGACCCGGTGACCTCGGCCGAACTGGACAGTCTCATCATCCATCTGAACAAGGCCTTTGGTACGACCATGGTAATTGTGACCCATGAACTTCAAAGTATTTTTTCGGTGGCGCACAGGGTGATAATGCTGGATAAACGTTCCAAGGGAATGATCGCCGAGGGTGATCCCAAATATCTGAAAGAGCATAGTCAGAATTTATTTGTAAAAGAGTTTTTTAATCCCGGGGCCAGGGAAAAACCGAGATTTGAGTGAGGGGCCAAACATGGCTTCAAAGAAGACAAAATTTACTGTTGGGCTTTTTGTCGCAAGTGGAATTGCAATAATTCTGATAGCGATCATCTGGCTGGGTATGTCCCGGTTTATGGAAAAGGGGCAATACTATGTGAGTTATTTTAATGAATCCGTTCAGGGGCTTCGCAAAGACTCTCCGGTCAAATACAGGGGCGTGAGCATCGGCCGTGTGACACAAATTGGGGTTGCGCCCGACTCAAAATTGATTCAGGTGGTATTAAAGATCGAATCCGGTCAAGAACTGAGTAGGGACATTGTTGCCCAGTTGAAGGATGTGGGGATTACCGGGAGCAAGCTTGTGGAACTTGATCTCAAGAAAAAGGGGGAGTCTGACCGCAGCCCCCGGATCAGTTTTCCCTCAGAGTATCCTGTGGTAGCATCAAAACCATCTGAGATCAGTGAGCTGCTCAAGGGACTTGACGACGTGCTGAAAGACATAGGATCCATGGATCTCAAGGGTATTTCTGACAAAATGAAACTGGTCCTTGACAGCGCAAACCAGATGATTGCCGACGCCGATGTAAAAACCATCTCCAAGAGTGCGGTGTCCTCCTTGGATGGAATCGACAATATCCTTGACAAGAAAAGATGGGACAGGATACTGGTTTCCATTGGAGAGGCCGGGCGATCCCTAAATACACTGATGCAAAGGGCTGAAAAAGCCGTGGATCGAATGGAAAGCACGGTTTCGGAGACCGGACGATCTCTCAATGGCTTGATACATAAAACAGAGAAGAGCGTCGATCGTATGGAAAACACCCTTGTCGTTGTTGAGGGAATAGTTGGGGAAAATCGGCAGCCCATAAAATCGGCAATTGAGGAACTTGAGAGCTCCATGAAAAATGCCAATATCTTTATGGAAAAGGCAACGTCACTGGCCGGCCGGGCAGATGACATTTCTATATATCTCAAGCGTTATCTGTTGATTGTTGCCCAGAATCTGGAAAAGACAAGTCAAAATCTGAACCGTTTGATTGAGCTTGTTGCTGATCAGCCCTCTCAACTGTTTTTCGGAGGGGCCCCTGTTCCCCGAAAAATAGCACCGGAGGCCCACGGAGAGTAAGGGGGATTGTTTATGAACTGGTATAAGGGGATGTGCGTGTTGCTTCTGGTCCTTTTTTTGGGTTCATGTGCGGGGCTCGAAAAACCAAGGGCAAAGATCGAGTTCTACACCCTTGAGTATAAACCTGTTCCAATAACAGACCTTGAGCCCCTCCCTATTGTGATAAGGCTGGTCCGTTTTAGCGTTGCCCCGGCATACAATAGCGTTCTGATGATTTACAGGGATGGTTCTTTTAAGAGAAAGGCCTATTTTTATCATAAATGGCGTGCCAACCCCGGTGACCTTGTTACCTATTTTTTGAGCAGAGATATGAAACAATCCGGTCTGTTCAAGGCGGTTCTTCCCTATGACAGCGCGTTTCCATCTTCCTATGTGGTGGAAGGTTCGGTGGACCAGCTTTTTGAGCGGCACACCACGGAAAACTGGGAGGCGGTCTTGACGATCAGTATCACTTTGATGGCAGAAAATGAACCGGATATCAGCAAGAGGGTCATCTTTCAGAAGACCTATGGAAAAAAGGAACCGTGTAAACAGAAAAACCCGGTAGCGCTCGCCGAAGCCATGAGTCAGGCCATGGCGGATATCTCTGAGAAGATCACGCGAGATGTTTATTCACATCTGAAGAACCGGATTCGGGGGAAATAGATGGGTTATGGGTTAGCTGTTCGACAGTATCTTCTCAAAGCAATTGATCTCATTTTCTTTTTGGACGATCTTGTCCTCAAGGCTCTCGATTGTCAATAACTGGTGGGGTGTGACAGAATGGGGTGGCAGCGCCAGGTTACGTTCTTTTAACTCTGATTCAAGGTCTTTTAACTCCTTTTGAAGGGCATCTTGTTTCTGTCGGACGTTTTCTTCAACCCTCCTCGTTTCCTTTACAAAACGCGCCACCTCAGCAAAGTCCTTTTTGAATCTAATGGGTTTTCCGGCCCCGTCTTTTATATTGGTCCCCGTGCAGCTGTCCGCGCCGGCGGGCAGCATCTCCATGAGTGCTTCATAGACGTTTTCGGGTGAAAGCCCCCCGCCCAGGATTACCGGGGTTTCGCTCTGGACGACCAGCTCCCTTGCTATTTCCCTGTCAGCCGTCTTCCCGGTGATGCCAATAAAACCCGTGACAGGTTCATTTTCGATCCACGTATCTATCAGAAAAATATCGGTTATGGATTCAAAAAAATTGGTTATCTTGACGGATGGAAAGTCTGACGGACCTCCATTCTCCGGAACAGGTATGGAACGAATGATACCTATTTCGGGAAATTTTCTTTTGAGATCGGATTGATAGTTAAATAATTCTGTGAGATCTTCTTCCTGACCGTCCCCGTCCGTAAGGCTTTCGCAAAAATGAACATAATTGGGGCGGTAGTAGTCCAGTGCCCTGTAAAGGGTGTCACTGTCCTGGAAGAGAGGGATCACACTGTTTTTGACAGATGTCCCCTGGGACAACCGAACGGTATCTTTCAGGGCAGGGACTCGCCACTCAGATTTTCTGAGTATGACGCTTCCAATATGATCAACACCTGCTTCAATGCATTTTTCCGCTTCATACGGAGTCTGGATTTCATAGATTTGAACGATCATGGTTTAGCCTTTCTTGCAAGCGTTTTTTGTTTCCCGGTCTTGTCCCAGAAGTCAGGGAGACGGCGTGATCAAAAAGAATTTGGCGTATTTTTCACTGAGGTCTTGGATGGAAACCCACTGGTATTCCTCGGAAAATTCCTGCCAAATCAGGGACAGGGTTTCCTTGAGGGCGGGTGCCGCCTCTTTGTCAGGTCTGGATGTATAGGACATCAAGGATTGAACAAATTTGTCCTCAAACCCGCCCATTGTATACGGGGGTTTCTTCTGGTCCGACCTGAGTTGGCTGAAAAGAATCCTCACATCGGGTAGGGAGATCCCTGAAAAGGAAGGCTCAAGTTTTAACAAGTTTCGGGCCCAGAAATTGAAGATGAGCGGTCGGAACGACAGTTCAGTCGACTGGATCAGGTTTTCATCCACTGGGTATTTTCGGGAAATTTGTTCCAAAAGAGCATCCAGTACCATTAAATGGCGAAGGACCGTGAGACAATCTCCAAGATCGGAAAGCCATTGGAAATCCCTGAATTTTTCCCCCTCCTGGTAAGACCCTTCATAGAAACGGGGCCGTTTTTTCATGACACCGGATAATATCCCTCCCCAATATTCTCCCCAGAAATCGTAATCAAGACCCATGGCGGAATACCAGCTGGCCTTTATCCAGCTCTCTGCCTCCCACCGCAGCTTCAATCCCAGGCCAAAGCCTACCCGAAAGATAGAAAGGAGGGTGTTCCCTTTCAGCAATCCAAGGGCTGAAGAGACATCCTTACCGGAAATCTTCTCAAGGGCCAGATTTATATATCCGGCTGTCTTCCGACAGGTCTTTATCAAGATTTCAATCTCCTGGTTTAATATGCCGTCTGCCGAAAGAATTTGATTGCACAGACCGGCGAACTCAAGACGTAACCTGTCGAGGAGTATCGGGTCGGAAATTTCAGATATGGCCATGCTCAGGATGTTCTCTTCTCCGGCTTGATAAAAAGGCAAAAGCGGTACCACGGCAGCGGTTTCATTATTGACAATCATGATACCGGATGATTTCTTTGATGTTTTGTCATTAAAGGTATCAACATCCAAAGGGGTGTAGACCGAGATGGCCTCATCATAGGGGAGAAATCCGTGTTCAGCCAGGCGGACATTTCTCATCCGATACATTTCCTCTTCAGTCTCGGTGGACAGGAGACCCGCGAGCCCCTGGAGAAGGGCCTGGTATTTGAGGGAATCTACCTGGATCAATTCCCGGAGCATCTTCTCTATGGTGTCTCGGTAACGAGGATCGATGACATTTATATAGAAAACACCGTCAAGACTAAAAAACCCCTCCGGAATGTCAATGTTTTCGTCGTCGTCGTTTACGAACAGTTGAATGTTTTTGTATAGATAGTAGTATGTGAGACTCTGCCCTTGGTCAAACAACCAACTGGAAAGCGCCTGTGGCTGTGCTTGCTGAAGCCGGTTTAGCCAGAGAGAGGTGTGCTCCATATCCAGTCGGTCTTTTTGCCAAATCTCCAGATCCAGGAGATACGTCCACTGATCCTCTGATGCCAGTTCAAGCAAGGGAAGACAGTCGTCACTGCCCACTTTCTTGACAAGCCAGAAGAAATCCCCGTTGGGCATGTCTTGGACAATCTTTTTTGGGGTTTCGTGTCCCAGGATCAGATCCAGTATTTCCCCGCCCGAGAGGGCTGCAATCTTTTTTGCAATCGTCTTTCGATCGACCAGAAAAGATTTCTCACCCCTCCTGTCGGGGACGGCCTCACTTGGTTGTGATGTTATCTTGTCTGTCATTGGTGACATCCTGGTCTTTGGCAAACGAAATGGTGTTCAAAAAGCCGCAGCTTATAACGACAAACGATGTCTCATCTACAAACTACCAGCTTGTTCCAATTTTGCCAAATTTTCTGTTGCAAAATCAATGGCAGGGTTCAATTCCAGGGCCAGCCGGTAGTGTCGGATGGCATTTTTCCTGTCCCCCATATCTCTGTAATTTGAAGCGATATTGGCATAGTCAATGGCAGAAGTGGGATTCAGCTTGAGCACCTTTCGAAAACAGTCGATTGCCTCTTCGTACTCTTTCAGTTTGAAGTGACAGAAACCCATGAGATTATAGATATCGGTTCGCTCTTTATCGTATTTCTCTCCCTTTTTCAAGACCTTGAGGGCGTCTCTGTATCGTTCCAGGTCTTTAAGGCAGACGCCCATATAGGAGTAAATGCTGGGAATATCTTCTTCTTTGGGGGTCAAGTTTAGTGTCTCTTCAAGATATGTCAAGGCCCTGGATGGGTCATTAAGAGTAATATGAGTAACACCCTGGAAAAATTTTATATAGTATTTTCCGGGCATGAATTTATCCATCCTTTTGAGCTCTTGAGTGGCCCACTGGGGATCATTGTTTTCCGAGATCAGTTTGGCTGAAAACATGCCAACACTGGTCCCGGTGGCCCTTTCCCTGAAATGGGCCCCGGGGATAACGGTGTAAAATGCGGGGATCTCCAACCTGTCGTGCATCACGTTGATGAGAATCACCTCCATGTCAATTTTGGAGAGGGCTGAAATGCAGTTTTCCACTTCTACCCTGATATTGTCATTTGAAAGATCCGGTAGTTCCCCGATCTTAATCTTTTTGTCAGGATGGATGACAAAATCGGCCTCTTCGAGACGGGTGAATTTTGGGAGTCCGCTTGCCACGTAGTTGGAACTGGTGTTAAAGTCGCCCGCCAGTTGGGCAACCTCGGTCAAGGCCCGACTCAGGGCCTTTTGGGGATCAGGTGTGGTGCCGGCGGTCCAGACGATTTCGCTCCTTTTGGGAAAGGTTGCCGGGTCATAGGCAAGCGCCCCGACACTGGGGATGCCGGTATCAAGAGAGAAATCGGAGATAAAGAGTTTTACGCCCGTGTTTTGATATTTGCTGATCATCTCCAAGACGAGGGGATCGGTGACCGTATCAAGATCAATGGCAGGTGTATTGAGCCTGCCACGGCTGACAACGGATGAGACATGCCTTTCCACGATTTCGCAGACCCCCTGACTCACCGCTTCTTCCACACAATTGCCTGCCGAGGGGCCATTAAATTCATTGATGGTAAAAAACCAGTCAAATGGTACGAGGACTTCCTCTTCCCGTGTCATGTTATAGCCCCAAGTCCACTTCAGCGGCAGCCGTGAAAAGACATCCCGGGCGGCCTCCAGTTCCTCGGAATCATCATGAACGGATCGGGCGATGGCCTCAAAAGGAAGGGCCCCGTTCTTGATGTTTCTGTATTCTTCAACAAAAAAATTTTTCGGGTCTTTGCAGAAACTGAAAAAACTGAATCTCTCGGCCAGTTCCATGACAGCGCTGGCCTCTGATTGGTGGAGGGTTCCCCCCTTTCCCATTTGCTTTTTTGTTCCGATCACCTCCTCGGCGTCGCGACCGCACAGACTGAAATAGATGGGGATGTCGAGCCTGCCATTATCAATTCTGACCGTCTTCTCCAGGATATCCAGATCCACCGCCTTCAACTTCTCCTTAAACCTTTGGACCGTCTTTTCTGGGGTAAAAATCTTGTCCTGATCCAGGGTGTATTCTTTGTAAGCATCTTGTAAAATGACCTTATATTTATTCATTATGTCCTTTTCTAAAAAGAGATGGTCATTGATTTTGTTTATTTTATTCGGATGGCAGAGCCCGGGCAATTTTTTTACCAAGCTCCTGGCAGGCCTCAATGCATTCGTTGTCCGGTACAAACTGGACCTTGAGACCCGGATCAACAACATCGAATTTCATTGCTTCAAGATGTTCATTGATGAGCTTTACTGCCTCTCCGCTCCAGCCGTAGGAACCAAAGGCGACCCCCACCTTGTTCTTGGGTTTTAGCCCCTTCATATATGTTAGAAAATCGCTCACAGTCGGGAAAAGCCCGTTGTTCAACGTGGGTGAACCGATGACGATTGCCCCCGCATCGAGGACCTCGGTCAAGACGTCACTCCGGTGCCAGGATCTCAGGTGTATGGACTTTGCATCCACCCCTTCTTCCCCCAGGGCTTCAACCAGGGTTGTGGCCATTTTTTCGGTGCTGTGCCACATGGTGTCGTAAATCACAAGGGCCTTTCGCTTTGGTTTCTGCTGGCTCCATTCCACATAGCTGTTTATGATCCTGCCCGGGTCTTTTCGCCAGATGATTCCGTGATCCGGGCACAGCATGTCCAGTTCCAGCCCCATCTCCGTGATACTGTCCACCAGTTTCAGGATAAGCGGTGAGAAGGGCAGCAGAATGTTGGCAAAATATTTTCGGGCGTGCGGCATGATGGCCGCTCCGATTTGGTCATCAAACCTCTCAAGGCCGGCGTAGTGCTGTCCAAAGGCATCGCTTGAAAACAGTATTTTTTCCTCTTTCATATAGCTGAACATACTGTCCGGCCAATGAAGCATCCGGGTCTCCAGAAATGTGAGGGTTCGGTTGCCCAGGCTCAGTTCGCCGCCGTTCTTGACGGGCTGGTAGTTCCATTTTTGGGGAAAGTGTCTTGAAAGGTTTTTTTGTCCCATCTGGGAGCAGTAAAGGGGTTTGTCTTCCCCCACCTTGTGCATGACCCTTGGCAGACCCCCCGAATGATCCATTTCCGTGTGGTTGCTGACCACGTAATCTATTTTTTTGGGATCGATTATCTGACTGATCCCGTCGATTAGGTCATCTGCAAACTGTTTTTTGACGGTATCGATGAGCGTGATCTTGTCATCCAAGATCAGGTATGCATTGTATGTGGTACCCTTATATGTGGAATATCCATGGAAATCCCTGATATTCCAGTCTATTGCACTCAGACAGTAGATGTCTTTTGCGATCTCAACCGGTTTCATTACTTCCCTCCCCGAAAATTCTTAAGTTTGTATCCAGGCTTTCCCATCGTTAAACAAAAATCAACCCTTATATATAGGCAAAATGAGCCGATGGATCAAGTTTTTTCTAGCCGTGAAAGGGCCTCTCGTGAGAGATCCATAACGGATAGCGTGCAAAGGCCTCGGTTCTGATATATCGTTACCTTTGAGGGATCATCCAAAAGCCCTTTAATCAACGGCCAGGCCTCCTTTGCATGCAAGAGTCCAAGGACCCACACCGTGAGACCCCTCAGCGCGGGATGGGTGCTGTTTACGAATGGTAGAAGGTGCGGGACTGCGTCAACCACCAGATGGGGGTGCACCTGGGCAACACGCCCGACCCCCCATATTGCACCCTGTTGCAACGGTTCATATTCAAGAAAGTTCCCGTCCTTTTTCACATAAGATACGAGAACGTCTGCATATTCCCCGGCAAGCGCCGCATGACAGGCCATGATTTCTCCCATTGCCTCCGGACAACCCCATCCAATGCCGCCTGACTCATCATTTAACTGCCACATCAGCCGACGCATAATGACCCGTGCCGCCTCCATGTCATTGTCTGCAAGTTTTCCTACGACAGCCCCGATGGCCGTCACAGCAGCCCACTTTACCCCGGGATCGGTGCTTAAAAGAAAGGATAATAATGGATTGATTACCTGACGGGCAGGCATCTCACAAAGGGCATCCAGTACTCGGTCCAGTTCTCCTGAACCGAGAAGTTCCAAGACCTCTCTTTTGAGTTGACGGTTACTCTGTCTTTGGGGTGCCATGATGTCTCTATTCATACAGGGAAGAAGGAGCAAATTTGATGCCGGCAATATGGATTAACTCCAGTCTGCTAAGGCCTTTCTTCAACAATCGAATATCGAACAACCGAGCCCCGAATTACGAATTTTTACTTTTATGTTGTTTCGCAGTTTTCACGCTATGAATAATAAGGTCAATTTTTTTGTTTTCCTTCGTCACTCGTCACTCCTTGATCGTTATTCGATTACTATTACACATGCAACTTAAATTTCTATTTTTTCAGAAAAACTTTCATGACATGGCACCAGATGCCATAAACTCCTGTTCTCCGGGCCTTAAGTACCCGGAAGGCTATCCGCCCTGGATTTGAATGAAATGAAGAATTGGCTCTATCCAGAAAACCGTGATAAGGTTAAGTGGTTGCTGTTCAACCGAATAGGCCAAGACCCAAAAACGTCTCTAACAGGCTTTTTTATTCGGCGTAAATTGTCTCTCCCGAGATATCAGAAATGAAGATAAACTGTCACTGCCACATCTTTAGCCTGGATTGTGTTCCCCTGGAGTTCCGCAGACGGTTCTTTCTGGATCTGAAACACCCGGTCCAAGGGATTGCCCACCGGGCCGTCAGAAGGTTGCTGCCGGATAACTCCATGCTCGAGGACTGGCTTGAATTGGCAGAGTTGTCCATTTTTGAGATCGCCCACCGGCTGGTCGAGGAAATGGATAGGGCCGGTATTGAGATCGCCATCCCTTTGATGATGGACATGGCCTTTTGTAAGGAGTTTGGGGGTGACATATTGGATTTTGAGGAACAGATAGCCGAAACCCAGACCGCTGTTGAGGCCATAAACAGAAGATACAACCGCACCCGGATGCTTCCCTTTGTCGCGGCCGATCCCAATAGACAAAATGTGGTGGAACTGGTAATAGAGGCATTGCGCTACAGGGGGTTTAAGGGAGTCAAGGTCTATCCGGTCATGGGATTTACCCCCGATGACACCCGGCTTTACCCCATATATGAATATTGTGCGGAAAAGCAGATCCCCATAACCAGCCACTGTGAAAACGGGGGCATCCCCGGGCTTGGGGAGTATTACCATCTGGCGGACCCCAAGTACTGGGCAGTGGTTTTAAAAGATTTCCCCTCGCTGACGCTGAATTTGGCCCACAATGACCGCACAGGCTCTGACTGGCAGCCGGTGATAGCCGGACTGATTATCAAGTATCCCAATGTCTATACGGATATCTCATATGACACGGAAATGCTTTATACCCCCAGGAGGTATTTCAAAGATATAAAACGGATGCTCGGGACAACAAAAATTCAAGACAGGGTCCTGTACGGGACGGACTGGTATATGGGCCGGTGCTTCTGGACCGAGACGTCTTATCTGAAGTGGTTTTTGGAGTATTCAAAAAAGATCTTCTGGTGCCAGGTGGAATTCACAGACCAGGAGATAGGAAGATTAACCGAGGAAAACCCCAAGAAATTTTTGGGGCTGAACGCTGAACCTGTGAACGCCTAAGGCGGAGGTTGAGACAATGGATATTGTTGAACACATTTCATCTATCCCTCTTTTTGAGGGTCTTTCGAGGGGTGAACTCGAAGATCTCTCCCTTATCGTCGATGATTTGACAGTCGTGAAGGGAGAGGCCATATTCTTGGAAGGGGATGACGGTAACGGGTTTTATGTGGTGATTTCGGGGAAGGTGAAAATATTTAAGGTTTCTTGGGAAGGGAAGGAGCAGATCCTGCATATTTTTGGGCCCGGTGAGCCTTTTGGAGAGGTTCCGGTCTTTGGGGGGAAGCAGTTCCCTGCAAGTGCAGAGGCCCTGGAAAAAGGTCGGGTCTTCTTTTTTCCAAGAGAAGACTTTAGTGCGTTGATCAAGAAAAATCCCGAGCTTGCCTTGAATCTTCTTGCAGTCTTATCCAAGAGGCTCAGAAGATTTACATCCCTCATTGAAAACCTCTCCTTGAAAGAGGTCCCGGGACGTCTGGCCGCATATCTTCTTTACCTTAGGGGATCAGGGGAGGGAACTGCGGAGCTGGAACTTGATATTTCCAAGGGCCAGTTGGCCAGCCTTTTGGGGACTATTCCTGAGACCCTGTCACGGATCTTGGGAAAAATGAGTAATGGAGGATTTATCGAGTCCGAGGGCTCCCTGATCAGGATCATGGATCTCCAGGGTCTCGAGGGGCTTGCCGAGGGCGAAATACGACTTTGAGAAGTTGGTTTGATAGCAAAGGAGAATAATATGGATCTGAGCGAAATCTATGAAAAGGGGAAAAAGGCAATCAAAGAACGTGATATCGGATTCTTGCTTGACGGCGTGGAAACAGAATTTGTTATGAGGAACAACCGGGCGGTCATTGACCGGTTTACATTCAGACAACACTGTATAGACGGCACATCTCCGGGCACAAGATGTGAAGTCCTGGGAGTGGAACTTTCCACACCGGTGATCATGTCGGCCATGACCATGCCCATTCCAGCCATAGTCGATGGGGGTTTGATGGAGGTGGGCCAAGGCCTGAAGGCCGCAGGAAGTCTTATGTGGACGGGCACGCCAATCCCCCAGGATCTGAAGGCGATCGCCGAGATCGGTGTCCCGCTGGCGGCCAATGTGAAACCGTTTATAGATCGAAAAAAAATGTTTCAGGCCCTGAACGAGATACAGGAGGCAGGTGTTCGGTGGGTGGGGATTGAAATAGACTCAGGTCAGGGGACCAAGGTCAAGGATCGGCAGATGGCATCTGACTGTACGCCGCTTTCGTTTTCCGAACTGAAAAAAATAAGAAAAACAGTATCCTTACCCCTCATCTTTAAGGGCGTGTTGAGCAAGGCGGATGCAATAAAGTCTGTTGATGCGGGGGCAGACGGGATTATCATCTCCAACCACGGGGCCCACACTCTGGATTACCTCCCGCACCCCTTTCAAGTGATGGATGAGATTGTCGAAGCAGTAAAAAGGGAAAATAGTCGTGATGGTGGACGGGGGGTTTCGGCGGGGAAGTGATGTCCTAAAGGGGTTGGCATTTGGCGCCTCACTCATTGGGCTGGGGAGACCCATACTTTATGGGTTGGCGGCCAATAGGGGTGACGGTGTCAGGGAGGTTATCGATCAGATAACCAATGAATTGGTGCGGCTGATGAGCATGGTGGGGGCCAGCGGGCCGGGCGACGTGGATCGTGCTGTGCTGATTTAAAAATCAAAATCGTATCTGAACCATGGGTTGTTCAGAGACTAGAAAGGTATTGTGAGAAAGAAATATTTCTATGGATACAACATCGTGGCGGCCTGTTTTGTCATCCAGGGGGTGGCGATCGGCGCCATGTTTACCTATGGGGTCTTTTTTAAGGAGTTTCAGGCCGCATTTGGATGGTCGCGGGCAATCATATCGGGTGCATCGTCACTGGCCTTTTTGGTCATGGGGGCGACCGGGATTTTTGCCGGCAGGTTAAACGACAAGATTGGCCCAAAGTTTCTTATCGTGATATCCGGCATCTCATTTGGGCTTGGCTACCTGCTTATGTCCCGTATGCAGGCTCCGTGGCAGCTATACCTTCTCTATGGGGTGTTCATAGGTGTTGGTTTGAGCACCCATGACATAGTTACACTCTCCACCGTGGTACGCTGGTTTGTAAGACGCCGGGGCATGATGTCCGGTATCGTAAAGGTCGGTACGGGATTTGGCCAACTCTTGGTACCGCTGATTGCCACGGCTGTCATCACGGCTTGGGGTTGGCGGAAATCCTATCTTATCATGGGGGTTGTGGTCTTTGTGTCGCTCGTTGCTGTGGCCCAGGTGTTACGCCGAGACCCCCAGGGAATGGGTTTGCTGCCCGATGGCCGACGGGATGAACCCCGTGACCAGGAGACCGGGTTCGAAGGGTCGGGTATTTCCCTCAGGACGGCCATGCGGACGAGACAATTTTGGACCATGTGCGCTGTGGAGTTTATCACCGTCTTTTGCATATTGACACTCGTCGTGCACATTGTGCCGCACGCAACGGACCTGGGTCTATCCCCGGCGACCGCAGCGGGAGTCCTTTCCACGATCGGAGGGGTAAGCATATTTGGCCGGTTTTTGATGGGAACAACGAACGATAGAATAGGTGGAAAACGTTCGCTGATTATCTGCTTTATTGTGCTGCTCAGTAGCCTTATCTGGCTACAGCTGGCCAGAGAAGCGTGGATGCTGTTTCTCTTCGCTGCGGTCTACGGTTTCGCCCTCGGCGGATTCTTTACGGTGATGTCTCCGATGGTGGCAGAACTCTTTGGTGTCGGGTCGCACGGTGTGATTTTTGGCATTACCAGATTCACCGGCACGATTGGCGGTTCGATCGGTCCTCTGCTGGCCGGGCGGGTGTTCGATGTGACCGGGAGTTACCGGATTGTTTTTATGGTGCTGATCGGGCTGGCAGTCATCGGTATTTTGTTGGTAACGTCTCTACGACCGGTAAAGGGTGGTGGTTTTTGCGAAAACCAGAAGTAAATCCCCTTTGAGAGAGCGCCTTCAAGAAACACCTGAACCCCACTCAAGATGTCCTATTATTTTTCGCGGAATTATTGAGAAGTTATTTCTGCGCAGGCCCTAACATTCGATCTTTTTTTCACGAAGACGTCTTCTGAGGATCTTCCCGGTGGGGCCTTTTGGCAGTTCATCCACAAACTCGACCTTCCGTAGCTTTTTGTATTTGGCGAGGCTGTTTTTTACGTAATCCATGATCTCATCTTTCGTTGCTGTTTCACCGGATTTGAGCACGATAAAGGCCTTGGGGATTTCTCCCATTTTCTCGTCCCTTACTCCGATTACGGCTGCCTCCAACACCTTTGGGTTTTCATAAAGAAGCTCTTCAAGCTCGATGGGGTAAATGTTATACCCACCGCAGATGATCATATCTTTCTTCCGGTCAAAAATATAAAGATAACCTTCCTCATCAACCATACCGATATCGCCTGTGTGTAGCCACCCGTCCTTGATCGCAGCGCGGGTGCCCTCAGGGTTATTCCAGTAGCCCTTCATCACACAATGGCCTTTACAACATATCTCACCGTGCTTTCCAGGAGGAAGGGGTCGACCCGCATCATCAGCAATCTTTACATCAATATGGGGCAAGGGGTAACCAACACTTTCAAATTTTCTCTTTATATCCATACGGTCAAGTGATATCACGGGCGAACTCTCAACCTGACCGTATGCCTGGATGGTTGTACATTTGAACTTTTCTTCAAAGGCCGTTCTCAACTCTAACGGCGTTACCGCCCCGGTTACGATACAAACCTCCAGGGAACTCAGGTCAAATTGTGGGTCATCTGGGAGGGCCATAAACAAAGAATATATTGTTCGTACGGCAAAGGTATAGTTTACCCTATGGTCAGAAATTATTCTGGCGGCGGTTTCAGGTTCAAACTGATCCATCACGTACATCGTGGCGCCTCGCCCAAACAGGACCATAACTCCTGCGGCCAGGGAAAGCAGATGAGACAAGGGGAGAACACAAATTCCCACCCAATCTTTATCCGCTCCAAGTCCGGCTGCATAATACTCTGCGTTCATAAGTAGATTCCGATGGGTAAGCATGGCTCCCTTCGGGTTGCCGGTGGTTCCGGATGTATACAAAATGGTTGCAGTATCATCGGGGTCTAATTCGAGGCTCGGGAAGTCGGCTGAATTGGTTTTAGTCATTTCTTGAAAGGGTATACGGTGATCGTAATCGCCTCCTTCTCCGACAGTGACGATGCTTTCCAGATGCGGAAGGTCATCTCTGATTTGTCTTAGAACATGGAGGTCTTCCTTCAAGGCAATGACGGCCTTTGATTTTGAATTTGATAAAAGAAACCGCAGCTCTCTTTTTTTATATAAGATATTCATGGGAAGAACCACTCCTCCCAATTTCAGAATTCCAAAAAAAGAGCTCAAAAACTCCAGACAATTGGGAAGCCAAATGGCCACGTGATCCGCTTTTTTTATCCCGAGACCAGTAAAGGCGTTTGCAACCCTGCCAGACTCGGCATTCAGAAAGCCATACGAATATTCGTTTTTGCCGAATACCACAGCGGTTTTATCAGGGGTCTTAAACGCCTGGATCTCCAGCATGTTGGCAATGTTCATGACAGGTTCCTCCTCGAGAAAAAGGTTTTCCCTTGAAACGGTTCAAAGGTTCAAGGTTCAACGTTCAGGGTTAAGGACAGGGAAGACATTGAAAACCCGAAGTATTCGTTAAAAGTGCTCATTTTTCCAAGTAAGTGCCAATTTGGCACCAAATCTTGGATTTAGCCTGACCAAGCTGACGCTTTTCTAGCAAATACGCATCCCAAATGCAGTCCGGGGACGAGAATGGAACCTTGAACCCCTGAACCTTTGAACCCGTGAACGTTTACTTTGCCTCTAACTTTCTTTTAGCTTGGTGAGTTTGTAATAAATGCCACCCTGGGCCATGAGTTCTTTATGTGTCCCCTGCTCTGTGATACGACCATGGTGCATGACCAGAATTCTGTCAGCGTTTCGAATGGTGGAAAGCCGGTGTGCCACAATAAGGGTGGTCCTTTCATGCGCCATCCGGGAAATGGCCTCTTGTATAAGACGTTCTGTCTCGGGGTCAACGCTTGAGGTTGCCTCATCCAGGATGAGCATTTGGGGGTTATCCGCAAGGGCCCTTGCAAAGGACAAGAGCTGGCGCTCTCCAACAGACAGGGTCGCCCCCCCTTCCCCAAGTTCCTGTTGAAAGCCCATTGGCAGCCGTTGAATAAATGGGAGTGCATTGGCTGTTTTTGCCGCCATCTCTAGTTTTTTTGCATCCAGCCCTTTTTCACCCAAAGAGATGTTCTCACCAAGGTTGCCACCAAAAATAAACACATCCTGCATGCAAAGACCGATGTTTCGGTGAAGCTCCGTCCGGGATCGTTTTCTCAGATCAATACCATCCAGCAGCACCGCGCCGTTATCGGGGTCATAGAAACGTTTGACCAGGTTTACGATGGTGCTCTTGCCAGACCCGGTTGGTCCTACAATGGCCACTGTTTCCCCCGGCTTTATTTCAAACGAGACAGAGTGAAGAACGGGACGATCTTTCTCATAACCGAATGATACATCTTTGAACTGAATATGTCCTGTCATCCAGGGAGACCCAAACGGATGTTTTGGCTCGGGCAGTACTTCGTTATGGTCCATGAACTCGAATATACGTTCAGTAGACGCCATTGCCAACTGCATGATGTTGTACTTTTCCGAGATATCCCGAATGGGTTTAAAGAACATTTGGATATAGCTTATAAAGGCAACGAGGGACCCGAGGGTGAGCTGTTCGCTAATGACCTTTCCTCCACCGTGCCAAATGAGAAGGGCAACGGCGACAGATGAAAACAGCTCCATGATCGGCATAAATATGGCGAAAACTTTGATCTGTTTCATGCCGGCCAAGTAGTTCTGGCGGTTGATCTGCGCAAAGGAATCCATCTGGAATCTTTCTCTGACAAAGAGCTGTATGATCCGCATGGTGACAATTCTTTCCTGAAGAAATCCATTTATTTTTGCCACCGTGGCCCGGAGTTCTCTAAAGGCCTCCCTTGCCATTTTGCTAAACAAAAAGGTGAGACCAAATATAACCGGGATCAGGGTAAAACAGACCAGGGCCAGCCGCCAGTTCATAAACAAAAGGACTATCAGGATGCCCGTGAGAATAAAAACGTCTTTGAAGAGGGCGATGAAGACCGACTTGAGCATTTCATTCAGGTTTTCAACATCATTTGTAACCCGGGTAACCAGCCTGCCAACCGGGTGTTTATCAAAAAAACGCATTGCCTGGGACTGCATCCTGTCAAAGAGCCGGACACGAATGTCTTGCATCATATGTTGACCCGTAAATTCAAACAGATAATGTTCCCCATAACCGAGTCCGAATAAAAGGATGACTATCAAAAAAAAGATCATTGCCATCAGGGTCACCCCCCGGACGTCTTTCCCTCTGATTTGGAGCATCTCATTTCTTGGGAGATCGTTTATGGCTTGGTATGGAATCAACAGTGTCCCATCTTTCATGGCGGGAAATGTCCCTATTTTTTTTTCGAGTAAGGTGTTTGAGACAAGATCCGGGCTTACCCGATAGAACCTCTCAGGGGTAATGACTCCTTCTGATTTATAGCTATCAAGGTCGACGGGATCGATCAACTTTGTGTCTTGATTTGAAATAAAGGTTGATGATGTCTCCCCAGTCCCCTCTAACAAATGGCCGTAGCGGACCTTTATGTCGTTTATTCCAGAATCCGTCGGAGCGGTTGTTTCCACACGATGCCATGCGGGCAGGATATATTTATCTATGGCGATTTTTGTCAAATATGGGATCGCCAGGTCAAAAAGGGCAATCAGAATGGTAAAAGAAAGTGCTGCAGCAACGGTCTTTTTATAGGGAAGCGCATATTGTGCAAGCCTTTTTAGCAATTTAAAGTTGTAAGGCTTTCCAAGTTTGCCTTCCTCTTCATACCCATAGTCACCAAACATGGTTACGTGGCTCCCCTCTCTAATTCCTGGAAAATCAACTGCTCTTTATAAAGGGTTGTGTACAATCCACCCTTATCCATGAGTTCATCATGGGTTCCCTCCTCCACCAGTTCGCCCTGATCGAGAACAAAGATACGGTCGGTCCTGATAATTGTTGATGTCCTGTGAGAGACGATCAGGTTGGTCCTGTTTTGTCTCAACTCAAGTATCCGGCTCAAGATCCTCTCCTCGGTGAGCGTGTCCACCATGGAAAGGGCATCATCCAGGATCAGAATGGGCGGAGAGTTAACAATGGCCCTGGCAATGGTCAGCCGCTGCCGCTGCCCCCCCGAGAGAGTCATCCCCCGCTCGCCCAGGCGGGTCTCAAGACCCTTATCGAAGGTGCAGACATCTTCAAAGATATCGGCGATTTGAAGAACCGCTTTTAGTTCATCGTCCGAGACCCCTTTTCTGCCAAAAATGACATTATTACGGATGGTGTCTGAAAACAGAAACATTTCCTGGGTTACAAATCCAATATTCCCTCTCAATGTCTTGAGCAATATCTCCCGTATGTCAATGTCATCCGCAAACACGGACGCCGGTGGTACATCCAGGAGACGAGGGATTGCGTTTAGGAGAGTGCTCTTCCCTGAGCCCACGCGACCTACCAGGGCGACGGTCTCTCCGGGATCAATTTTAAGCCGGAGGTCTTTTAATGCGTTGGTGTTTTGACCCGGATATCTGTAGTTCAACCCCCTGATTTCGATTTTCCCCTTGATCTCGATTTCGCTTTTGATCTGACCAAAATATTTGCTTGGGGAGCCATTTTCATCTCTTATTTCAGGGACCTCTTCAAGTATCTGGTTAATACGACGCATGGAGGCAGAGCCTCTTTGAACAAGATTTGTGACCCATCCCATGGCCATCATGGGCCAGGTCAGGAGGTTGAGATAGCTGATAAAGGCCACAAAATCTCCAGGGGTCATGTCTCCGAGGATGGTCAGGCGGCCCCCCAGCCAGATCACAATTGCGAGACCCAGATTGGTAAAAATCGCCATAATCGGAAAAAAAAGGGCCAATGATTTGGCAAGATTCATGTTTACTGAAACATAGCGCCGTCCCTGTTCCCCGATTTTGTCGTATTCCCAGGACTCTCGACCATAGGCCTTTATTACCCTGATTCCGGCAAAGGCCTCTCTTACCCTTTCAGTCAGATCGGAAAAGGTCCTCTGGACGGATTCAAAACCGCTTGCCAGACGGCGTGTGATAACCCTTGTAAATATTACGATTATGGGGGCGGGGATCAACGAAATAAGGGTAAGTTTTACATTTATAGACAACATAAATCCGATTGCAGCCACACCCAACACCGTACCATCGGTCATGGCAACAAGCCCTATGCCGGTGGCCATGCGGATTGCGTTTATGTCATTGATGGCCCTTGCCATAAGGTCTCCGGTCTTTGTCCGTTGGTAAAAAGAAGGGGAGAGGGTCTGGAGATGTGAAAAAAGCCGGTTTCTCAGGTTTTGTTCAACCTTTCTGGAATGGCCCAGTATGAGATGTCTCCAAATATACCGGAAAAGGGCGATGGCCAGGGCAATTCCAAGAATGGTGAGGCCTTTTTGGAAAAGAATCTGAGCTGTCGGGTTCTGGGCAGTCAAGAGGTTGATGGCGCTTTTAATCACCAAGGGAATCAGAAGTTGTAGAAAATCCACCAGAAGCAGGCTCAGGAGGCCAATGGCAAGGGGCCAGCGGTTTTCGAAAAAATATTGTTTTAGAGGGTGGAAATTCTTGAAAATCTTGGCAAAAGGTAGCGTGAGTCTTTTCATGGAAAAAGAAATACTGGAATAGACCAGGAAATGTCAATGCTTTGGCCACTCTGATTAAGAAATTGACCACGACCATTTGATCCCCTATACTTCCGCCCGGGGTTGGTCAAGAAACGGTTGTAATGTGATTGACGAGACATACATGATTTCAGGCGCTGTTTGTGGGAGACTCGAATGCAGAAAAAAACCGGAATGGCTATGGTGAATAATCGATCTATCCATTTTGCCTGGATCGTTCTGGGGGTCTGTTTTGTCAACCTCTTTATCAACTATTCCATCCGTCTTGGGTATGGGGTCGCGCTTCCGGAGATGATAAAGGAGCTTGGGTTCAGTCGGACGGCGGGGGGATCTATCTTTAACGCCTATTTCTTATTCTATGTAACTCTGACCCCGCTTGCCGGGTACCTCACAGACCGGATCGGTGCCCGTAGAATCATTACGATCTGCGCATTTATTCTGGGGGTCGGTACTTTGCTGATGGGGACAATCCAATCCTTTTGGATGGCGTGTCTTTCATTTGCCATAGCCGGGATCGGCAGCACGGGTATGTGGACGCCGGTCATCACGGTCGTCCAGCGCTGGTTTGCGCCGCATCGGAGGGGTATGGCGCTGGGGATACTTTCGACCGGTTACGGTCTGGGTTTTGCTACAGTTGGGGCGGTGTTTCCCTGGGTTGTGAATAACTATAGCTGGCGCTATTCATGGTATTTTTTGGGGGTTGCCGCACTGGTGTTGGTTCTGGCCAATGGTCTGTTTTTGCGAAGCGATCCCATTTCGGCGGGATATTCACCCTGGGGAGGGAAACAAGGGGCAAACCCTGATCTGCAGACAGACAGGAGTGATACAAAAGGAGTGTTCCTTTCTCATGTCTTTAAGGATAGGATATTCTGGTTCATAGGGATCTCTTACTTTGGCATATCATATAGCGTATACGGGCTTACAACCTTTATGGTGGATTATGCCAAATATCAGATGGGGCTGCCGCTTGAGAAAGCGAGTTTTTTGGCTACAATACACGGGATATGCCAGGTCGTGGGTGTCTTGACAATCCTCCCGTTATCGGATTATCTGGGCAGAAAAAGGACCATTATAATCTCGAATTCCTTTATAACTGCTGGTTTTGTTGGTATTTTATTGAGCGGGAGTTCATGGGGTTTACTTTATGTGTTTGTTGGGCTCCTTGCCGTTTTTTTTGGCGCCACCTTTCCCATTTATGGGGCCTGTGCAGGGGATTTTTTTCCAAAAGAGGTTATGGGGACGGTTATCGGTGCATGGACTCCTTTCTATGGTCTTGGGGCAATATCGGTCCATTGGGTGAGTGGTATACTCCGAGACACAACAGGAAGTTATGATTACCCATTATGATCGATACGGTGATGGCGGCACTTGGGGTGCTTTTTATGTGTTTGGTGAGACAAACACAAAAATAGCAGGACACGTTGATGGCAGCGATCACAAAAAAGAGAAGGGTTCACCTGAAATGCCGCAGATCTGAAAGGGGGTTTCTTTAAAAATGGAAGGCAGTACACTTACGAACAAAATGGACCTTTTGGCCAGGGTGTCTTTGCTTTCTCATATGAGAGGAGGTGATTTGGAGCGGATAGCAAGGCAGACTCGATATTACGAGTTTCAAGAGGGGGACGTGATTATTACCGAAGGCGAACGGGATAGCAGGCTTTTTATTATCATCACCGGTGAAGTTGAGGCCATCAAAGGCCTCGGGGGAAAAAACGAGAGATGTTTGGCCGTCTTTGGCCCCAATGCCTATTTTGGGGAAATGGCCCTGATAGATGGTCTTCCCAGATCGGCAAGCGTAGTAGCGAAAAGTTCTACCCGAATTCTGTCTTTGGAACAATGGGATCTGCGTCAGGAAATTGAAAAATTCCCCTGAAATGGCGACTGAATTGATACAAATGTTGAGCAGGCGAATCCGGGCAACTGAGGAAATCATGATAAATAAACTGGGACTTTTATTGCCCATCTGTTCCGGTTGCAAAAAAATACGAGAGGACAATGGATCGTGGACTTGCATCGAGCAATACATCAGCGAACACTCCGAGGCTGAATTCAGCCACGGGATTTGTCCGGATTGTGCAAAAAGGCTGTATCCCGAATTTATCAAAGAGTAGTGATACTTTAGATGCTTGGTTGATACTGGGGGCGTGTTTAGGGATTTCCAGAGACTTTTGATTGGTAAAGAAACTGGCAGGAAAGGAGGATGTAAATGGATTTCAATATGGTACGGTCTATAATAAAAGAAAACTCAATATTTAGGGGCCTTAATCAGGCACAGCTCGGTATATTGTTGATGACAGCAAAAAGAATAGAAGTGCCATCTGAAGAACAACCTTATACCAAGGGCGACGAATCTGACGGGACCTTTATCCTGATCGTTTCCGGGAAAGTAAATGCGATCTCAGAAAGCGGTCAGATCATGCAAGAATTTGGGGCCGGGGAGGTGTTGGGGGAAGTCGGGGTCCTCAGCCCTCAAAAAAAACGCACCGTCACTGTCAGGACAACACAGCCCACGGTTGCGCTTGAGTGGCGGTTTCAAGATATCGAAAAGAACGTGCCTGAACTGGTGAAGACACTCAAAGAGTTGGCTTGGAAGCGCATTTGCAAGTTGGAATGAGTAAATTGTGGAAGATTATAGGAAAGCCGCTACGTTGGAAAACGAGTTTGAGGCACAGTTGTTGGAATCTATTCTTCTGGAACGAAATATTCCCCATAGACTGAGGTCCTATCATGACACGGCTTTTGACGGGTTGTTTCAGACTCAGAAAGGGTGGGGGTATATCAGCGCCCCGGAAGAACACCTGGAAGAGATAAAAGAGGTCATCTCCGATCTGAGAAAATGGGATGCGGATTTATTAACATGATGTGGTATACGGTTTTGGCAAAAAAGGGGGGTTTTGATGTTGGAAGAGGAAAAGATTGCGATTCAAAAACTTGATGACCATTACTGTTTTGCGTGTGGTACAGCCAATCCCATTGGTTTAAATCTGGATTTTTATCGTTCCGGAGACAGGGTCTGTTCGGAGGTTACCTTGAAAAAGGTCCATGCGGGGTGGGATAATATGGTCCATGGCGGTATCATATCAACGGTGCTTGATGAGATCATGTCATGGGCAATCATGTACAGAAAAAAGGTCTTTCTTGTGACGAGAAATATGAGCATAAAATATGTGAGGCCCGTGCTGGTCGGGACACCCTTAACGGCCCGTGGATGGCTCGTGGATGACTCGGAACCCCCCAAGATAAGGGCCAGGGCAGAAATCAGGGACGAACAGAAAAGGCTTTTGGTAAGAAGCAAAGGTGAGTTTGTTAAGGTGCCGGAGGAACAGTTTTCTTTGATTCCCCAGGAGGTCAGGGGGAGCATGGCTGCCCTTTTTGAGAAGTTCCAGTAATTTGCCCCCAATTTGTGTAAATTCTCAATAAGTTCGAGCACCGTGGGGTTCAGCTGTTTCTCTCCGGCGCTCTCTAAACCAGTCGTCGTAGCGTGGCTGATATTTGGGGTTTTGACGAAAGCACGGAGAAGCCAATAAGGGTCATTAGGAGAAAACCCCAAATATCAGCCACTGCGAAAGTCAGAAGTAAATCCCATTTGAGAGAGCGCCTTCAAGAAACACCCGAACCCCACTCCAGATGTCCTATTATTTCTCCCGGACTTATTGAGAAGTTGCCAATTTGATTGGAAGTTTTGTTATCTATCCATCTGGTATTTTTAAAAGGAGCAATATGGCAAGGCAAGATTTAGCAAGAAAGGTTGTTTCCATTGTTCGTTATGAGAAACCATTGGAATCAGTCCGTAAGGCGGTTGCGCTTTCTGGGGATCTAAAATGCCTTCCTCCCACGCCAAAGGTATTTATAAAACCCAATATAGTGTTTTGGACAAAGGCGGTACCGTTTCCCAAGTGGGGGGTTATCACCACATCCCGGGTGGTGGAAGATATGATCATACTTCTAAAGGAACGGGGAGTGGATGATATCACTATCGGGGAGGGCATCGTGATATTTGATCCAAGGGACAGGGAAACAGCCCCGCACGCATTTGAAACACTCGGGTATGATGTTCTGAGGAACCGATATGGGGTTAAGTATGTCAATGTCCACGAGCGGCCGTTTGAAAAGGTTGATCTTGGGAACGGGGTCAGGCTCAATTTCAACGTTGATATGCTCCGGAGCGATTTTGTTGTAAACCTTCCCGTCCTCAAGACTCACTCTCAGGCAGTGGTTACTCTCGGGATCAAGAATCTCAAGGGGACGCTCGATATCAAGTCCCGACAGAGATGCCACAGCGCAGATCCGAAAATGGACCTCAATTACATGGTTTCGAGACTTCCAAAGGTCCTGCCGCCCTGTTTTACCTTGCTCGACGGGATCTACACCAATTCCCGGGGCCCCGGGTTTGACGGAAAAATCAGACGGAGCAATATTCTGGTAGCATCTTCGGATATCCTTTCCGCCGATATGGTAGGGGCCAAGGTGTTGGGATACGAGCCGTCGGATGTCCCGCACCTGCGCCATGTGGCCCGCGACTGGGGGAGGCCTGCGGATCTCTCCGATGTGGAAATAGCAGGGGAGGCAATTTCAGATGTTGCCCGTCACCACGAATACGCCTTTCCCTACACCGAGGATAAAAGCCTCCCTCTCCCCATGAAACGTATGGGGATCAAGGGGCTCTCCTATCCCAAATATGATCTCACGCTCTGTACCTATTGTTCTTCCGTGACACGGGCGACGCTGATGGGGATAGCCCAGGCGTGGAAAGGAGAGGCATGGGATGATGTGGAGGTGCTCACCGGCAAACTAATGAAGGCCACACCGGGGAAAAAACATACAATTCTCGTGGGGAAGTGCATCTGTCAGGCCAACAAGGACAACCCTGACATAAAACACGAAATTGCCATAAAAGGTTGTCCGCCCTCGAGAAAAAAGATTGTTGAGGCCTTTCATCAGGTTGGCATACCCATAGACCCGGCGGTCCTGGAGGATATGGACAAAACACCAGTCCATTTCATGAAAAAATATAAAGGGAAACCCGAGTTTGATGAGTCCTTCTTTAGGGTCGAATAGGGTTTTTTATTTACTCTTTCCATCCATGAAGACCCACAAGGTCCACAAAACGGCAACCCCCCAGGTTCTGCTGAATATTCCGTCCCTTTCGCCGTGTCACCTTGATCAATTCCTGGCTGTACCTGTTTCCGACAGGGACGATGAGTCGCCCACCCTCTGCGAGTTGCTGGAGAATGGGCTGGGGAATTTTGGGGGCACCAGCGGTGACAATAATGGCATCATAGGGTTCATATTGTTTCCACCCAAGGGTACCGTCAAAGGCCTTGTACAGGATGTTTTTATAACCCAGTTTGTTCAAAAGGTCTCTGGCGTTCACCATCAAAGACTTAACCCTTTCAACCGTAAAAACCGTCCTTGTCAATTCAGCGAGGACGGCTGTCTGATAACCGCTGCCCGTGCCGATTTCAAGGGTCTTTTCGGTGCCGGTAAGCTCCAGGGCCTCTGTCATGAGAGCGACGATATATGGCTGGGATATGGTCTGTTTGTTGCCGATGGGCAGCGGGTGGTCGTTATACGCCTCTCCAATGAGGGCCTCTTCCACAAAAAGGTGTCTGGGAACTTTTCCCATTGCCTCCAGCACCCGCGGATCTTTGATCCCTCGGGGTAGCAGATGTGTCCTGACCATTTTTTCTCTGGCCAAGCGGAAATCGTTTATACCGGACATTGCAGTTCTTTTGATGGTATGTTTGTCTTGTTAAGGCATCTTGTATCTGCTCAATATTTCGGGGAACCCGAATTTATGCGGACATCTCTGGATAACGACTGGCGATTGCGGAACATACAGACATCTCTTTTAAGAGGCGCAAAAGTCAGAAGATACTCGCATCACGGCGGTGAGGTTTACAATCCTGCCCGGAACAGCCCCTAAGATGATTGTCCCTATTACGTTTGGCTGTCCCGCCTGTCCTGGGCAGATTGGTTAAGGTATTTGGGGCGTGGCAGATGCGCTGCAAGAACTAAAATTGCGCCTCTTAAAAGAGATGTCTGTATGTTCCGCCACTATGAACTAAATCCGCTACTTATTGAGCTATTGCGGCATCTTCAAGAAATCCTATCATATTATCCCAGGGCATGCAATCCAGAAACCCGCGGGATCCGGCAACTTTTGGAGGGCAAAAAGACCTGGATATGGAATTCAGTATGTGAGCAAAATGCTTTGTGCGGTGTAACTACTCACGTAGTCAAGCTGAAGCTGTTTAGACTGAAGGCTGAAGGGGGCAGAAAAGCACGATTGCCGTACTTTAACGGGAATATCTGGTTCTTGCACCAAAGATGGCTTCAAAATGCGCTTTTTCCTAACAGCCTTCAGCCTATCCACCTGAGTAGTTACTGTGCGATGTAAAATTTAAACGAGAAGGATAATGACTCCCCCAGGTGAACCAAACGGTCCTCGCTCACTCTATTGTTTGCTCCTCTTCCTCAGAACTATTTTTCTTTTTGATAAGCGTGCTGGATATTTCTCTGGTCTTGCCATCTTTGAATACGGTAAGATGCATGGTGCTCCCCGGGGCGAGCCCCAGAAGTTTTCTCCGAAATATCACAAAGCTTTTTAAGGGCTCTCCGTTCATTTCAACAATAATGTCTTTTTCCTGGAGGAGCGCTTTTTCTGCAGGGCTGTCCTTTTCGATTTCAAGGACAAGAATTCCTCCTTCCTCTGTATAATTCAGATCGAGGGCCTGCCGGATAGTGAGTGGGGCGACCTTGGCGCCGAACCACCCTCTTTCTGTTTCCCCCAATACCAGCATGGGCATGACTTCCTTTACCGTATTGATGGGTATGGCAAAACTGATTGACTGCGCCTGTGAGACGAGGGCCGTGTTGATGCCAACTACCTCGCCGTGAAGATTGAGCAACGGGCCGCCGCTGCTCCCCGGATTGATTGCTGCGTCGGTTTGAATAAAATCTACCAGCTTGTCGTTTAATTCAGGGTAAACTCTTTCTTTTGCGCTTATGATCCCGGAGGTTAGCGAGTGCCTCAATCCAAGCGGGTTTCCCATGGCCAGCACCATTTCCCCTGTCTTCAATGTGTCGGAATCAGCCAGGGGAAGAATCTTCAGAAAGGAATCAGGTTCTATTTTTAGGAGTGCTGTATCGGTTAGCCGGTCTGCACCGATGATCTTGGCCGAATACTGCTGTTTGCCTCCGGAAAGGACCACGTTTATATCGGTGGCGTTATGAATGACGTGCGCATTGGTAAGGATATACCCCTGTTGGTTTATGATAAAGCCGGAGCCCAGGCTAAACCCTTCGTCTTCAAAAGGTATTGGGATCTTAAACGGAATTATGTCAAAGAGGTCGGAGATGATAAATATTCTGAATGGCAGGATATCGTTTGGAGAGACCCCGAATTTGGTCTCCTTTTCCTCTAAACGGCGGGTGTAGAGATTTACAACCCCATCTTTTACAGTGTCAGCAATCTCTGCAAATGTATTGCTATAAATCGGTATCCGGTCATTTGTATGATCCCCTCCCTCCACCCAAAGGTTCCGCAAATCGATGTCTTTGAATGAGAGGCTTTTGAACCGTTTGTCAAAAATCGGATGTTCCTGGTTGACAAGGGATTTCCCTGTTTCCTTTGTGGTGGCGGGAGAAGTCGTACACCCGAAAAGGCCAGGGAATAGAAGCAGGAGCAGAAGACGTAAGATCAAAGCATAATTATTCCCGGATGCAGTCAAGACAGAAGCCATTTTTTAAAACCAATTTTGAATATTGCATCCCACCGTTAAATTCATCATTTTCCGCCTCTCTCTCATCAGCACGAACGGTTATCGTTATCGCTTCTTTAGTTTTTTTACTTCTTTTTTAATGATTGCCTGAAACCCCTCCAGACTTCGGATTTTCAAACGCTTTCCATTGACAAAAATGGTGGGCGTCCCTCTAACGCCCGAGTTGATTCCCTCCTGAAGATCGCTCTTAACTTTTGCCAGTATCAGGGGATCCTTGCGGTCTTTTTCAAACTGCTCCTCATTTAAACCCAGTTTGCTGGCGATCTCCTTAAATTTCTTGTCATTGAGTCTGTTATAATTTTTGAACAGTTCATCGTGGTAGTCCCAAAACTTGTTCTGACGCCCGGCCGCAAGTGCGGCCACAGCAGCTTTTTGAGCAAACGTGTGATTTTTCAAGGGGAAGTTTTTGAAAACCAGTTTTACCGATTGGGGATTTTTCTCGAGCACCTGCTCAAGTAAAGGCACAAGCCTCGCACAATAGGGTCACTGGAAATCGTCAAAAACGGCAATAACCACCGGTGCATCTCGGGGCCCTTTGTAGGGCGAGCCAGAGACATTTATATCAACAATAAAATCGAGTCCGATAACCTGGACTGTTTTATCTTTCCGGTTGGTTAAAAAAAGCCGTTCCCCCTTTGGGCCGATCTTGATTTGATCAACATATGTTCCAATATCTATCTTATCCTTCAATTTTCCATCTTGATCATACACAAAAATGATGCCGCCTTCTGTAAGCACAAAAATATGTTTCCCGTCAGGGGAAACCGCTACATCAAGCGGTGGCTGACTCATTTTCAGGGATATTTGAGGCTCCCACTCCAAACCGGCAAATAAACCGGTTGCACTGCCAAACAAAAATAACAGGGAGAACAAAACTCCAATACATTTAGATCTCATGTCATACTCCTCTACGCGGGTGTCCATTTTTTGAAGGTTTATTGATGTGACAAAATTTGGTTTCCCGGTTGATAATATAAGGTGTATAACATAATTTGAAGACAATTAGTATTCTGATTCAGGGAAAAAAGTTTAAAACTGAGGATTTGCAGTGAATAAAAGATTGGGAGGGGACAGGGCCTTTGGGAACGATGCCAAGGTACGGGTATGGTGGGAGATTAGTAGCGGTGTGTAAATTGTCTTTTATTTCTTGGGTTTTTGTGCTATAGTTACAGCGCATAATACGTTTCAGGTATGGACTTTTTCCAAAAACAATTTATATTTGAAAATCGGGTGATAGCCCTATATCAACCGATAATCCATCTAATAAGGTGAGGTGTTGTTTTATGACCCATCGCGTGCCGCTTATCTTGGTCCCTGGCCTCCTATGCGACGACGCCCTCTGGAGGCATCAGGTCGAGGGTCTGGCCGATATCGCTGACATACGCGTTGCGCGCCAACACACCCGGTACGACTCCATGGCGGAGATTGCCGATGCCATCCTGAACGATTCGCCAACCCGATTCGCTCTCGCCGGATTATCCATGGGAGGATATATCGCGATGGAGCTCATAGACCGGGCCCCGGACCGGGTCGAGCGACTGGCACTTCTGGACACACGGGCCGGTGGAGACCTTCCCGAACAGGTATCCCAGAGATATGAATTTATCGAACAGGTAAAGGCAAACGGAAACGGGTTTGAAGAGGTGGTTGACCGGTTGGTGTCTCTGTTTGTCCATCCTGAGAGGTTTTCTGATGAAACCTTGATTCCCCAGGTAAAGGCGATGACCCATCGTGTGGGACCCGAGTCGTTTATACGTCAGCAACATGCACTTTTGAGTCGTCGGGATCATCTTGCAAATCTTTCAAATATCTCATGCCCAACCACCATCATTTGCGGTCGTCAGGATCAGTTGACCCCCCTTGAGTTGTCCATTGAAATGGCTGACAACATTCCCGGGTCCGAGTTGGTGGTCATTGAAAATTGTGGCCATTTGACCACCATGGAACGACCGGGAGAGGTAAATGGTGCCATGCGGAAATGGCTTGGTGAATCACGTTGAAGATGGGGTCAAGAGAAAACCTTGTTTTTGTATGGCTTACACATTTCCCAAAGTGCTTTATGAAAAAATCATGAAAAGGGTACTTACCAGCATAGTTATTCAGAGTTTGGCAATAGGCCTCTTTTGCATGATTGGGTCAACAACCCTTTTGGCAAAGGAGCCCTTTGGTTTTTACTTTGGGGGCAGGTTTTCAGACAAACTGCTCCAGTATGAGACCCTCGTCCTGGGTTTAAAAAATTTTAGTCCTGATGACCTAAGGAAATTGGAGGCCAACAACGTACGGGTCATTGCCTACATATCCATTGGAGAGACCGACGTATTGATTTCAGGAGATGGGAAGGGACCTGGCGGTTATGCATCGTGGTATTTTGATGAAGACGGTGACGGCAAACCAGACCAGAACCCCAATTGGGGGTCTTATTATGTTAATGCCGGCAATGAAAAATGGCGTGATTATGTGCTTGACAAGGTTATCCCCTCTTTGCCAGGACAAATCGGTGGCCTGTTTCTGGATACTGTCGATACCACCGAGATCTACGAAGAAACAAGAGATGATATGATCGCTCTTGTTGGTGAGATCAGACAGCGTTACCCTGATTATTTTATTGTCCAAAACAGGGGCTTTAACTTGATAAAGTACACCGCTAAAAGCGTTGATGCGGTTCTGTTCGAGGATTTCAGCACCCATTACGACTTTGAGAACCGTTTGTATGAAAGATGGTTTGGAGACGATCTATCGCACACCGAAGACATGGCGGTATTGCTCAATCAGGTGAAGCGAACCCATCCTTTGGAGGTCTGGAGCCTGGATTACAGAGAGTCAAAAGACCGGGATTTGCTGGCCCACACGCTGACACGCGCGGCTCGTTTTGGTTTTCTTGCCTCCACCACCAATATTGAAATCACCCGGCTTGATATGATGAATGAGGGCTCAATCGATGACGAGATCAACAAAGAACTGCCGGCCCCTCTTGACATAACGGATGTGTCTGTCTCGGATACGCTAAGGGATATTATATATACGATAAAGACCCGAGGGGAGGTTGATTCCCGTGCCATGGCTATTCAGATGTTCATCAAGACGTCCGGTTCAGAAAACTTGTTATTCCGCTTTGACGAGCGTTTTTCTGCCGACTACCTTGTTGAAAAAGGTTTTTTATACGGCTACACCGGTGACGGCGGGAGCTGGAAATGGGATAGGATCAGCAAAGTCCCCTGGCAAGTCATGAATAATTCGTGGACAGTGGCAATTGACATGTCTTTTATGAAGATTTCCCAGAACCAACTGGTGGAAGCGGTTGCCGTGACACAGGACCAGGGGTGGGGGGACCGGGACACTACCGGCGTTCTTCGATTTGTCAGTAAAATAAACCAATATTCAACGAGGGACCAAGCACGGAGCACTGCATATGTTGCCGGGGCTGCAAAAGAACTTACTGTAACGGTTGGTTTGTCCAGCATGAAAGCCGAGATCAGCACTGAGAAGCCGATAACCGCGTACAAATATTATGGCCTTTTTATTGACACCGATGAGGTTGACAAGGGCTACCAGCGTAACAATATTACTGCTTCCCATCTGATTCTCAACGACAAGCTGTACAAATACAATGGGGATGGTGCGAATTGGAGATGGGTTTTTGTAAAGGACATGGCCCCAAAACAAAACGAAAACACATTGACATATATCATAGACTACGCTGAAATCGGGTTTACAAAAGAAACCGCAGAAATCATCGGGGCTTTTCTGGAAGCGGGCACCGATGAGATCCAGACCACTGAGACCCTTCAGATATTGAGAAACTATCCTGCCATTCCCCCTATTTCTTACTGACGCTCCCATATTCGTTCCAAATTTTTGAGAAAAGGAAAGAACCAAGGCATTCCCATGATTTCGTTAAATCTGTTTTTGATTATCTACCTTTGCATCTATCTGGTCAGTTCGGGTGGAAACCTTGTCATAGATAAAATCAACGCCAACCACCTGAAAAAGTCCGGGAATAAAGTTCCTGATGTCTTTAGGGGTACCATAGATGAGGAAGAACTAAAGAGAATAAATCAATACACCTTTGATAACACCAACTTTGGTCTGGTTCAGACCATTACAGGCGAAGTCGTTTTTTTGGTAATTATTCTTTCAGGTGTCCTGCCCTGGTTTGCCATGGCCCTCTCTTCTTTTAATTTTGTTGTGGCGGGGTTGGTGTTTTTTGCTCTCCCTGCGGTTGTGTCGGCAGCGATAGGCCTGCCTTTCAGCTATTATCACAATTTTGTTCTGGAGGAGAAATATGGGTTTAACACGACGACCTTCAAGACATGGGTCTTTGATCTTATAAAAGGGGTTTTCATCAGCGCTATCCTGGGCGGTATACTTTTGTCCGCCCTGTTTTTGATGGTCAGATATGCCGGTAAAGCATGGTGGTTATGGATATGGGCCATATTCCTTGGGTTTCAGTTGCTTATGACGGTTCTTTATCCCACTGTCATTGCCCCTCTTTTTAATAAGTTTACCCCCATTGATGACCCGGATTTAAAAAAAGACATAGAAGAACTGGCGGAAAAGGAAGGTTTGAGCATCAAGGGCATCTATCAGATGGATGCCAGCAAGAGGAGCAGACACACCAATGCCTATTTTTCGGGTCTGGGTAAGACAAAAAGAATCGTCCTGTTTGATTCTCTTATAGAGGCTCACGATGCCGATGAAATTGTGGCTGTGTTGGCTCACGAGATCGGCCATCTCAAAAAAAACCATATCAAAAAACAGATGGCGATAATGACTGTGGCCTCTTTTTTTGTCTTCTATCTGGCCTCAAAAATGATTGTGTGGGAAACCATGTATCAGAGTTTCGGATTTTCCATGATGCCTGTGTATGCAGGACTCTTCTTGGTGGGGGTTTTGTGGCAGCCAGCCGGTTTTTTCCTGAGCCCCATGGCCATGAGTATATCAAGGAGGTTTGAAAGAGAAGCGGATCTTTATTGTCTCGGGATCACCAAATCCGCGGAACCTCTTGTGAGGGCCCTCAAAAAAATGGCAAAAGAAAACCTTTCAAATCTCCAGCCACATCCATTATATGTATGGTTTAACTACTCTCATCCCCCTCTCACTGAAAGAATCAAGCGGCTTGAGGGGTATGAAACATCCCGATCATGAGACCAATCTCATTATACTTGAACTTTTTTCTGGAGCCCTTATAATACCTGGAGCCTTTATAATAGATCGATAAAAGACTTGAAAAACAACAAAACTCTCTCTATATCATCAGCAGGAGGTAAAAATATGGTACAAAGTACTCTAACAAGACCAAGGGCGGAGGCCCTTGTAAATGGATTTGTCAGAAGCGTTTACAACTGGATGGCGTTTGCCCTCGCGCTGACCGGTTTTGTGGCCTATTATGTGGCCCACACGCCATCCATAGCGCGGCTTATATTTGGCAACCCCATAATATTTTTTGTATTGATCTTTGCCGAACTGGGGCTTGTGTTTGCTATCAGCGGGATGGTAAACAGATTGAGCGCGAGCACGGCCACGTCTCTGTTTGTGATCTATGCAGCCCTCATGGCGTCACTCTCTCCTTCATATTTCTTGCATATACCAGCACGTCTATTGCCAGCACCTTTTTTATCTGTGCCGGAACATTTGTCGGGTGCAGCATCTACGGGTGGACAACCAAAAAGGACCTGACCTCGTGGCGGGGATTTTTGATGATGGGTCTGATCGGAATCATCATTGCCTCTCTTGTAAATATGTTTCTTCGCAGCAGCGGTATGAGCATAATTATCAGCTATATTGGCGTCATCGTTTTTGTGGGGTTGACCGCTTACGATACCCAAAAACTAAAGAATATGGCCCTTGCACAACCCGCAGGGCTTGATGGCGGCGTGGTCAGAAAGGGTGCTATCCTTGGGGCCCTGTCCCTCTATCTTGATTTTATCAACCTCTTTCTTATGCTCCTGAGGATATTCGGGACGGCGAGAGACTAGGGGCCTGCGCAGCCCTAAGGGCGTCAGGCCAAGATCTCTAAACCGAAATTCTGAAGCAAGTCATCCCCCTGATGGACAAAGGCCTGTCAGGGGGATATTGTTTCGGGGGGGGTGAAATAGTGGAACCTTCCTACATTAGGCTTTATAGCGAAGGTGAACTGCAGAATCGTCTGGAAAAGGCCCTGGGTTTTTTGGAATCCTGCACCCTCTGTCCCCGGAAGTGCGGTTCGAATCGGCTTGCGGGTGAAACCGGATTTTGCGGTGTCGGCAGAATGGCCAAGGTTTCCAGTTACAACACCCATTTTGGAGAAGAGGCCCCCCTTGTGGGCAGATTTGGTTCAGGGACCATTTTTCTGACCTCGTGTAACCTGCTTTGCAGCTTTTGCCAAAATTACGATATCAGCCATCTGGCTGAAGGGGTCGAGGTGGAACCCGAACAGATGGCAGACATGATGGTTCATCTGGCGGACAGGGGGTGCCAAAATATCAATTTCGTAACCCCGACCCACGTTGTTCCTCAAATTATTGAAGCCCTGATCCTGGCCATTGAAAAAGGTTTAAGGGTCCCCCTGGTCTATAATTCCGGCGGGTACGATCGGAAGGAGACCCTGGAACTTTTGGACGGGATCTTTGACATTTATATGCCCGATTTCAAGTTTTGGGAAAATAAATGGGCTGATCGGTTTTGTAATGCCCCAGACTACCAGGAGGTGGCTCAAAGGGCCATCAAAGAGATGTATCGCCAGGTGGGTGACCTGATGATGGATAACGACGGAACAGCGCTCAGGGGGTTGATTGTGAGGCACCTGGTTATGCCCGGCGACGCAGGGGGGACCAAAGGGGTTATGGAATTTCTTTCAAAAGAGATTTCCAAAAATACCTATGTCAACCTTATGGATCAATACAGACCTTGCGGCAAGGCAGATCAGGATGGATTTATAAATCGCCGAATCACGGGACAGGAGTTCAGGGATGCCGTGAATTCGGCCAAAAACGCGGGGCTGGTCCGGCTTGATCCGAGAGACCGCCCCCGTCTGATTTTTCAGATCTGATGGATGAGGGCCGAATATTTATAGTGGGTGACATACACGGTTGTCTGGAGATGCTAAAAAGGCTCCTGGAGAAGATGTCTTGGCAACCGGAAACGGACCAGCTTATCTTCCTTGGTGACTATATCGACAGGGGGAAAGACCCTCTGGGGGTGGTGGATTATCTGATAGAACTCAAGAAATCATCCGCTTATGTGCAATTTTTAAAAGGGAATCATGAAGTCATGCTCCTTGACTATCTGCGTGGCAGGAATCGCAATCTTTATCTTGCAAATGCCGGTTACACCACTCTCAGAAGCTACATGGCGGCCGGTTTTGCGAGAGAGGAGACCTTGATCCCTCCGGACCATATGGAATTCTACCATTCCCTCAAGCCATATATTGAACTTGAGGACTACTATCTGGTTCATGCGGGGTTTCGCCCCGGGGTGGATCTGGAGGAACAGAGTCTGGGAGACATGATTTGGATCCGGGAGCCTTTTATCTGTTCCGATTATGATTTTGGAAAAAAAACAATCTTTGGTCACACTCCTTTTCAAAGACCGTTTGTTACGGAAACCAAGTTTGGCCTTGATACAGGCGCGGTCTATGGGAACAGGCTTACATGTCTTGAACTTCCCAAAAAAATATTTCATTTTGTGGAGGCGTAAGGGTTTTGATTGGAATCACCGCAACGGTTCCCCTGGAGATCGTTCTTGCTGCCGGCAGAAAACCGGTGGATCTCAACAACCTCTTTATCACTTCCGGAAGTTCGCGGAAACTTGTTGCTCAGGCAGAGTCAGCGGGTTTTTCTCATAACATCTGTGCATGGATCAAAGGGATCTACAGCACAGTGATCAACCATGGGATTCGAGAGGTCATTGCGGTGACAGGGGGAGACTGCAGCAACACGGTTGCACTGGGAGAAATACTGGAACAAAAAGGGGTAAGGGTGATTCCTTTTGAATACCCCCTGGACCGCAACAGGGAGACCCTCCAAAACCAGATGGAAATCCTTCGGGAAAAGCTGGGCGCCACCTGGCCCGAAATAGAGAACATGGGGGTGCGGCTGGAAAGCATTCGAAAAAAACTTAAACAACTGGATCAACTGACCTACGAAAAGAATGTGGTCACAGGGTCCGAGAATCATCTGTTTTTGGTGAATAGTTCTGATTTTAACGGCAACCCCGATCTGTTTGAAAGCGAACTGGATCAATTTCTTGCCGGGGTCCGGAAGAGGGTCCCCCGAGGCGATGAGATCCGTCTGGGCTATCTGGGGGTGCCCCCCATTTTTTCGCAATTCTATGAGTGTATTGAATCCTTGGGCGCCAGGGTGGTCTTTAATGAGGTACAGCGGCAGTTCAGCATGCCATTCGGAGAGAAAGATATTGTTGAGCGGTATCTACAATACACATATCCCTATCATATGAGCGCAAGACTTAAGGATATTAAAGACGCTATCAATGAGCGGCAGTTGGACGGGCTGATCCACTATACCCAGACCTTTTGTTACAGACAACTCTACGATATCTTGTTAAGGGAGGTCACTACCATACCGCTGCTCACGCTGGAAGGAGATCGACCGGGATCTATTGATGGTCGAACCGTCCTCCGCATCGAAACCTTTGTTGAAATGTTGCAAGCCGGAAAAGGAGAATTGGTTTAGGGCTTGCGCGAACCCTGAATTTAGAGTTTTTTCTTTCCGCTGATGACCGCCTCGGCCAATTCAACATCTTTTTTGCTTCCAATATAAAGGGGTGTCCTCTGGTGAAGGGCGCCCGGATCAATGTCGAGAATCGGACCGTGGCCGTTGCTGGCGTAACCGCCTGCCTCCCGGGCCACCATGGCCAGAGGGTTGGCTTCCACCATGAGTCTCAGTTTCCCTGACGGTTTTTTCGGGTCCTTTTTGTCGGCGGGATACATAAAGATACCGCCTTTGAGGAGGTTGCGGTGAAAATCGGCCACAAGACTTCCAACATATCTGGAACTGCAGGGCCCGCCTGCCTCCGCATCCCTGGTCTTGAAGTGATCTATCAGCGCCCTTGTCTTGGTGTCCCAGTATTGGTAGTTTCCTTCATTGACACTATAAATCTTTCCTCTTTCAGGTGTTTTAATGTCCTTGTGTGACAGGAGAAATTCACCGACGCTCGGAAACAGGGTGAAACCGTGGACACCGGTCCCGGCTCCCGTCGTATAAACCATTATTGTGCTTGACCCATAAATAAAATACCCCGCTGCCATCTGTTTGATACCGAGTTGCAGGACATCATTCAGGAGGATTTCACGGTTTTTATCACCAGGCGGCCGTTTGTAGATTCCGAAAATTGTCCCGATGCTCACATTGACATCAATGTTTGAAGAGCCGTCGAGGGGGTCAAAAAGAAGAATATAGTCACCCCTTGGATACTGGGAAGAAATTTCAATCAGATCGGGGTCTTCTTCTGATCCCATACAACACAGCTCACCGATATGCTGCATCCGCTGGATTATCACCTGGTTGGCAAATAGGTCCAGTTTCTGGACCTGTTCATCCTGCACGTTGATTGTTCCCGTCGCGCCCAGGATATCCACAAGACCTGCCTTGTTTACCTCTCTGGAGATGACCTTAGCTGCCACCACCAGTTCATTCAGCAGTGTTGTAAATGCGCCGGTTGCGTGCGGGTTTTCACGTTGCTGGCTCAAAATGTGTTGGGTAATCGTGGTACCCACGCCCTCGTCTTTCATCACACAGCCTCCTTAATGGTCAAAAATTGGTTGATATATTAGGTATAACTAGCTGTCAATACTATTAGTTTTATATTGTCTCATCCCTGTACTCTAGCCTGTAGATCTCCGCAAGAGTCAAAAATATGGTGATGATTAAAGGGCCGTAAACAAGACCCATCATGCCAAAAAGGGTCATTCCACCGAGGATTCCAAAGAATACCAGGAGTTGATTCATTTTCATGCCCTGGCCTATCAGCCTGGGTTTCACCAGGTACTCAACGACAGAACTATAGGCGGCATTGTAGATAAGATAACCAACAGCAATGCCCGTTTTTCCCTGAAGCACCAGGATAAGTGTGGCAGGGACAAAAACCGCTGTGGCCCCCACAATGGGCAAGAAAGCTGCAAAGGCCATCACGGTCCCCCACAAAAAAGGAGAACCCAATCCAAAGATAAAAAAACCAAAACCTCCGAAGATCCCTTGAATAATCCCGGAAAGGCCGTTACCCACGATGATGGCCCTCCCCATTTCTTGAAACTTGTCGGATAGCTTTTCCAGCTGCTCTCTCGGCATGGGAATGAGCTGGATAATGTATTCTTTCAGACGACCCCCGTCCCGAAACAGATAGTAGATGGTGAACATCATCAGAAAGAAGTGTACAAGAAAACTGAGCAGGTTGGAGGCCATGGGACTGATGTGACTATAAAGAAAAAGGCCGATCTTTTTCCCCAAGGAAGATATCAGGTCTTCAACCGTATCAGGTGTTATCTCCAATCCGGCCATCTTTCCCCATTGTTTAATTCTCTGCCCCCATATGGAATCACCCTTGAGGGTCTCTTTAATTTGATTCAGAGAAACAGAGCCTCGGGTTTTGTTGTAAAAATCAAATGCTTCTTTGGAGAGGGTCCCCGCAAACCAGCTGACGGGGAGGACCAACACGGTCAGGATGAAAAAGGTCATGACAAGAGACGCCATGACCTTACGACCTCCAAGCAGTTTTTTGACCCATCCATACATGGGATAGAGCACGCTTGCGATGAGCAGCGCCAGCACAATGGCCGATACGAAGGCCCCAAGAAGACTCAAGAGGAGGGCTAGAGAGCAAAGTAAAAATATGATAAAGAGTTTGGCACCGTGTTTGGCCATGATGTTAGGACCTGAAAAAATGGCGGAAGTGCATGGGAATAGAACCTGATTTTTAGGCGTACCGCTGCAAACAAGCGATAAGACGGTGCAATATCCCACAGCAAAATAAATTAATAAAATCAATATGATGGTTAACATATACTAAAAACAAACACTACTGTCAAAGATTATATAAAACGGTATATGAAATTGCAATTTGTTGACCTTTTGTTGACCCAAATGCTTTGATATCAGTTTCTGGGGATACCGTTTTTGACAAGTGGGATTTACGGATAAGCAGGAGTAAAGCATTTTATTCCCCCAGTTTTTGATGAGCCTTCCATAACCGAGGATGAGGTAAATGGGAAGAGTGCTTAGCGAGGGTTTATGGTCTGAGCGATTATGATTTTGAATAAATCACACATGGATGTTCTTCCAATCCTAGTGGGTATCCTCCACACCAAGTTTGATCAGTCTGAGCACCGATTTGTTCACATCAATGGTAGTGATGGAGCCATTCCCAGGCCAGAAACAGACAACACGGTCCTCCCCGGTTGCTTCCCCCACAACCACATTAATAGCAAAAGGGGATAGGGGGACGACCGTTAAGAAAACATCACCGGGAATATACATTGCCCATGCCTAGAATAGCCCGGTTAGATACGCCCGGCCTCTTGCATCATATTATGATCAGAGGCATAGAACGTAGAAAGATATTCAACGATGATGCAGACCGTGAAAATTTTGTTGAACGGCTGTCTGTTCTCCTTCCCGAAACCCAAACCCAATGCTGCGCTTGGTCCTTTTTATCGAATCACGCCCATTTTTTGTTGAGAAGTAGTCCCGCAGGTATTGCCGCTCTGATGGGAAGATTGCTTACCGGACACGCGGTGTATTATAACAGAAGGCACAAACGCCACGGGCAGCTTTTTCAAAATAGATGTAAGTCTATAATATGCCAGGAAGATGCCTATTTGCTGGAATTGGTTCGGTATATTCATTTGAATCCATTGCGGGCAAAAGTAGTAATTGATTTGAAGGAACTGGATACCTATTCGTATTGCGGACACAGCGCCTTAACAGGAAAGATAAAGAGGGAATGGCAAGATGTTGAATATATTCTTATGTATTTTGGGAAGAGGATTGGTACGCCCGAAAAAAATATCGGTCTTATGTGGAAAAGGTATTCCCCTGGTCAAACGACCTGAACTGGTGGGAGGGGGTTTGATACGAAGCCTTGGTGGTTGGGATGAAGTGAAGAAGATGAGGGTGAGCGGACAGG